>Ga0075421_100010378_pt1 | contig 11508 bp, 8 predicted proteins | sample SoiMetdeltSBSDD5_FD_75292 | JGI IMG/M metagenome (GOLD analysis project Ga0075421, IMG submission 75292) | Bulk soil microbial communities from a Populus tree surrounding site in Tennessee, USA - Soil MetaG P. deltoides SBSDD5 | ecosystem: Environmental > Terrestrial > Soil > Tree plantation...
GGACTTCCCGAAATGCACTCGATAAATTGATGCAGTAAAATTTCCAAATAGTTGATTCACCTACCGCTGAGTCGTTAACGGAGTTGATGCTGGTTTGATATCCTTTTTAAAAACACCAATACGATTAAGAAGATAAACTAATGTCATCATACAACCAGCAAGAACAAAAATCTGCGATTCAGGTTTCCAATCTTTTAACCAATACACAAGTATCAAGATAAAGCCATGGAACACACAAATGACCCTTGCAGCAAATGCATGTGTAAATCCCTTATTGGTCAGTAAATGATGGATATGGGTTTTATCCGCCGAAAAAGGTGAGCGGCCTTTCCAGATCCGTGCACCAAAAACCCGTAGCGTATCAAATACAGGTATCATAACAATGCCCAAAGTAAAAACATAGATATTAGGAACAACAGGTGCTGTATAAACTGCATTTACTTTCATCAGCTGTACGCAAAGCACAGCGATAACGAACCCAAGAATTAAAGAACCGGTGTCACCCATAAATATTCTTGCTGGATTAAAATTGAAATATAAAAATCCAAGCAAAGCGCCGGCAAATGCAAATGCGATCATTGCATAATTAAGATCCTTGCTGATCGTAAGAAATATGCCAAGCGTTACCAGGCTCATAAAACCGAGACCACCAGCAAGGCCATCGATGCCATCAATAAGATTAAAAGCATTGGTAATGCCTACTATTGTAATAACTGTAATTATGTATTGTGCCATAATATGCAGTTCAGTAATGCCAAACAGACCACCAAAGCTTGTAATGCGTATGCCGGAAACTGCGAGTAAAGACGCAAGCCCCGCTTCAACAACTAATTTGTAGCGGGCTGCAAGGTCCTTCAGATCGTCCATAATGCCTACGCCAAATAAGAGAATCATCGACAAAAAGAAAGTAATAATTGAAGGGTGATTGCTGAACTCGAACCAGAATAAAAGCGACACCATCATGCCGGCAAAAATCGAAATACCGCCAAATGTTGGTGTTGGAACAGAATGTTCTTTTCGTGCATTCGGGCGGTCAAACAACTTGAACCGCTTAACCATAAAAATCACCGGCGGAATAAAGATCAGGGTAAGGACAAATGCCATAACATAGGTGAGAAGCCCAAACTTGAAATCGGAAAAATTAATACTGGCTTGCAGCAAGTTCAGATGGTTGTTCATCGGCTTTGGTCTTTTACAGGATAAGAGGATTCGTAATAATACAACGAAATTCTATGCATTTTTATTTTTCCGGGCATCTTCTTTTCAATCTGTTGTTTATGCACGTCTTGGAAGGGAATAGTACATTTGTTCAAAACGGGGATATACCTGCAAATTCTGACATATTAAAAAGCCCGATCGAATACCTGAAAGGAGTCGGTCCGCAGCGCGCCGATCTGCTGAAAAAAGAGCTCAATATTTATACTTTCAACGACCTCCTGAATCATTTCCCGCACAGGCATGTTGATAAAACTAAAGTAAATGGCATAAGAGATATTAAGTCGTCTACTGATTACATCCAGGTAGCGGGCACTTTGCATAACGTTGCTATTATAGGAATGAAAGGCGGCAGGCGTTTGGTCGCAACGCTTCGCGATAAAACAGGAAGTCTTGAGCTCGCCTGGTTCCAGGGCTTAAGCTGGATCCAAAAAGCGCTACAACCAGGTCAGCAATATCTTGTTTTTGGAAAGGTGGGTTTTTTCCAGGGTCATCCGCAAATTGTGCATCCTGAAATGGAAGAATTAACCGCGGATAAAATAGATGGCAAGTCTTTTTTAGAACCAATTTATCCAACAACAGAAAAGTTAAGATCAAAATCGCTTGGTGGAAAGCAGATAGGGAAGCTTACGGAAACGTTGATGAAACTAGTAGCGGAGAAAGATGTTTCTGAAAACCTGCCCGATGCGATATTAAGTAAATTAAGACTGATAAACCGGTATAAAGCTTTTTGTCAAATTCATTTTCCTACCAACATACAGGAATATGAAGAAGCAGTGAAGCGACTCAAGTTTGAAGAATTATTTATGGCACAGTTGAGATTAGCAAAGCTGAGATCTCAACGTCACCGATTTTCTCATGGAGTTAAATTTGAAAAGGTAGGAGAACTCTTTAATACGTTTTATACAAAATATTTACCATTTGAATTAACAGGTGCCCAAAAAAGAGTGATCAAAGAAATAAGAAAGGATACGGCCACTGGTAAACAAATGAATCGTTTGTTGCAGGGCGATGTTGGAAGCGGTAAAACGATGGTGGCATTAATTACAATGCTGATAGCCGCAGACAATGGTTATCAAAGTTGCATGATGGCGCCCACTGAGGTGTTAGCACAGCAACATCATAAAAATATTACATCATTATTGAAAGACATGCCCGTTGAAACGGGACTTTTAACCGGCTCGACAAAAACAGCGGAAAGAAAACTGATTCAACAAAAACTCGATAATGGTTCTTTGCATATCCTTATAGGTACGCATGCCATAATAGAAAAGGATGTTCAGTTCAAAAATCTTGGCATAGCTATCGTTGACGAACAACACAAATTTGGAGTAGCGCAAAGAGCAATGCTTTGGGAAAAAAATGTTGGTCACGACTCCTTCGAAGAAACGTCACCCCATATATTAGTGATGACCGCTACTCCAATCCCACGTACACTGGCAATGACAGCCTATGGTGATCTTGATTATAGTGTGATAGATGAAATGCCACCGGGCAGGCAGCCGATCACAACTGTTCATCGTTATGAAAAAGACAGGCCGAAAGTAATGGAGTTTATAAAAAATGAAATTGCGAAAGGCCGGCAAGTGTATATCATCTTTCCATTGATAGAAGAAAGTGATAAAATGGATTACGAAAATCTGATGAAAGGTTATGAAAATGTGAAAGCGTGGTTCCCTGAACCGAAATATTGGATAAGTATGGTACATGGCCGACAAAAAGCTGATCAAAAGAACAATAATATGCATCGATTTGTTACCGGCGATACGCATATTATGGTTTCTACCACCGTTATAGAAGTGGGAGTGGATGTACCTAATGCAAGCGTAATGATAATTGAAAGCGCAGAAAAATTTGGATTGTCACAGTTGCATCAGCTGCGCGGACGGGTGGGTCGTGGGGCTGATAAGAGCTATTGTATTTTGCTGACCGGCCCAAACATCGGAAATGATGCAAGAGAAAGAATGAAAATTATGGTGTCGACAAATAATGGTTTTGTAATTGCTGAAAAGGATTTGGACATGCGGGGCCCTGGCGATATTGAAGGAACAAGACAGAGTGGTGTATTAAACTTTAAGCTGGCAAGTATAGTCCAAGACAGGCCTTTACTTGAAGTAGCCCGAAGATTTGCCGAAGACATAGTAAATGATGATCCTGAACTGAGTTCGGCAGAAAATTTGCGCATTAAGAACTATCTTCAAGCAATACAAGGAAAAACGGCCTGGAGCCGTATATCTTAACACAAGTTTTAAAACCGTTTTCCTGCTGTTTTAGTTAATTTGAAAAAAATATAACAATTGATCCGGTATCGCTACATAAGTCTGCTTTTACTTATCCTATCATCTGTAGTTAAGGCCCAAAACGGCAATATTGAGTTTATAGAAAACAAAGGTCAGTGGGATGATCGAGTTAAATTCCGTAGTGAAGTTCCGGCGGGAAGCTTCTTTATCCGCTCTGGCGGCTTTACAGTGCTGCAGCATAAACCGCAGGACCTGGAACAACTGCAGGAAATAGCCAAAGGCCATCATTTTACCGGAAACGATAATAAAAAATCTTCTTCCTTTACTCTTCATTCACACGCATATACTGTTGACTTTGCAGGCGCTTCTGGTAAAATAGAAATGGTTCCTGATAAACCTTTATCATACTATAACAATTATTTTATCGGCAATGATCCGTCAAAATGGGCGGGGGGCTGCAAAATATACCAGGGTATTACTGCAAAGAATGTTTACCCCGGTGTAGATGTCCGCTACTATACTGATAAAGGAACCATGAAATATGATATCATTGTTCAACCCGGCGCGGATATAAGTAAGATCGCATTACGTTATGCCGGAGCAGAAAAACTTGAAGTGAGAGACAAGCAGCTTATCATTAAAACATCTGTTGGTGACGTAAAAGAATTAGATCCTTACACATATCAATTCGAAAACAATCAACGTAAACAGATATCAGCAAAATATGTAGTGATCGGTAATGAAATAAGGTTTGATGTAAAAAATTATAATCGTAATGAAGTATTGGTTATTGACCCAACACTAATTTTCAGTTCATTTACCGGAAGTACAGGAGATAACTGGGGATTTACTGCAACTTACGGACCTGATGGGAGTTTCTATTCAGGCGGAATTAATTTGGCAACAGGATTTCCTGTTTCACCTGGTGCATTTCAAACTGTTTATGGTGGTGGTATAGGACCGCAAACACCAACTGACATCAGCATAATGAAAGTATCACCGAATGGTACTACAAAAATGTATGCGACTTATATCGGAGGATCGGCAAATGAGCAACCGCATAGTCTTGTTGTTGATGGCGCAGGAAACTTAATTGTTGCGGGTCGTAGTAATTCAACAAATTATCCAATTACCGGGAGTAACATATTTGGTTCTGGTGGGGGTGGAGCACATGAAATTGTTGTCACCAAATTAAATGCCACAGGTTCGGCTTTAATTGGTTCGAAAATGATCGGTGGAACAGGTGAAGATGGAGTAAACATAAGTGCTACTAGGAGCCCGAACTCGTTACAACAGAATTATGGAGATGATGGCAGAAGCGAAGTAATACTTGATGGCGCAGGAAATATTTATGTTGCATCTTGTACAAGGTCGAATAATTTTCCATCAACGGCGGGTGCTTTCCAACCCAATACAGGAGGCGGAAACCAGGATGCTGTTTTATTGAAGTTAAATCCATCGGTCTCTGCATTAATATTTGCAAGTTATCTTGGAGGTAATAGCGATGATGCAGCCTATGTACTTTCAATGGCTCCTAACGGCGATATTTATGTAGCCGGCGGTACTTCAAGCACAAATTTTCCCGGTGCTTCAGGAGGTGTTATTCAATCAACAAACCAGGGAGGTATTGACGGGTTTGTTTCAATAGTAAATAATTCAGGCAGTTCATTGATAAGATCAACCTATCTCGGTACATCGAGTACTGACCAGATTTTCGGTGTACAATTCGATCGTTTAGGTTTTCCTTATGTATGCGGACAAACAAGAGGAGCATGGCCTGTTATAAATGCGACATATAGCAATCCGGGTGCGCCACAGTTTATTGCAAAATTGCGACCTGATCTCTCTGCTTTTATTTATTCAACAACTTTTGGAAAAGCTGCGTCAATCCCAAGCATTTCGATCACAGCGTTTCTTGTCGATAATTGTGAAAACGTTTATGTATCCGGTTGGGGCGGTGTTGTTGTTGATCTGTTTCAATCATCAACAACAACAGGATTGCCGATTACCGCAGATGCTATTCAAAGTACCACTGACGGCGCCGACCTATACTTTTTTGTTTTGAAGAAAAACGCAACTGCTCAACTGTTCGGAAGTTTCTTTGGTCAAAACGGTGGATTAGCGGATCACGTTGATGGTGGTACAAGCCGCTTTGATAAACAAGGTGTCATCTACCAGGCAGTATGTGCAAATTGTAATGGTGGCGCTATTTTTCCAACAACACCGGGAGTCGTAGGCCCTGTCAATGGAGCTCCTTCTCATTGCAATCTCGCTATGATCAAGATCTCGTTTGATTTTTCAGGTGTTGATGCAGGTCTTCAATCAATGATCAATGGGGTGCCAAGAGATACGGCGGGTTGTGCGCCACTTACGGTTGATTTCAGAGATACTATTGCTAATGGGGTTACTTATTATTGGTATTTTGGCGATGGCACTTTACCGAATCCTGTAATCACTACCGTTCCTAATACAACGCACACATATGCGTTGCCGGGATTATATCAAGTAATGCTTATAGCTGAAGATTCAAGCACATGTAATATCCGTGATACGGCATATTTACATATTAAAGTTGGTAATCTTCCTGCGATACTTGATTTTAATCCGGTAAAACTTGCTCCATGTGATTCTTTAAAATACCGGTTTGATAATTTATCAGTAGCGCCGCCAAGCAGACCATTTACCAATACTTCGTTCACTTGGGATTTTGGCGATAATTCACCAATAATAACCGCAGGTCCCGGCCCTGTTTTTCATTCTTATTCAGCACCGGGATCATATACGGTGAAATTGACCATTGTTGATACTGCCTATTGTAATGCACCGGATACGTTGAAAAAAGTTATAAGTATTGCGCCGTTGGTAGTGGCCCAATTTGAGACGCCACCAACAGGGTGTGCTCCATACACGGCACAATTCAAAAATACATCAATAGCAGGCCAGACTTTCCTTTGGAATTTTGGTGATAACACAACAAGTAATGCTACAAATCCTGTTCACACATATAATTCCCCGGGAACGTATACAATAACATTGATCGCTAATGATCCCAATACTTGTAATCTTGCTGATACGACACAATTTACTATAAATGTATCTGATCTTCCGGTATCCAATTTCACGTTTTCTCCTGATCCACCTGTAGAAAATACACCGACAACATTTAACAATCTGGCTTCTCCTGATGCGGTTAATTTTAAATGGCTATTCGGAGATGGTGATAGTTTATTGACAGCTTCAAGATTGCCAGTCAAGCATCAATACAATGCTACAGGAACGTACAATGCATGCCTTATTGCAATAAATGCTGCCGGCTGTGCTGATACCCTTTGCCAGGATGTAAGAGCTGTTGTAGCTGCGTTGATTGATGTGCCAAATGCATTTACTCCTCAAAGCGGTGATATCAACAGCAAGATTTTTGTGAAAGGCTTTGGTATAACTAAAATTAAATTCATTATCTGGAACCGCTGGGGTCAGAAAGTATTTGAAACAAATGATAAGGATATCGGTTGGGATGGAAAATATAGAGGCGTAATTCAGCCGATGGATGTATATGCATATACGCTGGATGTTGAATTTTTTGACGGAACCAAAACAACTAAGAAAGGTGATATAACGTTAATTAGATAACTAATCATAAATTCCAAAAAACAAATGCCAAATGCCAACGAAGATCATAAGAAATCATTGATAAAACCTAAAAGTGAAAAATAGAAAAATCATAGTGTTGCTGATGGCTTGCGCCTTCTACCTTGTGCCATTTGCCCAAGATCTGCATTTTTCGCAGTTCATGAATTCACCACTTACTACAAATCCTGCCAACACTGGTTTTATACCTGATGGTGATTACAGGATAGGAATTAATTATCGAAACCAATGGTCGAGTATAATGGCGGTGCCTTATAAAACTATGAGTGCTTTTGGAGATATTCAATTGGCACAAAACCAGGCGAACACAGGATGGATGGGGATAGGTGGATTGATTTTACGGGATGTAGCCGGCAGCGGTAATCTTACTTCTACAAAAATATACGGCTCGATCGCCTATCATCAAATGATAAATGCCGGAAGTCTTGTGAGTGCGGGATTTAATGTAGGATGGTCAAATAAACAGATCAATGTAACTAACCTCAAATTTCCCGATCAATATGATGGAAAGTTTTTTGATAACAAGCTTCCCACTTCTGTTGTTCTGGCCAATAACAATATTAATTATCTGGATGTTCAATTGGGTTTGAACTACGCGTATTTTCCTAATGAGCGAGTTTATCTAAATGCAGGTTATTCGGCACATCATGTAAATAGGCCAAGGGAATCTTTCTTTAATTCAACTGCCGGCGTTGATAACCGTATCTCAGTAAGACATATTGGATTTTTAAATGGAAGCTTTTTGGTAAACAATCAATGGCTCGTTAACCCGAATATTTATTTTACCACCCAGGCAAAATCATTTGAAATGGTAGCGGGACTTAATGCACATTATGATCTTTCAGGCGATGGTGCTTACCAGTTGATCGGCGGATTATATTACCGGTATAAAGATGCTTTTATCCCGATGATCGGTTTGCAATGGAATGATCTGAAGGCTACTTTTACATACGACGTAACAGCTTCGACGCTTAAAAACTATAATAACGGCCGCGGTGCCTTCGAATTCTCACTTATTAAGCAAGGAATATTTAATACTTATCAGGGTGACAGACGGCAGAGTATGTGTCCTTCACTTCGCAACAAATCCTATTAAACTTTGGCGACCCGAATAGCCGGCAGACCGGGTTTTTTGATATTGATATTTGTGCGACTTTTGCCCGCATAAGAATGTAAAGCTATGCAGACTAATACACGATCGACTCTTACGGCAGATATTATAAACGAGTTTAAAAATCTTGTTGGCGAAAATTATGTTTTGCTTGACGATGAAACACTGGATCGCTATGCACATGATGAAACGGAAAATCTTTATTATTTACCTGACGCAGTAATTAAACCCCGGAATGCTGAACAAATAAGTGCGATATTGAAAATATGTAATGCCAAAAAAATCCCTGTTACTCCGCGGGGAGCAGGGACAGGTTTAAGTGGCGGCGCATTACCTCATCTTGGAGGTGTGGTTTTAAGCACTGAAAGAATGAATTCTATTCTTGAAATTGATGAAAGGAATTTACAGGTAACAACTGAACCAGGAGTAATCACTGAGGTGTTACAGACAACGGTAAAGGAAAAGGGATTGTTTTATCCGCCTGATCCTGCAAGCCGTGGCTCCTGTTTCATTGGCGGAAATATTTCTGAAAATAGTGGCGGGCCTAAAGCAGTTAAATATGGTGTAGTCAAGGATTATGTATTGAATCTTGAGATCGTTTTGCCCACCGGCGAAATAATCTGGACGGGAGCGAATGTTCTAAAAAATTCTACCGGGTATAACCTTACCCAGCTTGTTGTGGGCAGTGAAGGAACATTGGGTATTGTAACAAAGATCGTTTTACGCCTCATTCCTCATCCTAAATATGATCTGCTGATGCTTGTTCCTTTCAAAAATCTTGAGCAAGCAGGAGAAGCCGTGAGTGAAATATTCAGGGCAGGCTTTGTACCAAGTGCAATGGAGCTGGTAGAGATTAATGCGTTAAAAATTGTAAGTGCTTTTGTTGACAGCAGCGCTGTACAGTTAATCGGTGATGAAGAAGCTCATCTTATTATTGAAGTAGATGGCAACAACATGGATGTATTGATGAGTGAAATGGAAGCTATCAGTGCAATGCTGATGAAGTATGATATCGGCGAAATTTATTTTGCCGATGATGCTCAACAGAAAACTGAGCTGTGGAAATTAAGAAGAAGAGTAGCTGAAGCAGTAAAGCTTGCAGGCTATACAATTGAAGAAGATACTGTAGTACCAAGAGCAGAACTGCCTGCATTGATACATGGTGTCAAAGAACTTGGAGTCAAATATAATTTTGACGTGGTGTGCTATGGTCACGCAGGTGATGGCAATTTGCATATACGTATTCGTAAAGAGGGTGTACCGAATAGTTTTGGTGATGAAGGAATGACCCAATGTCTCAGAGCATTATTTGAATTGGTAAAAGAACTAGGCGGTACCATTAGCGGTGAACATGGCATTGGACTAATTCAAAAAGGCTATATGGATATTATGTTTCAACAAAAACAGCTTGACCTGATGCGCCAGATCAAAAAGGCTTTTGACCCAAATAATATTCTTAATGCTGACAAAATATTTTAAATAGGATTGGAAACATCAACGTCAACAAAAGCAAAAGATGCCTTGCGGTCAATAAGCGTATTTTTTTATGCAATGATTGGCGGCATGTCGATGTTTACAATTATTGTTTTTGTGCTAAATTTTCTGCAGGCTCCGCCGCTGATTGATCAATCTACCGTCCGGGTTTTTTTCATAACAGTTTTAGCGATTGCAACTATATCAATTTTTATGGCCATAAGGTTATACAGAAATCGAATAGCCGGGGCATTATCTCCGAGCATCTCCTTGATGGATAAACTAACAATTTATCGCTCCGCTTTAATTGCTTACCTCGCTCTTTGCGAAGGTGCGGGGTTATTTGGAGTGATCGTTTATTTTTTGACGGGCTATAAGCTACTGCTTATTGTTATTGCCGTTGTATTATTGGCCATGTTGCAAAAACGGCCTGAAAAATCTAAAATTTTTAACGAATTACAATTAAGCTCCCAGGAACAATTGGAGTTAAATTAGCAAATAAAAACTGTGATTATGAAACCGAAAATAATGGCCTTATTGTGTGTAGCGTCAGTGCTGTCTTTATTTGCAAAAGCCCAGGATGAGAAGGAGGAAAAAGAGAAAGGATTCAAAAAGGAAAATTTATTTACCGGGGGTTCTGTTACTGCATCATTTTATAGCGGTGTGACTGTCCTGGGCATTAGCCCAGTATTTGGCTACAAGCTGGCAGAATGGACAGATGCCGGCCTTGTATTTAACTTGAACTATACAAGTATCAGGGATTACCGCCAGTTTGACGATAAATTGAAGCAAACAGTAAAAGGAGTGGGAGCATTTACTCGTCTTTATCCAGTTAATTTTTTGTTTGCCCAGGCACAGTTTGAGAAAAATTATACGACACAGCGATATATCCCTGCACCAAATTCTTCTTTAAGCCAACCAGTTTATAAAGTCAATTCAAATTCGTTATTAGTAGGCGCCGGCTACACACAAGGAAGACAACACGGCTCTAATACATTTTTTTATCTCGCTATTTTATTTGATGTGCTGAAAGAACAATACTCTCCGTATGTTGATGTAGCCATTGATCCCAATACGGGCTATAGAAGCATAAGAGCTATTCCCATCATCCGGGGCGGAGTGAATATCGGTTTGTTCGAAGGAAGAAGATACAGGGACCGTTAAGCAAATAATTCGGCAGGACCATTAATTATCGTAATGCGATCAGTGATGCTTTCATAAAGAAACCCCTGTTTTTCCATTTGCTCCAGATGTTTCAACAGGTGTTCAAAATAATTCCCTGAGTTCATAATGAAAATTTTTTTATCATGGATCGATAGCTGGTTCCATGTCACCATTTCAAAAAGTTCATCGAGTGTACCTACACCACCTGGTAAAATAACTGCAGCATCGCAGAGAGCATACATCCTTTGTTTACGAATATGCATATCGTCAACTATCGATAGATCGGTAATGCCCTCATGTTGGTGTTCCCACTCAACCAACTTTTTTGGAATGATGCCGATGACCTTTCCGCCGTTTTGCATTACTGAATTTGCAATTGCGCCCATTATGCCTTTGCTTCCTCCGCCATAAATAAGCGTGATATTTTTCTTAGCTATAAGTTTTCCTAATTCTTCGGCATGTTGAGTATACACAGGATTATTTCCATTCTTTGACCCGCAAAAAACTGCAAGTGAGTTTATGTTCATAGATTTATTTTATCTTGTCAGCTTATTGGGGTAAATATCGTATATATCTGGATTGAGTAATCATTAATTTAAAATCAACTTATGTCCCCGGCTCTGTTATTCACTTTTGTTATTGGCTATTTTCTTTTAT
>Ga0075421_100010382_pt1 | contig 11508 bp, 10 predicted proteins | sample SoiMetdeltSBSDD5_FD_75292 | JGI IMG/M metagenome (GOLD analysis project Ga0075421, IMG submission 75292) | Bulk soil microbial communities from a Populus tree surrounding site in Tennessee, USA - Soil MetaG P. deltoides SBSDD5 | ecosystem: Environmental > Terrestrial > Soil > Tree plantation...
TCCCAGGGGTGCTCGGGCCGGGCGCAATCGTGCTGAGCGGCGGCGCCGTGATCTACGCACCGCCGAAGGAAGGCTTGCTGAGTGATTCAGCATACGTGCTGCCCGGTGCCATCAGGGCGCGGGCGCAGGATCTTCGCGCCATCGCACCGAATCTGACCCCGGGCATGTCCGTGTACCTGTACTGAGAGCGAGGTATGAGTCGGGAGCGCGGGTTCTTCTTCAGTGGGGGTCGCGCCGCATGGGCGCTCATCGGCGGTGTCGTGATCGTCACCGCCGGGAGCGCGTTGCTCTTCCAGTCCACCGTGAGCGCCCGCTACGAGCGTGACGTGTCGCGCATGGTGTTCAACGACAATCTCGGTCTTCTGGACGACATCATGCGCCGCGTGGGCGCCTCGACGGACACGTTGAAGCAGATCCTCGTGGACAGCACCGAGTCCGCAGACAGCCTCCCGTACATCGTCGTGAGCATCGCGGATCACAGACTTTGGTACAAGCGCGGCGATCAGATCCTCTATACAACACAGGTCGCCACTGGGAGCGGAAAGGTCCTGGACAAGGGGGTTGGGAACAAATGGAAATTCGAAACCCCGAGGGGGCGGCTGGTCGTCGAGAGTAAGGAGACGGAGCCGGTGTGGGTCCCGCCCGAGTGGCATTACGTGGAGCAGGCGAAGAAAAAAAAGCTGGGACTCCTTCGGCTCGTTCGTGGACAGACGCTGAAGATCGCTGACGGGTCGGTCATTACCGTTGCTGGAAACGAGGTCGTGCGGCGATCGGCCGACGGGCAGGAGATGCCTTTCGACGTGACCGATGGTCGAGAGATCGTCGCGAACGGGAACATCATCGTCCCGCCATTCGGCACCACGCAGCGGAAATACACCGGAGTGTTAGGCACCAATCGGCTCAACCTTGGCGATGGGTACGCGCTTCACGGAACGAATCAACCGAACAGCATCGGCACGTCGGTCAGTCACGGCTGTGTACGGCTGAGGAACGAAGACATCGAGACGCTGTACCAGATGGTCCCGGTCGGCACGCCGGTGTACATCTACTGACCAGGTGTACACCTACTGACCAATGGTCACGGTCGGAACGCTCGCGTACATCTACTGACCGTGGTCGGAGGCGACACTGACTGACGGGTTAGCCACGGACCGATATTCGGGCTGTGTTCGGGCTGCTTCGACAAGGGCAAACATTTAGAATCAATTGCGTTAACCCGACCCTCGCCGAGTTGCGAGGGCTCCTTGTTAAAGGGCAGGTCGGCGGCGACCGCCGGCACGCAAAGCCGTGAGGCGACGCTGCAGCGTCGTCAGTCTGGTTGCCAGGGAGGCCTCGAATGACGTGTACGAAGCGGCGGGCGCGTTTCCGGCCCGGACTCGCCAAGCTTGCCCTTGCCGCCGCGCTCCTCAGCGCGGTTGGGCCTGCGCGCGTGGAAGCGCACGGCCTTCGTGCGCGGGCTGATATGGCGGCGGTGGCGCCCGCCCGCCGCGACACCGCGACGAGCACGACGGATTCGCTGTTCGGTCGCAGCGGCAAGCTTCGCTTCCGCCTCTTCAACTCGTCGCGCCTTTTCGGGCTTCCGATTCTCGAGCGATTGTTCGGAGACCCGGCGGCCTCGCCCCGTCCCGGTGTGTACACGGCGGCGCAGGATATTCTGGGGCGCCCGTTCGCCTTCATCTCGCTTGTGCCGTTCACTGAGAAGGTCGGTGGCCGCCTCGGTAACTACCGGATCGGCTTCTGGCCATCGGAGCGGCGCCGCACGCGCAGCGAAGCGTACGAGAACCCCGACGGCTTCATCGAGGTCACGCGGGAGAATCAGGATCTCTACGTCTCCGAGCATTTCCGGCTGAGCGACTTCCTGACGCACGACCAGCAGGACGTCTGGCCGAAGTACCTGGTGCTCCGCGAAGAACTCGTGGACAAGCTGGAACTCGTCATCGATGACCTCGCCGCGCACGGTATTCGCGTGGAGCGAATGGTCGTCATGTCCGGCTTCCGCACGCCGCAGTACAACGCGCGGGGCGCGGGTCGTGGGCGCGCTCGCGACAGCCGGCATCAGTTCGGTGACGCAGCCGACGTGTTCGTGGACAACGATGGCAACGGTCGCATGGACGACCTCAACCGCGACAAGCGCATCGACTCTCGTGACGCGAAGGTGATCCTTCACGCGGTCGAGCGCGTCGAGCGAGCGCACCCGGAGCTGGTGGGTGGCGCCGCGCTGTACCGTGCGACGAAAGCGCACGGCCCGTTCGCGCACGTGGACGTGCGTGGCTCGCGCGCCCGCTGGGGACGCTCGTAATGGCACCAGCGGACTCGCCGTCGCGCCCACGCGTGCGTCGAACGGCGTCCCATTTCGCGTCGTTGGCGGTGTTTGGATCGGCGGCGATGGGGTTCGTCCAGTTCTACGAGCCACCGCGCCAGATCCTGGAGAGTCACGGAAGCGTGACGCAGGTGGACAGCGGTCCGCTCGCTCTCGCGTCTCGCAATGCGTTCGGCCGCAGCGGCAAGGTCCGCGTGCTGTTTGCCCTGCCTGGCGAGGGCGTCGTCTATCCGATCGAGTTGCGCAGCGGCCCGGCCGGAGTTGCCTATGCGTGGGTTCCGTTCGCCGACAGTGGCCTGGTCGACGCGTTACCGGTCATGTCCACGCGTCCGCTCGAGACCCGATTCGAGGCTCCCGCGGAACCCGGCTTCTACCGCCTCGCTCTCGTGCGTGGTGAGGAGCGCGTGCTGGTGGACGGACCCGCGCTCTCGGTGATCGTCCCGTTCTCCGCGAAGCTGGGCGGAGTCCTCAACGGGTATCGCATCGGGACATATGTGGCTGAACGCCTGGGTGTGCGCGATCGAGAAGCGCCGCCGGGATTCGTCCAGATCGATCAGCACGTCCTGGACCTGCCACTCACGAAACACCTCCGGCTTTCCGACTTCGTCACGCACGACCAGCAGCAAACCTGGCCGCGTTATGTGGCACTCGACGCGCGGCTGCTCGACAAGATCGAGTTGATCGTCGCGAAGATCGCGGAGCTGACGGGGGCGAGTGCGGATGCGTCGTTCGGTCTGGACGTGCATTCCGGCTTCCGAACGCCGATCTACAATCGCCGCGTGAGGCGCGCCGCACCCGACAGCCGGCATCAGTATGGCGACGCGGCTGACATCGCGATCGACGGGAATGGCGACGGCCGCATCTCGTCGGCGGACACGCGCCTCATCGTGCGCGCCGTGGAGCAGGTCGAGCGCGAGCACCCGGACCTCGTCGGGGGAATGGGGCTCTACAACCGCGGCAGTGCCTCGTATGTTCACATCGACGCCCGAGGCAAGCGGGCCCGATGGCGAGGCTGATCCATGAACCAGTTCCTCCGAGACCGCATCCTCCGGAAGCTCGATACGCTCTCGGATGAGCGGCTCTATCAGGTGCTCGACTTTGTCGAGTTCCTCGAGTCGAAGTACGCTGAACGCCAGAACCCATCCTCGAACGTCTTCCAGCGGTTCGCCGAGACGGTCGAGGACCGGCTGCGCGCAGGCCGAGTCTCGGCGACAACGATCTCCGAGACGATGAACCTCATGAACAAGGCAATGGGCGTGCTCAGCGGGGTTGCGGCGGCTGGCAAGTCTGTTGCGACCGACATTGTCGGCGCGGCCAGCAGCCTGACGACGGGCTCGTCGGGTGCAGCAACGGAGGGAGCCGTGCCGGCACCCCCGGCCGATCCACCGCCGGATGCTCCTCCAGCATCGTCGGGAGAGGCCCGGTCATGAGCCCACGAGAGGGAAAGGCGGACGTCCGCGGTACCAGAGGCGCGCGGAGGCGGCGCGCCTCAGCACGAGTAGAGGATCGCATCGACGACAGCGTGGACGTGCTCGAGCGCCCGCGCACGGGCGCGAAGCGGACGGTGATGGACACGATCCGTCAGCTTCCCAACTACGTGCGCTTGCTGTTCGGTCTTCTGTCCGATCGTCGCGTTTCAGGCATCGACAAGGCGCTCGTTGCGGCGGCGGTCGTGTACATTCTCACGCCAGTCGATTTCATCCCGGATTTCATTCCCTTCCTGGGTGAGGTCGACGATGTGTTCCTCCTCGTGACGGCGTTGCAGCGCCTGATCGTGAACGCCGGCCGATCGGTGGTGCTCGACTACTGGCCGGGTGATCCCGCCGACCTCAAGGCAGTGAATCTGCGACAGGTGCTCACGGCCGCCGCGTTCTTCCTTCCACGTCGCGTGCGGCGCCGGTTGCGCGCCATCGGGCGGAGCTAGACACGATCCGGCGAGGCGTCTACGTTTCGCTATGGCAACCTCGACTCGTTCCAATTCGCGGCCCGCTCGCCCGACCAAGTCGGACAGCGGGCCGGTGCGTTTTGACGACCCACGTCCGCACGGCACCGCGCGCATTCGCACCGACGTCGCGCTCACATTCGATGACGTCCTCCTCATGCCGCGCCATTCGGCGACGCACCCGAGCGCCGTCGACACGAAGTCCCGTTTCACTCGGGGGATCGAGCTGAACATCCCGCTCGTCGCCGCCGCGATGGATACGGTGACCGAGTCGGAGATGGCGATCGCGATGGCGCGCGCCGGCGGGATCGGTGTGCTGCACAAGAACATGTCGATCGATCGGCAGGCTGCCGAAGTCGATCGCGTGAAGCGGTCGGAGAGCGGGATGATCCTCAACCCGATCAAGCTCTCGCCCGACGCGTCGCTGCGCGAAGCGGTCAACCTCATGAGCCGGTTCAAGATCTCGGGCCTTCCGATCGTCGACGACGATGAGCGACTCGTGGGGATCATCACGAACCGTGACCTGCAGTTCGAGCGAAGCCTCGACCGGCCGGTTCGGGAAGCAATGACGGCGGAGGGGCTGATCACGGCGCCCGCCGGGACGACGCTCGACGAGGCGGAGCGGATCCTCGGTGAGCATCGTATCGAGAAGCTCCCCGTCGTGGACGCGAACGGCCGACTGAAGGGCTTGATCACCGTCAAGGACATTCACAAGCGGCGGCAGTACCCTAACGCGAACAAGGACCACCACGGCCGTCTTCGCGTCGCGGCGGCGATCGGTGCGGCACGGCGCGACATCGATCGCGCGCGCGCGCTCATCGACGCGGGAGCTGATGTCCTCGTGATCGACACCGCGCACGGACACAGCGAAGGCGTGCTGCAGGCCGCGGCGCTCGTTCGCGAGACGTTCCCGGACGTACAGCTCGTCGTGGGCAACGTCGCGTCACGCGAGGGCGCAAGCGCGCTCGTGGAGCGTGGTGTCGATGCGGTGAAGGTCGGTGTTGGTCCCGGCTCGATCTGCACCACGCGCGTGGTCACCGGTGTCGGCGTTCCACAGCTCACGGCGATCTTCGATGCGGTCGAAGGCGCAGGGGACATCCCCGTGATTGCCGACGGCGGGATCAAGTACTCGGGCGACATCGTGAAGGCGCTCGCCGCTGGAGCGTCCAGTGTCATGATGGGATCGATGCTCGCCGGGACCGAGGAGAGCCCGGGCGAGTCCATTCTCATGGAAGGTCGGCGGTTCAAGATGATCCGTGGGATGGGGAGTCTCGGCGCGATGCAGGATGGCAGTGCCGATCGCTATTTCCAGGAAGGCGAGATGTCGCCGAAGAAGCTCGTCCCCGAGGGCATCGAGGGGCGCGTCCCTTACAAGGGACCCGTCGCAGACGTCCTGTACCAGATGGTCGGCGGCCTCCGGAGCGGGATGGGCTACGTCGGGTGCGGCTCGATCGACGAGCTCCGGACTTGCAGCCTGTTCGTTCGGATCACTTCGGCGGGGCTGCGGGAGTCCCACCCGCACGATGTGACGATCACGAGAGAAGCGCCTAACTATTCGGTCTAGCGGCCAACGGTCCGTCGTGGCGGCGCGACGAGAGCGCGCTGTTTGCTCGGCCAGCTCACAGCAAACAGCGCTTCTTGCTGTGAGCTAATTCCAATTTCCGGGCTCTGACGGTTGTCCGAGGCGTGTATTTCGCCTTGACAAGGTTCGCAACCGGCGCCCACCTTCCCGCCCGGTTTCCTGGCCATCATACGGCGACATGCGTGTGAGGCATGTCGCCGTCTCACCGAAGTACCGATCGTGGAGATCTCGCATGGGCTTATGGTCCAAGAAGAGCATTGAGCAGCTGCAGGGCGAAGCGAGCATCGAGGGGGAACACTCCCTCAAACGCTCGCTCGGCGCGCTCAACCTCACCCTACTCGGCATCGGCGCCATCATCGGAGCCGGCATCTTCGTTCTCACCGGCACGGCGGCGGCGCAGTATGCGGGGCCAGCGATCGTGCTCTCGTTCGTGCTGGCGGGGCTGGGGTGCCTGTTCGCGGGCCTCTGCTACGCGGAGTTCGCGTCGATGATTCCGATCGCTGGCAGCGCGTACACTTACGGGTACGCCACGCTCGGCGAGTTCATCGCGTGGATCATCGGCTGGGACCTCATCCTCGAGTACCTGTTCGCGGCGTCCACCGTCGCCGTGGGGTGGTCGGGTTACTTCACCGAGTTCCTCGGTCAGCTCGGCATCAACATTCCGCGCCAGTTCACGTCGGCGCCGTTCGGAGTCGAGGGCACCCACACGCTCGTGCGCTCGGTGCTCTGCGTCGATCCGAGCAACAACCACCTTATTACTACCGGCATTACCGGCGCCTGCGACCTCTCGCGCTACCAGCAGGTCCATGGCTTCCTGAACATGCCGGCCATGGCGCTCGTCGCGATCCTGACGGCGCTCCTCGTCGTCGGCATTCAGGAATCCGCGCGATTGAACAACATCATCGTGTTCGTGAAGATGGCGATCGTTCTCCTCGTCATCGGGTTCGGCTTCATGTACGTGAACTCGGCGAACTGGACGCCCTTCATTCCGACGAACACGGGCGAGTTCGGACACTACGGCTGGAGCGGCATCGTTCGTGGTGCCGGCGTGATCTTCTTCGCCTACATCGGATTCGACGCCGTATCCACCGCGGCCCAGGAAGCGAAAAACCCGCAACGAGACTTGCCCATCGGCATTCTCGGCTCCCTCGCGATCTGTACGGTGCTCTACATCCTCATGGCGCTGGTCATGACGGGATTGGCGCCGTACCAGGAGCTCAACGTGCCGCACCCGGTGTTCGTCGCGATCGACAAGGCTGGCCCGGCGCTTCGTTGGCTGACGTACCTCATCAACATCGGCGCCATCGCCGGTCTCGCGTCCGTCGTGCTCGTGATGTTGCTCGGTCAGCCGCGCATCTTCTACTCGATGGCGCGTGACGGACTGCTCCCGCCGATGTTCTCGAAGGTCCATCCGAAGTTCCGGACACCACACCTCGCGACCATGGTCACGGGCACGGTTGCGATGGCCATCGCCGGGCTCTTCCCGATCGGGCTGCTGGGTGAGCTGGTATCGATCGGAACGCTCCTCGCGTTCGTGATCGTGAGCGCAGGCATCCTCGTGCTGCGCTATCGTTCGCCCGATCTGCACCGCCCGTTCCGCACGCCGCTCGTGCCGATCGTGCCGATCCTCGCCATCTTGATCTGCGGGTACATGATGTACGGCCTCCCGACCGACACATGGCTCCGGCTCCTGATCTGGCTGGGGATTGGGTTGGCGATCTACTTCGGCTACGGCCGCGCGCACTCCCGCGCTGGGCGAGCCGACCTCGGCGCCGCCCGAGCACGGTAGAGCAGGGCGGGCGGCAGACGGCGGCGGCCAGCGCACGCCGCCGCCGTCGGTTATGTTTCTGGCGGCGCCTCACGCGGGGCGCCGCTTCGCTTTTTCCTCCTAGCGCGCGTCTTGAAATCGTCGAATCTCATCACTCCGCCGGCCGAGCGAAGGGCCGCTATCGAACGTCTGGCCACCGAGCTGCATTCGGGGCAGCGCGTCGTCCTCTCCACCCACATGAATGCGGATGGCGATGCGTGCGGCTCCGTCACCGGATTGGCGCGATTGCTCCGACAGTTGGGGATCGAATCGCGGATCGTCAATCCGACCCCGTGGCCCGCGACGTTCGCGTTCCTGCTCGGCGACGACCTGGTGGACTACACGGCCAAGGGGGTTGCGGCGCTCCGCCCCCTCGATGCCCTGATCGTGCTCGACGTCAGTGACATCAAGCGGCTCGGTGTTCTCGCTGATGCCGTCCGGAAGCTCGACGTCCCGCGGCTCGTGATCGATCACCACATCACGTCCGACGAACCCGCCGGGGACGTCATGGTCTCCGACACGACGGCGTGTGCCACGGGCGAGCTCGTCTTCGATCTCGCGACGGTGCTCGGGCTCGAGCTCACCGAGCCGATCGCGACGGCACTCTACTGTGCGATCCTCACGGACACCGGTGGGTTCAGGTTCAGCAACACGACGCCGCGTGCCCACGCGATCGCCGGCGAGTTGCTGGCGGCTGGCGTCGATCCGGAGGAGATGTATCGCCGCATTTACGCGTCCGTGTCCCCCGGGCGGCTCGCTCTCCTGCGAGATGCGCTCAGCACGCTCGAGGTCGATCGCGACTACGGAATCGCGTGGATCTCCGTCCCCGCCGACGCGCTCGACCGGTATGACGTCAGCTCCGAGGATCTGGAGGGGATCGTCGAGCACCCGCGCTCGATTTCCGGCACACGCCTCGCGCTCTTCTTTCGCGATCTCGGCTATGGGAAGGTGAAGGTGTCCTTCCGCAGTACGGGCGATGTCGATGTCAACCGCTTTGCGCGCCAGTTCGGCGGCGGCGGCCACGCGAAGGCCGCCGGCGCCTTGATTCCCGGCTCCATGGAGAACGTCCGGCTGCGCGTGATCTCGGCCGCTCGAGCGTTCGTGTCGAACGGCATGGAGCGGCCCGTGGAAGGAGCCCAGTTGTGATCCTCGGTCGCGGCACGCGCGGCTCGCATGGTGTCGACGATCGCATTCGCGACACACTCGACGAAGTGCGCCCGCTGTTGCACATCGAGGAGGCGACGATCGAACTCGTGCACTTCGACCTCCAGTCCGGCGTCGCCGTGCTGCGCGTCGAGGGGGACTGCCGCGATTGCGCGATGTCCGCAGCGAACATGATCGAAGGCATCAGCGCGCACCTCCGGTCACGCGTTCCCGAAGTGAAGGACGTGCGCCGACTCGAAGGGGTGATTGGCGGCTCATGAGTGAAACGCTGCAGGAGCGCATCGGGGACGCACTCGCGCGAGTGGTCAATCCCCGGACGGGGGCGGATGTCGTGGCATCCGAGATGGTGCGCGACATTGCCACGACGACGTCGGGCAAGGTCCGCTTGACGGTTCTCCTCGCGCCTAACGACCCAGCGACGCTCGTCCGCGAGGTGCGTCAGGCGGTGGAGGACGTATCCGGCGTGACGGAAGTGCGGGTCGACGTCAAGGATCCGGCCGAGCTCGCCGGTCGCTCGGCCGGCGGTCAGCACGCGCCGTCACCCCAGGCGATGCCGCAGCGCACGTTGCCAGTGATGAACACCGCGCCCGCGGCCGCGCCGCGTCCCTCGGCACCAACGCCCGTGGCGTATCCGTCCCTCGGCCGCATCATTGCCGTCTCGAGCGGGAAGGGCGGAGTTGGAAAGTCCACGGTGGCGACGAACCTCGCGATCGCGCTCGCCGCGACCGGGGCGCGCGTCGGGATCATGGACGCGGACGTGTACGGCCCCAACGTGCCGCGCATGATGGGCGTGAACGCCCCGCCACCGGTGGTCAACCAGAAGATGATCCCGCTGCAGGCGCACGGCGTGAAGATCATCAGCCTCGGCTTTCTCATCGATCGGGACCAGCCGGCCATCTGGCGCGGCCCGATCGTGATGAAGATCGTCACCCAGTTCCTTCGCGACGTCGCCTGGGGCGAGCTCGATTATTTCCTCGTCGACATGCCACCCGGCACGGGAGACGCGCAGCTCTCGCTCGTGCAGGCGACGAACGTGCACGGCGCACTCATCGTGACCACGCCACAGGACGTCGCGACGGGGGACGCCCTTCGCGGCGCGAAGATGTTCCAGCGCGTCAACGTTCCCGTGTTAGGCATCGTCGAGAACATGAGCTGGTTCGAATGCCCGCACTGTGGGAAGCCGACGGCGATCTTCGGATCCGCAGGCGGTAAGCGGCTCGCCGATGAGCTGGAGCTCCCGCTGCTCGGTGAGATTCCGCTGTACCCGCCTGTGCTGGAGGGCGGGGACCGTGGGGTGCCGATCGTCGTGGCCGAGCCCGACTCACCGGCGGGACGTGCGCTGCGCTCCCTGGCCGACCGCGTCGTCGCGGCGCTGGGCGCCGCGGCATCACCGTGACGACGGCCGAGCCACCCCACACAGCCGAGACGCGGCCGCCGGACGTTGCTCTGGCGGCCGCGCTTCCTTTCGACGCCCACGACGGCGCCGCCACGGTCTCGCTCGCCGACGGCGCCGGTGTCGGCAGCGTCCTCGCCGATCCGCTCCCCGTTGTCATTCGACGCCTCGCCCTGCCGGCCGTGGCGTCGAACGTCCTCATGACGATCTTCACGTCGGTTGACGCGTTCTGGGTGGGGACGCGGATCGGATCGCGCGGGCTCGCAGCCGTGTCCACCGCCGTGTTCTGGATCTGGATGGTGATCTCGCTGGCCGAGATGGTCAGCGTCGGCCTCACGGCCGTTGCGGCGCGACGTCACGGCGAACGGCGCGCCGGCGAGGCGGCACGAGTGGTCGGCGAGGCGGTGGTGTTCGCCATCGCGTTAGGTGCCGTGGTTGGCATCCTCGGTGCCGCCTTCGTGGACCGCCTGTTCGCGTGGATGCAGACGCCCAGCGAGGTGACGATCCTCGGCCGCGACTACCTCCGCATCTACTTTCTCGGCGCGCCCCTCATCTACGGGTATTTCGCGGTGGATGCGGCGTTCCGCGCTTCCGGAGATACCCGCACGCCGTTCGTCCTGCTGCTGGCGTCCACCGCGTTCACGCTGGTGCTCGACCCGGTGCTGATTCTCGGCCTTGCTGGCGCGCCCCGGATGGGCATCGAGGGTGCTGCGGTCGCACTCGTGCTCACGCGCGGCGGCGCATTCCTCGTCGGCGTGACCCTGCTCGCTCGCCGTGGCATGCTCGAATGGCGGCGGGTCACGAGGCCGACGGCGGCCGCGATCGCGCGGATCGGGCTGCCAACCGCGCTGACCGGAATGCTGTTCTCGTTGATCTATGTCGCGCTGACGCGCACGACAACGCGGTTTGGAACTCCAGCGCTCGCGGCACTCGGCGTCGGACACCGCATCGAGAGTTGGGTCTACACGGTCGGTGTCGGCTTCGGCGCAGCGGCTGCCGCGATCGTCGGGCAGAACCTCGGAGCTCGCCAACCGCTTCGTGCCGAACGTGCCGCATGGATCACGGTCGGCTACGCCTCGATCCCGGCTCTCGTCGCGGCCGTCGCCGCGCTCGTGATGCCCGAGCGTCTGGCAGGGCTCTTCACGACCGACGCGGCAGTGATCGATGTGGCTGTTCGCTACCTCCGGATCGGCGCAATCTCACAGCTCACGGTCTGCGCCGAGATCGTGCTCGAGGGAGCGCTCGGCGGCGCCGGCCACACGATCCCGCCGATGCTCACGTCCACCACACTCACGGCACT
>Ga0075421_100010383_pt1 | contig 11507 bp, 11 predicted proteins | sample SoiMetdeltSBSDD5_FD_75292 | JGI IMG/M metagenome (GOLD analysis project Ga0075421, IMG submission 75292) | Bulk soil microbial communities from a Populus tree surrounding site in Tennessee, USA - Soil MetaG P. deltoides SBSDD5 | ecosystem: Environmental > Terrestrial > Soil > Tree plantation...
GGGCACGGTGCGCAATCACGTTTCCAGCATCCTGTCGAAGCTCGGCGTGAGCGACCGGACCAAGGCGGTACTACTGGCCCTGCAGCAGCGTCTGGTATGAAACCGAAGGACGATCGCGATTACATCCGCAGTCTGCAACCCACTGTTTGACAAACAATAAGATGGTGGCCAGGGTCGGAATCGAACCAACGACACGCGGATTTTCAGGAGATCGCGATGACGATCCACCAGAACCGTCGGACAGCGAATCAAGGCATCGGACGCGTCAAGTTGGGTTGCAGTGTCACGATATCTCGTGCTGAGTGGCCCTGGATTGGAAACAATATGGAAACAGCTGGCGTGGTCCAAAGCCACGAGCAGCAGCGCCTGGCTTGCAGCACGGTCACGCTTACGCCTAGGTGCGAGGACTGCATCCAAGACGGTCTGCGCGCTCGCGTACAAGATCGAGAGCGACGTCGACGATCATGTCCTCCTGTCCGCCCACCATGCGACGCGCGCCGAGCTCGACCAGAATGGAGCGCACGTCGACGCCGAAGCGCTCCGCAGCGGCTTCCGCGTGACGCAAGAACGATGAATACACGCCCGCGTAGCCGAGCGACAGCGTTTCCCGATCCACCCTTACAGGGCGTTCCTGCAGCGGCCTGACCAGCTCCTCCGCAGCATCCATGAGCTGGAACAGATTCGTGCCGTGCGGCCAGCCCTTGCGGTCGATGGCCGCGATAAAAACCTCTAGCGGCGCGTTGCCAGCTCCGGCTCCCATGCCCGCGAGCGAAGCGTCCACACGCGTCGCGCCGTACTGCACGGCGACGATGGAATTCGCGACGCCGAGACTGAGGTTATGATGTGCGTGGATGCCGCGCTGCGTAGTGGGTTCGAGCACGTGGTCGAAGGCCTCGAAGCGCGCGCGCGTCCCGTCCATGTCGAGAGCGCCGCCGGAATCGACGACATAGACGCAGTTCGCGCCATAGGACTCCATGAGCAGCGCCTGACTTGCGAGCGCGTGCGGTTCGATCATGTGGGACATCATGAGGAAGCCCACGGTGTCCATGCCCATTTCGCGAGCCGTCGCGATGTGCTGAGCCGCGATATCGGCCTCGGTGCAATGCGTCGCGATACGCACCGAGCGCACCCCCAGCTCGTAAGCGCGGCGCAGATCAGCGCGAGTGCCGATGCCTGGCAGCAGCAGTGTCGTGAGTCGCGCGCGCTTCAGCACGCGCGCAGCCGCTTCGAGCCACTCCCAATCCGTATGAGCGCCGAAGCCGTAATTGAAGCTGGAGCCGGCCAAGCCGTCGCCGTGCGCCACTTCGATCGCATCCACGCCTGCCTCATCGAGCGCTCTGGCGATCGCGACCACCTGTTCCAAGCCGTATCGATGGCGGATCGCATGCATGCCGTCGCGCAACGTGACATCCTGGATGTACAGTCGGCTCATGCGACTGCCTCCAGGTACTTCGCGCGGGCAATGTGTTCGGCCACGCCCAGAGCCGCGGAAGTCATGATGTCGAGATTGCCGGCGTACGCCGGCAGGTAGTCCGCCGCGCCTTCGATCTCGAGAAAGACACTGGTTTTCAGCCCGCGAAAACTGCCGTAACCCGGGATAGTGAGCGGGGCGTCGCGGCCGACCGCATCGAACACGACCTTTTGCTTCAGGCGGTATCCGCGCACGTACGATTGCACCGCGCCGACCATCTCCACGATCGAGCGTTCGATCGTGTGCTCGTCCGCGCCGCTCGAGAGCGTGAATACGGTATTGCGCATCATCATCGGCGGCTCCGCCGGATTCAGCACGATGATCGCCTTGGCGCGCCCGGCGCCGCCGACCTGCTCCAGCCCGCGCGCCGTGGTCGCAGTGAACTCATCGATGTTGGCGCGCGTGCCGGGGCCCGCCGAGCGCGAAGCTATGGACGCGACGATCTCCGCATAGTGCACCGTGGCGTGGCGCGCGACCGCCGCGACGATCGGGATCGTCGCCTGTCCCCCGCAACTCACCATGTTCACCACGCGCGCTGCGAGGTGTTGATCCAGGTTCACGGCCGGCACAACGTAGGGACCGACCGCCGCCGGCGTCAGATCGATCAGCGTCTTCTCCGGAAACGCTCGCAGCTTCGCCTCGTGGCGCAGATGAGCGGCGGCCGAACTGGCATCAAAGACGATGCGGATACCAGCGAACTCCGGCATCGACAGCAGTCCGTCGAGCCCTCGCGCCGTGATCGCCACGCCCTCGCGGCGCGCAATGCCCAGACCTTCCGAAGCCGGCTCGATGCCCACCATTACATGCACGCGCAGCACGCTCGAGAGACGACGTATCTTCAGCAGCAGATCCGTGCCGATGTTGCCGGAGCCGATGATGGCGCAGTCGACGACGCTCATGAGGCGCGACTGGGGCTCATACGAACTTCACGTTTACGCTGCCCAGACCGTCGATGGTGGCGCACACAACGTCCCCCGCCGCGACCGGCGTCATCGGCCCGAGCGCACCGGACAGGACGATATCGCCCGCCAGCAGCGGGCGGCCGATCTCGACCATTTTCCGGGCAAGCCACTGCACCGCGTTCAGCGGATGGCCGAGACACGCGGCGCCGGAGCCGGTCGAGACCACGGCCTGGTTCTTCGTCAGCGTCATCGAGCAGGATTCCAGGTCCACATTCGCCAGGCTGCGCCGTTGAGCTCCCAACACGTACAGGCCCGACGAGGCGTTGTCGGCGATGGTGTCGATGAGCGTGATGTTCCAGTCGCGAATGCGGCTGTCGACGATCTCGATCGCGGGCAGCACACAGGCGATCGCTTGCCGCAGATCGTCCAGCGTCAAGTCCGCGCGACGCAGATCGCTTTGCAGTACGCACGCGACCTCGGCCTCCGCTCGCGGCTGCAGCAAGCGTGCAATCTCGGTCTCGCCGCCGCTCGCAACCTGCATGTCTGCGAAAAGCATCCCAAAGTCCGGCTCGTCCACTCCGAGCTGCCGCTGCACGGCCGCCGAGGTGAGCCCGATCTTGCGCCCGACGATGCGCCGGCCGCCTGCCAGCCAGTAGCGTGTATTCGCTTCCTGAATCTCGTAGGCCAGGTCAATGGCGGGCTGCTCGAGCCATGTCTGCGTCGAGGGGATCGGTCCGCTGCGGTAAGCAAGCCGCAGGCGCGTCGCTGCCTGTTCCGCGATGGACACATTCATGGCTCAGCGTCGAAGTTCAGGGCGACCTCGTCCGTGAGCGGTTCGGACTGACAGGCGAGCACGAACCCGGCGGCGATCTCATGATCGTCCAGTGCCGAGTTGCTGCGCATCTGCACCCTGCCGCTCGTGAGCCTCGCCCTGCAGCTCGCACAGATGCCTGCTCGACACTGCGACGGCAACTCGACTCCCGCCGCATCGGCGCCCTCCATGATGGTGAGGCCGCTGCTTGCCATCGAGAACGAGCCGTTACACCCATCGAAGGTGAACGCGATTCGAACCTGTGACATGGGATAGCGTCAGTACTGATACTGCAGTTGCAACGACCAGGAGCGCGGGCGAGCGAGCACCACTTCCGCGACGCCCGCAACGGCCAGGTCGGCGAAACCGGCCGTGAAGTAGCGCTCGTCGGTCAGGTTCGTGCCTGCCAGGCGCACCTGCCAGTGATCGCCCGCCGAACGCCAGGTGAGCGACGCTGACAGCAGGTCGTAGGCGGGCTGAAATTCCGGCCGCGTGTTCAATGCGTCCATGAATACGTCGGAGTGGTACGACCAGTCGACCCGCGGTGTCAGCTGCGCGCCGCTGGCGAGATCGAAGCGGTAGGCAACCGCGGCGCTGCCCGTCCACTCGGGGATTTGCGCGAATTTGCTGTCGACGCTCAGGCCGATGACCTGCGCACCGATGGCAGTGTATTCGGCATCGACGTAGCCGATCGCCGCCTCGAGCGAGAGTTGGGCGACGGGCCGCACAGTCAGCTCGGCTTCGAAACCGCGGATCTCGGCTTGCGCCGCATTCTGTGTCGTCGGCGCGGGACCGATGAGCGCGAGCACCTGCAGGTCGGTGTAGTCGGTGAAGAATGCCGCCGCATTGAACCGCAGGCGCTGCTCGAGCGCAGTGATTTTCGCGCCCACCTCATAGGACTTGACGAACTCGGGGCGGAACGACGGCGTGGCCGGCAAGGGCGGAAACACGCGTTGCGTGAAGCCACCGCTCTTGAACCCCTCCGAGTACGTCGCATACATCATGACGTCGTCGGTCCACTGATATGCCAGGTTCAGGTAAGGCGTGGTTTCGTTGATGGCTGTTGCAACCTCGACGGGCGGCACCAGCGGAGTACCGGGCGGCAGGCGCTGCGCCGGATTCGGATTGCGATCTTCGATCAGGAACTGGTCCGGGTGGAAACGCTTGGTCTCGTCCGTATAGCGCAAGCCCGCTGTCACGCTGAGCGCGTCCGTAGCGCGCCACGTGGCTTGTCCGAACAGCGCCGTCGAGTCGTTGTCGACCGATCCGCCGCTCTGGATGTAAATCGGCGCGAAGTTCACCAGATTGATGTTCGTGCCCTGCTCCTCGAAGTAGTACAGCCCGACGATCCAGTCGAGTGCGCCGGCGAGCTGCGTGCCCGCGAGCTGCAGCTCCTGGCTGAACTGATCGTGATCCCAGGTGTCCTGGGTTTGCGAGATCGTGTGCGGCGTGCTGTCGCCGTCGCGAAAGCCGATCGCCTCCGTATTGCGGTAGGCAGTGATGGATTTGACACGCAGCGCCTCGCTCGGCTCGACCGCGACGGTCAGCGAGGCTCCCCAGGCATCGAGGTCTGACTGCGAATGCTGCGTGCCGTGTGTGCTGTACGAGTCGCCGGTGAGGAACTGGCTGTTGAAGCAGGCCGGGTTCGTCAACGACCCGGGCGGGGGCAGGCACTGGGGACCTGCAATGACGGCATTGTGGAACTGCCCGAACTGACTGGTGCCGTCGAGCGCGGTGGCAATCGTCGGCGGCGACTCTTCGCGATGTCGACTGCCGTCGAGCACCAGATCTGCGGTCACCGTATCGGACGGAATCCAGCGCGCGGCGAAGCGGGCCGCGAGCGCATCCGTGTCGCCCAACTCGATGCCGTCGGAAATACGACGCACGAAGCCGTCGCGTTGCGTGTAGCTCGCGCTCACGCGAGTCAGCAACGTATCCGAGACCGGCAGATTGGCCGACACCTTGCCTCGTCGGAGGTTGTCCGAGCCGAACTCGAGCTCGACTTTGGCGCCGAGCTCGTCCGTGGGCGGCTCGGCGCGCAGCAGAATGGCTCCACCGATCGTGTTGCGACCGAACAGAGTGCCCTGCGGACCGCGCAGAACTTCCACGCCGGCGAGGTCGAGCAGCTCCATCACCGAGCCCATGGCGCGTGCGATGTAGACCTCGTCCACGTACAGGCCGACACCGGGATCGCTATTCAGCGTGAAGTCGATCTGGCCGATGCCGCGGATGAAGAACGAGCCGGCCGAGTTGTTGCCGGACACGGACGAGCCGTTGTTGGCGATGAGATTCGGCGTGAACGTGCCCAGCTCCTTGGTCGTATCGATGCCGCGCTCGGCCAGTGCCTGGCCGGTGAAGGCGGTCACGGAGATTGGCGTCGTCTGCAGGCTCTCTTCGCGCTTGCGCGCGGTGACGATGACTTCCTCCAAGGCTCCCGCCGCCGCGCCTTGTACAGCCTGCGCAAAGACCTGGGGCGCCGCGCCGCAGAGAGCGATCGCACCGGCGAGCGCCGCCGCCAGTAGTCGGTTCGGCCGTGGGAATGCGACCGCCGGGCAGTGTTGAATGGCCATCTGCGTGCTCCAGTGGGTTGTGATTGCGTCTACCGCGGCTTCAGGCTCGAGGCCCGGCGGCTCGCGCTGCTGCATTCGCCCGGTCAGGTCACATGCTCGGGCAGCTGAATGCCGCGATTGTGACGGCTCGCGAGCTTGCGCCATTCCACGATGTTGCCGTCCGCCTCGAACAGCTGTTCGCGCAGCCAGCCCGTGTCGTCCCGATAGAACGGCTCGGTCGCCTCGCGCGCCCAGATGTCGTCGGCGTTGAAGCCTTCCAGTGCGAGTGGCCGCCAGCGAGATTCAAACTCCCGATCGAACTGCGCCACCTCGCTGGCACTCGCGACGCGCCGTCCGAGCGTGCGCAGATAGATGTGCCTGTCACCGTCGATCGGCACGTACCACTCGTACTGCGTCAGCGTCGGATCCGGCCACGGATGCACACGCAGGACGCCAGGCAGCCAGATCGAGATGTGATGCGGCAGCTTGTGCTTCGCCGCGGCGTTGGCAGCGAGCACTTTCTGCTGCTCGACGGCGCCTTCGAAGACAGGGGTCACATGCTCCGGGTCGAACAGATCGAACACGCCCTTGGGCTTGCCGGGCTCCTCGACCGAGCGGAACGAGCCGCGGCCCTTCGGCACCAGCCCGAGCGGCAGGGCGATGTCGTTCTCCTTGATGAGGGCGGCATCGCGGTGAATGAAGATGTGAGTCGAGTCGAAGCCGTTCTCGCAACCGATGCGCCAGTTCGCCTGCACTTCGCTGCGCACGCCGCGGACGACGAGATCCGCGTCGAGAAAGTCCGGCGGCACATCCTCGGCAAGCGCAGGCAGCGGTTGCAGGTCGTCGCCGACGAACACGAACACCAGACCCTGCGCCTCCTGCACGGGGTAGGTCTTGATGCGGCGCTTGCCGATGACGCCGCTTTGCGGCGCGCCAACGATGTTGCACAGCACGCCATCACTGAACCGGTAGGTGAAGCCGTGATACCAGCAGGTCAGCGTGTCCTTCGTGTAGCACTGGAGTTTGCGGGAGAACTGGACGCCGCGGTGCAGGCAGCGGTCGCGGATGCCATGCACCGCGCCGTCGATCCGCTTCAGGACGATCTTCTCGCCGAGCAGCTCGATCGGCTGCAGCTCGCCTTCGGCGATTTCATGCGAGAACAGCGCGGGATACCAATGGTTGCGGAAGCCGAACTTCGCCGCCACGTATTCGCGACCGACCCGCACCCTGCCGAGGATCTGCGCGTCGACGAATGTGCGCTGCGAGGTGGCCTGGTCCATCGTCCGTCCGCCCAAGATCGTGCAGGTATGCTCTGCAGAGAATGTCAGACATTTTTCGTAGCGTGTCAAGTCTGATAGTGCTGCACGCGAACGACGTCCCGGCGCGTCCGAATCGTGACGCCATGTGCCCGCAGCAGGCGGGCCGGGATTGCGCAGACCGGCGCGAACCGGAGCGCAGGAGTGCGGGAAACGCCGAGCGGCAGCTATCTGCTGCGGCGGGCGAGATGTTCTCTGCCGGCGGGGGCGGTCGCGCCACGCACGGCCGCCTTGCGTGCGGCTGCCAGGGGACGGACCTGCTCCTGCTTCGGCTCTTCCGCGGCAAGGCCCTGGATGCGCTTGGCCATCTCGCCCGCGCCGTGGATGTGCTCGCGCATCAGTTGCTCGGCACGTTCCGCAACGCCGCCGAGCATCGCGTCGATGATCTGCACATGCTCGCGCGCGGACTGCCGGCGCCGATTTTCGTCCAGCAGTTTCAGGTACTGGATCCGGTAGCCGGAGATCTGCATCGGCCGGATGACGCGGCCCAGGCTGCGGTTGTTGCTCATATGGATGATGCCCTCGTGCAGCAGGACATTCTTCTCCATGTGCGTGACGGCGTTATTGATGACCTCGCCCTGGGTCCAGATCTTGCGTGTCTGCTGCAGCCAGCGTCTGTTGTCGGGCGAGTCGGCGTGCTGTGCCGCCAAGTAGGCGGCCAGCCCCTCCAGGCGCTCCCGCATCTGGAAGAGCTCGGTAATGTCGCGCAGGGTCAGACGCCGCACCCGCGAGCCGCGCTGGTGCCTGAGCTCCACGATGCCCTCGGCGTCGAGCTGCAGGAGCGCCTCGCGAATCGTGCTGCGGCCCACGTCGAGCTCCGCCATCAGCTCCGCTTCGATGAGACGCTGGCCCGGCGACAGCAGGCCTTCGAAGATGTTGGCGCGAATGATGTCGGCCGCATAGCGAGCGGCTTTGGTCTGCGTGTCCCGCTTGGTGTTGTTCTCCGTCATGGCGCGAATTTCCCCGGCTGCGCAGCAGCACAAGATTGCCTCTTGCATTATAGGGATCGTCAGACTGTTTGTGCAGCACGCAGCAACCGCAAATTCCGCCTGCGATCGTTCACGCAGCCGCGACGGGATTCTCGAGCACGCCGAGGGGCGGGATCTCGATCCTCACGGTGTTGCCCGGCTGCAGATAGCGCGGCGGTTTGCGCCAGTGGCCCGCACCCGGCGGCGTACCTGTCGCGATGACGTCGCCGGGCCTGAGCGTCACTACCTTCGACAGGTACGACACGATGCGCGGGATCTTGTGCTGCATCTGCCGGGTATTGCCGTCCTGAAGCAACTCGCCGTCGACCCAGAGCCGGATGCTGAGCGTCTGAGGATCGCCGACTTCGTCGGCCGTCACCAGCGCCGGCCCGAGCGGCGCGAACGAATCGAACGTTTTCTGAATGACGTAGGGAGCGGTGGCGCCAACGACACGATCGAGATTGAAATCGCGGGCACTCACATCGTTCATGATCGTGTAGCCGACGATGTAATCCAGCGCGCGCTCCTCCGGCACGTCCTTCGCCTGCTTGCCGATGACTACCGCAAGCTCCGCTTCGTAATCGACCTGCCGGCTTATGGGCGGGAGCACGATGGGCGCTCCCGGACCGATGACGACGTCCGGAAATTTCGCAAAGAAGACCGGATCCGTCTGCGGCGTCTCCACCGCCACCTCTACCCCGTGCGCGGGATAGTTCACCCACATGCACGCGACCTTGCCTGGCCGCGTCAGCGGCGCGAGCAGAGTCACTTCGGCTGCGTCGAACAGAAGTCCCTCGGCTCGGCAGCGCTCACGATCCTGCGACAATCGCGACCGGGCGGAGCCGAGCGCACCCGCGGCGTCTTCCAGGCTGCGTGAGCCGCCCTCGAGGAAGCCACGCAGGTCTCCCGCAGGAGAGATGGCAGCTGCCAGCGCGGCGGCGTTGCTGCTCCCCGCGAGCCGGTAATGCAGATCGAGGGCACGCGTGAGATCGACAACGTCGCGCTCGGTCGACAGCAGTCCCGTGCGCACTGCGCCGCGATGCGAGTACGTTACGAATCTCACGCCTTGTCTCCCGCGCCCGGTGCCGGCCCGGGCGCTACGCCGCGAGCGTGCCGCGCGACGAGATTGCGCCATTCGTATATGCACAGATCCTGCGCCGTGAGCGTTTCCTCTAGCCAGCCGCCGCCGCGCGTGTACGCCTCCTCCATCGCCTCACGGGCGATCACGTCGTCGCCGTTGAAGCCGTCCATCAGAAACGGCTCCCACTTGCTGCGCACCTCCTCGCGGAAATCATCGGCTTCCCGCGGCGTCGCGCAACGTTTGCCGAGCAGTTGGAAGTAGTAGTGCGAGCGCTCATCGAGCGGCACGTAGTGTTCGTACACCGTGAGCCCCGCTACGGGAAAATTGCGAACGCCGAGCATGCCAGGCAGCCAGATCGATATTTCCGGCACCGAGGGCACGAAGCCCTCGTCCGTCCTCGGGTTGACCGCCAGCTGAACGCGCTCGCCGCCGGGCGCTCCGACTTCGGCGGCGAACACCGGATCGTAGGCGGTTGCCAGGTCTTCGCTGATGCCCATGCGTCCGCCATCGGTGATGAGATTCGCGCCCGCGCCGCTCAGGTTCTTCGGCACCAGGGCGAGCGGGATGAAAGTGCGGCTCTCGTTGAACAACACCGAGTTGCGATGCAGGTAGACATGGGTCGAATCGAAACCGTTCTCCACGCCCCAGCGCCAGTTCGCAGGCACCACGCGCACGCGGCCGGCGATCACCAGGTCGGCGTCGAGGAAGCCCGGAGGCACGTCGTGCTCCAGTGGACCAGGCTGCTCGTCGCCCATCCAGACAAACACGAGGCCCTGTGCTTCCCGCACCTCGTATGTCTTGATGCTCAGCTCCCCGACGAGCGGACAGGTGGGCCAGGAGATGTTGTTGACGAGCTTGCCGCTGAGAAAGCTGTACGTGAAGCCGTGATACCAGCAGGTGATCGTATCTTCGGTATGACATTCCATGCGCCCGGCACCGACGCGCTCCCGATGCGACAGCGACACACGACGATGAGCGCAGCGATCTTCGAGCGCATGGACGTGCTCGCCGACCCGCCGCAACAGCAGACGCTCACCCATGACCTGCAGCGGCTTCGGTCGTCTGTCGGCAAGATCGGCCGCAAAGCAAACGGGGTACCAGTAGTTCCTCAGCCCGAGTACCGCGTCCCGGTACGGCTTCCAGACCTCGCGCTGCGCGCGGACGCTGAGCCGAGGCGTGGATGCCTCGCCGTGTTCTGACTTACTCATGGTCAACCCATCCGAAGGTGAGCGATTGAAGAAACGCCTGCGCCTGCTACACGCGGCTCTCACCATGCACGGCGAGGCCGGCGGCTTGCACGGCTGCGCGGGCACAGGCTTCGTCTATCTCGGAAGTAGCTCCGCTCACGCCCACAGCGCCAGCAATGGCACCGCTCGGGCGGGCCACGAGCACGCCTCCCGGCACGGGAACGATGCGGCCGGCGGACATTTCGCTCAGCGCCTGGAACAGGAGCGGTCGTTGCGCGGCGATTTCGCCAATCTGAGCCGAAGAGACACCCAGTCCCAAGGCGCCCCAAGCCTTGCCGAGCGCGATACTCACGCGCAGAAACGTACAGCCGTCCTGGCGTTGCGCGGCAATGAGATGGCCTCCCGCGTCCAGCACGACAACCGCAAGTGCGGGCGCCTCGATGACAGCGCCGTGCGCAAGAGCTCCGGAAATCATCCGGTTCGCTTCAGACAACGCGATCGTGTCCATGCTCACTCTCCGACCCGGACACGCGCCATCACATCATCACCCTGCACTTCAACATCGTACGACTTGACGCCGACGACGCACGGCGGTCCGAGCGCCTCACCGGTCGTGATTCGAAACAGGCACCCGTGTAGCGGACACTCGACGGTGTCGCCGTTGAGCACCCCTGCGCTCAAGGAAGCTCCTTGATGCGTGCACCGATCCGCCGTGACGTAGATGCGTCCGCCGTGGTTGTACACAGCCATCGCCGGCTGTCCCTCCAACTTCACGCGCAGCGCCGTGTCCACCGCAACATCGTGCAGCGAGCACAGACGCATCCAAGCCTCGGCCACCGATCAAACCGCCAACGCGACGCCGCCCATTCCCGTCTGCCACTGCGGAATGGGTTCGTAATACACGCGCTCTCCCGGGGGCTCACCGGCCGCCACAGCGGCCATCATCCAGTTCAGCACCTCGAGGCCGCCATTGCCTCCGCGCCGCAGGATGTCGGCTGTGCTCAGCTGCGCGATCCGCGCGCCATGACCTGCGGTCATGAGGCCGATGATCTCCTCATCGAACTCAGGCGAGACGTGACCCATGTTCGGGATGCGCAGCCAATGCGACAAACCGCCGGAGCCGACCAGCGCGACGCGCTCGTTCGGCGGCCGCTCATCCCGGATGTAGTCGCGGATCGCTTCGGCGAAGGCGTGGCACCGTGCGGAGGAAGGCACCGGCTCC
>Ga0075421_100010384_pt1 | contig 11507 bp, 14 predicted proteins | sample SoiMetdeltSBSDD5_FD_75292 | JGI IMG/M metagenome (GOLD analysis project Ga0075421, IMG submission 75292) | Bulk soil microbial communities from a Populus tree surrounding site in Tennessee, USA - Soil MetaG P. deltoides SBSDD5 | ecosystem: Environmental > Terrestrial > Soil > Tree plantation...
CGGTCAGCCGATGCGTGACCAGCGCGGCGATGGTCGGTCCGAGTGCCGCAACCGCGATCCACTCCAGTCGTCCGCGAAATATCACCAGCGGCACGAATATGAGCCACGCCCATACGTAGGCGATCGCAAAAAAGATGACCAACGTAGGCAGCGTTGGCATTCGTGCGGCGCCACAGTACTACAGGGTGCGATCAGCAACGGGAACACCGACGGTGAGACTCGCTCCCGCTCGCGGCGAGCCGAAGGCGAGACGCGGCGTGACTGAGAAGTGGTGTGGGCGAATTTGCTGTGGGAGGATTTCGCGGTCCACCTTCGCGCTTCGCGCTACGGCGGACAACCTTCGCGTGGCTTGCCAACCGAAGCTCACGCGCTCGTTGGCAAGCGTCAGCGAAGGTTGGTGCGCCCAGCACGACTCGAACGTGCGACCTCCTGGTTCGTAGCCAGACGCTCTATCCAGCTGAGCTATGGGCGCTTGAGGACCGAATGCTGCCCGCGTCGATTCGGCACGAAACGCCGAAACACGCGCAAACATTGACTATATCACACGCTCTCGGGCCAGAATCTGAGCATGAAGGACTACACGCCGCAGGCCATCGAGCTCGATTCATCCATGGTCGAGTATCTCAACCAGATGGCCACGAAGTATTCGCTGCCTGACATGGGGAAGGCGGTGCGCTGCCTGATCAACTACGCGCGCGAGAACCCGGAAAAGGGCAACGAGATCTTCGACGAAGTCCGCTGCCTGGGATGCTGACGACGAATCTGAGACTGGACGCCGAGATGCACCGGTGGCTGGTCGAGGTGTTCTGGTACCTCGAGTACCGCGCCGACTTCATCGATCCGGACATGTTCCGCATCGAGGTCGAGAAAGTGCGCGCCTTCCAGCAGCTCTTTCGCGCAACGATGGAAGAGGCTGCAGAGGCGGCGGACACGCCGGAGGAAGTCGAGGTCACGCGAGACGATCTCTGGTGGCTGGATTACTACGTGATGGCGGCGCGGGAATACTCGGCGCGAAGCACCGAGACAGGCCTGCTCAACGTCGACGACGAAGACTTGCAGTACCTGCAGCAGTGGTTGTCGCAGGCCCGGGATCGTCTGAGGCCGCACTAGCGGGGCATAATTCCGCTGTGAGCTCCGTCGAACACAAGGCCCACGCACCGGCATCCGTCGCGTGTTTCGTGCTGACGGTCAGCGACACCCGGACCGAAGCCAACGACACCGGCGGCCGCGCGATTCGGGAACTCCTCGAAGGCGCGGGACACTCGGTCTCGGGCTACGCGATCGTCAAAGACGAGGCCACCCAGGTCGCCGGCATCGTCCGCGAGCGGCTGGCCGATCCGGCGACACACGTGATCATCACCACCGGCGGCACGGGCATCAGCGCGCGCGATACGACGTTCGAAGCGGTCACGGCTCTGTTCGAAAAACGTCTCGACGGCTTTGGCGAGCTGTTCCGGATGATCAGCTACAACGAGATCGGCTCGGCGGCGATGATGAGCCGCGCGACGGCAGGCACGGTCGGACACAAGGCGATCTTCGTGCTGCCGGGATCGCCTGCGGCTGTGCGATTGGCGATGGAAAAACTGATCGTGCCGGAGTTGGGCCACGTCATGCAGCAATTGACGAAGAGGTCCGGCTAAAGCCGGACACTACGGATGCGAGGGTCCCGCTAAAGCCGGACACTACGGATGCGAGGGTCCGGCTAAAGCCGGACACTACAGATGCGCGGGTCCGGCTAAAGCCGGACACTACGGATGCGTGGGTCCGGCTAAAGCCGGACACTACGGATGCGCGGGTCCGGCTAAAGCCGGACACTACGGAACACACGATGTCGACCAGGATGCGGCCCTTCAAGGGCACGATTTCACTCGACGAGGCGCGCGCGATCATCGAGCAGGCGATCGTGCCGATCTCGCGCGTCGAGCGTGTCCCGCTCGAACGCGCCAATGGGCGCGTGCTCGCCGACACCATCGTCTCGAGCGCCGACGTGCCGCCGTTCGCTCGAGCGGCGATGGACGGCTACGCGGTCCGCGCGGAGGATACGACCGGCGCGAGCCGCGCGACACCGCGAACGCTGCACTGCATCGAGAAAGTGTTCACCGGCCAGGTGCCGGTGCAGAGCGTCGCTGCTGGCCAGTGCATCGAGATCGCCACCGGCGCGCCGATGCCCTCGGGCGCCGATGCCGTGGTCATCGTCGAAGAGACGGACAGTGATGCCGACAGCGTCCGCGTGTTCAGTCAGGTAAACGCGGCACAGAACATCGGACGACAGGGCGCGGACATTCACCGGGGCCAGACGGTCCTGCAGCCTGGGACGATGCTGAATGCGAGCCGGGTCGGGTCGCTCGCCGCACTCGGGTTGACCGGCGTCACCGTCTTCGAGAAGCCGCGAGTGGCGATACTCTCGACGGGCAACGAGATCGTCGAGCCGGGTGAACCGCTCGCGCCCGGCCAGATCTACGACATCAACCGCTTCACGCTCGCCGCCGTCGTCGACGAGAACGGTGGCGTCGCCGTGCCGTATCGAATCGCCACCGACACGATCGAGGATCTGTCTCGCTCGGTAGACGCGTGCCTCGAGCAGGACGTGCTGGTGTTCTCCGGCGGCAGTTCGGTCGGCGAGCGCGACCTGATTCTCGACGTGATCACCGCCAAGGGCGACATGCTCTTTCACGGCATCGCCGTGAAGCCCGGCAAGCCGACGGCATTCGGCCGCATCGCCGGCAAACTGGTGTTTGGCATGCCTGGCTACCCCTCGTCGTGTCTGTCCAACGCCCACATCCTCCTGGCGCCGGCGCTGCGGCGCATCGCGCGGCTTCCCGATCAGATCGTTCGCTCGATGACACTTCCGCTCGCCTCGCGTGTTGCGTCGGTACCTGGACGGCACCAGTTCTACACGGTGCGGATCGAGAACGGCACGGCGGTGCCGGCCTTCAAAGCGTCTGGCGACATCACGTCCATGTCCAAGGCCGACGGCTACATCGAGATCCCCGCCGACGTCGAAGTCGTCGAAGCCAATTCGCCGGTCGACGTGAAGCTGTTCTGAGCTGGGTGATATACTTCGCTGGATCCCCCGAGCGATCTATCTGCAATCCTCTCTGCTAGTTATGCGGTTGAGCCGGGGAGAGCGAACGAGAACACCAGAGGGCACTAAATGTCCGTAACCGACGTCGCCGTCCAAGAGGCCGGCCAGCGCGCACGAACCGAGCGGATCGTTAACGACTTCGCCATCCAGGTCGCCACCGTCAACGGGTCCGGCAGTCAGACCGCCAACCTCGTCCTCCTTCGATCGATCTTTCAAATGGGTGTACCCGTCGGCGGCAAGAACATGTTCCCGTCGAACATTGCCGGCCTGCCCACCTGGTACACGATCCGCGCCAGCTCCAAGGGATACATCGGACGGAAAAAAGAGGTGGACTTCCTGGTCGCCATGAATCCGGAGACGGCCAAGGAAGACGTGCTCACGCTGGCGCCCGGTGCCGTCGCGCTCTACGACGAGCCGCTGAAGCTCAAGGAGCTTCGCAGCGACGTCATCTTTTATCCGGTCCCCTTCGACAAGTTGATGCAGCCGATCACGCACGACGCCAAGCTGCGCCGCCTGGTGCGCAACATGGTCTATGACGGCGTGCTGAGCAAGCTCCTGTCGATCGACATGGGTCAGATGGAGAAGGCGCTCCGCAAGCAACTGGGCAAGAAGCAGAAGGCAATCGATCTGAACATGTCGGCGCTGAAGGCCGGTTACGACTTCGCCGAAGCCAACCTGCCGAAACAGGACCCCTTCGTCATCGAGCCGATGAACAAGACGCAGGGAATGATCCTCATCGAAGGCAATGCCGCGGCCGCTATCGGCTGCATGCTGGCGGGCGTCACGTTCGTCGGCTGGTACCCGATCACACCATCGTCCTCGCTCTGCGAATCGCTGATCGACTACCTGAAGAAGTACCGGAAGGACCCTGAGACGGGCAAGGCCACCTACGCCGTGATTCAAGCGGAGGACGAGTTGGCTGCTCTCGGGATGGTGCTCGGCGCCGGCTGGGTCGGTGCGCGTGCGATGACGTCCTCGGCAGGACCGGGCATCTCGCTGATGTCCGAGTTCACCGGCCTGGGCTACTACGCCGAGATTCCCGCCGTCATCTTCGACGTCCAGCGCTGCGGTCCGTCCACTGGTCTGCCGACGCGAACCGGTCAGCAGGACATTCTGTCCACGGCCATCCTGTCGCACGGCGACACCAAGCACCCGCTGCTGCTGCCGTCATCGGTCACCGAGTGCTACACGATGGCGATGGAAGCCTTCGACATCGCCGAGCAGATGCAGACGCCGGTGTTCGTGATGTCAGACCTCGATCTCGGCATGAACACCTGGATGGCGGAGCCGTTCGACTACCCGACCAAGCCGATCACCCGCGGCAAGCTGCTCGACGCCGACACGCTGAAGCGCGTCGGCGAGTTCGCGCGCTATCGCGACGTCGATGGCGACGGCATTCCATATCGCACGGTTCCCGGCGACGGCATGCCGGCGTACTTCACGCGAGGATCGGGACACAACGACAAGGCCCAGTACAGCGAGCGCGCCGAGGACTACTCGAAGAACCTCGATCGGCTGGCGCGCAAGTTCGAGACCGCGCGGACGCTCGTGCCGAAGCCCGACGTCGAGCTTCAGGCCAAGGGCAAGGTGGGCATCATCGCCTATGGCACGACGCACTGGGCGATCGTCGAGTCGCGCGATCAGCTGTCGAACGAAGCCCAGTTGACGACGTCGTATCTGCGGCTCAGGGCGTACCCGTTCACGCCCGAGGTCTTCGACTTCATCGACACATGCGACCGCGTCTACGTGGTCGAGCAGAACCGCGACAGCCAGATGCTGTCGCTGCTCAGGATGGAGTGCAACCCGGCGCAGATCGCCAAGCTGCGCACGATTCCGCACTACGCAGGTCTGCCCATCGATGGGCGATCCGTGACCACCGAGTTGTTGCGACAGGAACGAGCATAACGATGTCCACACCCACGCAGCCAGCCCCGGGCAAGAAGCTGAATCGCATCGGCCTCGAGCCGATCGCCTATCGCGGCAGCAAGACGACGCTCTGCGCCGGATGCGGCCACAACGCGATCACCGAGCGCATCATCGACGCCTTCTTCGAGATGGGCGTCGACCCCTCGTCAGTCGTGAAGCTCTCCGGTATTGGCTGCTCGAGCAAGAGCCCGGCCTACTTCCTCAACCAGTCGCACGGGTTCAACTCGGTGCACGGGCGCATGCCATCGGTGGCCACCGGCGCCGTCGTCTCGAACCGCAAGATGATCGCCATCGGCATCAGCGGCGACGGCGACACCGGCGCGATCGGCATCGGCCAGTTCGTGCACCTGATGCGGCGCAACCTGCCGATGATCTACGTCATCGAGGACAACGGCTGCTACGGTCTGACGAAGGGTCAGTTCTCGCCGACCGCCGACCTCGGCTCGACGCTCAAGACCGGCGTCATCAACGACCTGCCGCCGATCGACACGTGTACGCTGGCCATCGAGCTCGGCGCGTCGTTCGTCGCCCGCTCGTTCTCGGGCGACCCGAAGCAGCTGAAGGCGATCCTCAAGGCGGCGCTCAGCCATCGCGGCACCTGCATGATCGACGTGCTGTCGCCGTGCGTGACCTTCAACGACCACGACGGCTCGACCAAGAGCTACTCGTACGCGAAGGATCACGAGGAGCCGCTGGCCGACTTGAACTTCGTGCCCTTCTTCGAAGACATCAACATCGACTACGATCCCGGCACGACGACGGCCGTGACGCTGCATAACGGATCGAAGATCCTGCTGAACAAGTTGGCCGAGGACTACAACCCGACCGACAAGCATCGCGCGCTCGCGCTGCTGCGCGAGACGGCGTCGCGCAACGAGTTCGCGACCGGCATTCTCTACGTCGAGCCGGACAAGCAGGACTTCATCGATCTGCTCGGCCTGGTCGACGAACCGCTGGCGTCGCTCGACTCGGCCAAGGTGCGGCCCGGCAAAGCGGCGCTCGACGAGATCATGGAGAGCTTTCGATAAGGCTTTGGTCTCAGACCAACATGAACGACTACGGCTCCGTCGCGATTTACCTCGGGTTCATCCTCGCCTTCGCGATCGTGTCGCTGGGCGTGGCGATGATCCTGCGTCCGCGCCGGCCGTTCGCGGCCAAGCTGCAAAGCTATGAGTGCGGCGCCGAGCCGGTTGGCCCGGCCTGGGTGCAGTTCCCGGTGGGGTTCTACCTCGTCGCCCTGGTCTTCCTCGTGTTCGACGCGCTTGCGGTGTTTCTCTTCCCCTGGGTGCTGAACGTCAGGGCCCTCGGACTCTGGGGTATTCTCGCGATGCTGACGTTCCTGGCGATTCTGTCGCTGGGGTGGGTCTACGCCTACCGGGAGCGCATCCTCGAGTGGAAATAAAACCGCCGGTCCCCACAATACCCGCGCCCATCTGGAGGAACATCAAGGACCTTCAGGAATGGGAGCAGCTCCATCAGAAGCGCCCCGAGGGCGACAAGCACTCGGCCGCCTTCGAATCGATCACCGAAGGCATCCACAGCTTCCCCGGCGGATTCGTCGTCACGACCTTGGCCGACGCGTTTCTCAACTGGGCGCGCAAGTCGTCAGTGTGGCCGGTCACATTCGGCCTGGCCTGCTGCGCGATCGAGATGATGGCGACGTTTGCTTCGCGTTTCGACGTCGAGCGCCTCGGCATGGTGCCGTGGGCCTCGCCGCGGCATTCGGATCTGATGGTCGTCTCGGGCACGGTCACGATCAAGATGGCACCCATGCTGGAGCGCATCTACGATCAGATGCCGGACCCGAAGTGGGCGGTGTCGATGGGCTCGTGCGCCAACTCCGGCGGTCCGTTCCGGCACGGGTATCACGTGGTGAAGGGCGTGGACCGGGTGATTCCGGTGGACGTCTACGTCCCCGGTTGTCCGCCGCCGCCCGAGTCGCTGTTGAACGGCCTGTTGCTGCTCCAGGATCAAATCGCCCACTTCCGCCGCACCGGCGAGCGGGCCGCGCCCAACCCGAAGGTCGACTGATCCTGTGACTCCAGAGCAGGCGAAAGCCTCAATCGGCGAGCGCTTCGGCACCGCGCAGGTCGAGGGTGACAAGCCGCTCACGGTCGCCGTGCCCGTCGATCAGTGGGCGGCCTTCGCGCGCTTCGCAAAGGACACGCTCGGGTGCCGCTTCTTTTCCTTCTCCACCGCAGTCGATTGGAAGGAACAGGGTCTCGAGGTCGTCGCCCGGGTGGACAACGTGGACACCGGCCTGTCGCTGATGATGAAGACGAAGCTCGGGCCCGGCGTCAGCGAGTGTCAGTCGCTCGTGCCCGTCTACCGCGGTGCCGACTGGATGGAGCGCGAGTGTTACGACATGTTCGGCATCCGCTTCGACGGTCACCCGGACCTGCGCCGCATCCTTCTCGGTGATGATTGGGTCGGGCATCCGCTTCTGAAATCCTACGCGGTGGATACACCGCACCCGCCCTATCGATGACCCCGGACACCCTCGCATCCTCGCAACCGACCGCGCGCGTCGAGCTCGATTACTCAGGCGGCGAGCGGCTCACCATGAACATGGGGCCGCAGCATCCGTCGGCCCATGGTGTGTTCAGAGCGATCCTCACGCTCGAGGGCGAGACGGTCGTCGGCGTCGATGCCGTGATCGGGTATCTCCACCGCTGCCACGAGAAACTCTCCGAGACGCTGACCTACGCGCAGTATCCGTCGATTGCCTCGAAGACCGACTACGTCGCGGCGATGACCAGCGAGTTCGCCTACGTGATGGCGGCGGAACAGATCGGCAAGATCGACGTGCCGAAGCGCGCGCAGTATCTGCGGGTCATTGCCGCGGAGCTGCAGCGCATCGCGTCGCACCTGCTCTGGCTCGGCACGTGGTGCATGGACATGGGCGGCGCGCTCGGCGGCGGCGCGACGATCTTCCTCTACGCGATCCGCGAGCGCGAGACGATTCTCGATCTCTTCGAGTCGCTGGTCGGCGCGCGTCTGCTCTACGGCTTCTATCAGGTCGGCGGCACGCGCTACGACATCCCGCCAGGCTGGGCGGATGCGTGTCGCAAGACGATCGACACCATCGACCAGCGTATCGGCGAGTACGAGGGACTGCTCGAGGACAACCCGTTCTTCCTCGCCCGCGCCCGGGGCGTCGGCCACATCAGCCGCGAGCTGGCCGAAGACGTGGGTATCTCCGGACCGCTTCTGAGAGGGTCCGGCGTGAATTTCGATCTCCGCCGCTCGGCACCCTATTCGTCTTACGAGGACTTCTCGTTCACGGTGCCGGTCGAAACTGCCGGCGATTGCTTTGCGCGATACCGCGTGCGGATGGTGGAGTTCCGCGAGTCGATCAAGATTGTCCGGCAGGCGCTCGACAAGCTGCCCGACGGTCCGATTTCGTCGAGGCCGGGTCTGAAGTCCGTGGCGCAGGTCAGGATTCCGAAGGGCGAGGCCTACGTGCGCGTCGAGGGTCCGCGCGGCGAGGTGGGCTGCTACCTGATTGCCGACGGCAGCGCCAAGCCGTATCGCATGAAATGGCGCGGCGCGTCGTTCTCGAATCTCGCGGTGCTGCCGCACATCATCCCCGGCCACAAGGTCGCGGACGTCGTCGCCATCATGGGCTCGGTCGATCCGGTCTTCGGTGAGGTCGATCGCTGATGCCCGCCTGGCTGCCCGCGGTCCTCGGCCCCTTCATCGTGCTGAACGTCGTCATCGGACTGGTGACCTACGTGACGCTGCTCGAGCGGAAGTTCGCGGCGCGGATGCAATCGCGTATCGGTCCCTACCGTGTTGGCCCGCACGGGCTGCTGCAGCCGATTGCCGACGCCCTGAAGCTGATGATGAAAGAGGACGTGGTGCCGACGGCGGCCGACAAGCCCGTCTACAACCTCGCGCCGATCGTGTTCCTCATCCCGTGCATGCTGATCTTCGCGACGATTCCGTTCGCGCCGGGTCTCGGTGTCGCCGATCTCAACATCGGCATCCTGTTCTTCCTGGCGGTATCGTCGATGGAAATCGTCGGCCTGTTCATGGCCGGCTGGGGATCGAACAACAAGTACGCGCTGCTGTCGGCGATGCGCGCGGTGAATCAGATCATCTCCTACGACCTGCCGTTCATCTTCTCAGCGCTCGTGCCGGCGATGCTGGCCGGCTCGCTCAAGCTGTCGGACATCGCCGCGGCGCAGGCCGGGGGCGCGTGGTTCGTCTTCTACCCGGTGATCGGACAGCTGGCGTTCATCGCCTTCATGGTGTCGACGCTCGCCGCCGAGAACCGCGTGCCCTTCGACATTCTCGAAGCCGAGTCGGAGCTGGTGGCCGGCTTCCGCGTCGAGTACTCGGGCATGAAGTTCGCGCTGATTCAGCTCGGCGAGTACGCGCACGTGATCGGCTCGTCATTTCTTGGCGCGGTGCTGTTCCTCGGCGCATGGGCCGGGCCCGGGCCGGAGTATCTCGGTCCGCTCTGGATGCTGCTCAAGGCGATGTTCCTGTTCCTGGTGCTCACGTGGATCCGCTGGAGCTTCGTCCGTATCCGCGTCGACCAGATCCTCTCGCTGTCGTGGAAGTTCCTGCTTCCAGTCACGCTGATCTTGCTCATCACCACCTCGTTCGTCGTCGTCTGGAGGGCCGGTGGCTTCTGACACCAGCCCGCTCTTCGTCATTCGCGCCGTCGCGAAGGCGATGTGGGTGACGCTGTTCAATCTGTTCCGGAAGCCGGTCACCGTCCACTATCCGGACAAGGAACGCGTCTATCCCGACCGCTATCGCGGCCTCCTCGCGCTCGTGTACGAGAAGGACACGGGCGAGGAGGCGTGCATCGGCTGCCGCCTGTGTGAGTACGTCTGCCCGCCCGCGGTGATCAAGGTCGAGATGCTCAAGAGCGAGAAGCGGAACTACGCGAAGAGCTTCTCGCTCGAGCTCTACGCCTGTGAGTTCTGCGAGCTGTGCGTGCAGGTCTGCCCGACCGACGCCATCGTCATGATGAAGTCCTTCGACATGGCGACGGCGGATCGCCGCGAGATGCTGCTCGACAAGGATCGCCTGCACGCGATCGGCCTGCAGTATCAGCAGTCGTGGGCGACGGGCAACAAGCTGCGCGACATGCAGGGCCCGCCGAAAATGGCGCGTCCCGAGGCCGGGGCGCACGCCGCGCCTGCAACGGCCGGCGCACCAGCGGCCGCCGCCACGCCAGCACCAGCTGGCGCGCCCGCCGCGAAAACCGCTGGAGGCGAGGCGTGACGCTCAGCGCTCTCGCCTTCTGGGTGCTGTCCATTCTGCTCGTCGGCTCCGCGCTCGCCGTGGTGCTCTCGAAGAACCTGTTCCACGCCGTGCTGTGGCTGGCGCTGGCACTCACCGGCACCGCCGGCGTGTTCCTGCTGCTCAACGCCGAGTTCCTCGCTGCCGTGCAGTTGCTCCTGTACGCCGGCGGCATCATCACGGTCGTCGTCTTTGCGATCGTCGTGACCGAGCGGCTGGTCGGCGAGCGCCTCTCGCAAACCAGTCGCGGCATCGTCAGCGGCGCACTCGTCGCCATCGGACTGCTCGTGATCATCGTCAGCACGCTGACGCAGCGTCAGTTGCCATCGACTCCGCTGCCGCAGCTCGGCGACCTCACGCGTCTGGTCGGCGAACAAGTCTTGACGACGTATGTGCTGCCATTCGAGCTGTTGGCGCTGCTGATGCTTGTGGCGATGCTGGGTGCAATCTACTTCGCGCGCCCTGAGGACTGAGCATGGGTCTGCAGGCATATCTCATCCTCGCGGCGACCGTGTTCTGCATCGGTCTGTTCGGCGTCGTCACGCGGCGCAACACGATCGGCATCCTGCTCGGCATCGAGTTGATGCTCAACGCGGTCAACATCAACCTGGTCGCGTTCTCGCACTTCAGCGGCACGGCCACGGGCATGATCTTCACGCTGTTCACGATCTGCATCACCGTGTCGGAAGCCGCCATCGGGCTGGCGCTGGTGATTCTGCTGTTCCGCGTGCGCCGGACGGTGATGGCCGACCATCTGGATCTCCTCAAGGGATGATCAGCGATCCTGGCGGTCTTGCTCTCGTCTCGCTGCTGCTTCCCGCAGCCAGCTTCCTGATTCTGGCCATCGTCGCGCCGCTGCGACGAAGCGGCCGGCCCGCGGCGTACGGCTCGATCCTCTTCGCCGCAGGTGCGCTCGCCGCCGCCATCGCGTCATGGCGGAGCCATGCCGGCGAGTCCGCATCGAGGCTGGCATGGGACTGGCTGCCGTCAGGCGGCGTCTCGATCGCCACCGTCGGCGTGCTCGCCGACGCCGATTCGACGTTGATGCTGATCCTGGTGACGCTCGTGGCGTTCCTCGTGCAGCTGTACTCGCTCGAATATCTCCACGACGAACCACCAGCGGCGCTGGGACGCTACTACACCTATCACTCGCTGTTCGCGTTCTCGATGATGGGTCTGGTGCTCGCTCCAAATCTGCTGCAGCTGTTCATCTGCTGGGAGCTGGTCGGCCTCTGCT
>Ga0075421_100010385_pt1 | contig 11507 bp, 9 predicted proteins | sample SoiMetdeltSBSDD5_FD_75292 | JGI IMG/M metagenome (GOLD analysis project Ga0075421, IMG submission 75292) | Bulk soil microbial communities from a Populus tree surrounding site in Tennessee, USA - Soil MetaG P. deltoides SBSDD5 | ecosystem: Environmental > Terrestrial > Soil > Tree plantation...
TCGCCGAGCGCGTTACCGTTGTGATCCATCAGGCCGGAAAGAACGAGCATGTCCTGGCGGTAAGGCTCGAACGCTTTCAAAATGGGAGTGAGCTCATAATTCTTGCCGGCCGCGGCCGGCGTCCAGTCGCCCATTGCCATACCGTTCGGAACGTAGGTGAACGAGATCCGTACAGCGCTTTTTGCCGCCGATGTGGCTGCGAATGCTGGAACCATGGCGTCCAGCAGCGGAAGTGCGACAGTTGCGCCGAGCCCCCGCAGGAAGGTTCGCCTGTGTAAGTGCTTCCCGGTCGAAATCATATTTTCTCTCCTCGTTCTACTCGTTCCGCTCGTCGCATTCTGAATGCTGCGCTGTTCACGATCTCTTGAGCCAAACTGGAAAACCGGTAGTTGTTAGCGGCCACTCGATTCGTGATTCGCCGGATCGCCGGCCGGTCATTCCCTTCAAGACCTCTCCCCAGAGCATAAGTCAACATTTTTTCCGTCAGACAGCGGGCGAACGCGCCCTGCTCCGAACGCAGCACCTTCGCGAGCTCCACGGGCCCGTTGAAAGCTCGTCCATCCGGAAGAACTCCGGATGCGTTCACCGGAGCTTGACCTTCCTTGGTCCTGTAATTGCCGATCGCGTCGAAGTTCTCGAGTCCGAACCCCATCGGGTCCATGCGGCTATGGCAACCGGCGCATACGGCGTTGGTCCGATGCGCTTCCATGCGCTCACGCAGCGTGGCGTTCGACGCTACTTTCGCCTCCTCCAGATCCGGAACGTCGGCCGGCGGTGGAGGCGGAGGAGCGTTGAGCAGATTCTCGAGAATCCACTTTCCGCGCAGTACGACGGAAGTTCTATTGGCGTAGGAAGTGGCTGTGAGAACACTCGCCTGCCCAAGCAGACCGCGCCGAGGTGTCTCGGCCAGGCTCACTTTGCGGAACTCGGCTCCGATCACACCGGGTAGCTGGTAATGCTTCGCCAAGTACTCGTTCACGAAAGTGTAATCGGCGTCAAGGAACTCGAGCACACTACGATCTTCACGGATGAGATTCTCGAAGAACATCTCCGTTTCCTTGACCATCGACATCCGAAGGTAGTTGTCGTACTGCGGGAATTTGTAAAAATCGGGGACGTGCTTTTCGAGCACCCGTATGGTCAACCACTGGCCGGCGAAGTTCTGGACGAAACGGCTCACCTTCGGATCGCTGAGCATGCGTTTGGTCTGCGCGGCCAAGACGGCGGGCTTACTGAGACGCCCTTGCTCGGCGAGGCGCAGCAGTTCGTCGTCGGGCATGCTGCTCCACAGAAAGTAAGACAAGCGTGAAGCGAGCTCGAAGTCGTTCAGCGAATACGCGGACGATGCTGGCGCCGGAGTCGCCGTGCTCGCGTTCAGCAGTTGAGCCCCGGCGATGCCCGACGCAGCCGCCCGACGAGGCGCTGGATCGCTCTCGATCCGGAACAGAAATTTTGGCGAGACAAGCATCCCCTGGATCGCGAGCACTACTTGCGCCTCAAAGGACTCACCCCGGTCCCGGGCGCGATCCGCCAGAGCCCCTACCCTGGCGATCTCCTGAGGCGTGGCTGGCCGCCGATAAGCGCGCGTGAGAAGGTGGGGCAGAATCTTTCGGATACAGGCGTCATCGTGCCCTCCGTTCAGATGACCGCAGACATAGATCTTTTTCAGGCTCGCTGCTGAGGGGCGAACCTCCGCGTTGTGCGGTCCACCGACCTCCACATACTGGATCCGAAGATTATCGGGCCGCGCCAGCCGAACGCCGCCGGGTCCTGTGTATAGCGGCACGGGCTCTTCCGCATTGGTGACGGCATTCGAAATCGGTGTTCCCGGAACTCCAGCAGCTAATGGGCGCGCTGCACGAGCCGCGCGTCGGGCCTCGAAGGCCGCAATCTGCTCGGGTGTCGCATTGGGCGGCAGCGCGAAGCCTCCGCGCCCTCGGGGTGGCGGGACCGGTCGCGCGGAGGGATTCTTGCCGCCGTAGGCTATCGGCAGTCCCTCGAACTGGCGTGGAAATCCTGCTGCCAACCAATGCTCTCCTTCCGTAACCTTGATGCGAAACACTTGAGAGGCGCCGTCCAGATTGCCGTCGAAGCTCAGCGTCGATACCACCTTCCCGTCCAGCCACACGCTTACTGGAAGCGCTTCCGATCCGGGCGGCCGCATTCCGTTATCGGTTGTGACGCGGAATTCGTACTCTGCCGTCACCGGGAATCGGTGCGTAAAGTGGAACGCGTTCGGCATGTTCAGTCCGGTCTCGTCGTAGCTGCTGACCGAGTAGTAGGGATGCGTGGTAAAGAACAAGTTGTCGGGATCCCCGGGCCTGCGCCTACCGGACGGTTGATAGCGCGCCATCGTGGGCTTTGTTGACTGCGGGCCATACACCGCGGTTCGGGCCACTTCTTCGGCGGCGCGAATGTACTTTTCCATCTGCACGATCGAAAGTGAAAGAACATCGCCGTTATTGTCGAATCCGTAACCGGAGTCATCCTGCGGGAAATCATCCGCCGGCCGGAAGTCCACGCCGAGCAGATCGTGCACCGTATGGTTATACTCGGACCGGTTCAGCCGCCGCGCCGTCACCCGCCCCGGATCCGGCGTGGCGCGCTGATCCAGCCGCTCGAATTCTCTGTTGACCCAGCCGACTGCCGTTTTGGTTTCACGCTCGCTGGGGCGAGGCGCGCCCTTCGGCGGCATCTCCCCGGACTCCACCTTCTGCAATATCCGCTCCCATCGATCACGGTCTTGAGCGATAGAGCCAGCCGTCTTAAAAGACTCCAGATTGAGAGTGCCGGAAGACAGTTTGGCGTTGTGGCACCCGTAACAGTGCTTAGCAAGGAACGGCTGCACCGAGACACCAAACGTCGCCGCCGGAATCGCAGCCTTCTGCTTCGCAGTGGGAACATCTGCCGCGACCAGCGCGAGGCAAATGAGCAATAGCAGCGCTGGAGTGGCCGATTTTCCGAGTTTCGTCATAAAGTCTTGGAACGCACGAATGCGCTTCTGCAAGAAAGTATATCGACTACCAAGCGCAAGGACACCTAACTAAAGAAAGGGTTTCTGTGAAAAGAATTCGAGACCTATCCTTCGATAGGTTACTTGCCAGCGCCGCCGACCAGATCGGCCTTCAAGATCATGAAAGGAAGGCCGCTAGCGATTCCAGTGTTGAGCCCAAGCCGGCGCTTCAAGACGGGTGGGTTGCTCCTCTTGCATCGCAGCCAGTTGCCGCCACAGCAGCCGGTTGTTTTTCGTTAGCTTTCCTGCGAAAACACGACCCCCCACGGTCGCAACCAGTCGCCCGCGTTGATCCCAGTCCGCCCAGTGCGCCTCGAACAGTGCGACCGGTTCTCCATTCTGCCGATAAAGGGTGAAAAGGGTGCGCCGCCTCGATGGACGAAAGTAGTCTGCCGGCACATCTCTTCCTAGAGTGAGTTCGTCGCCGGTTTTGCGGAGCTCCGAGAATCGCTTTGTTTCTCCGGGCGCAAAGACTTTACGCCAGCCGTTTAACCAACATGGTTCCGCATCGAGACGCTTATCGCCTTTCTTTAACGAACAGTATTCCACTACCTGCAGCGGACCGGGAGGATGATCAGGATGATGTTTAGCCCCGAAACTGGGCGACGAGGTAGCGATCAGAACAGTCCTATCGTCGACGAAGACGCCTTGTCCACCCCAGGTGTCCCCGATCGGGTATAGCGTGAGAGCGGTCAGGTAGGGAGGCTTGCTGACGGCTGTCCAGGTGGTGTTGTATCCGAGCTGGACTTCGCGCAGGCGGTGTTTTCCTACGAAATAAACGAGCAGCTCTCCGTTCGGTGAAAGGTCGCACTTGTCCGGGTACATGCTCCCGCGAAACCATTGTCCTGACTGGAAGCGATCCTGCCGCGTGTCCCACAACGTGACGTGCCACCATTCGGTAGGACCCCGTCTGAGGATTACACCCACGTTGGCCTTACGTGCTAGCAGGACGAACATCCAGCACCGATCTGCGAAGAACGGAGTCAGATCCTCGGTCACTGCGTACTGACGCGCTGGGAATCCTCGAGCGCTTGCCGCTCCAGTGTCTGACGCGCCTCCGGGGGCACAATGCGCCAGTTCCCGGTTGGCTTCACCGGAAGCTCGCCATGCTCGGTGTAGTAGGAAATGATGAGATCGCGAATATCCGCAAACGATCGCCACACGATCTTTGCATCCTTGAACATGGAGTAGCCCGCCGCCCCGCCTGCCCGATAGTTGTTCACGGCGATGCGAAGCTTCTGATCCGGATTCAAAGGCCGGCCCTTCCACGTGAGATTTCGAATACGCTGTCCTTCCGGCTGCGTGAGATCGATTTCGTAGTCGACGCCTTCGGCCATCTCGTAATTGAATCCGATGATCCTTGGATTGATGAGCGGACCCTTGGCGCAGGTTTCTTCGGCGCAGGACAAGTAGAAGCGGGCCGAATTTTCCAGCGCATCCTTCACCATCTTCCCCGTCCCTTCGATGGCGTACAGTTCGTTGTCGTAAACATACAGGGACGCGATCTGGCGCACCGTGACCGGACCTTTTGGCACCGTGACGCGCGGATTGAACAGCGCCGTGAAAGACACGTCGGCTTTGGCGTAGTGCAGCTCCGCGGCCTGCACCGCGTCGACGAGAGCTGAATCCTGGACGCGGCCGAGCCGGCCGTTGAGCGATTCACTCGATTTCGTGATCTGAGTGTTCAGGTAGCGCTGCGTCATCTCGTGATAGGGCCGCGCGATCCGTAGGATTTCCTCATCGGCGACGGTCTGCTCGGTCACTGGAATCACGCGGCTGTTCTTCGAGGCGACGGTCCACCCTCCGCCGGGCTTCGAGTCCAGCTCCAAGGTGATCTCGGCGAGGGATATGCCCCAGTTCTTGGGCTGCGTCAACAGCACGCCGTTCAATTTCAGCTCGCCCAATTCGGCATGGGTATGGCCGAACACGATGGCGTCGATGCCGGGAACCATGGTGGCGATATCGTAGATCTGGTTCTCTCCGGCAACTTCATCGATTCTGGTTTGCCCGGTCTTGGGATCGCGTCCCAGGCCAGCATGCGCGGCGAGCAGAATCAGGTCCGGCCGGCGAGCCGCGGGAAGCGCTCGCAACTCCGCCATTGATTTCTCCACCGCTTCTTTCGCCTGTTCAAAACGATACGGCGCGTAGTTTTCCGGTTTCTCCCAAGACGGAATCGCCGGGGTCGTAACGCCGATTACAGCCATCTTCACGCCGCCGACGGTTTTGAGCAGATACCGGTCGAACCCCTTCGCGGCGCGGTCCGTCAGTTCCGTATTTGCGGAAAGCCATGGGAAGCGGGCATCTGAACGCGCCCGGTTAAGATTCTTCAGTCCGAAATTAAATTCATGATTCCCGACCACCATGGCGTCATATTGCAGCGCATTCATTGCCAGCATCATCGGGTCGGCTTGAAACGGCTCAGCGGTGAAGGCGAGCTTTAGCGGCAGCCGTCCGGTTCGGACGAATGTCTGGTAAATGTACTCGAGCGGAGTGCCTTGAATCGTGTCGCCGCAGTCAATCAGCAGAGTATTGGGATTGGCAGCTCGCCGCTCTCGAATAAGAGTGGCGACTTTGGCGAGGCCCCGATTGGCCGGCCGGTCGCTGTAGTAGTCGATCGGATAAAGGTTGCCGTGAAGGTCGGTTGTGGCTAGAACCGTCACCTTGACGTGCTCCGCGACGAGGGGCAAACTGCCACAGGCCAGAAGCAGGAGTAGACGACATTTGCGCATGTTACTTCAGTATAGTCGGCTCTTTGTTGCAGGGCGATGGCTGTGTCAAAATAGTGGCTTCTATGATTCGAACTAGCTTGTTTGTTCTATTTGCCACCACGTTGATGGCGCAGACGCCGCCCGCTCCTGCCGCCGCGGCGAAGCCCGCCGCCCCCGCGCGGGAGCCCGGATTATATGCGACGATCAACACCTCCATGGGGCCGATCGTCGCTGTGCTCTACGAGAAAGAGGCGCCTATTACTGTCAGGAACTTTGTCGCGCTCTCGCGCGGGACCAAGGCGTGGACCGATCCAAAAACCAACGCGAAAGTCACACGGCCACTTTATAGCGGGGTAACTTTCCATCGCGTCATACCGGGATTCATGATCCAGACAGGCGATCCGACGGGTACCGGCATGGGAGACGGTGGTCTCACGCCGCTTCCCGATGAGTACCATCCATCCCTTAGGTTCGACAAGCCGGGCCGCCTCGGCATGGCGAACACCGGAAGTCCGAGAACCGGGACTTGCCAGTTTTTCATTACCGAAGTAGCCCTTCCACCAACCCACTTGGATGGCAAGCACACTATCTTTGGGCAGGTGATCGAAGGTCAGGATCTCGTCACGAAGATTGGCAACGTGCCGCGTGACGGAAATGACAAGCCGCGAACACCAGTGAAAATCCTGAACATCGCCATCAAGCGTGAAGGACCACCGCCCGCAGCTCCGGCGACGACTACGAAGAAGGCCGCGCCGAGCGCTACAAAGGCGGGGGCCCCAGCCACGAAGAAGGCTGCGACGCCGGCCACTACTAAAAAGTAGCTACTTCAACAATCCGCGCACTGCCGACTGGACGGCGGTTCGGATACTGTCAGGCAACAGATTCTCGAGAAATGCCGGCAAGTCCACATCGATCGTAATATCGTGATCGGTCACGAGAATGGATCCCTTGATCGGGACTCGCACGGCTGCGCCGAGGCCGGCCGTGAGGGAAAAATCCAACGTGGATCCGTTCCACTGCTTCTGGACCTCACTCATCTTGAGGGGTCCGGAAAAGATGGGCCGCAGCACCTGCTCTGTCGCGGTGTTAACGGCTCGCATGGCTTCCGCTTTTCCCTTATCGTGCGAAACCGTAATGCGCATCCCTCCAATGCTACCGCCTTAGGTACACGGTCGCTGAGCTTGATTTGGACGGATCTGCGACGCTGACTGCCTTCACAACTGCCGTGCTGGAACCACCCGGGGGCAAGTTTTTCGGAGCGGTATAGAGCCCGGACGAGTTGATTGTCCCTGGGCCACTGACGCTCCATGTCACTGCCTGATTGGTCGTGCCCTGAACTGTGGAGGAGAACTGGAACCTCTGGCGGATGCGCACCGACGCCGAGGCGGGCGTCACGCTCACGCTGATCGGCACTGCCGGGGCGGTGATGGTTACGGCCGCGGATCCTGAGACAGCCGGCGTCGACACGCTCCTCGCGCTGACGGTCACCGTCGGAGGCGCCGGGACAGTTTGGGGTGCTGTGTAGAATCCAACACTGTCGATCCAGCCCACTGTCCCGTTCCCACCGAGTACATCATTCACCGACCAGGTTACAGATTGATCCGGCGAGTTCTGCACCGTGGCGTTGAAGTCGAGAGTCTGTCCGCGCAAGATGCTCGCGGTTGCGGGCGTGACCGTCACGGAAACGGAAGTCTGGCGAGCCTGTCCCGAGTTGGGGTCGATCATGAGTGACGAAACGTCAACCGCCTCAAAATCCGAGCCGTGTACGCGGCGCAGATCGCCGACATCGCCCCATCGCTCATCCGGCGCGCCGGAAATGAACCAGGGCGACCCGTTGTCGGCGAGTATCATTCCGTACTTCTTGAGGGCCCGAAGTATTACTTGATTCTGCGGATTGAAGCTGCTGATATCAAAGCCCGCGCGAAGCCGGAACCTTTGCCCCATCGCCGGATATTTTGGATCGGTCAGACTCGAGGCGTAATGCCGGGCCGGCCAAATAAACAGGCGGCGCGTCTGCGGAACCGTTACCCGGATCGCGTGACGGATCTCGCCGGCGGCGACTTCGTCATAGCGGACGAGTCCGGGGAAGATGGGAAGTCCGGCGGCATCGGCCGAGGTCCAGGTCGACGGGCGGAGCGCGTTCGACGACAGGTTGTAGATGGCGCCCGAGTCTCCGCGCCAGGCCGAGGCTTCTGGGAACGCGCGATAGAGCTCGTATAGGATGCAATTGGTGGTGTCGATGGCCAGAGCGTGCCGGTCGCCGTCACTTTGGGATCCGCCCTCGATGGGAGCATTCAGTGGGACAGCGTACGGCCCGGGATCGCTTTCGCTCGCGTAAAGGAACGTCGCCGGGTACTTGGTCTGAGTCCCCGGTACGGTGATGAACGGGATCCCGATCGGTCCGCCGTTCCACAGCCCGGCTCCGAAATCGGCCTTGAGCGAGTAGCCTCCACCGATGGTGGCTATTAAGGTCGCCGAATTTGAGGCGACAGGGAGCTGATCGACGGCTGTATTCCAGATATTGTCGGGCGGTAGGACGTCGCAGGTTCCGATTTTGGGTGTCTGTGCTACCGCAGGTAATGTAAATAAAAGAACATAGCTCAAAATCCGCATGCTTTGTACGTCTCCTGGTCAGAGGTTCTAGTACGACTAGTTCTAGAAGTCTATCACACTCAGGATTTCCGGAAATCGGCTATATCGCTTAGTCTCGAAGAGTATGCTCAATGGCGCGGTCCTCCTCACTGCATGCATCCTGATGACCTCGGGCTGCGCCAAGAGGTACGCCGTCCGTGGCATGGTCCTGGGTATCAACACAGCGGCGAAAACGGCGGTGATCTCACACGCCGACATCCCCGACTACATGCCGGCGATGGCGATGCCGTTCCGTGTGCGGAAATCCGGCGAACTGTCCGGACTGCATGCGGGCGCGCAGGTGCAATTTGAGCTAGTGGTTCGCAAGAAGGCTTCGCACATCGAACGCGTGAAGCGTCTTGGCGCAACCACGACCGGAGTGGTTGAGGATGCGGGCGAGAGAATCGTCTTACCTCCAAATCCGGATCAGGTCGCGATCGGCGCGCCGATGCCGGATTTCGCTTTGGTCGATCAATTTGGAAAGCCGGTGCGGCTGTCGGACTTTCGGGGCAAAGTGATTGCGGTCGACTTTATCTATACGCGCTGCCCGCTGCCCGATGTCTGTCCTAGACTGTCGGCAAACTTTGCGCGATTGCAGAGCCGCTTTGCGGACAAAATCGGCAAGGAGCTGGCACTACTTTCCATTACCATCGATCCGCAGTACGATACACCGGCGGTCCTTCTGGGGTACGCTAGGATCTGGAACGCCAAAGCAGACGCCTGGCGATTTCTCTCGGGGCCGGAAGGGGAAATCGCGTTGGTCGCGAGGAGATTCGGGATGAACTACTGGCCCGAAGAGGGTCTAATCACGCACACCTCCGAGACGGGTGTCATCGCGCGGGATGGCAGGCTGGCGGCCAGAATTAACGGATCGGCATTCACGGCCGGTCAGTTGGGTGATCTGATTTCCAGGGAGCTTGAGAACAATTAGGAGCTAACCAGATGCGCTTGCATGTTATTTCAATTTTGATGTCCTCAATGGCCCTGTTCGCCGCGGAAAGCAAGGTTCCGGAAGTTAAACCAAAAGATATGTGCGCGCCTGCCCCCGGTGGTACGGCGCCGTCGCTGCCGGCTCGCATCCTCGCCGGACAGGGACGAATCGATTTCCCTATCACGACGTCGAGCGCCAAGGCGCAGGAGTTTTTTAATCAAGGCGTCGCGCAAATGCATTCCTTTTGGGCGACCGAAGCGGAGCGATCCTTCCTCCAAGCGGCGGCTCTCGACCCGGCGGCGCCGATGCCGCAGTGGGGAATCGCCATGGTGGCATCGGGAGATTACCGCCCGCGCTTCCAGCTATCGCGTGATGGGGTCCCGGCCAATGTGAAGAAGCAGGACGGGAATTTTCGGGCGCCGGTAGGCGGACCGGGACGCGCATTAGCGGCTGCAAAAAAAGCTGTCGAACTGAGCGCCGTGCCTGGAAAAGCGACGGAACTCGAGAAACTGTACATCGCGTCCATTGCCGCGCGCCGGAATCCGGATTCGAAAGACCCTGACGCCGATTACATCCAAGGACTGCGCGCCGTCGTCGCGGCTTATCCCAAGGAAGTTGAAGCCAAGACCTTTCTGGCGCTGCACCTGATGCAGGGATTTACCACGCCGGATAAGAGTCCCAAGGGGACCAGCATGGAATCCGCGTCGCTGCTGCGAGAACTGCTGACCGCGGCGCCGGATCACATGGGGGTGCATCACTACATCATTCATGGCTTCGAAGGATCGAACTTCGCCAAGGATGCTTGGCTGAGCTGCCGGCGGTATCCCGAGCTTGTACCGAATATCCCGCATGCGCTGCACATGCCCGGTCATATCTGGGCGCAAACGGGGAAGTGGGAGGAGGCAGCGCAATCCTTTGAAGCGGCCGCAGCCAATGAACGAGGCTACATGGCCGCAGATAAGCTTTACGCTCGCGGACATCACGGGCACAATGTCCACTTCCTCATCACCACATACTGCTTCCAGGGCAAGTACGACAAAGCCATGGAAGCGTCGCGTGAGCTGCTGGGCTTTGCGGAGAACCCTCGTGAGGCCGGCGCGATCGATAACAATTTCACGCCGTACCGGCAGGGCTGGTTCGGGCTGCTCGAAACGCTGGTCCATTTTGAAAAATGGGACGAGATCCTGGATGGCAAGACGCTCGTCGTTTACGACAAGCCGCGCGAGCAGGCCTGGCGGCATTGGGCGATGGGACTGGCGCACGCCGCCAAAGGCGACACTCGCGCCGCCAAGTCCGAAGCTAAAGCAATGGACGCGGCTCTGAAGGACTGGAAGCTGAAGACGAAGAATAAGAACGCGCCAAAGCCGCTACTGGTCGCACGGCAGGAGCTTGACGGGCAGATTGCATACGCCGCAGGTAAGATCGACAAGTCGCTGGCGACACTGCAAGCGGCGGTGAAGGCGGAGCGGGCTCTGCTCTACACCGAGCCGCCGTCCTATCCGCGTCCGGTCGCCGAAGTGTTGGGTCGCAAGGCGCTGGATAAGGGTAAACTGCGGATCGCCGAGGACGCGTTCCGGCAGGCGCTGGAGCAATATCCCGATGACCAGCGAGCTGTGACAGGCTTAGCTGAGACCGGTAAACGCGGTTTGTAGAGCCCGGAGAGCGATTTTACAGGCTGACGTCTTCGCCGAGGTGCTTGCTGACGGCTTTCTCGACCAGCGTCTTCAGAGAATCGCCGGATTCGGTGTGCACGAACGAGTTCTCGACGACATCCCAATCGAGCTTATAGCTCTTGCTGTTGGCGGATACCCAGATCTGGCGCACGGGCGTATTGGGACTAATGACAAATTTTGCGGGCGGGTCCTCGAATTCGACGCCTAAGGCTCCGGCGTTGAAATCCACTTCGAATCCGTAATCGTCTGAAGCGGCGATCAGCTCACGGTTGAGGATCGTGAGGGCATCGTCGGCCTTCTTCTTGAATTCCTGCTCGTCAATCATCGTTATATTTACCCTATCAAAATCCCCGCAGGCTAATGCCGGCGAACGCGAGGGACATGCCGATCATCACCACGACGGTTATCCATACAACCATGTTATATACCCAGGGGTTGACCCAGTTTTTCATGAGCTCGCGCTTGTTTACAAGCAGAACCATGAAAATCAGTACAATCGGCAGCAGGATTCCGTTAATGACCTGAGAAACCAGAATCATTCGAATCAGTGG
>Ga0075421_100010386_pt1 | contig 11507 bp, 10 predicted proteins | sample SoiMetdeltSBSDD5_FD_75292 | JGI IMG/M metagenome (GOLD analysis project Ga0075421, IMG submission 75292) | Bulk soil microbial communities from a Populus tree surrounding site in Tennessee, USA - Soil MetaG P. deltoides SBSDD5 | ecosystem: Environmental > Terrestrial > Soil > Tree plantation...
ACCACATGGAGCGGGCCGGCAATCCCTTTGGCATGGCAGCCGAGGAACGGCTGGCCTGGGCAAAAGATTTGCCGTTTCCGGTGCCGACGTTGGAACAAAAGGCCGAGCCGGAAATTCTCTACTGGGTCGGCTGCGCGGTGGCCTTCGATCCGCGCGCGCAAAAGATCGCGCGCAGCATGGCCGCGATCTTGAATGCCGCCGGGATGGATTGGGCGGTGATCGGGAAAGAGGAAAAATGCACCGGCGACACGGCGCGGCGCACCGGCAACGAATATCTCTTCGCCCAGATGGCCGAAGAAAATGTCAATGTGCTGAATGAAATCAAGCCGAAAACGATAGTAACGACTTGTCCGCACTGCTTTCATACCATCGCCAACGAGTACCCTCAGTTCGGCGGTAAGTTCGTCGTCAAACATCATACGGAGTTCATCGACGAATTGCTTCGCGCCGGGCGGCTCAAGCTTGAAAGCGTTGGTGACGGCTCAGTCACCTATCACGATCCGTGCTATCTCGGGCGGCATAACGGCATCTTCGATCAGCCTCGCGCGCTGATCCGGTCGACGGGTGCCCACCTGACCGAGCCGGGTCGAAGCCGCGCCAATAGCTTTTGCTGCGGCGCCGGCGGCGGCCAGTTTTGGAAGGAAGAAGAAAAAGGAAGAGAGCGAGTGAGCACCAACCGTTACCGTGAGCTGAAGCAGACAGGGGCCCAGACCGTCGCCACAGGTTGTCCGTTCTGTATGCGCATGATCACTGAAGAAACCGCCAAAGAAGAGCCGGAAAGCGCCATGCAAGTGTTCGATGTCGCTGAGCTGGTCGCGGCAAGGCTGCAAAAATAACATGCGCCAAAGTTATGCCTATTTTTTTGCCTTGGGCGTCGGCTTGCTGCTAGGAGTCAGCGCTTGCCGAGCGGAGCCGAGAGTGACGATTTCGTCCAGGCAACGGGGCGATGTGGCTTTTCAGGTTGAGGTCGCCGATTCGCCGGCGAAACGAGAGCTGGGTTTGCAATACCGCCGGGACCTTGCCCCGGACCGCGGCATGATCTTTTTGTTTCCAGACGAGTCACGCCAGACCTTTTGGATGAAAAACACGCCGATCCCTTTGGACATGATTTTTATCGGCCGCGATATGAAAGTCGTCGGGATCGTGGCGCAGACGGTGCCGTTTTCCCTCGACGCGCGCTCTGTTGAGGCGCCGAGCCAGTATGTGCTGGAAATCAACGGCGGCTTGGCGGAACGCCACGGCATCCAAGCCGGCGACAGAGTTAGTTTTGATTCGATCCCGACTCAAGGTGGGCGGGAATAAAAAAGGGACCCAGCGCGCGGCTCTGGATCCCTTGAACGACTCAAGATGTGCTGTTAGATCTCGCTGAAGAAGTAGGACCTCACCGGCGCGAGCTTCTCTTCGTAAGAATCCGGATACATAAACCATAGCGTCGCGGCGATGCTGCTGAGAAGCGAATTGCCGTCCTGGGGTGTGAAGCACGTGCCAACGATCTCCTTGTCGCCGCGCATTGCCAGGCTTTGCGTCACAATCACGGTTTGGTTGAGGATTCTGCCGAACATGCCGTGATCGCGCCCGAACGAAAACACGGAGGCCGATGATTTTTTGTTGGTCAGGGCAACTCGCAGATTCGCCTGCAGCCGGCGCATCAATTCATCCTTGCTGATTCCTCGGCGCAGTTTGAGATTGAAGTGAATGGTGTGCATGTATTGCGTATTCAGCTTTAAAGCCGAAGAATAAACATCGAGATCCAAGCCGAGAGTTTTGAACAGATAGTGGGCGTCACGGCCCTGGTGGGTACCAAACTTCGGATCGTCGTGTTTACCGGCTTCGGGAGCCGGAATGAAATCGCCTTCTTGGCTCAGATCATTGGCGCGGCGCATGCAGACAAAACGGCTTTCTGCCAAGTTGTCTTCTTTTTCCGGACCCAAGGCGATGGTGTCGATCAACACGGCGAGATTGTGCGTGTTGCAACTGACCACCTGGATGAATTGATCCTTGCCTCTTTCGAGCGCTCTGTCATTGATGCCACGGGCGTATTTTTTCCCGAAGCCGTCCTCGCTGCCCTGGGCAATGAAGCCACGGCCATTGCTTGCATATTTGTTGTAAAGTTTTTCTTTGTTCTCATTGCCAACAGGCGTGCAGTCGATGATCACGTTGGCGCGTTCGATCGCCTCTTCGGCCTCGAGGCTGGGATGCATGCCCATCTCGACGAATTTTTGCCAGCGATCTTTGTCGACGGCAAGCTTGGCGCCTTGATTGCACGAGACCGTGACCTTGGACCGGTCGGTCACCAGCGGCGTGCGCTTGTGAAAGGTGACTTCATCGATGCCAAATTGCTCTTTGAAAGTAGAGAGAATGCCGATAAGCGGTTCGCCGATGGTTCCGGTGCCGACGATGTGAACAATTTTCTGTTGTGCCATGGTCCTCCGCCCCCGTCATTTTGATAGGGGAATACTAGCCCAAGAGCAGTGGCCGATCAATAGATTTTGTGCTCTTCGAATGCGCATCGACAACCTCGGATGAGCGAGAAAGAGCTTAATCCGCCGGCGCTTATGTGTTAGAACCTTTTCGGAGGAAACGATATGGCAGCAGCAAATTTACCGGCGGCGTTTTTTGGCGACAATTTCGGCGTAAAGAACAGCGATCTGGAAAAAGTTCTCGACACCGCTTTGGCGAAAAAAGCGGACTATGCCGATCTTTATTTCGAGTATCGGCAAAACGAGGGCGTCAGTCTGGAAGAGGGGATGGTCAAAAACTGCTCGCAGTCGATCGCCAATGGCGTCGGCGTGCGCGTGCTCGCCGATGCGAAAACCGGCTACGCCTATACCGACGATATTACCATAAAAAATTTGGAGCTGGCGGCGCGCACGGCACATTACATCGCGCAAAACCGCCCTTCTCCAATGCCCGTGCCGGTCGGCCAGCAACGCGGAGAAGCGCATAATCTCTATCCCGTTAAGACTCCGGTCAATGACGTTGACCTGGAGAAAAAAGTCAAGCTGCTCTACGAAATCGATAAATTTGCCCACGGCCTCGATCCACGGGTGAAAAATGTCTTTGTGTCCCTCGGCAGCGAATACAAGGTTATCTTGGTGGCGTCATCCCAAGGGCTGGTCGTCGGCGATATCCAACCGCTGACCCGGCTCAATGTCACCTGCATCGCCGAAGAGAACGGCAACCGGCAGATCGGCAGTTTTGGCGGCGGCGGGCGAGTGGAGTTCGGGTTTTTTGTCGACCACCAGGATTGGCAGCGCTACGCCAGCGAAGCGGTGCGCCAGGCAATTTTGAATTTGACCGCTACCGACGCGCCGGCCGGTACTATGGATGTCGTTCTCGGTTCGGGCTGGCCTGGGATCCTCCTGCACGAAGCGATCGGCCATGGCCTCGAAGGTGATTTCAACCGCAAAAAGACGTCCGCCTTTACCGATCGCATCGGCCAGCGAGTCGGATCGGAATTGTGCACGGTCGTCGACGACGGCACCATCCCGTCGCGCCGGGGCTCGATCAACATCGACGACGAGGGCACGGCGACGCATCGCACGGTGCTGATCGAAAACGGTATTCTCAAGGGTTATTTGCAAGACAAGCTTAACGCCGGTCTGATGAAGATGGCGCTGACGGGCAACGGCCGGCGCGAGAGTTATGCGCATATTCCGATGCCGCGCATGACCAATACGTTTATGCTCGCCGGCGAGTCGGCGCCCGAAGACATCATCCGCTCGGTCAAAAAGGGGCTTTACGCGGTTTCCTTCGGCGGCGGTCAAGTCGATATCACGAGCGGCAAGTTTGTTTTTTCCGCCAGTGAAGCCTACCTAATCGAAGACGGCAAAGTGACCGAGCCTGTGAAGGGCGCGACGCTGATCGGCAACGGTCCCGATGTTTTGACCCGTGTATCGATGGTCGGCTCGGATCTTAAGCTCGACGAAGGGGTCGGCACCTGCGGCAAAGACGGTCAATCCGTGCCCGTCGGCGTGGGCTTGCCGACGATCAAGATCGACGGGCTGACGGTGGGTGGAACAAGAGCGTAGTAAACGTAGGTTCAAGCCGTTCAAAAGGTGTCGGAGGTTTAGTTCGGGAGACGACTTGAACCTTTTGCGATTGGGGAGCTTATGGAACGTTTCGACTTGAGCCAGGAATTGGGCCAGGAAATATTGGGCATGGCCAAAGCCAAGGGCGCTTCGCAGGGCGATGTCGTAATGGCGGAGAGCGATTCGTTCTTTGTCACGGTGCGCATGGGCGAAGTGGAGAAAATCAGCCAGGCGGGCGAGAAGCGACTGGGCTTGCGGCTGTTTTTCGGCAATAGCTCGGCATCGGCGTCGACCTCGGACATTTCGCGGAAATCGATCGAGAAGCTGGTCGATGATACCGCGCGCATGGCCCAAGTGACCGCGCAAGATCCGCATGGCGGCTTGCCCGAAGCCGCCGATCTTGCGAGCGAGTTGCCGCAATTGGATTTGCTCGACGAGCCGGCGCGAGCGGTTTCGGTGGATGAGAAAATTCAAATCGCGCTCGATACGGAGAATGGAGCGTTGACTTACGATGCGCGGATTACCAATTCCGAGGGTGCCGAGTTTTCCAACCAATTCGGCCGGGTAATTTACGCCAGCAGTCAAGGCTTTGCCGGCGCATACGCTGGGTCGACATTTGGTTACTCTGTCTCGCCCGTGGCTTCGCAGAACGGTTCGATGCAACGCGATTATTGGTATTCGTCGAATCGCAAGTTCGCCAAGCTGGAATCACCCAAAAGCGTCGGCGCTCGGGCCGCCCAACGGGTGTTACGCCGTCTCGGCGCGCGCAAAGTCAAAACCTGTGAGGTCCCGGTTGTTTTCGATCCCGAGATGGCGGCCTCGTTGATGCGCAACTTGGCATCCGCATTATCGGGCTACGCCTTGTACAAGGGCGCCTCGTTTTTGATCGACAAACTTGGCACGAACATCGGCGCCGAGCTGCTCACGGTGATCGACGATGGAACGATTCCCGGCGCTCTCGGCTCGCGCCCCTTCGACGGCGAAGGACTGCCGACGCGAAAAAAAATCGTCGTTGAACGGGGTCAGTTGCAAAGCTACTTGCTCGATACCTACAGCGGCAAAAAACTCGGCATGAAATCAACCGGCAACGCGTCCCGTTCCGTCGGTGAAGCGCCGGGCGTTTCGCCGGCGAATTTCTATCTGGCGTCCGGCAAAGATTCGCCGGAGAAGATTATTAAATCGGTTAAAACCGGCTTGTACGTGACCGAAATGATCGGCTTTGGCGTCAACATGGTAACCGGCGATTATTCGCGCGGCGCGGCCGGGTTGTGGATCGAAAACGGCGAGTTCGCTTTTCCTGTCGAAGAAATCACGATCGCCGGCAACCTCAAAGAGATGTTGCAAAACATCGAGATGGTCGGCGACGATCTCGAAATGCGCGGCCGGATCGCGTCACCCACCGTAAAAATTTCTTCGATGACCGTTGCTGGAGATTGATAGTCGAGGATCGGTTTCCATCTTCCATTCTCGATCCTCTATCCTCGTTGCCGCATCCCTAGAGCACCTGAAATCCTGCCTTCAACGCCGCGCGTAAAAAATCATCGATATGGGATTGGCTCGGATCGAATTCGAGCACCGCGACGCTGCGCTCCAGGCTAAAATCGATCTTTTCGACGCCGGCGAGAACTTGAAACGCTTGGCGCAAAGCCGGCAGATCTTCATGCTTGAGATTGGCGATCGAGAGGATGGCGGTTTTTGTGCGCATCGTGCTCTCCTTCTTTTTAAATTTGACAGAACTTTCTTGGATTCGCAATTTCAATTTGACTCGAGACGATGCGCTCTTTGACCGGGCGGTTTTAAAATCGGGACTCTCGAATTGCCCTTCTCCGTCAAAATCTGTATAGCTCACAGAATCCGTTCAGCAATCAGCTCCGTAACGACGAAATCATTAATCTTCAAAGATGACTTCCATTCCGGCTGAGTTTTACGCGCTGGCCAACGCGTTTCTATTTGCGTTGCACAATATGTTCACCAAAAAAGCGCTGCGCTACTCCAATCCCGCGACCGCGGTGATCAGCAGCCTCTTGATCAACATCATTTTTCTCTGGGGCGTATCGATCTTGTTCGTGCCGTTATCATCGCTGACCAGCGCTTCCATCCTGATTTTCGTCGTCGTCGGATTTTTTCAGCCCGGCTTGACCCGCTTGCTCAGCTACAAAGGCATCGACGCTCTCGGCGTGGCGATCACCGATCCGATCCGCGCCACTACGCCGGTGTTCAGCGCCGCCATGGCGATTATCTTTCTTGGCGAGAAAATCACGTTGCCGATTATCGTCGCGACTTTTATGATCATCGCCGGCATCGCCTTACTATCCTGGCGCGGCGGTTCGATGAAACTTGCCGGCTCCGCGGTTTTTCTCTGGTATCCGATCGCGGCCTCGGCGCTCGCGGGCGCCACGCAAGTGGTGCGCAAGTTCGGTATGGCCGCAGTGCCTCACCCATTTCTCGCTGCCGCTGTGACCGCGACGTCATCTTTCGTCGTATCGATCTTGACGCTTTGGTACGTCGAAAAAAGCCAAGAGACCTGGAAGATGAACCGCCAGTGCTTCTGGTGGTTTCTCGCCGCCGGCGTCACGATCAGCCTGGGCATGACCTGCATTTATTATGCGCTCGATCTCGGAAAAGTCTCGGTGGTGATTCCGATCAGCAGCACCGGCCCGTTCTTTTCACTGATTTTGGCCGCGATCTTCTTGCGCGACGTGGAAAAGGTGACGCTGAGGATTGTCATCAGCGCCGCAATGATTGTGGGCGGGGTGGTACTGCTGACGTTGTGGAAGTGAAGCGAGACGCGATGGAAATCGGACACGAGGTCTCCCTGCCAATTCTTTTCAAACCGAGTAAAACGCGTTATGAGAAAGCGATCAACACGGACGAGGTATTGTGATGGCTGACTATTCCGTCGTAGGTCAATCGGTTTATCGAACCGACGCCAATCCGAAAGTCACCGGACGGGCGCTGCATGTGGGCAACATTGAGATGCCCAACATGCTGCATGTCGCGGTTTTACGGAGTCCATATCCACATGCGCGCATCACGCGCATCGAGAAATCGAAAGCGGAAGCGCTGGATGGCGTGGCAGTTGTATTGACCGGCTCCGAGATTGCTCAGATGCCGGGCATCGATCCGCACTTCGGGCCGGCGTTTCGCGATCAGCCAATTCTCGCCGTGCAAAGAGTCTGCTTCATCGGCGATCCCGTGGTGGCGGTGGCAGCGGTCGATCGGCGCACGGCGGAAGACGCGCTCCAGCTCGTCGAGGTCGATTACGAGGCATTGCCCGCTGTCCACGACGTGCTCGAAGCGGCAAAAGCGGGATCGGCGCTGGTGCATGAGCAGCATCGTCCGGCGAAGGCTTTCGCCGATCTCGCCCACGTTAAAGCCGGTCAGCAATCGAACGTCTGTTATCACTTCAAGCTGCGCACCGGCGACGTCGACAGGGCGTTTGCCGAAGCTGATCGAGTATTCGAAGATACATTCAGCTCGCCGCCGGCGCAGCATGTGCCGATGGAACCGCACGTGACGTTGGCGTATGTCGATGAGCACGAGCGCTTGAACATCTGGACTGCCAGCCAGTCGCCGTCTTACGTGAGAACGGAAATTTCCGCGACTTTCGGTATTCCGATGAACCGGATTCGCGTGCGCGTGCCGTATATCGGCGGTGGCTACGGCGCCAAGCTTTACGCCAAGCTGGAGCCGCTTTGCACCGTGCTGGCGCTGATAACGAAGAAACCCGTGCGCTACGCGCTCACGCGTGAAGAAGAGTTCCTGACGATCACGAAACACAAGGTGGTTACGAAAATTAAAACCGCAATCAAAGACAGCGCGATCACCGCGCGCAAGTGCGAAGTTTACTGGGACACCGGCGCCTACGCGGAAATCGGCCCGCGCATCGGCCACAAATCCGGCTACACGTCGGCAGGGCCGTACCGCATTCCCAACGTGTGGATCGATTCCTACTGCGTGTACACGAATAAAGTGCCCGCAGGCGCGTTCCGTGGTTTCGGCGTGCCGCAAGTTATTTGGGCCTATGATTCCCAGACCGACATGATGGCGCGCGCGCTCGGCGCCGACCCCGTGGAGTTTCGTTTGAAGCCGGCACTAGATGAAGGCGAGCGCTTCGCCACTGGAACGGTCGTGCGATCGTTCGGCATCAAAGAAGCGATCCACCAGGCGGCGCAGGCGATCGAATGGACAAAGCCACGACCGGCGCAAAGCGGAACGAAACGTCGCGGCAAAGGCATCGCCGCAGGGGTGAAGGCAGTGCTAACGCCGTCGATTTCGGGTGCCATCGTCATTCTCAATGCCGATGGCACGGCCAACGTGCTCAGCAGCACCGTGGAAATGGGGCAGGGATCGGAGACGACGATGGGACAAATCGTCGCCGAAGAACTGGGTGTCGCGCCGGAGCGCGTCCACATCGTTCAGCCCGACACCGATGTCACCCCGTACGATACGATCACGGCCGGGAGCCGTTCGACCTACCACATGGGCAACGCCGTGCGCATGGCCGCTGGAAAGATCAAAACGGAATTGTGCGAGGTGGTGGCGTCAAAACTAGAAGTTGCCCCGGACGATTTGCTACTGCGCAATAGCCGTGTCGTCGTGCGTGGGATGGAAGAGCGTGGCATGGCAATCGGTGAAATATTTCTGGCCAAGTTCGGCAGTCTCGGCACCACGCTCGCAGCGGAGGCCGTTTGCCAACCGACGGCAACGCACATGGATCCGGAAACCGGCCAGTCGGAAAAATGCACGGAGTATTGGTTTCCGTCGGCCACCGCCGCGGAAGTGGAAGTCGACACGGAGACGGGACGAGTTAAGATTCTCCAGCTCTTCAGCGTCGGCGACACCGGCACCGCGATCAATCCGCGCCACTGTGAGCAGCAGTTAGTCGGCGCCGCAGTGATGCATTTAGGGCTGACGATGTTCGAAGAAATGATCTTTGACGAGGGTCAACTCGTCAATGGCTCGCTGCTCGATTATCAAGTGGCTTCGTTTAAGGATATGCCGGAGTCGATTCGACCGATTGTCGTTCAAGTGCCGCATGAAGATGGTCCCTTCGGCGCGAAAGGAGTGGGCGAAACCGGCGCATTAACCGTTGCGCCGGCGATCGCCAACGCAATTGACGACGCGGTTGGCGTGCGCATTCGCGATTTGCCGATCACGCCGGAAAAGGTTTTGCGGGCGTTGCTAGAGCAAAAAGAAAATGCCAGTGAAGGCCTTTGACGGCCATCGCCGATTGTCCGAAAATCATGGCCGATGCCGTGCTTACTGCCCCTTCGACGCGCCTTTTCTCATCGCGTCCATGTTGATGTTCGGCATGCCGGGCATCACGATATCGCCGGGCTTCTGTCCGGCTTTGCAGGGACCGAGCCATTTCGCTTCGATTACTGATGAGGATTCCTTCATCCCCGACAGCGGCGGCTCATAGGTGCTCTTGATGTCGGCCTTATAGGCTGAGTCGAATTGGCCTGTGAAGACCGCGCGGGTTGTCGCGGTGCTGTTCTGCAGTTTGCATACGGATTCGGCGACGACCTTGTCTCCTTCTTTGCGCATCTCATTCTTGCTGCACTGCGTTCTCTGATTTTCGCCCATCTCTTTTTTCATCAGGTCATCGGTTTTCTCGTCGACACACTGTTGCACCGCATGACCGCCTTGGGTCGGCCCGCTCGAAATCTTGATCTCCCACAGGCCGGACTTGCGCTTGGGCGCATCGAAGGAAGCGGCGGCAGCAGCGCTGGCGGCAAAAAGGACGAGGAGCAGGGCGAAATATCTCATGTTGCGCTCCTTATAAGGAAGTTTTTCGATTGGCGCCGGACGTGAGTTAGATCGCCGCCGGCGAATCGAGTTCGAAGCCCAAATCCGAGATCATTTGATGGGCATCGGAGGCTTCTTGTCCCGGCGTCGTCAGGTAGCCGTTAACGAAGATCGAATTCGCCGGGTAGAGCGCCATCGGCTGCAGCGAGCGCAGGTTGATCTCTCTGCCGCCGGCGACGCGGATTTCTTTGCTCGGATTGACGAAACGAAAAAGGCAGAGAGTTTTCATGCAACGCTGCGGCGTGAGATGTTTTTTGTCCTCGAAGGGAGTTTTCGGGATCGAAGTTAGAAAATTGATCGGGATCGAATCGATGTCCATGGCGCGCAGCGACAATGCCAAGTCGATGATGTCCTCGTCGCTCTCGCCCATGCCGATGATGCCGCCGGAGCAGGTGCTGACGCCGGCCTGTTTGACGTTCTCAATGGTCGCGACGCGATCGTCATAGGTGTGCGTCGTGACAATTTCCGGATGGCGCGTGCGGCTGGTATTGAGGTTATGGTTGACCCGACCGACGCCGACGTCTTTGAGGCGGCGGATTTTTTCTTCGTTCATCAAGCCGAGCGAGCAGCAAATATTCATGCCGGTTTGAGCGCGGATCTCGCGCACGGCTTCAGCGATGTCGTCGATCTCTTTGTTCGTCGGGCCGCGGCCGCTGTTGACGATGCAGAACCGCACCGCACCGGTGGCTTTTGCTTGCTTAGCGCGTTCGACGAGTTTTTCTTTCGACATGAAGGGATAGCGGTCGATGGGCGCTTCGGAGACCGAGGATTGAGAGCAGTAGTGGCAGTCTTCCGGGCAAAGGCCGCTCTTGGCATTCTGCAACACGTGTATTTGTACGCGCTTACCGTAATAGTGGCGTCGCACTTTGAATGCCGCGCTCACCAACTCGGGTAACTCCTCGTCCGTCGCGTCCAATACCGCTTTTAATTCATCTCGTTCGGGAATAATTCCTTGAAGCGCTTTGTCGGCCAACTGCTGAAAATCCATTCCTACCTCCGAAGTCAGACCGTTTTTAACATGCGCGGTCCGGCCTTGCAAATATGACGACGCGAGCGTGGAATTTCCCCCACGTGTACAAGAAAGCAGCGAGGACGAAATGAAAAAAAATCGGTATCGTGCCGCCGAACCAGCGCATTTCCGGGCGCAAGATCATGGTTATAACGTAGCGCAGCAGCATACTGCCTGCATAAATCGCGCTGAAGCTGACGAGAAATCTCGCCAAACGCATTCGCGTCTGGGCAAAAAACCCTTTACGGCGCCAGACGTCGGAGACGATCTTGACCATACCGATTAACAGCACTACCTGAGTCGCCAGCAGAGTGGGATACGGAATGAGACCGGACGCCCACTGCTCCGTAGAAGGTAGCCAGCTGACCGAAAAAAATACCACAAGAGCTTGGCCCAAGACGCGCAGAAAGAAGAGCAGGGTGAGAAAAGCGAGAACGGGGCCGTGCGCGCGAAATCGATCCGGCTTCACGGGAGCAATTCACTGGCCGTCTTTACGACAAACTGGATTTCGCTCGCCTCCTCAGGAGTAGCGCTCAGCAGCTGCGCCTTGAGTTGCACGTCGCGGGTTCCGGGCTGAAGAGCGGCATTGGCTTTGCGCTGGAACCAGCCCGGTTTCATCACGCACAACAGAGGTGCGCCGAGCCGCCGCGACTCGC
>Ga0075421_100010388_pt1 | contig 11505 bp, 7 predicted proteins | sample SoiMetdeltSBSDD5_FD_75292 | JGI IMG/M metagenome (GOLD analysis project Ga0075421, IMG submission 75292) | Bulk soil microbial communities from a Populus tree surrounding site in Tennessee, USA - Soil MetaG P. deltoides SBSDD5 | ecosystem: Environmental > Terrestrial > Soil > Tree plantation...
GCGCGGTCGGTGGCCTGGTTCTCGACGGCCGGGTTCCACCAGCGGTCGAAGTGGAAGACGTGGTTCGCGGCCGTGAGGTTGAGACCGGTGCCGCCCGCCTTGAGCGAGAGCACGAAGATCGGCGGCGCATCCGAATCCTCGCTCTGGAAGGCCTCGATCAGCGCGTCGCGGCGGCGTTTCGGGACGCTGCCGTGCAGGAAGAGCACCTCGCGGCCGAGCTCCTCCTGGAGGTGGTTCTGCAGGATGTGTCCCATCTCGACGAATTGCGTGAACACGAGGCTGCGGTCTCCCGCCTCGATCACCTCTTCCATCATCTCGGTCAAGCGGGTCAGCTTGCCCGAGCGGCCGTCGATCGCGGACTCGTCGCCGAGGTACTGCGCCGGGTGGTTGCAGACCTGCTTCAGCTTCGTCAGCGCGGCGAGGATCACGCCGCGGCGCTCGATGCCCTCGGCGTCGCGGATGCGCTTCTCGGCCTCCTCGACCACCTGCGTGTAGAGGCGGCCCTGCTCCGCGGTGAGCGTGCAGAAAACCTTCATCTCGTTCTTCTCGGGGAGATCCGAGATGACGCTGCGGTCGGTCTTGAGCCGGCGCAGGATGAACGGGCCCGCGATGCGGTGCAGTCGCTCGGACGCCTCGCGGTCGCGGAAGGCCTGGATCGGGACGAAGTAGTTGCGCTTGAACTCCTGACGCGTGCCGAGGAAGCCCGGGTTCAGGAAGTCCATGATCGACCACAGATCGCCGACGTGGTTCTCGACGGGCGTGCCGGTCAGCGCGATGCGGTAGTCGGCCTTGAGCGTGCGCACGGCCTGACTCTGCTTGGTGGAGGGATTCTTGATGTTCTGCGCCTCGTCGAGCACGACGCCGGCCCACTGCATGGTGCTGAGGTCTTCGAGATCGCGGTGCAGCAACGCGTAGCTGGTCAGCACGATCGCGTGCGCGTAGGCGCGCTGCTGGAGGTCGTAGCCGCGCGCGCGCCCCGTGCCGTGGTGGACCGTCACCGGCAGGCTCGGCGTGAAGCGCGCGGCCTCGCGCTGCCAGTTCGTGAGCACCGACGTCGGACACACGAGCAGGACGGGCCGGTCCTCGCCGGCGGCGCGGTGGCGCTCGACGAGCGCGAGCGCCTGGATGGTCTTGCCGAGACCCATGTCGTCGGCGAGACAGGCGCCGAGGCCGTAGCGGCCGAGCACGTCGAGCCAGGCGTAGCCGCGCTCCTGGTAGGGCCGCAGGGCGCCGGTGAAGCCCTCGGGCGCGGGCAGCGGCGCGATCGAGTTCTTGTCGGTCAGGTTGCGCAGCAACTCGCCGAGCCAGCCGGAGGCGTCGACGCCCTCGAAGCGGATGCCCGCGGAGGTGTCGGCGGAGCCGAGCCCCATGCGCACGAGCTCGCGCGCGGTCACCTCTCCGGCGCGCCGGTTCTTCCAGAACATCTGCGCGGCGTGGATCTCCTCGACGTGGGTCTCGATCCAGTGTCCGCGCACCTGGAGCAGCGGCTCCTTCAGGCGCGAGAGCTCCTCGAGATCGCGGCCGGAGAGCGCGCGCCCGCCGACCACCACCTCCCAGTCGAAGGAGACGCTCTCGTCGAGCGACGGCTCGTAGTCGAGCTCGCGCCGCTCCGGCGTGTGCACGCGCGCGCGTACGCCGAGGTGGTTCGCGCTGCCCGACTCGGTCCACCAGGGCGGCAGGATCACGCCGAAGCCCGCCTGCTGGAGGGCGGGCGCCGTGCGGGTCAGGAACTCGTGTGCGCCGCGCGCGTCGAGCGAGAAGCCCGACGGCTTGCGCGAGCGCAGGCTCTCTTCGATGCGCGGCGCGACGCCGGCGGCCTGCACCATCGACGCCAGCAGTGCGGCGTGCAGATCGGTGCCGCTGCGCGCGAGCGCGGCCGCCTTGCGCCCACGGATGATCCAGGCGTCGGCGGTCGGCACCAGCAGGTTCGGGTCGTCGGCCGACTGGAGCAGGAAGCGCACGTACCAGCGGCGCTGCCCGTGGCGCGGTGCCTCGCGGCCCGGGCGCTGGCGCCCATGACGGCGGCCGCGGCGCGGCGGCGGCTCGTCCTTGGCGAGGGCCGGCTCCTCGAGGCGGAAGCACAGGCGAAAGGGCGCGGCGGCGACCGTCTCGACCGGGCGCCGCCAGTCGCGCACGAGGTCGGCGAGCTGGCGCAGCGACTCGGGATCGCCGGTCACTTCGGCGTCCGGCGCGCGCAGCGCGCCGAGCCAGCGCTCGACCGCGCTCCCGCCGACGGCGCCGTTCACGACGACGGGCAGGCCGTCGTTCGCGTGCGCGCGGACGAGCTGGTCGACCGCGGCGCCGACGAAGGCCTCGACGGCGCGACGCGGCGGTGTGTCGGGCGGGCCGTCCTCGGGGTCGCGCGTCAGCGCGCGCGCGGCGGCCGGCATGTCGCCCGCCAGGCCCTCGAGCAGCTCCGCGTCCTCGCCGAGCCAGACCGGCTGCCAGCGCGCGTGCCACGAGCCGTCCCGCTCGACCATGCCCGGCAGGAAGCGCTGGCGCGTCACCAGCGAGCCCGCCTCGCGCAGCGCCAGGATCCAGAAGCGCAGGTCGCGGCCGGCGATCACCCCGTGCTGGGTGCGCGCCGCATGGGTGGCCAGCAGGTCGAGCGATTCAGCCGGCTGGAGAAGGAGGCCCGAGACGCGCCATGGGGCGATGCCGACCTCGCCCTCGGCGTCCGGGTACTCGCCGATCAGCGCGCTGGAAGGGAAGGGCTGCTCGCTCACGGTGGGCAGCCAGGCGGTCGCACTCTCCTCGCGGCTCGTATCCGGGGCCGGGTTCAGCCCGAGCGCGCTGAGCGCTTCGGCGAGCGCCGTGAAGCCCGCGTCGTAGGGAAACTGGGCGACGCCGTTCTTGCGCCGTGCGCCTCGCCGCGGGCGGGGAGGCGCCTCCCCCCACACGAACAAGCGGTCCTCGAGCAGTGCGCCGTGCAGGATGATCATACGGGCGGCTGCATCCCCCAGGGACTCGTCGCCCGCACCGATCTACCGGGTTCCTGCAAGTGTCCTCCGGCCTCGCCTCGCGCTGCGCGCCAGGCGAAGTCGAACCGCGAGCCAGCCGTGGTCTCGCGCTCTCGATCGCAATTGCGGCGTCGACTCGATACCTGGCGCGCTCTTTGCGGCTACGCGATTGCCGCTCGTGCGCGCCCGGAACCCTGCCGGGCTCGGCGACGATCAGGGGGACGTGGCCCGTTCGGGGTGCGGGCCTCGTGCATGAGCCCCGTGTTCGCCGAAACCTCCGCCGGTTCTGAAGAGAACACGAAACGCGACGTTCCGCAAGGCCGCGACCCGCAAAAATCTCGATTCGAAGATCGAAGAGTCGTGCAACGGCGCAGAGATGTGGCGTGCGGCGGGCCTACTCGAGCAACCCCAGGATGCGCGTGCGCGCGCGCTCGAAGGGGTCTTCGGACGCGGCGTCGTCCGAGCGGGCCGCGACGCCGCCCACCGCGAAGTACCCGCTCTGGACGAGCCAGAAGCCCCAGCAGGCGAGCGCCAGGCGAGGCGGGCTGCCACCGGCGAGGAACGCCGCGAGTGCGACGCCTGCGCCGAGCAGGAGGGTCTCGAGCAGCACCGCCCGCGCGGGGCGCGAGCGGTACAGCACACCGCTGCGGCAGACGCCGAGCAGCGCCGCGGCGCCGAGCGCGTGGGCGGCGAGCCCGAGGGGTAGGGCGAGCCACAGCGCGCCGAGCCCCACTGCCAGCGCCGCGGCCCGCGCCGCGCGACCGCGCGACGGTGCCATGACGACTGCGTAGGCCACGACACCAGCGAGGATCAGGAAGCGCACGGCCGCGCGCTCGCCGCAGAGCGGCGCCAGCAGCGGCGTGCCGACCAGCAGCGCCGCCGCGGCCACGGCCGCGAAGGCGAGCGAGCGAACGAAAGGCCGCGCGCTCACGACGTCGCCTCGCCCGCGCCGCGCCGACGCAGCAGCTCGAGCTCGACCTCCTCGTCGGCGGCCGGCAGCTCCACGGCGACCTGCGTGCGCGCGCCGTCGGCTGCCTGCGCCTCCGCCACCCGCGCGCGGACGCGCCGGCGCAGCTCCTCGAGCTCGCCCTCCTGCGCCGCGAGCTTCGCAGCCAGGCGCGTCTGCTCCTCGTCGATCTCGACGCGTCGGCGGCGCAGCGCCTCCGCGGCGCGTCGCTTCGGCAGCAGCCGGCGCACGCTGAAGCGCGCCAGCTCCTCCTTGCCGCCGCGGAGCGCGAGCTCCACGTCGGCGTCGAGCGAGGCCATCTCCGCCTCGAGCCGGCGCAGCTCCTCCTCGCCGCGGCGCGCCTCCTCGGCGAGCACCTCGATGCGCGCGCGCTTGCGCGCGAGCTCGAGCTCCGCGTCGCGCAGGTGCTGCTTCGCGAGGAGCGTGCGCTCCTCCAGCTGCTCGAGCACGCCGTGCGCGTCGGCGCGGACCAGGGTCGTGAAGCGATCGATGAAACGCATGGGTTGCTCCTTATTTCTGGTACTTGGCGCCGCTGCGGCGCGCGTCGCGGCCTTCCTGGAGGAGCTGCTTGGGCAGGACGGGCCCCTTCGCCGCTGGGGAGGCCACCGTCGCGCCCAGCGCGTCGAGCTCCGCCGCAGCTTCCGGCGCGACCTTGCCGAGCACGCGCGTCTGCTCCTCCTTCCACTCCGACGCGAAGGCGGAGACATCGGCGACGGCTTCGGTCTGGCGGCCTTGGCGCAGCTTGAACGCCGCCTGCTGCCGCATCCGGCCGAGCGCCTCGGCCGACGCACGCAGGTAGGCGGGCTGGTCGAACGAGGCGTAGTAGACGTCCTCAGCTGCGACACAGGCGAGCGCCGGCAGCGCCAGCTCGGGCAGCTCGCCGCGTGCGCCGTCCGGCTCCTGCCAGCGCAGCGCGAGATCGCCGAGATCGAGCGCGCGCTCCCGATCGGTCGGCGCGCGCAAGGTCAGCCAGATGCGCCGCACCTGACCCGCGTAGAGGTCGCCCGGACGGAACGACACGCGCGCGCCGTCGCGCTCGAGCGGGTAGCCCGCCGCGTCGAGGATCTCGATGCCATCGCCGGGAGCGAGCGTCACCTGGAGGCCGCGCGCCACCGTCTCGCGTGCCGCCGCGAACTCACCCGCGAAGATGCCGGCGAGCTCGACGACATCCGGCAGGTAGTAGAAGTTGCCCGTGCCGGCGTCGGCGACGGCGCTCATCACCGTCTCGTCGAAGTCCTGTCCGATGCCGACGGCCGAGAGCACGTACTCGCCCGGCACCGCGCGCGTCGCGCGCGCGCGCAGCCCCTCGAAGCTGAAGTCGCCCTGGTTCGCGTGTCCGTCCGAGAGCAGGAGCACGCGCTGCACGCGGCCGGCGGCACGAGAGCCGACGGCAAGCTCGTGCGCGAGATCGAGCCCCGCCGACATGTGGGTCCCGCCGCTCGCGACGAGCTCCTGGAGGACGCGCTCGACCTCGGGCTGCATCTGGGGCCCGGCGCCGTCGAGCGGAACCTCGATCGCGGCGTCGCTCGCGTAGCCGATCAGCGCGAAGCGGTCCTGCGGGCGGAGCCCCGCGTAGAGCTCGCGCACCGCGGCCTTCGCGTAGAGCAGCGGCTCGCCCAGCATCGAGCCCGAGCGGTCGAGCACCACGATGAAGTCGGTCGGCGAGCTCGACGCGGCGCTTCCACCCGATGCGTGGCCCTCGAGCACGAGCTCGGCGCGCACGAAGCCGTCGCCGCCACGCAGCACCGAGCCGCGGTCGAGCGCCGCACGCACCGTGACCGCGCCGCTCGTGCCCGAGGTGACACCATCGGCGGCGGTCGGGGCGCCGGACCCGGACCCTGCCGGACCTCCGATGCGCGCCGCGACGCCAGCGGCGAGCGTCGCGAGCAGGAGCGAGGCGAGCAGGACGAGGCGCGCGCGGCGCGCCGGAGCGGGAGTGGGAAGCTGCATGGTGTCTCCTTGGAGCCGGTTCACTGGCTGCGAGGAGAGTCCCCGCCGCGCGCCGCCTGCGCCGTCAAACCTCGGTCAACAAGGGCGCGCATCCGTTACATGCGATTTACAGAGCGCCCGGTTCCGCCGATTAGACTCCCGCCATGGCCGAGGCGAAGCTGGCGATCCTCGTGGTCGAGGACGAGGAGTCGATCCGCAGGGGTGTCTGCGACGTGCTCGCCTATCACGGCTTCGCGCCGGAAGGCGTCGAGCGCGGCGACGACGGCCTGCGGCGCGCGCTCGCGAACCAGCACGCGCTCGCCATCCTCGACGTCATGCTGCCCGGCCGCAACGGCTTCGAGATCTGCCGCGAGCTGCGCGCGGGGCTGCCGAGCCTGCCGATCCTGATGCTGACCGCTCGCGGCGCCGAGCCCGACGTGCTCGAGGGCTTCCGCAGCGGCGCGGACGACTACGTCACGAAGCCGTTCTCGGTCGCGGAGCTGGTCGCGCGGGTCGAAGCGCTGCTGCGCAGATCCGGCGCGCGCCGCGAGACTCCCGCGGCGCCCTTCGCGTTCGGAGCCTGGCAGATCGACCCGGCAGAGCGGGTCGCGCGCCGCGGCGACGCCGAAGTGCTGCTGACGCCGCGCGAGCTCGAGCTGCTGGCGCTCTTCGCGGCCGAGCCGGGGCGCATCCTCGGGCGCCGCCGCCTGCTGCGCGAGGTCTGGGGCTTCGGCGAGCCGGACCGCATCGAGACGCGCACGGTGGACATGCACATCGCGAAGCTGCGCAAGAAGCTCGGCGACGCGTCCGCGAACATCGAGACGGTGCGGGGCGAGGGCTACCGCTTCTCGGGATGAGACGCATCCGCGTCGCGCTGCTGCTGCTCTCGCTGGCGATCCTGCTGCCCGTCGCGCTGCTGACCTGGCGCGCGCTGCAGGGACTCGCCTACGAGCGCGTAGCTCGTCACCAGGTCGTGGCGGAGCGCACGTTCGAGGAGATGGAGCGCGCGCTCTCGGAATTCCTGGCGGCCGAGGAGGCGCGGCCCTCGTCGGACTACCGCTCCGTCCTTCCGGGTGGCGAGCGCGCTCCGCTGGCGGGCCTGGCCGAGATTCCCTTCGTCGTCGGCGCGTTCGAGATCGACGCCGAGGGCGCGATCCAGACGCCGATGTCGCCCGAGAGACAGGACGCGATCCGCCGCGTGCTCGCGGCGGTGGAGGCGGGATACGCGCCGCAGGACGCGGAGACGGCCGCGTTCCGTGAAGACGCTGCGGCTCCGAAGGTGGGTCGATTGCTCCCAAAGTTCGCGTATGCACCTGCCGCCCCGCCTCCCGGCACCACGAAGCCGCTGGCGGATGCCGAGGCGGGAGCCGATCCGATGCTTGCGTCACCCGACGCGGACGAGAGCAAGAAGGAGCGCAGCGCCTACGACGTGCTCCAGAGCTTCAATCGCGCGGCGAGCGAGCGCGCCGAGCGCAGGCAGAAGGTCGAGGAGCAGGCGCTGCCGGCGCCGATGCAGCAGCGCGCGGAGGGCGATGCCGCTTTCGACGCGGTTGCAGGGGAGATCGCATCGGAGTGGAAGGAGGCTCCGGCGAGCGCAGGGGCGCCTCGCGAAATGGCGAAGCGGACCGCACCGCCCCGGGTCCGCATCGCCGTCGATCCGATGCAGGGCCGTCTCGCGGGCCCGGAGCATCTGCTGCTGGTGCGCACGGTCCAGCTCGACGGCGAGACCTTGCGCCAGGGGCTCGTGCTCGACCGCGCGGCCCTGGCCACCTGGCTCGAGGAGCGCGCGCTCCCGAACGGGCTCGAGCGCCCCATGCTCGTCGCATTCCGCGCAGCCGACGAGCCGCCCGCGCCGCGCGCCGACAATGGTGCGGACTACGTGTTCAGCCATCGCTTCGCCGAGCCCTTCGATCCGCTCGCCGCCGAGCTCACCCTCGCGACGCTGCCGGGCGTCGGCAGCCCCGGCACGCTCTACGCGCTGGTGGCGCTGCTGCTGGCGGTCGGGGCGGGCGGGATTCTCGCCGTTCATCGCATGGTGTCGGTGACGGTCGGCTACGCGGAGCGCCGCAGCAACTTCGTCGCGGCCGTGACGCACGAGCTGAAGACGCCGCTCACGGCGATCCGCATGTACGCGGAGATGCTGCGCGACGGTCTCGTGCCCTCCGAGGCGAAGCGCGCGGAGTACACGCGCACGATCACGGACGAGTCCGAGCGGCTCTCGCGCCTGATCGACAACGTGCTCGAGTTCGCGCGCCTCGAGCGCGGACGGCGCGAGCTCGAGCTGCGCGCGGGCCCGCTCGCGCCGGTGCTGGAGGAGGCGGTCGCGAAGCTCGCGTCGCACGCGGCGCGCCAGGGCTTCACGCTCGAGCTCGCGGTCGAGCCGGGGCTGCCGCCCGTGCGCTTCGACCGCGACGCGCTGCTCCAGGTGCTCTTCAACCTGGTGGACAACGCGATGAAGTACGCGCGCAGCGCCGGCACGCGCCGCGTCGTCGTCGAGGCGCGCCGCGCGGGCGAGGGCGCGCAGGTCGCCGTGCGCGACTTCGGCCCCGGCGTCGCGCCGCCGCACCTCGCGCACATCTTCGAGCCCTTCTACCGCGGCGAGGACGAGCTGACGCGCAACACGCAGGGCACGGGCATCGGGCTCGCGCTGGTGCGCGAGCTCGCGCAGCGCATGGGCGCGCAGGTGGTCGGCGTGAATCTGCCGGAGGGCGGCTTCCGCGTCAGTCTGAGCTTCAGCGGGCAGGCCTGATCGGCTCCGCTCGCCTGCGGCTCGCTGCGCGCGCCTTCGGCGCTTGCGGCGCGCTTCGCGCGCCATGTTCCCCGAGCTCCGATCCTCGTGGCCCGAGCGTTCGCTGTACGGGGCATCGATCAACTCGGTTCGGATGCGAGGCTCTCCACCTCTCTCCGGATCTCCGCACGCAGCTTGCGGAGCTTCGCGGCGCGGCCAGGGAAGAGGCGCAGCACCAGCCACGCGCCTACCTCGCGCCAGAACGAGTCGTTGCGCTCGTGGAAGAGCAGGGCGTACCAGCCCGTCACCGGCGCGGCGACGGCGATGGCGAGCGCCGCCCACGGGCCCGCCAGCATCCACGCGAGCGCGGCGAGGAAGGCGAACCAGAGCGGCGCCAGCGCGAGCCCACACAGGAGCTTGTAGGTAGCGGGCAGGTCGCCGTGGCTGCGCGCCAGGCGGGCCACGAGACCCGGCACCCGATAGGGCACGTAGCAGAGCACGGTGCCGATCACGGCGACCGGCAGCGCGAACGCGAGCCAGACGGCGCGCGTGCCGACGTACTGGGCGGCGAGCGCCTTCGGGTAGCTCGCGTTCACCTGGTCGTCGCGCAGCCCGCTGCCCTCGAGCAGCTCGTCGTACTCGCGCACGAGCGCCTCGACGCGGGCCACCCGCTGCGGCTCTCTCGCGCGCGCCTGCGCGTAGCCAGCCCCGAGCGCCTGGCGCAGCGGAAAGCGGGCGCCGAGCTCCGGCTCACCGGGCATGACGGGAGCGGCGTCGGCGAAGACGTCGGCGACGCGCTCGACCACCTCCGACTCGTCGAAGCTCGCGAAGTTGAGCGTGACGGCGCGCAGCCCTGCCTCGATGCGCGCGGTGAGCTGCCGCGCGGCCTCGCGGTCGTCGTGGGCGGCGAGCGCCAGCTCGGGCGCCGGATCGATCGGCGGGCCTACGACGAGCAGCGCGCGCGAGCGGAAGATCGCCTTGTCCTCGAAGGTGAGGCCGACGGGCACGACGCGCAGATCCGCGCGCTGCGTGCCGAGCGCGATGCGCGCGGCGCCCGTCTTGAGCGGCTGGAGCGCAGGCCCGTGGTAGGAGATGCCCTCCGGAAAGAGCGCGATCGCGCCGCCCGCCGCGAGCACCTCGAAGCACATCGCGAAGGTCTCGTCGTTGCTGCCGCCCTCTGCGCCGTCCTGGCGGCGGAACACGGGGATGGCCGCGGCGAGGTCGAGCAGCGGCCGCAGCAGCGGGTTGTGCCACAGCGTGTGCTTGGCGAGGAAGCGCGCGCGGCGCGGCATGCGCGCCAGCAGCAGCAGCGGGTCGACGAGGCTGTTGCCGTGGTTGGAGACGAAGAGCAGCGGACCCGCTCGCGGCACGCGCTCGGCGCCTACGACCTCGACGCTGCGGAAGAAGACCGCCGCGAGCAGCTTCGAGAGCCGCTCGCCGCCGCGCCCCGGCTCTTGCGTCATCGCGGCATGCGCAGCGCGTGCCAGAGCGTCGGCACATCGTTCTTCCAGGCCGGCAACACGCAGGTGATGGCGATCTCCTCCGCGGCCTCGAGCACCAGCAACGCGACGCCCACGTGGAAGGGCCAGACCGGCCCGCCGCCGAAGAGCACGAGGAGCGCGCCGCCCATCCATACGGCCGTCAGCTTCGCGGCCCAGGTGTGATAGCTCGTGAGCCGGCGGAAGCGCATCCAGCCGAAGCCGATCGGCACCAGGTAGGCGACGGCGGCGAGCAGAAACGCCGTCTTCTCCTGGCGCAGAGTTCCGGGCCACAGCCACCAGGCGAACAGCGGCAACGTGGTGTAGGTCGCGAGGTCGCCGAGGCTGTCGAGGCGTGCGCCGAGCGCGCTGACGGCGCCGCTGCGCCGCGCAACGTAGCCGTCCACCACGTCGGAGAGGAGAGAGGCGGCGAGCCCGTACAGAAAGAGCGTCGGCTCGCCGAGCCATGCCAGTGCACCGAGCACGGGGACCATGGCGATGCGGAAGAGCGACAGCGCATTCGGGAGGCCCATCGGAATCCCCTGCGGCGCGCGGAGCGTAGCGGCGTCGCTCTCTCGTGCGCGCAGGAGTAGGATGCGGGCCCCATGAACGGACTCGCCGCCGCCTCGACGCCGCGCGTCGCCGTGGTGATTCCCTGCTACGACGAGGCGACCACCATCCGCAAGGTGGTGGAGGATTTCCGCAAGGAGCTTCCCGGCGCGGAGATCCTCGTCTTCGACAACAACTCGCGCGACGGCAGCGCCGAGCTCGCGCGCGCGGCGGGCGCGCGCGTGGTGCACTCGCCGCTGCAGGGCAAGGGTCACGTCGTGCGCCACATGGCGGACGTCGTGGACGCGGACGTGTACCTGCTCGTGGACGGCGATGACACGTATCCGGCCGACGCGGCGCCCGAGATGCTGCGGCGGCTCCTCCAGGGCGATCTCGACATGCTCGTCGGCGCGCGTCTCGAGGAGTACGAGTCGGGCGCCTTCCGGCCCTTCCACCGCGCCGGCAATCGGCTGATCTCCTGGCTGATCCGCCTGCTCTTCCGCGCGCAGCTCGGCGACGTGCTCTCCGGCTACCGCGCGCTCTCGCGGACGTTCGTGGACCTGGTGCGCCTGCGCCGCTCGGGCTTCGAGGTGGAGACGGAGATGACCTTGCAGGCGCTGGCCAAGCGGCTGCGCGTCGCGGAGATGCCCGTGCGCTACGGGAGCCGCCCGGAAGGCAGCGAGTCGAAGCTCGACACCTGGAGCGACGGCTTCCTGATCGCGCGCTGCATCTTCATGCTCTTCAAGGACTACAAGCCGCTGGTCTTCTTCTCCTCGCTGGCGTTCCTCGTCGCGGTGGCCGCGCTCGCCGCCGGCAGCGCGCCGATCCTCGACTTCGTGCGCACGGGCCTCGTCTTCCACGTGCCGCGCGCGATCCTCGCCGCCGCGCTCGGGA
>Ga0075421_100010389_pt1 | contig 11505 bp, 10 predicted proteins | sample SoiMetdeltSBSDD5_FD_75292 | JGI IMG/M metagenome (GOLD analysis project Ga0075421, IMG submission 75292) | Bulk soil microbial communities from a Populus tree surrounding site in Tennessee, USA - Soil MetaG P. deltoides SBSDD5 | ecosystem: Environmental > Terrestrial > Soil > Tree plantation...
CGCCAGATTGCGCAGCCAGCGCTCATAGCCGATCCGGCGGATCGCCGAGCCGCGCATCCGCTCGCCGAAGTCCTGCTCGGTCCAGGCGAAGAGTTCGACCAGCGTTGCGTGGTCGAGGCCGTTGCGCGCGTCGAAGTCAGGCTCCGCCGACGGCTGCGCAAACGAATTCCACGGGCAATACACCTGGCAATCGTCGCAGCCATAGACGCGGTTTCCGATCAGCGGCCGCAATTCCTCCGGGATCGCGCTCTTGTGCTCGATCGTCAGGTACGAGATGCAGCGCCGTGCATCCAGCTCGTACGGCGCGCGGATCGCCTGCGTCGGACACACATCGATGCACGCACGGCAGGTCCCGCAGTGCTCGCCCCCAGCTTCGTCGGCTGGAAGCGGCAGGGTCGTGTAGACCTCGCCGACAAAGAAGTACGACCCCGCGTCGCGCGCCAGCAGCAGCGTGTTCTTGCCGCGCCAGCCGATCCCCGCCTTTGCCGCAAGCTCCACTTCGAGCACCGGCGCGGAGTCGCAGAATACGCGGTGGCCGAACGGGCCGGCGTCGGCCTCGATCCGATCGCAGAGCTTCTGCAAGCGGCTGCGCAATAGCGTGTGATAGTCGCGGCCGTGCGCATAGCTTGCGACATACGCCCGCTCGGGATCCGACAGCGCGGCCCGCTCGTCAACGCGCCCCGAGCGGTAATTCATGCGGCAACTGATCACTCGCAGCGTTCCCGGTATCAGCTGCGCGGGGCGCGCCCGAGTCACGCCGTGGCGCGCCATATAATCCATCTCGCCGTGCCAGCCCCTTTGCAGCCACTCGGCGAGCCTCGGCTCGGCGGCGGACAGGTCCGCGTCAGTGATGCCCACCGCCTGGAAGCCAAGCTCCGCGCCCCAGCGCTTGATCCTTGCGGCGAGAGAAACGTAGTCCATGACCGAGCTTGTTATTGAGCTTGCAGACGAAGCCGCGACGCTGGCCTTGGGCGCATCGCTCGCCTCGGGCGCTGCGCCGGGGCGTGTCCTGTATCTGTCGGGGGATTTGGGATCCGGAAAAACAACACTCGCGCGAGGCCTCATCTGTGCACTCGGACACGCGGGGCGCGTTAAGAGTCCAAGCTACACGCTGGTTGAAGGTTACGAACTCACGAGCTTACACTTATATCATTTTGATTTTTATAGGTTCAAAGACAAAAGGGAATGGGTAAGCTCGGGGTTCAGGGAGTACTTCGGCCCGGATGCGCTCTGCATCGTCGAGTGGCCGGAGCGCGCTGCCGGACTGCTTGCCCCGGCCGACCTGGAGATCGAGCTGCAATTCCGCGGAGCTGGTCGCATCGCCTGTCTTCGACCGCAAAGCCCCTCCGGATCGGACTGGCTTGGGTCTTCGGGCTTGCCCTCTTCCTCTTCCTAGGTGCGCTCCACGCGCAGGTCGTCTCGACCCGGATATGGCCGGCGCGCGACTACACGCGCGTCACGATCGAATCGAAGAACGAGCTCAAGTACACGCTGTTCAGCCTGAAGAATCCCGAGCGCCTCGTGCTCGACTTCGAAGGCGCCGAGATGAGCCCGGCGCTGGCCGAGCTGCACGGCAAGGTTGCGACCGGGGATCCGTACATCGACAAGCTGCGGGTCGGCCGCAACCGCCCCGGCGTGCTGCGACTCGTGCTCGACCTGAAGACGGAAGTGAATCCCCAGGCGTTCACGCTCAAGCCGATCGCGGACTACGGCCATCGGCTCGTCCTCGACCTGTATCCGCTCGTTGCGCCCGATCCGCTCGCGCTGCTGATCGAGCAAACCGAGAAAGCGATCCCGCCCCCGGCAACCGTCCCGACTCCTTACCCGACGCCCCGGCCGGCCGAGAAATTCGAGCGCCTGGCGATCATCGTGATCGACCCCGGCCATGGCGGAGAAGATCCCGGTGCGCTCGGGCGCGGCGGCTCGCGCGAGAAGGACATCACGCTCAACATCGCCAAGCGCCTGAAGGCGCTGATCGACAGCGAAAAAAACATGCGCGCCCTTCTGACCCGTGACGGCGATTACTTCCTGCCGCTGCCGATGCGCGTGGACAAGGCGCGCAAGGTGAAGGCCGACCTGTTCGTCTCGATCCACGCCGATGCGTTCGTGCGCCCGAACGCCCGGGGATCGTCGGTATTCGCACTTTCCGAAAAGCGCGCGACTTCCGAGGCCGCGCGCTGGCTCGCCAAGAAGGAGAACGAGGCCGACCTGGTAGGCGGCGTGAGCCTGGACGTGAAGGACCGCTACCTGGCGCAGACGCTGCTGGACCTATCGCAGACCGCGACGATGGACCACAGCCTGAGGCTGGGACGGTCGGTGCTGCGCGAGCTCGGGCACGTCAACACGCTGCACAAGGCGCAGGTCGAGCAGGCGAGCTTCGCGGTGCTCAAGGCGCCCGACGTCCCGTCGATCCTCGTCGAGACGGCGTTCATCTCGAACCCGGAAGAGGAAAAGCGCCTGAACGACCACGCCTACCAGGACCGGCTGGCGCGCGCGCTGCTGTCGGGAATCAAGCAGTACCTCGCCAAGCATCCGCCGCGGCCGCACGGCCCGCTCGCGCTCAACTGACTCCCGCGCCGCCCGCGCGCCGGTGCTTCAGCCAGGCGACGATCCCGGGCGAGATCGACAGCAGCACGATGCCGATGATGACGAGCGTCAGGTTGTTCTTGACGATCGGCAGGTTGCCGAAGAAGTAACCCACCGTGCACAGCGAGACCACCCAGACGAGCGCCCCGACGATGCTGAACGCGAGAAAGCGCAGGTACGGCATCGCACCGATGCCGGCGACGAAAGGAACGTAGGTCCGCACGATCGGAATGAAGCGCGCGAGGATGATCGTCTTGCCGCCGTGCTTTTCATAGAACGCGTGCGTGCGCTCGAGGTGCTTCGGATTGAACCAGCGCGACTCCTTGTAGTGGAACACACGCGGCCCGGCCCAGCGCCCGATCCAGTAGTTGACGTTGTCGCCGCACAGCGCCGCCGAGACCAGCACCGCCATCACGGTGAAAATGTCCATGCCACCCGCTGCCGCCAGCGCGCCCGTCACGAACAGCAGCGAATCCCCGGGCAGGAACGGCGTCACGACGAGGCCGGTCTCGCAGAAGACGATCGTGAACAGCAGCGCATAGACCCAGGTGCCGTGCTGCGCGACGAACGCCGCGAGATGGCGATCCAGATGCACGGCGAGATCCCACAGCGCGGCGAGAGTTTCCATCGCTGAATTCTATATACTCTTTTCGTGCCCTCGATCCGCCTCCTTCCCGATCTGCTGGTGAGCCAGATCGCAGCCGGCGAAGTCGTCGAGCGACCTGCGTCCGTGCTCAAGGAGTTGCTCGAAAACAGCTTTGACGCCGGCGCAAGCTCGATCGCAGTGACGCTCGAAGAAGGCGGTATCCGCCGCATTCAGGTCGAGGACGACGGCGCTGGCATTGCGCGCGAAGACCTGCCGCTCGCGCTGGCAAGCCACGCAACGAGCAAGATCGGCACGCTCGACGATCTCGAGGCAGTTGCGACGATGGGTTTCCGCGGCGAAGCGCTCGCCTCGATCGCCGCGGTCGCGCGGCTCTCGATCGTCTCGCGCACCGCGGACGCCGCCCACGGCTACGCGATCCGCGCTGAAGCGGGCGAGGAACCGGAGCCCGCCGCCCGCGCGCAAGGTACGACGGTCTCGGTTTCGGATCTCTACTTCAATACGCCGGCGCGGAAGAAGTTCCTGCGGACCGAAGCGACCGAGTTCGGGCACTGCGACGAAGTATTCCGCCGGGTTGCGCTTGCGCATCCCGCGCTCGAATTCAGCCTGCGGCACAACGGCCGCGTTTCCAGCCACGTGCGCAAGCAATCGCTCGCCGAGCGCGCTGCCGCGTTGCTCGGGCGCGAGTTCGTCGATTCGAGCGTTGCCGTCGACGTGCAAAGCGGGCCGCTGCGCCTGCAAGGGCTGGCCGGCTCGCCGCAGGCGGCCCGCAACCGCGCCGACATGCAGTACTTCTTCGTCAACGGCCGATTCGTGCGCGACCGGCTGCTCGCCCACGCGGCACGCGAAGCCTGGCGCGAGCTGCTGCACGGCGAGCGGCAGCCCGCCTACGTACTGTTCCTCGAGCTCGATCCGCGTGGCGTCGACGTCAACGTGCACCCGGCCAAGACGGAGGTGCGCTTTCGCGAGGCGCGCGCCGTGCATCAGTTTGTGCTGCACGCGGTCGGCCGCGCGCTTGCGCCCAGCGCCGCGCAGGCGCCGGTAGCCTACGCCGAAGTCGCGCCTGGCCCTGCGCCGCTGCGCCCGGCGTTCCAGCCGCGCTTCGCAGTCGAGCAGCCGGTGGCTGCATACCAGTCGTTCGTGTCGGCCGCCACGCAAGCCGCGCAGCTTCCAGCATCGGACACCGTGCCGCCACTCGGGTATGCGCTCGCGCAACTGCACGGCGTCTATATCCTGGCGCAGAACGAGGCCGGGCTCGTCCTCGTCGACATGCATGCGGCTCACGAGCGGATCGTCATGGAGCAGCTGCGGCAGTCGATCGATGCCGGCGCAGTGCAGCGCCAGCAGCTGCTGGTGCCGGTGGTGTTCCGCACGGAGGCGCTCGAGGTCGCGACCGCGGAAGAAAACGCCGGCGCGCTCGAATCGCTCGGCCTCGAAGTCAGCGTTGCCGGGCCGAACGAGCTCTCCGTGCGCGCGGCGCCGGTGCTGCTGGCGAACGGAGATGTTGCGTCGCTCGTGCGCGGTGTTCTCGCGGAGTTGCGCGAATTCGGCGCAGCGCAGGTCCTCGCCGCGCGCCGCGACGAACTGCTCGCCGGCATGGCCTGCCACGCCGCCGTGCGCGCGAACCGGGTCCTGTCGGTCGCCGAAATGAACGCGCTGCTGCGCGAGATGGAGACCACCGAGCGCTCCGGCAGCTGCAATCACGGCCGTCCCACCTGGTACCAGCTGACGCTTGGCGATCTCGACAAGCTTTTCCTGCGCGGCCGGTGAGACTTTTTCCCTGTTTAGGGAAATCTTAGCAAGGCGTTAGCCATCATTTAGCAACGCGCCGCGCGCGTCGAATCTACAGTCTCCCCCATGAAATCAGCTTCGGGGGACGTCGTGAATTCGCAAGTGCTCGCCTGGATCGCGGAACGGGTTCGCGATCTGCTCAGCTACCTGCAACAACTGGGCTGAGCGCACCGTGGCAGCGCGAATCGCCTGCATTTCGGTCGCGGCCTCGCTGGCACACGGCGTGGCTACCGCCGGCGCGCTGCCGGAGCGCCTCGCCGATACCGGGCTGTTCGTGTCCGGGTCGATCACCGAGGTGCACCCCGGGAATCTCCCGTTCACGCCGCAATACCCGCTGTGGTCCGACGGCGCCGCCAAGCGCCGCTGGCTCTACATCCCGGCCGGAAAGTCGATCGACGCGTCCAAGCCGGATGCCTGGGAGTTTCCTGCCGGCACGAAGCTCTGGAAGGAGTTCTCACAAGGCCGGCGCGTCGAGACACGCATGATCGAGCGGCTCGGGGACGGGACGTGGAGGTTCGCCGCCTACGTCTGGAACGAGCAGGGAACCGGGGCGACGCTCGCTCCCGAATCCGGCATTGCGGCGCTGCCCGTGAGCAGCGCGCCCCGCGGCCGCTACACGATCCCCGGCGAAGCCGACTGCCGCGCCTGCCACGAGGGCGCCGCCGTGCCGGTGCTCGGCGTCGGCGCCCTCCAGTTGTCAGCGGACCGCGACCAGCTCGCGCCCCATGCGGAGCCGCGCAAGGTAGGCGACCTGGACCTGCACGGCCTGGTCGAGCGCGGATGGCTGCGCAACGTCCCGGCGCAGATGCTCAAGACCCCGCCGCGCATCAAGGCCGAAACGACGGTCGCGCGGGCCGCGCTCGGCTACCTGCACGGCAACTGCGGCCACTGTCACAACGACAACGGAGCGCCGCCGCCCGTCGACCTGCTGCTCTCCCAAAGCGCGACCGAAGCGGGCGTCGACAAGGTCATGCAATCGCTGCTCGGCGCGCTGACCCGCTATCGCGCGCAGGGAGCCGACGCTTCCCATGCGATCGAGCCCGGCCATCCCGAGAAAAGCGTGCTCGTCGCGCGCATGCGCTCGCGCAACCCGCACAACCAGATGCCGCCGCTCGGCACGCAGGTCGCCGACAACGAGGCGATCGAGCTGATCGAGCGCTGGATTCGCAATCAACCGCAACCCTCGAAGGAGCCTCTACGATGAAAACCTCGAACCTCGAAGACGTCCGCCTGACGCTGATCGCAACCGCGCTGACCGGTCTCGCCTGGATTGCATTCACGCAACCGCTGCTCGCGGCCGACGGCGCGAAGACCGTCGCAACTCCCGCCGACAAGGTGGCGCGCGGCAAGTACCTGGTCACCACTTCGGGATGCAACGACTGCCACACGCCGTGGAAAGTGGGCGCGAGCGGTCCCGAGCCGGACATGAGCCGCATGCTCTCGGGCCACCCGGAAAAGATGGAGCTGCCTGCGCCGCCGCAGCCTTCGGGCCCGTGGATCGTAGCCGCGGCGGCGACGAACACGGCGTGGTCGGGGCCATGGGGCGTCAGCTTCACCGCGAACCTCACGCCCGACAAGGAGACAGGGCTCGGCAAATGGTCGCTGCGGCAGTTCAGCGACACGATCCGCACCGGCCGGCACCTCGGCCGCGGCCGCCCGATCCTGCCGCCGATGCCGATCCCGATGTACAAGCATTTCACCGACGAGGACCTCGCGGCGATCTACGCCTACCTGCAGACGATCCCGCCGATACAGAACCGCGTGCCGGAGCCGGTGGCGCCGAAGCAGTAAGCCGCGCGCCGCAATTTTCCCGATCGGACGACCTTCACCCACGGAGAACCTCATGACCAGGCAGCCATTCATCGTTGCACCCAGCGAATACGGCCCGGCGCTAAGCGTGCTCGGCGCGCAGATCACGGTGCTTGCCTCGAACACCAGGACTTTCGGATACGAGATCACGCTGCAAGCAGGCGATGAAGGCGTCGGGCCGCCGCCGCACAAGCACGACTGGGACGAGTCTTTCTTCGTACTCGACGGCGAGATCGAATTCGACCTCGCGAGCGGGCCGATCGTGTGCAAGGCCGGCACGCTGGTGCACGTGCCCGCCGATACGATCCACAGCTTCCGCTTTTGCGCCGGCGGCGCCCGGATGCTCGAGATCACGGGCCAGGGCGGGCGGGCGACGCAGATGTTCAGGAACGTCGGTAACGAGTTCCCCGCCGAGCCGACCGATCTCCCCCGGCTCGTGAACGTGCTCCAGCAGAACGGGGTCAGCGTCGCGGCGTAACGCCGGCGGCCGCTCAGGTGCGCGGCACCTCGACGAGCTGCACCGGCCGGTTCACGCACAGGCGGAACCGGCCGCGCCCGGTCTTCTCGAGCATCAGCGCACCCGAGCGCTCGGCGAGCCTGCGGTGCAGCAGGATCAGCCGCGCCTCGAGGTTGTCGCTCACGTCCGGCAGGCGGATCTGCGGATCGAGGCGCAGCTCGCGATTGGTGAACTCGGTTCGGCCTTCGCGCGCATGGTCGGCAAGCAGCTTGCGCAGGATCGCGCCGGCGACTCCCTTGATCAGGTAATCGTCGCCGATGAAGATGCTGTCGTCGGCGGCGAAATGGCGCACCACGACCTGCGCGCCGCCGGACGGGGCCCCGGGCCTGGCCGGCGGCCGCGGCGCCTCGTGCAGGTCCTCGGTCTCCTGCATCGCGCGGATCGCGACACCGAGTTGCGCGGCAAGCGCAACGAGCGCGTCCTCGTCGTCGTACGAAAAGCGCAGGTCCTCCGGGCTCTCGACGTAGAGCACGCCGAGCACGCGGCCCGCCGAGACGATCGGCGCAGCCAGCTGGCTGCGCGAGTCGGCAATGCCGGGCAGCGGGATCGCGGTCTCGAGGCCGCCCATCCCGGCGCGCTCGGCGCTTTCGCGAATCGCCCGGCCGTATGAATACTCCGCGGTCGTATGCATGATGCGGATCGGCGTCTTCTGCTGCGCGCACACGCCGATCACGCCGCAGCCCACCGCGATCTCGGACCCGACTCCGGAATCGCGGTAGCCGCGGCTCGCGACCGTGTACAGCCGCCCGCCCGCGCCGTCCAGCATCAGCACCATCGAATGCCGGATCTCGAATTTCGCCTCCAGCTCCGCGAGAAGCGCCTCGAGCAGCGCGCTCAGGTCGGTACACCGCTCGAACACCTGAGAGCACGCGCGCAGCGACGCCAGCAGATTGCGGCGTGGCGTGGGCAACGGCAGCTGCTTGCCCGCGAGCGGCGTCACGGCGCGCACCCGGTAGACATCCGAGCCGAGCAGGCGAAATACGCCGGCCATGCCGGAATGCGACGCGATGCCCGCGAGCTTCGCCTTCATGCTCTCGAACAGCGGACCCTCGGTTTCGGTGCGCAGGTACTCGAGGTCGAGCTCGAAGCGGGCCGCCGACTGCGGGTCGATCGCGACCACCGTCGCGCGAGGATTGGCGAGGACGTTGCTGTGCGTCTTGTTGAAGAACTGGAACGTCAGCGCGACGTGCGAGCTGTCGACGTAGTGCACCTGCGAGACATAGCTGATGTTCGGCGTCCCGTCGGGCGCGCACGTAGCGATCGTGGACGGGATCACGCCCTCCAGGCAGCGGCGAATCGCGTCGACGGTGATCGTCATGCCGTGCGACGCAGCGGCGCGCCCGCGCCCGGACCCGGCGTCTGCTCGAACGCCGCGCTCGGAGCAAACGTCACCGCGCGCACCTCCGCGGCCTCGCACCAGTGATATGCGCGCACCACGTCGCGCGGGTAGCCAAGCCGGCCGAGCTCGTCGACGAAATCGTCCACGTGGCGCGCAATGATCTCGTGATCGCCCGGGGCCAGCGAGCCGACTTCGGCCTCGCTGCCCTTCAACTGCATCGTCTGGTGGGTGCTCGGATAGCTGAAGACGACCGCGATCCGCCGGCTCGCTTCCAGCGCATCGAAGAAGGTCCGGTACTGCGCCGACGCGATGAAGACCGTGACCCGCGTGCGATCCGCCGCCACGCGGCAGCCGAGACAGCGACCGATGCGCGCCACGCTGCGCCCGTCGGACGCCGCGGCGGTGATCGAGATTCCGGGGCGATACAGGAATGCGGCTGCGCTTTCGTCGAGAAGCGCGCCTGCGCTGGCGGCCAGGGACATGCGGAAATCATAGCAGGCGCTTTACACTTTCACGCATGCATCCCGCGGCCTATTGTCTCCTCGGTCCGACCGCGAGCGGAAAGTCGCGCCTGGCGATGGAACTCGCGGCGCGCCTGCCGGTCGAGATCGTCAGCGTCGATTCGGCGCAGGTGTATCGCGGCATGGATATCGGAACCGCGAAGCCGTCGCATGCCGAGCGCGCAAAGGTTCGCCACCATCTGATCGACGTCCTCGATCCTGACGAGCGCTATTCGGCGGGCCGATTCCGCAGCGACGCGATTCGTGTGGTCGAGGAAATCCTCTCGCGGGACCGCGTTCCGCTGCTCGTAGGCGGCACGATGCTGTATTACCGGGCGCTGGTCGCGGGACTGGACGAGCTGCCTGCGGCGGACACCGCCATTCGGCAGCAGATCGACCAGGAGGCGGCGCGCATCGGTTGGCCCGCGCTGCATGCGGAGCTCGCCAGAGTTGACCCACAGGCCGCCTCGCGCATTCAGCCCGGAGATTCGCAGCGCATCCAGCGAGCGCTCGAAGTCTGGCGGCTATCCGGCAAGCCGATCTCGTCGTGGCAGACCGCGACCGCGGCGCCGCTACCTTTTGCGCTCAGGGCGTTTGCGATCGTTCCTCCCGATCGCGCAGTGCTGCACCAGCGAATCGCGGATCGTTTCGATGCGATCCTCAACGCCGGCCTGGTCGACGAGCTGAAGCTACTGCGCAAGCGCTACTCGCTGCGCGCCGACCTGCCGAGCATGCGCTGCGTCGGCTATCGCCAGGCCTGGGCGTACCTGGAAGGCGAGTACGACGCAGCCGAAATGCGCGCGCGAGCGATCGCCGCGACGCGTCAGCTCGCGAAGCGCCAGTTGACGTGGCTCCGCTCGCTGAAGGACGTCGAGCCGCTCGTCGCGCCGGGCGCCGACGCGCTGCTCGCGCGAATGAAGTAGCGCTACTCCGGCTGCACGCCCGCGGCGCGCAGGATCGTGCGGTAGCTCTCCATCTGCTCCTTGACGAACGCACCGAGCTTCTCGGGCGTGCTGGGCGTCATCAGGAACGCCTGCTTCTCCATCTGCTGCTGCACGTCCGGCTTCGCCATCGCCGTGGTGAACTCCTTGTTGAGGCGCGCGACAATGTCCTTGGGCAGCTTGGCCGGGCCAAACAGCGCCGCCCACGACGTGATCGTGAATTGCGGCAGCCCCGCTTCGTGAATCGTCGGCACGTCGGGCAGCAGCGAGCTGCGCTTGCTGAGCTGGGTTACCAGCGCGCGAATCTTTCCTTCCTTGACGAAGTTCAAGCCGGTCGTCGGCGTCGCCCACATCACCTGCACCCGGCCGCCGACCAGGTCGGTGATGCCTTGCGGCTCGCCCTTGTAGGGAACATGCAGCATGTCGATGCCGGCGAGCGAGTTCATCTGGGCGAAGGAAACGATTCCGGTCGTGTTGCCGGTCGCGTAAGCGAGCTTGCCGGGATTCGCCTTTGCGTACGCGACCAGTTCCTGGAACGTCTTCGCCTGCACGCTGGAATTGACGTACAGGAAGAACGTATAGCGCCCGATGTCGGTGATCGGAGTGAAATCGCCGACCGGGTCGTAGGGGGGCGACTTTTTCATCGCGGGGACCGCTGACATCGGGCTGTTCGTCGCCATCAGCAGCGTGTAGCCGTCGGGCGGCGCCTTGGCGACCTCGGCCCCGGCGATCGCGCCGTCCGCGCCGGGCTTGTTGTCGACGACGATCGTCTGGCCGAAGCCCGGAGAGATCGATTGCGCAAGGATACGGGTGATCGTGTCGGTCGCCGAGCCGCCCGGGAACGGCACGACGATTCGCACCGGCTTCGCCGGATATTGCGCATGGACCGAGGCGGAGAAAGCGAGGGCCGCGGCGAGTGTAAGCAAGCGTTTCATTTGGGTCGCTCCTTGAGGGCCGATTATAGAATGCGATCGCACGGAGGCATTCATGGAAATCGGCATCATCGGGCTGGGCCGGATGGGATCGGGCATTGCGCGCAGGCTCGCGCGCGGCGGCGTGCGCGTGATCGCGTACGACCTGGAGCGCACGCAACGCGACGGGCTTGCGGGAGAAGTGGGTATCGAAGTCGTCGAGAGCCTCGCGGCGGTCGCGGCCCAAGTGACAGGCGAACGCGTCGTGTTGATGATGCTGCCGGCGGGCGAAGCCACCCAGGCCACGCTGCAGGAGCTCGCGCCGCTGCTGTCAGCCGGCGACACCGTCGTCGACGGGGCGAACGCCTACTACAGGGACTCGAAAGCGCGCGCGCTCGACCTCTCGCAACGCGGCCTGCGCTTCGTCGACTGCGGCGTCTCGGGCGGCATCCACGGGCTCGAGCACGGGTACTGCCTGATGCTCGGCGGCACGCCGAAATCGATCGA
>Ga0075421_100010391_pt1 | contig 11505 bp, 11 predicted proteins | sample SoiMetdeltSBSDD5_FD_75292 | JGI IMG/M metagenome (GOLD analysis project Ga0075421, IMG submission 75292) | Bulk soil microbial communities from a Populus tree surrounding site in Tennessee, USA - Soil MetaG P. deltoides SBSDD5 | ecosystem: Environmental > Terrestrial > Soil > Tree plantation...
GATAACTTTGGCGTCTTTCATCATTTCTCCTTTAAGCAAATAAAATCGGCGCAAATGAACCGCCGCTGCGCACTCAATGCTCGCGCCTCATGGGTTCCCGCTTACCACGGCGATAATTAGAAAAGCAACGTCTTTGACATCCACGCTTCATCGCCCTTGTCCAGAGATGAGCAGACACCTTCGGGCGGCCGCATCAATGGAAATCTTTGTTTGACGCGCCGCGACCCCGTCGGCTATCTGTGGCGTACGGCGGCGCTTCACGGAGGGAACCAATGAAACAATGCCTGATTTGGATCTTCATCGTCGCGGGATTTTTCGCTGTAAGTCCACGAGCTGAAACCGCCGAAGCTCCGCCGCTTCGAAAGATCCGCGTGGCCATCACGTCGATCTCGGGCACTATGTCGCCCCCCTGGGCGGCCCATGAAGCGGGCATTTTCAAAAAGTACGGCTTACAGGTCGAAGTCATCGCCACGCCGAGCGGCATTCAGGGCACCAACGCGCTCATCGCGGGAGAAGTGGCATTTGTGCAAATCGCCGGAGGCACGACCACGGGAGCGGCCGTGGGCGGCGCCGACTTGAAGATCGTCGCCACGACGGTTGGCACCCTGGTGTTGAATCTGGTCGTTCGCCCTGAAATAGAAAAAGCCGAGCAACTGCGCGGCAAGAGCATCGGCATCAGCCGCTTTGGAACCTCGCTTCACACCGGCGCACGCCTGGCGGCCAGACACCTTGGGCTCGAACCAGGGAAAGACGTTCACATCGTCGAGATCGGCGCCGGCGAGTGGATCGTCGGCGCGATGCAGGGAAATCGGATCCAGGGCGGGGTTTTCGGATATCCCGCTACCAGTCGCGCGGCCAAGCTCGGCAATCGCGTGCTGCTGCATGTTCCGTCGCTCAATATTCCTTATGCTTCAACCGGCGTGTCGACCCGCGGCGATTTCATTCGCGACGATCCCGATCTCGTCCGGCGTTATCTCTCGGCCCAGGTCGAAGCGATCGCGCTGATGAAGAAAGACCGGGGGTTTGCGATGAAAGTTCTGGCCAAATACCTGCGCACGACCGATGCCGATTTACTGACCGAGTCTTACGATGTGCAAATCGCCAAATACATGATGAAGACGCCTCTCCCGACGGCCGAGGCGGTGCGATCGGTTCTCGAGGAACTCTCTGATCGCAATCCCAAAGCTAAAGATCTCGACCCGAATAAATTTTTCGATGACCGCTTCGTTCGACAGTTGCAGGCTAGCGACTTTATCGAAGCGCTGTATCGCTAAAAAAAAGGGCGCGACGAAGCGCGCCCCTCTTTCCATTTTGAAACCAGCCTAGTCGCGCTTCGGTTCGGCAGCCGCATTCACGCCGGCAATGAATCCTTGGGTCGTACAACGCCCCAAACCGTGCTGGTTGAAGCCGCCGGCTGATTCACCGGCGCAATAAAGGCCGGGGATGACCTCGGCGTTCAGATCCATCACCTGGCACTTGGCATTGATTCGAAGCCCCGACCGGGTGTCGTGGACATTGGGCGTTGCCCAGCCGGCATAGAAAGGCGCTGTTTGGATTTTGAATTTCGGCGTCGGCTTGCCGAAGTCGCTATCCTTGCCGGCATCGACAAACGAGTTGTACTTAACCACGGTCGCCTGCAAAGTTTCGCCTTTCATCGGCTTGGCCTGATATTCATTCTTAATCGCGGCCGCGAGCTCGGCCAAAGTACTGCCGCTGAAAAAATAGCCGTCGGGATCGACATACGGCGGCGTCACCTTCCAGCCCTCGCGCTTGACGGCGTCGGCGTCGAAGATCGCCCATATCGGCCCCGCGGAATAGTCGGGCGGTTCCGAGTATTCATTCATCGCCACGGCGGCGTTAAAAAAATTGTACTTATTGGGGTGGTAGTCAATCTTTTCATTGTTGCGATAGTCGTTCGGCGTGTACGGGTTGATGTCGTTGTAGACATTGCCGTGCGGGTAGTCGCCTTTGGTCTCGTCGAAGAATCTCTTGCCGACCTGGTTGACCAGTATCAGATCGTGCCAGTCTTTGACGCTCAGTCCGGTAGAACGGACAAGCGGAAAAATTGGACTTTCCAGCTCCCAGGTCATGTAGTTCCATTTCGTCGCCAGCACGCGTTGCGTGCGAATGTTATCGCCGTTTTCCAGCGTCTGGTTGACCAAGCCCCAAAGCGAGGCCCCAATGGCCATGGCGGCAAGTTCGCCGCTTGCGTCTTGATAACTGTAAGGCTCACCGGCCACAGTCAATACATCAGTTAGCCGCGGGTCGAACATGCGGCGAAAATTGAGATGGCTGGTCATGCCGCCGGTGGCGACGATCACGGCTTTCTTGGCGCGAATGTTCATTGCCGGTTTCGTGCTGTCGATATTGCCGTCGGAGCGGAAGCTTTTCAAAGGCGTCGACTGCCCCGGCATGATTCGCGGCGTGTACTGGGCCGTGATGCCGACGACGCGGCCTGCGCTCGGGCTCTCCCGGACGAGACGGGTCATTTTGTAGTTCAGCAAAAACTTGACGCCCTTGGCGCGAGCGCTATTTTCCAATGGCCTGATTACGCCCGTCCCTGCTCTATTGTTGGGACTTTCATAGCCCGCGCCTTTGGTCCAAAACGCATGATTTTCCCGCGGCGCTGAATTCCCCAGGTTGTGCCCGCCCTGGTTGTCAGGCGCAACTTCCTTGAACTTGACTCCGTTTGCCAGCAGAAATTCGAACGTCGGGGCGCAGTGATCGGCAAATGCGCGCATCACCGCACGGTCGTTATAACGGTAATCCGGCCAGCCGTTGTTCTGTACGATGGTCCAGTCGGTGAGATCTGAGAACACGATGTCCGGGGAGTCGTTGATGCCGTACTTTTTCTGCGCGCTGGTGCCGCCGCCGAGCGGCACGTTGCCGCCGCTGATAATCGCGTGCCCGCCGATGTCGTAATTGGCTTCCACGACCAGCACCGAGGCGCCGCCTTCGGCTGCCTTAATCGCCGCAGGAAGCCCGGCGGCGCCGGATCCGATAACAACCACATCGGCTTCTAAATCCCAGCTCTGATCATTCGTCGCTGCTTGTGACATCTGTCCTCCCTGGTGAGTTGTGAATTAGAATCGCTTATAACCGCGACAGACAAAATACAAGTGAAAAAGCCGCATTTACTTACAGATGCGACATCAATCTCAAATTTTTCACCATGATCAAATCCTTGCCGGGAAATTCCTTTGGCGCCGTCACCGTATGGTCAGCACAGTTTGCATGGTTCGTCCACAACCCCATGCGCGCGAGCTTGGCATTTCATCGGAGATCATCGAAGCGATTTGCAACCGGCGGGCGCCGCGATTTGCGCGCGAAGATGAACGGTTTGTTGACGACATCACGACCGAACTCAATATGACCTACGGTCGGTGAACCGACGTTTCGTCACGGTCTCGATTTCTTTGGCAGCAGAAGATGGTCGAGCTGGTCAGCTCGATCGGATTTTACGCAATGGTGGCGATGACGCTGAATGCCTTTGAAGTTCCCGTTCCCGGAGGGGGAAAGCCGCTTCTCCGAGGCAGCGAATAAGCGTTGCAGAGCGATGAGATTTGGCTTCGAGGGGGGTTCAGAATTGCCTGAAAGACAAAGAAAGTCGAAAGGTTGCCGGCGACGAGATGCTCGCCGCTCAGCCGACTTTCAACTCGTCTTTGTCGCTGCTGGCTGGGGCAACAACCCGGTCCGGCCTAGTCGAGCCGACGATTTTTCTGCGCTGTTCGTTCTCGCGGGCCTTGAGAGCGTTTAGGCGCTCACGGAACCAGGTTTTCTCCGGCCAGTGCCAGTTTTGGTCGTGATTCGAATAACCCGTCATCGGTTTCATAAAGTTCCTATGCAAATCTAGAGCAAGCGCCGTACCATTTCTAAAGAGTGAATATTCCGACATTTCGGATGATAGAAACGCCGCGGTTCGAACAAAATCCGTCGCCCTCGTCCAGAAATCGTCGGCTGATCAATTCTACACGGCCAGCGCTCTCGTGGCGTTGCGGCTTGAGCGGCTCTCGCGTATAGGATGGTCTTGAGGATAAACACGATGAAGCATCTGATGATCAGAACTTTAAAGGTTATAGGCTGTGCCTCCCTGCTTCTGGCATGGAATGTCGTAGTTCATGCTCAGGCGTTGACCATAAGGGGTAAGGTTACAGCGCTGAAGGGCCCAGAACTGATCGTGGCCACCCCGAGCGGCGACGTGAAAGCGGTTCTCAGTGACCAAACCATGGTCCGAGCCGAGCAACGGATCAAGTTTTCCGAAATCCTTCCCGGCATGTATCTCGGCACCACTGCAACGAAACAACCCGATGGCAACTTTCTGGCCTCGGAAGTCCATGTCTTTTCCGAGGACCAGCGCGGCACCGGCGAAGGACACCGCCCTCTCGGATCGGCCCCTCAAAGCGGCGCGACCATGACCAACGCGAACGTTGAGCGGGTCGAGGATGTGGCCGTGCAGACTATTAAAGGGCGGTTGATGACGCTCAAGTACAAAGGCGGCGAGGTTAAGGTCTTGGTCCCCCCGGACGTTCCGGTCGTCAACCGGATTGTGAGCGACCGCAGCGCGCTTAAAGCCGGCGCCGAGGTTTCAGTCCAAGGAACGCGCAATGCCGATGGCGCGCTGGCGGCGACTCAGATTACTATCCGGGCCGCCCAGCAATAGGCGCGTTCTCGTTGTGTATTGGCGCCTCGAAAACGCGCCACGTCGAATCAACGCTAGTCGAAGTTGCGCCAATTGGGGAAGGTCTTATCCTGGTAAATCTTGTCGACATCGCAAGGCACCTTGACGCCACGGCTTTTTAGATAACCGGCGATCGCTCTAAGAGGCATGCCCACAGCGGCGAGGTAATCGCCCCGAATCCCCGCGATTAAGCTCCTGCCCTCGCCCTGAATCGAATAACCTCCCGCTTTATCCGCCGACTCGCCGGTCGCCAAGTAGCGCTCGATTTCCTCCGCGGTGAAGCCGCGCATGTCAACGTCAACGGTTTCGATATCTCGCAGGCCGGGTCCGCCGCCGCCATCGATAATCGCCACGCTCGTATAGATCGTGTGCGTCTTCCCCGAAAGTATTCCAAGAATTCGCCGCGCATCCGCTTCATCAAAGGGCTTGCCGATTTTTTCTCCGTTGAGAAAGATCATGGTGTCGCTGCCGATGACAATGCTGCCCGGATTGGTACCTGCAACCGACGCGGCTTTGCCGGCGGCGAAATCGAGAACTTCCTCCTCAACAGTTAAATGGGGTGAAACCCGCTCGTCGAATTTCGGCGCCATCACCTCGAACGGCACGCCGAGCAGCGCTAAAAGCTCGCGGCGTCGCGGCGAGGTTGAGGCAAGAATCACTCGCATGAAAGATTAACAGGCTGGGAGAGCGACTTCCTCGGCGCGCCCGTGACTGTGTGAAGATTCGCCTGGCTCTGCCGCACCAGGGGCGTGCGCCAAAAATTCCGCCAGACACCGCCGCACATCCTCGGCGCCGTTGGCCCGCGTCATGCGCGCGCGCAGCTCGGCGGCGCCGCGGAAATTCCGGCAATACCAGGTCAGGTGCTTGCGCATAGCCACGAATCTTGAGCCGCCGCAGAGCCGCTCGAAAAGCTCGCTGTGCTCGACGACGACGCGAAAACGTTCTTCCATCCCGATGGGATCGCCAAGTCTTGCTTCGCCGGCGCAGCGCAGCGCTTGCTTGAGCGCGCCTTTGTCGCGGAACATCCAGGGATCGCCCTGCGCGCTCCTGCCGATCAACACGCCATCGACGCGAGTTTGACGGACGCGCTCGCCCACGTCGCGCAGATCTCGCACATCGCCGTTACCGAGAATCAACGTTCCCGTTCCGGCGGCAACTTCAACGGCACGAGCGATCGCCTCCCAGTTCGCTTCGCCTTTGTAGCCCTGCTCGAGGGTGCGCCCGTGCAGAGAAATAGCGGCGGGCTTTTCTGACAGAAGCGTCGCGAGCCAGTCCTCGATGACGATGCGATCGTACCCGAGTCGAGTCTTTACCGAAATCGGGATGAGCCGGCGCTCCAGGTTCACGCTCCGGTCGTTTCGCTCGTGGTTTGCCCCTTGGAGTTGCTCGATCATCGCGCTGTCAAAGCCAACGTCCCTTAGGGTCTGCCCGCAGTGCCAATCTTGGATCCCCCGCCGAGCGGCGCGAATAATCGCGCGCGCCAATTCAGGTGTGCGGATCAGCGCCGCGCCGCAGCCTGATGCCGCAACCTTTTTAGCCGGACAGCCCATGTTAATATCCAGACCATCGAACCCAAGCTCGCAGACGATGTGCGCGACTTTGTAGAAAAGCTCCGGTGTTTTGCCGTAAATCTGCGCGACGATTGGCCGCTCGATCGCTGAGTACGTGAAGTCTTTAAGCAGAGTGTGCGGAGAATACAAAGCGGATTGAATGTTGACGAACTCGGTCAAGGTAACATCGGGGCCGCCGTGCTTCGCCGTGATGTGGCGGAAAGACGCATCGGTGACGCCGTCCATGGGGGCGAGCCCTATGATCGGCTTGGCTATGTTGTGCCAAAAATTCATTGCGTTGACGGTTAGGCTATCAGAGGCTTAGGCGCCGTCCAAGGTCTCCCTTGCCGGCTGTGTTTGACGCGCTGCTCAATTGCGCCGCTTGAGCACGTCTTCGAGCTTTTTACGATCCTCCTCGAGAATTTTTTCCCGCGGTTGCGGCGCCGGTGTTCGCTCACGCCGATCGTCTTTTTCGATCTGCCGCGCCGGCTTAGGACTAACCCGGCGCGGCGCGTCTTTGGTGAAGAGGTTGCTGAGATCGTGCCAGTAAAACCAAACCAAAAAAGCGCTCAACCAGACGGCCAGCGGGATGACCAAAAACAACACAGGCACTCGCAGCCAGCTCTTCTTGTGTTGCTTTTTCCGCGCCATAGAACGTTCAGAGTACTTCCTTCTTTCCAGCAGGGCTCTCGAAGCGCGCGCCCATCACAACCGGCGCGAATCCAGCCGGCTCAATAAGAAGGTTTGTGCTCGAAATAATGGGTCGCGTTGATGACGCGAATGGTTTTGCTCTTGGAGCGCATCACGACCGACTGCGTGGTCGCGCCGCCGGGAAAGGAATGCACGCCCTGAAGATAGTCGCCGTCGGTGACGCCGGTGGCGGCGAACATCACGTCGCCGGCGGCGAGTTCGTCGATCAGGAATTTCTTCTTGATGTCGGTCACGCCCATTTTCCTGGCCCGCTCGATTTCCTCTTCGTTACGCGGCGCCAATCGCCCTTGAAATTCGCCGCCGACGCAGCGCAAGGCCGCGGCGGCGAGCACCCCTTCCGGGGCGCCGCCGATGCCGATGAGCAAGTCGATGCCGGTTTCCGGCTTAGTGGTGGCGATGGCGGCCGATACGTCGCCATCGCCGATCAAGCGGATGCGCGCGCCGGCTTTGCGCACTTCTTGAATAAGTGCTTCGTGGCGCGGACGCGACAGGATGATCACCGTAAGATCTTCGACGTTGCATCTCTTGGCGCGCGCCAAGAGATGCAAATTCTCGGTCGGTGATTTGTCGAGATCGATGACCCCTTTGCCGATCGGACCTGAGGCGATCTTTGCCATGTAAGTATCCGGACAGTGCAGCAGATTGCCGCCGTCGGCCATGGCTATGACCGCGAGGGCATTGGGCGCGCCGGTGGCGCAAATCGTCGTGCCTTCGAGCGGATCGAGCGCGATATCGACCTTGGGCCCGCCGGAGCCGACTTTTTCACCGATATAGAGCATCGGCGCTTCGTCGCGCTCGCCTTCGCCGATCACGACCGTGCCGTCGATCGACAACGCATCGAAAGCTTTGCGCATGGCGTCTACCGCCGCCTGGTCCGCGGCTTTTTCATCGCCGCGTCCGGTCCAGCGCGCGCAGTTCAGCGCCGCCGCTTCCGTTACACGAACAGCCTCCAGTGCTAAGTTTCGGTCCACGTTGGCCTCCCTTCGATCAGCGCATCCATCAAGCGATGGGCTTTTTTTGCCACGATACCCGTCATTCTTGCGTCCTTTTCATTGTATCCAACGTTGCCGTTATTCTGCGGCGTGTCGGCGGAAAACAACACGAATGGCACAGGGTCGGATACGTGCGTCTTAAGAGCGATTGCCGTCGGATGGTCGGGCATCAACAGAATGCGATAATCTTTCCGGTGCGCCATACCCTTCAGCACCGTGCCGACGACTTTTTCGTCGAAGTCTTCCAGCGCTTGGATTTTCTTTTCCACGTCGCCCATGTGCCCGGCTTCGTCGGTTGCCTCGACGTGAATGAAGACAAAATCGTTTGTTTCCAGCGAACGCACGCCGTACTCGCCTTTGCCGACGTAATTGGTATCGAGGAAACCGGTGATGCCCGGCACGTCGATGCGCTCGAGCCCCGCGTAGACGCCCAAGCCGTGGATAATATCGACGGCCGAAATAACACCGCCCTTAATGCCGAAACGCTTGGTCAACGGCGGCAGTTGAGGCGCCCTGCCCTGCCCCCAAAGCCAAATGCTCGTCGCTTGCCTATGCACCTCGGATTGGCGGTTCCGGTTGATCGGATGCGCGGCGAGAATCGCCTGAGATGCTTTCATCAACTGCAGCAAACGCTCGGCGCCATCGCCCTTGGGCATGTAGCCGGCGGTCTTTTGATCGGTGATATCGTGCGGCGGCGTGGTCTCCATCTTTTCCTTGCCGTTGCGCCACACCATCAGATGGCGATAGCTCACGCCGGGAAAGAATTCGATGCCGTCGCCGCCGAGCTCGCGGCCGAGGTCGCGGATCAACTCACCCGCCTCTTCGGTCGAGATGTGCCCGCTGGTGAAATCTTCCATGATAGTTTCGTCGCCGCTGCCGCCAAGCGTCACCAGATTACAGCGAAAGGCAATGTCGTCCGGAGCCAACGCCACGCCCATGCTGGCCGCTTCCAGCGGTGATCGCCCGGTATGATACACGGCGGGATCGTAACCCATGATACTCATGTTGCCGACGTCGCTGCCCGGAGGAAAACCTTCGGGAATCACATGGGCGATACCGTATACGCCGTGCACGGCGAGCCAATCCATGTTCGGCGTGCGCGCCGCTTCCAACGGCGTTTTCCCGCCCAATACTTCAAGCGGATAATCCGCCATACCGTCGCCTTGAAGGATGATGTACTTCACAAGAAATCCGTTCCGTTCAAAGTTCAAGGTTCAAAGTTGAACCGGAACTCGGACCTTTAAACTACCGTTTAGGCGCCCCAGATGGGGAACCAAACCGGCTCTACCACGATATAATCTCGATTGCGGATGGAATCTAGAGCCCGGCGCACCTGGCGCAGGGTCGCCCGTTCCAACGTGATCACGAACGGCAAGATACCTTGCCCCTTATGCTTGAGCTTGTAGGTCGCCGTTAGGCTGCGTAACTCCTCTTCCACATGCCGAAGCTGCCAGATCTCCGAAATATTGACGCCGATGCGGCCAAAAGTTTTGCCTATATCACCGACGATGCCGGCGCGATCCCTGACCACAAAGCGGATGTAAAACGGCAGATCGATCTCCTGTTCGGGTTGAAGTCTCAGGATTCCGGGAGCGATAAGACTTGGAACGCCGCTGAATCTGCGCTCGCCGCGGGCCAATTCGCAGACATCGCCGAGCACCGCCACGGCAGTGGGACCGCCGCCGGCCCCCGGCCCTACCAGTACATAATCGCAGTCACGTTCGCCGCGACCGGCACCGCTGCTCTTGCCCGCGAAACAGATCGCGTTGGTGGCGCCGTCAATGGCGGCGAGAAAATTCTCTCCGGCCACCAACGCCGGTGCGACAAAGACCTGCACCTCGCCGCCGCGGCGCCGCGCCACTGCGAGCTGTTTGATCGTGCTCGAGCCGATACGTTTGGCATAGCGAAAATCGATCCCTTGAATCTCTTCGATCCCCTTGCGCCAGATCGCTCCCGGTTGGATCTGCAGACCGAACGCGACCGTGCTCAGCAGCAGCAATTTGGCCTCGGCATCGCTGCCGTTCACGTCCGAGGCGGGGTTGGTCTCGGCGTAACCCTTTTGCTGCGCCTCGGCAAGTGCTTCAGCGTAGGGTTTGCCGCTTTTCTCCATCTGCGAAAGGATGTAATTGCAGGTGCCGTTGACGATGCCGAACACCGCCTCCGGCTGCTCGACGGCAAAGCTCTCGCTCAACGAACGGATTACTGGTATACCGCCGCCGACGCAGGCTTCGAAGCGCACTTGTTGGCCGCTTTTTTTCGCAGCATCCCAAATCTCCTTACCGTAGCGCGCCAATACGGCCTTGTCCGATGTGACGACGGATTTGCCGTTGCGAAACGCGCGCAGAAAATAGTCTCTAAATTGCGGCAACTGCGACGCGCTCTGAAAGCCCAAGGCTTCGATGACGATCTCTACTCTGGGATCGTCGAGCACCTCTTCCGCTTTAGCGGTGAACAGCTTGGGGCGCTTCTTAAACCATTTTTTGCCGCGCGGATTGCGTGTATAGATTTTACAAACTTCAAGCCCAATATCAGCGCCGAGTTGTCCCTTGAGATCATGAAAGAGAATATCCTGAATCGCTTCGCCGACCACACCCGACCCTAGCAGGCCGATGCCGACTTTTCGCCGCCGATTCGCCGCTGCCATAAATGTTTGGAAAAGATAGCCTCGAAACGCGCGCTAGTCGAGCAGTTTGCCTAGGGCTCGTTTGATTTTTCGCACAGCTTGTTTCGTGCGATGCTCGTTTTCGATCAGCGCAAACCGCACATGCTCATCGCCGTACTGGCCAAAGCCGATGCCTGGCGACACCGCGACTTGAGCTTCCTGGAGCAAGTATTTACTGAACTCGACGGAGCCCATCTTTTTCGCCGGTTCAGGGATTTCCGCCCAGACAAACATGGTTCCCTTGGGTTTGGGAATCTTCCAGCCGGCCCGGTCGAGCCCGTCGATCAACGAATCGCGCCGTCTTTCGTACATGAGGCGAATTTCTTCGACGCAGTCTTGCGGCCCGTTCAAAGCCTGGATCGCGGCGATCTGGATCGGTTGAAAAATACCGTAGTCGAGATAGCTCTTGATCCGCGCCAGGGCGTGAATGACTTCCTTGTTGCCGACGCAAAAGCCGACGCGCCATCCCGGCATGTTGTAGCTTTTCGACAAGGAAAAAAATTCCACGCCGACATCCTTCGCCCCCGGCACCTGGAGAAAGCTCGGCGCCTCGTAGCCGTCGAAAGTCAGATCGGCATAGGCGAGATCATGAATGACGAGGAAGCCGTGCTCCTTCGCCGTCTTCACTACCCGCTCGAAGAATCCGATGTCGACCACTTCGGTGGTCGGATTATGCGGGAAGCTGATGATCAGCATTTTCGGCTTCGGCCAGGTTTGGCGAATCGCTTCCTCCAGGTTGCCGAAAAACGTTTCGCTGGTCGTCAGCGGAATGCAGCGCAAATCGCCGCCGGCAAGGACCACGGCAAACTGGTGAATCGGATAAGTCGGGCTCGGACAAAGCACCACGTCGCCTGGGTCTATGGTCGCCCATGCCAGATGCGATATGCCTTCCTTGGCGCCGATGGTGACGAT
>Ga0075421_100010394_pt1 | contig 11503 bp, 5 predicted proteins | sample SoiMetdeltSBSDD5_FD_75292 | JGI IMG/M metagenome (GOLD analysis project Ga0075421, IMG submission 75292) | Bulk soil microbial communities from a Populus tree surrounding site in Tennessee, USA - Soil MetaG P. deltoides SBSDD5 | ecosystem: Environmental > Terrestrial > Soil > Tree plantation...
GCTGAGCTACCTGCGGAGCCAATCGAAGCGGTTGAAGATCGATCCCAAAGAATTCGACCGTTACGACGTGCACATTCACGTGCCAGCGGGGGCGACGCCCAAGGACGGTCCGAGCGCGGGAACGCCATTGCTGGTGGCGCTGGCCTCTGTGTTCATGCAGCGGCTCGTGCGCTCGGATATTGCGATGACCGGCGAGATCAGTTTGCGCGGGCGAATTCTGCGTGTCGGCGGGATCAAGGAAAAAGTGCTGGCGGCGGTTCGCACGGGGTTGAAGGAAGTGGTGTTGCCGGAGCAAAATCGAAGCGACTGGCTCGAATTACCCGAGGAAGTCCGCCAAAAGATCAAAGCGACTTTCGTGCGCAAAATTTCCGACCTGTTGCCGAACGTTTTTAAGAGATAGATGAGGTGGATTGGATTCTGCATTTTGGCCGCTGCGGCAATGGCCGCGGAGTTGCCGCCCGGTGTTGATCCCGTAAAGCTTGGGCAATCGCTGGCGCAACAATTGCGTTCGGCGGCGCCACCGGAGTCGGCTGAGTTCACCGGTGTGCTGAAGATTTACAAACCGGGCTTCACGAATTCGGTCCCTATCGCGTGCAAAATTGACAAGCGCCCGGACGGCTGGACTGTGACCTACGAGACCAGGGGCGGCGGCAACCAACCCGCGCAGCGACTTGCAATCAAACATTGGCCGGACAAACCGAGCGTTTATCTGTACGCGGAGGGCAAGGGCGAGTTGCGGGAATTGGCGCGGCACGAATTGATTTTGCCTTTGGCGGGGTCGGACTTTTGGCTGTTGGACCTTGGGTTGGAATTCTTGCATTGGTCGCAGCAGCGGGTGATTGAGTTCGAGATGCGCCGCAGCCGCTCCTGCCGCGTGCTGGAAAGCCGCGATCCAAAACCTGTTCCGGGCGGCTACGCACGGGTCCTGTCATGGATTGACGTGGAGACGGATGGGATTCTGATGGCCGAAGCGTATGGGCAAAAGGAGGAGAAGCTGAAGTCATTTGAGGTCGGCAGCTTTAAGAAGGTCAAAGGCGAATACCAGCTTCAGGACATGGAAATTCGCAATCCCAAGGCGAAGACGCGCACGAAGCTCGAATTCAATTTGGAAAAGTAGTATGCTGGCGTGAATGATTCGGTGGTTCGAACATCGCCAGGTTTACGCGCCTTCCTGCGCGATTGAGTTCACACCCACGCAGGAATACGAGGACGTCTCTTTCAAGGCGAGCGATGGCACAAACCTGCACGGCTGGTTCTTTCCTGGCTCGACACGGCGCGAACTTGTCCTGCTCGTGTTTCACGGAAACGGCGGGAACATTTGTCATCGGCTCAGCTTTTACGACGCGTGGCTGGAGTTGGGTGTTAGCGTTTTCACATTTGATTATCGTGGGTATGGACAGAGCGAGGGGACACCCTCGGAAGCGGGCACTTATTTGGATGGGCAGGCCGCACATGCGTGGCTCCGGCATCGCGGATTTGCGGTGGAGAACGTCATCCTGCTTGGCAAATCGCTGGGCGGCGGCATTGCGTCCGAAGTGGCGCTGCGCGAAAAAGTGGGCGGGCTCATTTTGCAGAATACTTTCAGCAGTGTTCCGGATGTTGGGAGCGAGTTGTTTCCTTTTCTTCCCGTGCGGCTCATGGGCAGTATTCGCTACGAAACTGTGAAGAAGCTTCCGCGTATTCACGTGCCGGTGCTGGTGATGCACAGCCGGGGTGATGATTTCATCCGGTTCAGTCACGCGGAACGCAATTTCGCGACGGCAAATGAGCCGAAGATGCTTTGGGAGATTTACGGCAACCATAACGGCACGCTGGAGGCCGATCGCACTCACTATCTTGAAGGAGTGGAAACGTTCTTAAACCGGCATGTTAAATGAAGTCCGCGTTTTCAGCTCTCGCCCAGCGCACGAAGGAACCACCAATCTCGTGGTTGATGAACCTGACGCTGGAGCGGCGGAATCTCATCTCGCTGGCCGCCGGTTTCACCGATAACGAATCGCTTCCAGTAACCGCGACGCGCAAGATCGCTGATGAGATTCTGGCATCCGCGAAATCGGGCCGTCCGGCGCTGCAATATGGTTCGACCGCAGGCGATCTGGAATTGCGACGGATGACGGCGCGGCGCCTTGCGGAACTGGATGGACGATCCTATGAGCCCGAGCAAATCGTCATCACCCATGGTTCGCAGCAATTGCTGTACATGGTGGCCCAGTGCCTGTGCGACCCCGGCGACACGGTTCTGTTGGAGGATCCGACCTACTTCGTGTTCCTCGGCATTGCTCAGAATCTGGGCTTTCATTGTCGCGGGATTCGGATGGAGTCAAATGGGATTGATATCGATCACCTGGAACGGCGCCTCGTTGCCTTCAAGAAATCCGGCGAAATCAAGCGTCTTAAGTTCCTTTACCTTGTTAGCTATTTTCAAAATCCCAGCGGCATCACGACAAACTTCGAGAAAAAGGCCGCCGCGCTCGATCTGCTGAAGCAATATGAACGCGCGGCCGGCCACCCCATTTATCTGTTGGAGGATGCGGCTTATCGCGAACTGCGTTTCGCGGGAGACGATGTGCCTTCAGCGCCAACCAGTGATCGCGTCATTTATGCCGGAACGTACAGCAAGCCGTTTGCGACTGGGATTCGGGTTGGCTTTGGAGTGATTCCCGAGCCGTTGCGGATCTTGATCACGCGCCTGAAGGGGAGCCACGATTTTGGAACGGCCAACTTCCTTCAGCAGATTCTTTCTGCAGCTCTGGCGTCGTGCCGCTTCAAGGAGCATCTGACCACGCTTCGGCGGCGCTACGCTCAGAAAGCAAAGGTGATGGCTGAGGCTATCGCCGGGCATTTTCCCGATTCGGTGCAATGGGAAAAGGCGCGTGGTGGCCTCTATATTTGGGCGAGAACTCGGGTGAAGACTGGCGCGAAATCCAGGTTTTTCCAAGCCGCGCTGGATCAGAACGTCATCTACGTTCCGGGCGAATTGTGTTACGCGGACGACCCTTCGCGTCCGAAACCCAACCACGAAATACGTTTGAGCTTCGGAGGGGCGACAGAAAAGGACATTCGCGAGGGGATCAGGCGTCTTGGAGCACTCCTGAAGTGAAAGGGGCAGAGGACTGCCGCACCTCCAAGGCCTATCGCAATTCGGAACGTCGCAGATTACAGCAGTTTCGCGAGGAGCTCGTCGTTAGTCTTGTGCTTTTTGAGCGCGGCGATGAGCGTTTCCATGGCCTCGACCGGATTGAGGTCGACCATCATGCGGCGCAATTTGCGCACGGCTTCGATCTGGGTTTTCGGAAACAGTTTTTCTTCTTTGCGCGTGCCACTCTTGGGGATGTCGATGGATGGGAACAATCGGCGGTCGGAGAGTTTCCGGTCGAGAATCAATTCCATGTTACCGGTGCCTTTAAATTCCTGGAAAATGAGTTCGTCCATTCGCGAACCGGTGTCCACCAGCGCGGTCGCCAGAATGGTCAGCGAGCCGCCATTTTCGATCTTTCGGGCTGCGGCGAACATCTTGCGAGGGATTTCCAGGGCGCGCGCGTCCACACCGCCGGTCATCGTGCGCCCGCTGCCGCCATGAACGCTGTTGTAAGCGCGAGCAACGCGGGTCAGTGAATCCAGCAGCACAAGGACGTCCTTGCCGGCTTCGACCATGCGGCGGCAACGTTCGATCATGAACCGCGACAGTCGCACGTGGGTCTCGAGGTCCTGGTCGTTGGACGACGCCACCACTTCGGCTTTGACGCTGCGCTGGAAATCTGTGACTTCCTCGGGCCGCTCATCGATCAAAAGGACCAATACATGCACGTCCGGATGGTTGGTGGTGACGGCGTTGGCGATCTGCTTCAAAATGGTGGTTTTGCCCGAGCGCGGTGGCGAGACAATGAGGCCGCGCGTGCCCTTGCCGATCGGGGTTACAATGTCGATGATCCGCGTTTCGATCAGGTCGGGTGAGGTCTCGAGGCGAAACTTGTCGATCGGGTCAATGGTGGTAAGATTCTCGAACCGCAGAGCTTTGACGTAATCCGAGAAGGCCATGTCGTTGACCTTATCGACCGCCTTAAGCTGGGAACTGACGCCGCGGTGAGGCGGCTGCAGCGGGCCGTTCACATGGCAGCCCTCCCGGAGGAAGTTCTTTTTGATGGTGTCCGGTGTGACAAAAATATCCGTTGGTTTGGGATGGAAGTGGTTTTCCGAGGAACGGAGGAAACCAAAGCCCTTTTCGGAGATTTCAAGGTAGCCACCACCGTATTCTGGTGTGCCGTTAGGCGCAGATGTTGTCATATTATACTAAGCCTGTCGAAGGTGCTTTTTCAGGGACGAACCCAAAAAACAAAATGGAATTTGAATTTTGAAAAACCGTCGCGCAAGGCTACTCAATAACCCTTGCACCCATACCGGTTAAACCTTCAACGCGGGTAAATAAACGACAAAGTTTACAGGATTGCAACAACGATTTTTAAAAAATTTTTAGGCCCTTTTGGACGGCTCGCGAGAACCCTTGCCCTCCCAATGAGTGCAGGGCGGCGTTGGCGGCATGGAAGCCGCACATGCCATGGACGCCACCGCCGGGTGGGGTGGACGAGGAACAGAGGAACACGCCGGGAAGCGGCGTACGATACGGGTTAAGACTTGAGGTCGGCCGAGCGACGAGTTGGCGCAGTGTTGCTGCGCCGCCGTTGATGTCCCCCCCGACGCAGTTTGGATTGTATTTTTCCATCTCCGTGCAATTCCTTGTCGCTCGCGCAAGAATGCAGTCGCGGAAACCAGGGGCGAAGCGTTCGATTTGGGCATCGATTAACTCGGACGCATCGGCGGTTGAGCCATGCGGGACGTGACAATAGGCCCAGGCGACTTGCTTCCCCGCCGGAGCGCGAGTCGAGTCAAAGAGACTCTGCTGGGCGAGCAGGACGAATGGGCGTTCGGGCCACTTGCCTTCCCAAATCTGTCTTTCGGCGTGCGCAATTTCTGCAAAGGTTCCACCCAGGTGAATCGTTCCTGCGCGCGCGCAATCCCTCGCACGCCACGGGATTGGGGCGCTTAGCGCGTAATCGATCTTGAATACACCGGGACCATAGCGGTACCGCTGCAGTTTCGTTGCATAGCTGGAAGACAGCTTCGAACCGGCGATCTCAATGAATTGACGTGGTGTGATGTCGAGAAGATAAATGCGAGCACGCGGAAGTTCGCCAAGGTTCTGCACAGGTGTGCTTGTTAAAATGACGCCGCCCAGGGATTGAAAGTATGCGGCCAATGCGTTGGAGATTTGCTGTGAACCGCCGCGAGGCATCGGCCAACCCACGGCGTGCGCGAGCAATCCAAGAACAATTCCGAACGCGGCCGATGGTATTTGATCCAAGGGCAGAAAGGAATGACCCGCAAGGCCGGCGAAGAGCGCGCGGTCGCGTTCGCTCCAACGGCGGACCAGGCTCTCGGCGGAATGAAGACCGCGCATACCGAAGCGAGCCATGAGCAGTGGATGCGTCGGGATGCGGAGCATCGGACGCAAAAAGTCGTCCGCGAGCGGCTTCCAGTTGTCCGCCAGCGGTTTGAACGTCTTGCGCCACTCGGGCGAAGCGCTCGCGAGGTCCCGATGTAACATTACAGCCGTCCCATCATCGAGCGGATGCGCAGCCGGAAATTCAGGCTGAATCCAATCCAGACCATGTTCCTGAAGCGGCAACATGCTAAAGAAAGGCGAACCAAGACCGAGCGGATGAATCGCCGAACAAGTGTCGTGGAGAAAACCGGGAAGCGTCAATTCAGCGGTGCGCGCGCCTCCGCCGATCGTGTTGTTACCTTCGACGACCAGCACCGAGCATCCTGCCTGTGCCAGACGAATTCCCGCAGCCAACCCATTGGGCCCCGACCCCACCACTACGGCATCATATCCGTCCGCCACGTGGCAAAGATAACAACAGGCGATAGTTAAGTAATCAGAGATTACAATCTTCGAATACGATAGAAGCGTTGAGGGCTGGCGGATAGATCGTCGGTGACGGTGTGGCTTGTGGCCGTGGGCGTGACGGGTGCGCCCAGCGGGGCCCAACCCTGGGCGTCCAGGGCATTTTTGAATTCCACCTGGTAGATCGCGCCTGGCGTAGTGTCGAACGAAATGAAGACTGTTGGACCGGTGACGGTGATCGTCGCAACGAGCGGCACATAATGGTTCGCCGCGCCGGGAGAGAATTGCGGAAGAAAAATGATCTCGGCGCTGCCATCGGGCGAGCGACCCTGGCTGATATTATTTGTCTGCCGGCCAAAGGTGACGGCGTCGATTACGGTGCCGTCGGCGGCAAATAATCCGACCTCTTCGCCGCTGGCGCCAAGCCGAAAATTGGCGTGCAGGCGCATGCCATTGCTGGAATTCTGGCCGCCTTCCTCGTCGCACCAGACCAACAGATATCCGCCGCTGGGGATCGCGGCATAAGCCGGAAATGGCCACTTGGTTCGATTCGTCAGTGCGTCTGTGAGGTAGCAACCGGCGAGCGAAATGGTCTCGGGCGCTGGGTTATAGAGTTCGATCCAATCATCGGCATCGCCATCGGCAGGATCAAGCACCGCGCCGCCGTTGGCTGCCATCCATTCGTTAATTTTCACCAGGATCGGGGCGACTGCATCAGAGTTTTCAGAACCGGGAGTTGGGAGTTGCAAAATCTGCCGATAAAATGGCTGGCCGTCCGGGAAGTCCCCGTAGGACCGATTGGCCGCCACGCCTGCGAATTTCAAGTAATCCACAATTTGTTCCAGCTCGTCATGTGTCCGTGTCAGTGTGACAATACCGCTGGGTGAAAGCGGCCCGTTAGTGATAACGAGAAAATCGCCGGCTGCGATGCTTGTGCCAGGAGCAAACGCGGAGCCGTTGAGGCTAAGTCCAGCAAGCAACGCCGGCACCGGGCCCGCATTGAAGAGTTCCACCCACGAGGCGCCCGGCTGCACTTCATTCAGCCAGATCGGCGGAAATGGCGGGACCGGGCGGGCTGTCGAATTTGGGCGCCCCGGCGTGAACGCAAGCATAGCCATGCCATGCGTGCTGTTCAGTGTGCCGGGCGTGAAGCGCAGCGTCAGGTTCGGATTGTGCGGCGCAGGCCGATACCAATAGCTCAGTGTGTAGGTTTGCCCGCTGGTCAATGGCGGCGTGATGTCCTGCGTGACCGCCGCAGTGGGACCAATCACCGGGTTTGTGGAGACAAGATGCAGGCTGCCATTGCCCGCAAAAACATTGGTCGCGCTGATATGACTTCGCGCGTTGGCGAGCGGAATGGTCCACGAGCCGTTCAACGACGATTCGAAATCGCCGTTGCGAATCAAATTGGCGCCTGCTTCGGCGACAGTTCCCTGGACCAGCTTGATATCGTCGATAAACACATCCCCAACCCCATTCAAATACACCAGTAGCCGCGATGAACTCGCAGTCCCGGTGAAGGTGACGTATTGCCATTCCGGCCCCAGTGCCCAATTACCCACGCGGCTGTTGTCTGCGGACGCGTCGACGAGTTGCAAAGACTTGAGGGGCGCGGCTGGCCATGGCCAGTCTGCCTCGTAACGGACGCGGTCCACGGCAATCTCGCCCGGCATGAGAAGGGTGAGCGTTTCCCCATCGCGGTCGAGTTCGCCGTCGAACTCATCGAAGAGCGAAGCGTTCACGCCAAAGCTTCGGGTATAGGCATGATGATCGTCCGCCAACACGAGAAATGCGCGCGGCGCCAGCACTGTCCCGGGCGGGAAAGTGTAATCGAGACCATTAATGCGCCATCCGGACAGGTCGAACGCAGTGGTCGGGCTTGCATTGAATAGCTCAACAAATTCGGCATTGCGGATCGGCGCGTCATAAAGCAGTTCGTTGAAAATCACGTTGCCGAGTGGATCATCGTTCGTTGCGGTCACGTTTACTGAGACCGTTGCTGAGGCGTTCGAGATCGGCACGCCTGCCCGAGATAAAGCCGCGATCTGCAGCGTGTTCACACCGCTCTCAAGCGCGAGCGTCAGGCTCCACATGTTTGATGTGACCCATGTTATCTGCCAGGACCGTCCATTGACGGTGATCTGGGCAACTTCGAGCGGAGCGCGACCAGTGATCGTCACGAGATTGCTGCTTGTGGTGAAGTTCGTGCCGCCGACGACCACGAAGTTGGTGTGCATCGCAACGAGTTCGCCAAGAATGTACGCGCGGCGGGCAACGAGGAAATTCTTGATCGCGGTGATGTTGGCGGGATCGTAATTGATGCCGTTCGCGGCGAACGCGGCCGCTCGTTCGTCCATTTTGCCTTCCAGGTACCCGAGCCGCATGGGGCCGTTGAGAATCTCGACAAATGTTTGCAGATAATCGCGAAGGACAGCGGGCACCTGCATCAAAGCCAGCGCGCGTGGATCACAATTCTGATGTCCTGCGCTGCCATAAATCGAGCTGGTGGGCGGCTGGCTTGCGCCCTGATCGAACACCCAATCGGTGTCCCAGGGCATGAGCACGTAGCGCCCGTCACGCGGGCGATAGGTGTAATTATTTTTTCCGCCCGCCCAACCGTACGAATCTTGGTTGCAGACCGTGCGCTGACAGGCAATTTCGCGGAACCATTGGTGCACGTCCATCAGGTCGTTCACGAGCGGATAATTTGCCGGCGCATTCTCAACGGTCGTAGGACTGAGCGCGTCCACCAGATTGAACAGGTGCGTGTAATCGTTCGCCGATTCGCCCGCGCCCACGGCGCGGATGCGCCACCAGTACCGGTAAGGCGCTACGTTGAAGTTTGTGACTCCTGGCACGAGCATGCGGATCAATTGCGCACCCGCTCGCATCTGCGAACTTTCGCGATTGAAGTTGGACGCATCGTCATTGTATTCGATCCAATCCTCGAGCTTGATCAGTTGGCCATCGGGATCATCGGGAAACCATTGCTCGATGAAATCGCTGTTCGGCTGCTGCGCGTCCTCAAGAACGAAGATCGGGAGGCTCGCTGTGGAACTGCGGCGCGTGCCATTCACAAACATGTGGATGTGCCGCCGGTATGTGTGCGGGATGCCCATCTTGCGAAAAATGATGTAGGCAATCTGTTCGGCGAACCCGCTCTGGTCGTGCGTCTCAGTCGTGCTGCTGGTATTCCCGGGGAGCACCAGATTGAGATCAGTGTCGCCCAAAAACTGATCATCCTCGGGCAGGTGCACGATATAATCGCAACGGCTCGCGCCATCAGGACCGGTTCCCATATTCCCTCGATGAAACGGGCTGCCGGAATATTGCGCGCCCGCATTGTAGATTACGCGGTCGTTGTTGTACACGAAGGTCACGTCCACATCCGCGTTATTGAGTCGGTCGCGATCGCGCCAGCGGTTGCGGTTCTGTTCGGTAATCCACATGTGGTACGTCGCGAATGCGCCTCCCATTTGCGGATCGCCAAACCGCACCAGGCACTCATGCGAGGTCCCATCGCTTGGGAACAAACGCGGTGCCGAGCCGGTTGGAAAAAGAGTTCGCGGAAAGGTCGTTGCCGCTCCAGGCGCATCCACTGCGCGCACATGAAATGCGACCAGCGCGCCGCTGGTCTGCCCGGGAATCGTGGCCCGAAATGTCCCAACGCCATCATCGATCATTGGCACATCCGTGAACGTCAACGACGGATCAATCCGATACCGCAATGTCACCGACGCCAAACCATGCGGATCGTCTATTCGGGCGCTCACCACGACTGCTTCGTTGGCGGCCGGTAACACTGGCGTGTGCGTTACGTCGAAGATCGCGGGACCTCCATTCAACACCATTCGACTATTGGGCAATCCCGGTGTGCCCAGGTTCGTTGGCGTCGGCAACTTGCCGTATGCCTCGATCCCTCCGCCATGCATCCGCAACAACAACTCGGGCCAGCCTCGCAACCACCGCGCTTTGCAGCGCAGCGTCACCAGGACGGGTGCATTCGTTCCAATCGGGCCAAAGGCTGGCGAGCGAATCTTGTTCGCGCCGGGATCACCACGCGTGGAGCCGCGCACGTGCAGGCCCTGGCTGCCGGAAAAGCCCCCGGCTTCCGATGTGGATTGATCGTAGGCGCCCTGAACGGTCCAGCCGGCCAGACCCGATTCAAACCCGGGATTCGTCAGCGCATTCTGCACGGTATTCGTACGCACCTCCACGTCATCCACCAGGCACTCGCCTTCACCGAGCAGATAAATATGCAAGTTATTATTAATGGGGCCGGTACTCCCGCCGAATATCGCCGGCCCGATCGAGCCAGTATATTCGACCGTCGTCCACGGCCCAGGCTGTGTGTCGCTGTCAGCCCAATTGGCTGCCAGTGAGTTATCCGCATTTGGGTCTATCAACTCCAGACTGCCCCCGCCTCCGTCGGACCATTGCCCCCAACGCCCGCCATCCCCGTACGTGACCTCATTCACGACGACGTAATTCGTGGGAATCTCAAGCATCGCCAACGCCACGCGTTCTCCGCCATGGCTTAGTCTGCCGCTGAAATCACCAACGCAATTTCCCGGATTAAGCTGCGCATAATTCGTTCGTAAGCGCTCCGCGTTCCGGCCCACCACTAAATATTCGTTTGCGTCGATGACCGTGTTCGCCGGAAACGTAAACTCGATCCCATCCGTGATTCGCCAACCGCTGATGTCCACCGGCGTCCCACTGCGATTGTGCAGTTCCACATATTGATCCTCGTCCAGGCCGGAAATCGGATTATACATGATTTCGTTGATCACAACCGGAGATCCGGCGGCAGGTGCATTTGCGGCGCCGGGCGTTCGCTCCTGCAGCCGATGGAACCGCGCCCCGCCATCCGGCACGCGTCCCAACGCGACGCCATTTGCCTGCGCATCAAAACTGATCGCATCAATTACGCGACTCTGGGTCGCGTTCACCAGAAAGATGCGTTCTCCATCGCTGCTCAAGGCGAACCCCAGCGTGCTTTCAGTGAAATGAATGAAGCCACCTGCGGGCAGGACAAAGCCATTCGGAATGCGGAATTTGTTCGTCGTAGCCTCATCGCTTAGCCAGGCACCAGAAAGGTCCTTCGCCTCGTAGCTGCGATTGTAAAGCTCCACATAATCCTCCAGGGGCGGGTCAGTATTCGCCAGCAACTCATTGATCACAACTCCCTCCAGCGGATCGAGCGTGACCGGGTCTGCCGCACCCGGCGAACCTCCCGCCACATCGCTCATTGTCCACGCGCGCGCATCGCCTTCGCCATAGGATGGCCGGGTCAACACCAGTGAATGCCCCGTTCCGTCCGCCGCCACCGGCCAGGGATTGCGCGTGTCGTACTGGACGTCCAGCAGCACCGCATCCAATTCGTTGCGCAACCGAATCGTGCCGCTGCCGTTCGGAAGGTTATTCGTGAAGAGCCCAATGACATTCGTGATGCCGTACACGGCTCGAATGTCCGCGGGCGATCGCGCCACCACCAAAAACCTTCCGGCCGCCAGGACCGTTCCCTCCGGGAACTTGTAGTCCGCGTCTCCGGAAATGCGATACCCCGACATGTCTTCGGAGATTGCTTGCGCGTTG
>Ga0075421_100010395_pt1 | contig 11502 bp, 10 predicted proteins | sample SoiMetdeltSBSDD5_FD_75292 | JGI IMG/M metagenome (GOLD analysis project Ga0075421, IMG submission 75292) | Bulk soil microbial communities from a Populus tree surrounding site in Tennessee, USA - Soil MetaG P. deltoides SBSDD5 | ecosystem: Environmental > Terrestrial > Soil > Tree plantation...
TGTGACGAGTCGTCACGCAACGTCGTAACTTCCCGGACACCGGCCAGGGTTTCGTGGACCAGTCCCGCGGCTTAGACTGGAGGCGCCCTATCAAGCAGCGCTCGTCATGGAGGGATGGACGGTGCCCCTCTCGGAAGAAGAGCAGCGCCAGTTCGAGCAGCTCGAACGAGCCCTCGCGGCGGAGGATCCGAAGTTCGTCTCCGCGATGCGAGGCACCAATGTGCGCGTGTACTACAAGCGCCGGGCCGTGCTCGCCGGCGTCGGTTTCATCCTCGGCATCGCCATTCTGATGACCGGCGCGATCCTGCCGAACACGATTGTCGGAGTGATCGGGTTCGTCGTCATGGTCGCGTGCCTGTACGTCGCGGCACTCAGCATGCGGCGGATCAGCTCGGCGGACTCCGGTGAGCAGTCGGCACCGACCCCGCCGCCGTCGACCCGGAAGAGCAAGGGCAGCAAGAGCCGTCCCGAGTCGTCCGGCAGCTTCATGGAGCGGATGGAAGACCGCTGGCGCCGCCGACGCGACGAAGACCTCTGACCGCGACCTCGCGAAGCCTCAGCCGCTGAGCAACACCCGCCTGACCTCTGCGCGCCCGATCCTCGGTCGCGCAGTTCGTCGTTTCCGGGCGAGCGCGCTGCGCCGGTCGGTGGTGGCGTCGAAGCGTGCAGTCGGTGGTGGCGCCAAGGCGGTCAGTCGGTGGTGGCGTCGGAGCGGCGCCGCGGGGTCAGGATCGAGCGCATCCGGGCCAGGCCGAGATCGAACTGGTCGAGCAGGTCCGACGCCTCCGAAGTACCCCGGCTCAGGTACCAGCGCCACGAGCGTGGCAGCAGCCGTGCCTGCCATCGCCTCCGGACCGGCGAGCCGTTGACCAGTGCCGAGCGCACCTCGGCCGCCTCGCGCCGCACGTCGACATCGTCGTGGGATATCCCGGCGTAACGGCCGAACTCCACCGCCCGGGCCATCCTGATCGCCTGCGGGCGTACGTCCACCGGGAGCTTCGTCGCCAGCCAGGCGCCTGCCTGCCGCGGGGTCGCGGACTCGGACCAGTCCAGGCCGAGGTCGCGAGCGGTGTCCCGCATCTCGGCCCACAGGCCCTCCACGGACTCCTGGCCGGGTGCCCGCAGGAAGCGGCGGCGCCGGATCAGCGTACGGACCAGCCACGGCACCAGTGCCAGCGCGAGAACAGCAACCGCTCCGGTGCCCCAGCGCACCGCCGCGTTGTCCCACCAGCCGGACCCGGTGTCGGCGGTCCCGGCGGCGCCATCCGGCAGGTCTTCCTCACCGGGCAGGTTCGGGTTGCTCGCGTCGCCGGACGGCTCCGGGCTGATCGACTCACTCGGCGACGCGCTCGGGTCGCCGGTCTGAGTGGGGTTGCTCGGGACGCTCCAGACCGGCGGCAGTCCCGTCTGCAGGGCCGGGGTCGGCTCGAACGGGACCCAGCCGATGCCCTCGAAGTACAGCTCCGGCCACGCGTGCATGTCGTGCATCGTGACGACGTACTTGTCGTCGTCGAGCGTGCCGGGCAGGAACCCGAGCGCGACCCGGGCCGGGATGCCCAGTGTGCGCGCCATCAGTGCCATCGCACCGGCGAACTGCTCGCAGTAGCCGCTCTTGCTGTCGAACAGGAAGTCGTCGATGGCCTGCATGCCACTGCCGTCTTCGTTCTTCGTGTCGTAGGTGAAGCCACCGGTGTCGCGGAACCACGACTGCAGGGCCGCGGCCTGCAGATAGTGGTTGCCGTTCGCGGCCTGGGTGACCTGACGGGCGAGGTTCCGCACCGTCCCCGGGGTGTTGTCCGGGATCGCGGAGGTGAACTCGTCCGGCTCGGAGCCGGCGGGTGCGTTGCGGAGCTGCTCCTCTGACGGGTTCAAGTCGTACGAGGTGACGTTGTACTTCACGCCGGCTACGGTGCGGCGGTCGGCGGACAGTACGTCGAGCGTGGACGGCACGTAGCGCCACTTCCCGTCGATCGACACGTTGCGCGGCGGGTAGGGAACCGGGACGAACGGGCTGCGCAGCCGCTTGCTGATGCTGATGTGGTACTGCTTCCGCGGCAACGAGTCCACGGACTGGGCGAGGCCCTTCGGTGCCGCCATGGTGCCGTCGACCTGGTCCAGGTTCTCCCGCGGTGAGGACTGCCAGGTCCGGCCGTCGAACTGGTCCAGCGTGGTCATCCGCAGGTAGCTGGCGCCGTTCTTGGTGGTGTACGTCAGCGCGGTGGCGTCCTCGCCGCGGCGCAGGTTCCGGCCCATGTCGAGCATCGGGTTGGCGCCCATCGACACCGTCCCTCCGATGCCCCCGCCGGCACCGGTGCCGGACACCCCGTTGCCCAGCACGCCTTCCGGCAGGGTCGGTAGCAGTGCCGGCAGCAGGGCGGCGACCGCGATCACGGTGAGGCCGATCCGGCGACCGGCTTGACCGGCCGCGGACGCCTCGACCTGGGAGTTCGCCTCCATCGCCGTCACGCCACCGATCCGGCGGCCCCAGCGCGCCAACCGCGACCGGCCCTCGGCCGACAGCAGGATCACGTAGCCGAGCGCGGGCGGGACGAACAGCAGCGCGGGCAGTCCGCCGTGGACCGTTGCCGCCGGCACCGTGTACATCATCAGCAGCAGCAGTCCGGCCCAAGCCGCCTGCCGGCACTGCACGGCGATCAGGTGGATCAGCAGTCCGGTCAACCCGATCACGCCGACCGCGAACAGGGTGAAGTACGGCTCCGGCGGCAGTGGCGCACTGAACCGGTTGATGCCGTCCAGCGCATCGACCATCCGGTCGTTCCACTCCAGCACGGTCTGCTTCCACGGCACCAGGACGTACCGCATCGTGTCGTGCAGGAAGAGCAACGCGATCATCTCGACCAGCACCAGCAGTTGGACGACGGGGACCAGCAACCGCGGTGCGCGCCAGTGCTGCAGCAGCACACCCGTGCCGGTGACGATTCCGCACACGAACGCGCTGACGATCAGGAACGGGCCGGAGAAGACCGGCACCAGCACGATCGCGCCGAGTATCGTCGCCACCCACGCGGCGACGGAGATCCTGGTCTGCCCGATCATGCGATCCGTCCCGTCCGCAGGCCGAGCACGGACCACAGCGTCGGGAGATCGTCCCCGCGACGGACCCGCGCCACCCGCCAGCCGTTCCTGCGTAGCTCCAGCTCCGTGGCGTCGATCTTCGCGCGCAGCCGGCCGGCCGTGGTCTCGCCGTCGCCGCTGCCGTAGGTCCAGGTGGAGGCGTCCATCAGCAGCGCGAACCCGGTGGCCTGGTTGGTCCGCCATCGGTTCAGCGCGCTGATGTCGGCCGACGAGCACGCGCCGACGACCGCGATCACCAGGCTCGGTTCCTGGGCCTGCCGGTCCACGGTGAGCAGCGCGCCGATCTCGGCGTACCGGTGCTCCTCGACGGTGGCGCACTCGGTGAGGAGCTGGTGCGAGGACAGCGGATGGTGCACCTCGGCCGACGTACGGCGGGTGATCGCGGACAGTGTCGTGGGACCACCGAGCATGGTCGTGATGTAGCCGCGCCGGATCACGTCCGTCCCGATCGACGCGGTCGCGCTGACCGCCCACTCGAGGCTGGACGACGGGCCGTGACCCTGGTGCGAGGTGGTCCGGGCGTCCAGGAACAGCGCGCACCGGCTCTGCCAGGGCTGCTCCTCACGGCGCACCATCAGCGAGCCGCGCCGCGCGGTCGAGCGCCAGTGCACCCGGCGCAGGTCGTCGCCGTCGCGGTACTCGCGGACGGTGGCATCCTCCTCGCCGGCGGCGGCGATCGCGCGCGGGCGGTTCTCCCCGGAGCCGGCCCGGTCGATGCCGAGCCGGACGGCCGGCAACCGCTGCACCCGCGGCGTCACGAGCAGGCTCTGGCTCTCCGCGAACAGCCGGCTGGTCTCGACCAGCCCGAACGGGTCCGCGACGGTCAGCATCAGCGGGCCGACCTGGTACAGGCCGCGGACGTCCGACTTGATCTGGTACTTCACGGTACGGCGCCAGTTCGGGCTGACCCGGTCCACCACGAAGCGCGGCCGGTGACCCAGCACGTACGGGATCCGGTCCTCGAGCAGCAGCAGCCCGGCCGGCATCCGGCCCTCGTTCCGCAGCGCCAGCTCGACCGTCGCCGGGGTCCCGACCGGCACGTCGACCGGGCTCACGCTGCGTCGTACCGACAACCGCAGCCGCGTCCGGCCGACCACCAGGGCGGACACCACCGGCAGCGCGACCAGCAGCACCCCGACCCGGAGCAGGTCCTTCTGGCCGAGCAGCAGCGAGCAGATCGACGCGGTGACACCGGCTGCGACGAAGGCCCGGCCACGGGTGGTGAGTCCGCGCAACGCGTACGGCATGGGCTGCGGCTCCTCTGTACTGGCTCGGTCTGTCTGCTCAGTCCCGGCGGATGCGGGGGATCGGCACGGTCGCCACCAGGCCGCCGATGATGTCCTGCGCGGAACGGCCGCCGAGATGCGCCTCGGCGGCCGGAAGCACGCGGTGTGCGAGCACCGATACGGCGAGCTCCTGAATGTCGTCCGGGAGCACGAACTCGCGGGCGTCCAGTGCGGCCGCGGCCCGGGCCGCGCGGATCAGGTGCAGCGTCGCCCTCGGGCTGGCGCCGAGCCGGAGCTCCTGCGAGCGCCGGGTCGCCGAGACCAGCGCGACGGCGTACTCCTTCACCGCGTCGGAGACGTGCACCGTGTGCACCGTGCTGACCAGCTTGGCGATCTGCTGCCCGTCGGCGACCGGCTGCAGCGTGTCCAGCGGCTCGGCGGTGGCGTGACCGTCCAGCATCGCCAGCTCCGCAGCCGTCTCCGGGTATCCCATCGACACCCGTGCCATGAACCGGTCGCGCTGCGCCTCGGGGAGGGGGTAGGTGCCCTCCATCTCGATCGGGTTCTGGGTCGCGACCACCATGAACGGAGCCTCGAGCTGGTACGTCGTGGTGTCGACGGTGACCTGCCGCTCCTCCATACACTCCAGCAGCGCGGCCTGCGTCTTCGGCGAGGCCCGGTTGATCTCGTCACCGACCACGATGTTCGCGAACACCGCGCCGGGCTTGAACTCGAAGTCCTTGAGCTCCTGGTTGAACACCGAGACGCCGGTGATGTCCGATGGGAGCAGGTCAGGCGTGAACTGGATCCGGCGGACCGTGCAGTCGATCGACCGGGCCAGCGCCTTGGCCAGCATGGTCTTGCCGACGCCCGGCACGTCCTCGATCAGCAGGTGCCCTTCGGCCAGGAGAACGGTCACCGCCGTCTCGACGACGTCCGGTTTGCCTTCGATGACCTCTTCGATGGCGGCGCGGACCCGGCCTGCCACCTCGGTCAGCTCTTCGAAGTCAGTCGCCGAGCTGGTTGCGGCGGTCGTACTCACCCTGGGTCCTCCCCATTGGTCGATGGCCCGCTCATTCTGACCCGAGGATGCCAGGCGGCCTAGGCCACGGTTCGTTTCGTTACCACTCGCGGTCGCGTCCACAGCGGGCTGTCCTCTCGGCGCTACATCACGTCATCGAGCTCCTGCGTACCCCACAAGCGTACGGGGGGAGCGACATGCCCCGTATCTGGTTGACGGTGGTGCAAAGTGGAGTATGGTGGAGCGCAATGGATGGAATGACCGCAGAACTGGTGAAGAAGCGGCGGCGCTGGAGGTCGGACGGGGAGGTGGAGACGTGTTCCTCGGGACGCATTTCCCCAAGCTCGACGACAAGGGCCGGCTCTTTCTCCCCGCGAAGTTCCGCGACGAGCTGGCGGAAGGACTGGTGATCACGCGAGGGCAGGAGCGCTCGCTGTTCGTCTGGCCGGAAGCCGAGTTCATCCAGATGACCGAGCAGCTGAAGCAGGCGCCGATCACCAACAAGGGCGCTCGGGACTACCTGCGGATGCTGTTCGCCGGCGCCTCCAACGAGACGCCGGACAAGCAAGGCCGGATCACCCTCCCGCCGATGCTCCGTGAGTACGCCGCCCTCGACCGCGAGTGCGTCGTGATCGGAGCGATGAACCGGGTGGAGATCTGGAACACGGAGAACTGGAACAGGTACACCGCCGAGCAGGAGCAGGCGTTCGCCGACCTCTCGGAGGAGGTACTGCCCGGCATCTTCTGAGCAGTCACAGCACGTCACAGCACGTCAGGGACGTCGTACGGCGAGATCACGGGTCCGCTCCTCCGACCCACCGCTTTCTGGCATCACTTCCCCGGTGCCAGACAGCATCCGGGAACTTCCCCGGAGGGCGAACTCGTGATCTGGCCGGACGAAGGACCCGACCTAGCGGCAGAGGCTGGACAGGCAGGACCACCGGGCCGCAACCCCGGTGGGCGTTCCGAGAAGAGGCAGATCAGAACCCGCGGGGGCAGGGTCCGCTCACCCGCGTGGGAGACGGAAGGGTCGAGATGCACGTCGCTGAGTCCGGTGCCCGGATCGCTCTGGCGGGCTGATCCGATGACCGCGCCCGGGCCTCACGAACGTCATGTACCGGTCATGCTCGACCGGGTTCTCACCCTGCTCGGACCTGCCCTTGCCAATGACGGCGCTGTCCTGGTCGACGCAACACTCGGACTCGGCGGTCACTCCGAGGCGTTCCTGCAGGCCCACTCCGGGCTGCGGCTGGTCGGCCTGGACCGTGACCAGCACGCGCTCCGGCTGGCCGGCGACCGGCTCGCGTCGTACCAGGAGCGCACCACGCTGGTGCATGCGGTGTACGACGAGCTGCCCCGGGTGCTCGCCGACCTCGGCATCCCTGCCGTCGACGGGATCCTGTTCGACCTCGGGGTGTCCTCGATGCAGCTGGACGAGGCCGAGCGCGGGTTCGCGTACGCCAAGGACGCGCCGCTGGACATGCGGATGGACGACACCGCGCAGCTGACCGCGGCCGAGGTGCTGAACACCTACCCGGCCGCCGACCTGGCCCGGATCCTGCGGCGGTACGGCGAGGAGAAGTTCGCCAAGCGCATCGCGGACCGGATCGTCGCCGAGCGTGCCCGGGAGCCGTTCAGCACCAGTGCCCGGCTGGCCGATCTGGTCCGGGACGCGATCCCGGCCCCCGCCCGGCGTACCGGCGGCCATCCCGCGAAGCGCACCTTCCAGGCTCTGCGGATCGAGGTGAACGGCGAGCTCGAGGTACTGCAGCGCGCGCTGCCGCGCGCGATCGAGGCCCTTGCCCTGCACGGCCGGATCGTGGTGATGAGCTACCACTCGCTGGAGGACCGGATCGCGAAGCAGACGCTCGTGACCGGGACCAGGAGCGACGTACCGGACGACCTGCCGGTGATCCCTGCCGGACATGAGCCGTACCTGCGGCTGCTCACCCGCGGTGCTGAGCGACCGGGCGAGGACGAGGTCGCGGCGAACCCGCGGGCCGCCTCGGTCCGGGTACGCGCCGCCGAGCGGATCCGGGAGGCAGCGTGAGCACTGTCTTCGATCCCGCGCGGACGCGGTCGGCACCGTCGACCGGCCGGGTGGTCCGGCCGGCCCGGCCGCGACTCACCGTCGTCGACGACCGGCCGTTCCGGCCGCCGCGGATGCCGTTCGTGCTGTTCGTGGTGGCACTGCTCGGCGCCGGCCTGGTCGGACTGCTGCTGCTCAACACCTCACTGCAGCAGGGCACGTTCCGGGTCACCGAGCTGAACCAGCAGGCCAAGGACCTGCGCGACCAGCAGGAGGAGCTCGAGCGCCAGGTGCAAGTGCTGGAGGCACCGCAGAACCTGGCCGACCGGGCGCTGCGGCTGGGCATGGTGCCGAACCCGAACCCGGTCTTCCTGCGGCTCTCGGACGGCAAGGTGCTCGGCGTGCCCGCGCAGGGACAGGCCGGATCCGGCGCGACCGTGTTCGGTCCCCAGCTGCCGAATCCGGTCAAGCCTGCTGTGAAGCCTCCCGTCAAGCCTGCTCTGAAGCCGCCCGTCAAGCCGGCGCTGAAGCCCGGCACGGCACCGACGCAGGCGATGACGCCGACACCGACCACGAAGCCGACGCAACCGGCCCGGACCGGAACCGCCAGGACGGCGGATCCGACCGGGCCGACGAGACCTGCACTTCCGCCGAAGCCGGGAACAGTGACGACGACTGGGGGGTGAGACGTTGACCGACCGGAAGGGATCGGACGACCAGCAGCCGCGCAACCGCGGTAAGCCGGCGACCGCACGCCGTACCGGCTCGAACGAGCGCAGCACCCCACGTCGCCGTCCGACTGCTACGGAGGGCAGTCGAACCCAAGCGCAGGGTTCCGATCAGCCTCGGGTACAACGTACGCCCGGAGCGGCGAAGAAGTCCGCGGCGCGGTCCAACCCTGCCGCGCGGAAGGCCGCGTCCGCGAAGCAGTCCGGCACGGCCCGTAAGTCCGCGCCGAAGTCCGCGCCGAAGTCCGCGCCCAGGTCAGCGCCCAGGTCCGCGCCCGCGCCGAAGTCCGCGTCGGCGAGGAAGACCGCACCCGCGAGGAAGACCGGTCCCGCGAAGCAGTCCGGCGGTGCGAAGCAGTCCGGTGCTGCCAAGCGTGGTCAGGCTGCGAAGGGTGGCCGGCCGGCGCAGCGTACGCAGCAGCCGCGGAAGCGGACGGAGCCTTCGAAGCGGTCGGGTGCGACCACGCGTCGTACGGCTGGTCCGGTGCCCGCGCGAGGGCCGGTGCAGTCCAGGAAGAACAGCGGAACGCCGCGCCGTCCGGCCACCCGCCGCGCCGTGCGGCGCCGTCCACCGAAGCGGCCGCCGCGTACGCTGCGGCTCGGGCGTCCGGCGCTGCGGCTGCGGATCGCGTTCGTCGTGATGGCATTCGTGCTGTCGCTGTTCGCGGGGCGGCTGGTGCTGCTGCAAGGGGTCGACCCGGACTCGTACGCGCTGGCGGCGGCGAAGGAGAACACCCGGCAGTACCCGCTGCACGCGTCCCGTGGCGCGATCCTGGACCGGGACGGCATCCCCCTCGCGATCTCCGAGGAAACGGTCGCGATCACCGCGGACCCGAAGCTGACCGCGCCGGTCGCGCAGCGGCTGGCCAGGCTGCTCGCCGCCAAGCTGCCGGCGCTGACCTACGACGAGATCATCACCCAGCTGGTGCAGCCGACCCGGTTCGAGTACGTCGCGCGCAAGGTCAGCCCGCGGGTCTGGGAGCAGATCAAGGCCGAGATGAAGCAGCAGAGGCTGGCCGGGCTGTACACCCAGGCCGACCCGGTCCGCAGCCACCCGAACGGCGACGTCGCGGCGAACGTGATCGGCTTCGTCGGTGCCGAGGGCAAGGGGCTCGGCGGGCTCGAGTACGGGCTGGACGAGCAGCTGTCCGGTACCGACGGCAAGGCCATCTACGAGGTCGATGCCCGCGGCAACCGGATCCCGTTGGCCAACCACACCGTGGCCGAGCCGAAGCCCGGCGTCAGTGCCCAGCTGACCATCGACCGTGACCTGCAGTGGTACGCGGAGCAGCGGATCGCACAGCAGGTCAAGCTGACCAAGGCCGAGTCCGGCAGCGTGGTGATGATGGACACCAAGACCGGCGAGCTGCTGGTTGCCGCTACGTACCCCTCGTTCGACCCGGACAAGGCCGCGGCGGCGAAGAAGGATGCCCGCGGCAACCGGGTGCTGGAGCAGGTCTACGAGCCGGGCAGCGTGCAGAAGGTGGTCACGATGGCCGCGCTCGCCGACGCCGGGCTGATCGACCTGAGCACCAGGCTCACCGTCCCGGGCGCGTTGCGGGTCGGCGGCAAGACCGTGCACGACCATTTCGACCACGGCACGCTGAAGCTGACCGTCTCCGGCGTGGTCGCGAAGTCGTCCAACATCGGCACCATCATGGCGGCGCAGCAGATGCCGATCGCGCAGTTCGTGAAGTACCTCTACAAGTTCGGCTTCGGCCAGCCGACCGGGATCGGCTTCCCGGGTGAGAGCCGCGGCATCATGCCGCCCGGCGACGAGTGGAGTGAGCTGACCCGGTCCAACGTGGCGTTCGGTCAGGGCCTGTCCGCGAACGCGGTGCAGATGGCCGCAGCGGTGAACGCGGTCGCGAACGGCGGTGTGTACGTGCCGCCGAAGCTGGTCCGCAGCTACGTCGATGCTTCAGGCAACGTCGTACCGGTGGACTCGCAGCAGTCCCGGCGCGTGGTCAGCCCGCAGGCCGCGAAGCAGGTCACCACCATGATGGAGGGTGTCACCGGACCGGGTGGTACCGCGAAGACCGCGCGGATCGCCGGCTACCGGGTGGCCGGCAAGACCGGTACCGCGCAGGAGACCGGGCCCGAGTGCGGCGGCCGGTACTGCCGCTGGGCGACGTCGTTCGCCGGGTTCGCACCCGCCGACAACCCGCGCTTCGTCACCTACGTCGTGCTGCAGAACCCGACCAACGGCCGCAGCGGTGGCGGTCAGGGCGGCCCGGTCTTCCGCGACGTCATGAACTACGCACTGCAGAAGTACGCCGTCCCGCCGACCGGCGCCAAGCCCCCCAACCAGCCCCTCACCTGGTAGCACCCCCAACCTCCCGTACCGGCACGCCGCCCGCACTCGGCGCCGGCGGCGTGTCCGTACGGGAGGTGGGGCCTGGTCAGGCGATGGCGATGGTGATGGCGTTGTTGCCGTGGCGCCAGACCACGTCGGCGGTACGGAAGCCGGCGTCATACAGGTGTTGCAGGTGCCAGGTCGCGGGCTGCATCAGGTCGGCGGACCAGTGCGCGAAGCGACGTTCGCGCTCAGCCTGCAGGTGCTGGTACGCCGGCACGGCGTAGGCCCGCTCGTACCACTCGTCGCAGCTCTCCGCGCCGGCGGCGAAGGCGGTGTCGAGGTGGTGCTGGTGGATCTCGTCGGCGGTGGCGCGGAGCCGCTCGTCCGGGATCAGGATGTGGTCGGCGTTCGCGAACACGCCACCGGGTCGCAGTAGCCGGGCGATCGCGCTGCAGACCCGGGCGAAGGCGGCCGGGCTGAGCCAGTGCAGCGCGGTCGTACTGAGCACGGCGTCGAAGCTGCCGTCGATGCCGGCGTACCAGTCCGGGTCGTCGAGGTTGCGGTCCAGCAGCGTGACCCGCTCGTCGCCCGCGAAGGCGCCCCGGGCCAGCTCGAGCAGCAGCGGGTCGAGGTCGACGGCAACGACCCGGGCGGACGGGAACCGGGCCAGCACCCGCCGGGTCACCGAACCCGGGCCGCTGGCCAGGTCCAGCACCCGCCGCGGTTGCCCGGCGATCCGCTCGACATAGTCCAGCATTACCCGGAACCGCTGCTCGCGGTCGATCTTGTGGACGGACTGCTGCTCTTCCCAGGTCCGGCGCAGCTCCTCGTCGGTCGTCATGGTCCGACCGTGACGGCCGGACCGCGTCGACGTCCAAGACACAGTCGTTCTACAGTCACACCGAATCGTTATCGCCGCAGGTCAGGAGGTTGTCGCGGTGGATGTCGACCTCCGGCTGCTGCGCTACTTCCTGGTGCTCGCAGAGGAGCTGCACTTCACCCGGGCGGCCGAGCGGTTGTACCTGTCGCAGCCGGCGCTGAGCAACCAGATCCGCCGGCTGGAACGCGTCCTGGGCCTGGAGCTGTTCGAGCGCACCAGCCGA
>Ga0075421_100010399_pt1 | contig 11500 bp, 11 predicted proteins | sample SoiMetdeltSBSDD5_FD_75292 | JGI IMG/M metagenome (GOLD analysis project Ga0075421, IMG submission 75292) | Bulk soil microbial communities from a Populus tree surrounding site in Tennessee, USA - Soil MetaG P. deltoides SBSDD5 | ecosystem: Environmental > Terrestrial > Soil > Tree plantation...
GCGCTCGACCGGGATGACCTCGGTCCGGAGTTCGCCGCGTTCCTGGCGGAGATCGTGAAGCGCCGCGGCATCGTGTGACGCGATGATCCCGCTCGACGAGGCGCTCACCACAGTCCTCGCCGGCTGCGCACCGCTGCCGGCCCGCTCGCGGCCCCTGGCCGACGCCGTCGGCTGCGTGCTCGCCGGCGCCGAGGTGGTCGCTCGGGACGCGGTGCCGCCGTTCGCCAACTCGGCGATGGACGGCTACGCCGTGCGGGCGGCCGACGTGGTCGACGTCCCAGTTCGGCTGCCGGTGGTGGCTGAGGTCGCCGCCGGCCATCCGGTCGAGCGGCCGCTGGGTCCGGGCGAGGCCATGCGGATCTTCACCGGTGCGCCGGTGCCCGCCGGCGCGGACGCCATCGTCATCGTCGAGGACACCGAGCGGCTCGAGGGGGGCGCGGCCGTCGAGCTCCGGGCTGTGGCCCGAACCGGTGTGCACATCCGCCCGGTCGGCGACGACGTCCAGATGGGCGATGTGGTCGCTGTCCCCGGCGACGAGGTCACCCCGGGCCGGCTGGGCCTGCTCCGCTCGGTCGGGGTGTTCGACGTCGAGGTGCGGCCCCGGCCCCGGGTCGGCGTCATCTCGACCGGCGACGAGCTGGTCGACGACGACAGGCCGCTGCAGCCGGGCCAGATCCGCGACACCAACCGTCCCGTCATGTTGGGGCTGGTGGCCGCAGCCGGGGCGCAGCCAGTCGACCTCGGCCATGTCGGCGACGACGACGGGGCCATCAGCACGGCCATGGACTCCGCCGCTGCGACCTGCGACGCCGTCATCACCACGGGCGGCGTGTCGATGGGTGACACCGACCTGGTGAAGGTCGTGCTCGATCGGCTCGCCGGGCCGGGGGTCGGGGGCATGCGCTGGATGCAGGTGGCGATCAAGCCGGCCAAGCCGCTCGCCTTCGGTCGCATCGGCGAGCGGAAGGTGCCGGTGTTCGGCCTACCGGGCAACCCCGTGTCGTCGATGGTGAGCTTCGAGCTGTTCGCCCGGCCCGGGATCCGCCGGCTGGCGGGCCATCCCGACGACCGGCTGTCGCGGCCGCTGCTGGCGGCCACCGCGGACGAACCGCTGGTCCGCCGACCCGACGGGAAGGTGCACTTCGTGCGGGTCGAGGTGACCGTGCGGGAGGGCGATCTGGTGGTGCGCACGGCCGGCGGGCAGGCCTCGCACCAGTTGAGCGCCATGGCCCGGGCCAACGGGCTGGCGGTGCTGCCGGACGGTCCAGGCGTCGACGCGGGCGACCGCGTCGAGGTGATGTTTCTGGGTGAGCCGCGGGGTTGACCCCTTAGGCTGACGCGATGGTCGCGGCGCCGCTGGTGGATGGGTACGGGCGAGTGCACCGTGATCTCCGCATATCGGTGACGGACAGGTGCAACTTCCGGTGCACCTACTGCATGCCGGTCGAGGGGATGACGTGGCTGCCCCGGTCGGAGGTCCTCTCGTTCGAGGAGATCGTCCGGGTGGCGGAGGTGTGCGTCGAGACGCTGGGGATCGAGAGCATCCGCCTCACCGGCGGCGAGCCGACGGTCCGGGCCCGGCTGCCGCTGCTGGTGGCGAAGCTGGCCGCGCTGCGGACGCCCGCGGATCGGCCCGTCGACCTGGCGATGACCACCAACGGCGTGACCCTCCCATCGCTCGCCGGCGAGCTGCGGGACGCCGGGTTGCGGCGGGTGAACGTCTCGCTCGACACCCTGCGGCCCGACCGGTTCCGGGATCTCACCCGGCGCGATCAGTTGGACGACGTCATCGCCGGCATCGATGCGGCGGTGGCGGCCGGGCTGGCGCCCGTGAAGGTGAACGTCGTGGTCATGCGGGGCGTCAATGACGACGAGCTGGTCGAGCTGGCGACGTTCGGGCGGGAGCGGGGTGTGACCGTGCGGTTCATCGAGTGGATGCCACTCGACGCCGACCAGCGCTGGGACGCCGACGCGGTCGTGAGCCAGGACGAGATCGTCGCCGCCATCGGCGCGGTGTACCCGGTCGACCCGGTGGTGCGGGGCTCGGCGCCGGCGGAGCGGTTCACCTACCGCGACGGGCGGGGTGAGATCGGGGTGATCCCGTCGGTCACCCGGCCGTTCTGTGCGTCGTGCGACCGGATCCGGCTCACCGCCGACGGCCAGCTGCGGTCCTGCCTGTTCTCGGTGGACGAGGTCGACCTGCGAGGCCTCATGCGGTCCGGCGGGAGCGACGAGGACCTGGTCACCGCGGTGCGCGGTTGCGTCGCGGACAAGTGGGCAGGCCACCTGATCGGGCAGGTCACGTTCATCCGGCCCCGCCGCAGCATGAGCCAGATCGGTGGTTGATCACCCCGCGTAGCGAGTCGTCTAGGATCTGACGCATGTCGGACCACGGGCTCACCCACTTAGACCCGCTCGGCCGGGCCCGGATGGTCGATGTGACGCCGAAGGACCCCACCCATCGCCGAGCTGTTGCTCGGGGCCGGGTGCACATGGACGCCGAGACGGCGTCGCTGGTCGCCCGGGGTGCCATCGCCAAGGGCGACGTGCTCGCAGTCGCCCGCATCGCCGGCATCCAGGCCGCGAAGCGGACCCCGGACCTCATCCCGCTGTGCCACCCGCTGCTGGTCGGCTCGGTGCTGGTCAACTTCCGGATCGAGGACGACTACATCGAGGTCGAGGCCCAGGTCGAGACCGTCGACCGGACCGGTGTCGAGATGGAGGCGCTCACCGCCTGCACGGTGGCGTGCCTCAGCATCTACGACATGTGCAAGTCGGTCGACCGCTCGATGGTCATCGGCGAGATCGCCCTCTGGGAGAAGACGGGCGGTCGCAGCGGCCCCTACCGGCGCATCGACGCGCTGGGCGCCGACCTCGACCTGTAGCCCCTTCCGGGCGTTCGGTCGCCGTCTCGCGACCATCCACCACCTGCGTCGAAGCCACTCCTACAGTCGGGCTGAAGGGAAGTCCGGTAGGAGCCGATCGTGCCGTGGTTGTTGTTGCTCGCAGTGCTATGGGGGGCGGTGCTGATACCAGGCTGGCTCGCGGAGCGAACTCGCGACCGGCCCGTGCAGACCATGGCGTCGTTCCATCGGCGGCTGTGGCAGCTCGAGCAGCTGGAGCATGACGTCTATCGCGACGTCTACCAGGACGTCGACGAGCCCGGGTTGGACGAGCGGGGATTGGACGAGTCCGGCTTCGACGACGACCACACGCCGGGGGGCATTGCGGCCGCTGCGGGGGCCAGCACCAGCCGGGTCGCGCTGCGTCGGCGCCGCCAAGTCTTCTTTTTCCTGCTCTTCGCAGTGGTTGGCAGCCTCGGTGCCGTGGTAGGCCTGCGGACTGTGACCGCTGTCCTTGTGCACGCCGGTGCGCTCGTGTTCTTCACGGGCTACGTGTTCCTGCTCGTTCGCCATCACCAAAGGGCCGTCGAGAAGGCGTCGAAGGTGCGGTACCTGTCGCCGATCCGTGCGCCGCGGCCGGCTGTGGTGGTGCTGCGCAGTGGCGCCGCGCGCTGAGCTGCTCGCCTACGTCGAGGGCATCTGCCTGAACCTCGACAAGGCGAACCAGGCGCGAGAGGCCGCGCTGCCCGCGTGCCGACGGGTCATCCGGGCGGCAGGGTCGAGCATCCGTGCGGTCCACCGCCAGGACGCCGTGGCGGCGGCGGAGCTCGCGGCCGAGTCGGAGGCCGAGCTGCGCTACGCCCAGCAGGTCCTGGCGTCGCTGCCGGCGGTGGCCCACGCTGGGTTCCTGCACGACGCCGAGAAGGAGTACGTCGAGGCCCGGGCGGTGGCGGCGCTGATCAACGGCACCACGGTGCCCGGCCCCGACGAGCTGGGGGTGGCCGGGCCGGCCTGGATGCGAGGCCTCGCCGAAGCCGCCAGCGAGCTGCGCCGCTACATGCTCGACCGCCTGCGGGCCGGCGAGCTGGAGCGCAGCGAGGAGCTGCTGTCGGCCATGGACGACGTGTACGACGCCCTGGTGGTGGTCGACTACCCCGACGCGCTGACCAACGGCCTGCGCCGGACGCTCGACGCCCTGCGGGCCGTGCTGGAACGCAGCCGGGGCGACATCACCACCACCGTGCTGCAGGTCCGGCTACAACGTGCCCTCGAGGCGCGTGGGCTATCCTGACCCCTCCCACATGTTGGGGGTGTAGCTCAGCTGGCTAGAGCGCTTCGGTCGCATCGAAGAAGTCGTGGGTTCGAATCCCATCACCTCCACTCGGTTCCCGCACGGAATCGTACGTCCTCTCGTACATGCTGGTAGCGGCCTCGCGGGATGCTTGAGAGGTTGTCCGGTCGCCCGGGCCCTTCTGGCACCCCGTACACGGCGGACGCTCGGTACGTAAAGGCGTACCTGCTGGTAGCGGCACCGTGGCCGGTGCACGATGGGATTCGAGTCCCGTTACGTGGGCTAATGCGGCCTATTCGAACCGAAGCTTCGAATCGGCTGCTGCTACCGGCAGCTCGCGGTCTGCCAGTCGGCGAGGCCACGGCAGCGCCCGGCAACAGTCGATACCGAGCACGCGGGAGGCAGCCGGGACTGCATAAGCCTCGATACGCGTCGGAGCGGGTGGCTAGTCGGCGGCTGTTCTGGGACACGCGTTGTGCGTCCTCGTATGGCGCCTTGGTGGCGGTCGAGATCCGTCCGGTCAACTGGGATCTGTTCGGCGGGTGGGCGAGGGCACCTCGAAGGGTCCGAGCAGCACAGCGGCCAACTCGGCTGCGCCTGCGACGTTGATGTGCTCATCCGAATCAGTCACGAGGGTCATGACAATGGGTGCGTTGAGTCGGTGGAGCTGCGCGCGTTCGTCGTCGGTGGCGTTGCGGGCCGTGGCGCTTGTGACCGCCACGAGGAGCTCATCCCATGCCGCGGGGCTGCCTCGGAACGCGAAGACGTCGTGGACCCACAGGGCGTGTCCTCGGTGCCAGCGTTTGTCGCCTTCCCGGAGAACTCGCACGGCCATGTTCCCGGCACGATGCCGCAGGGACCGGTTCCGCCACAAGAGGGTGGCGATCGCGATGGCGCAGAACCACAACGGGATCCCGAGGAAGGCGAGGATGGCCCAGATCACGGTCGCTCTCCGTTCTTCGACATGCTTGGTTTCTTGAGCAGGTGATCACCGTGCTGGTAGTCGTGACGCCGGGTTCCCGGCGGTCAGCCACGTCGCCGGGCGGCGAGATCGGCGAGAGCGGCGAGAGCGGCGACGCAGGCTGCCGATGGCGTCGGTGGTCTCATTGAGGAGCAGCGCTGCGACGCCGGCCCGAGACCCATGGTGGCGATGCGTTGCCGCATGCGCAGATGGGCTGCCGCGTGGGGTCGAGGTGCTCGACATCACGCGTAGGCCACTCCCGAACGATCCCTGACCGCGTACGCCAGGATCAGCGCGAGCGGGAAGAACAAGAGGCTGAGGCAGAAGTAGCCGAAGAAGCTGTGTCCCTTCCGCCCGGCAACCCTTGCGGGCCAGAAGGCGATCGCGATCCAGATGATGGCGCCGATGATTCCGAGTCCCCACCACATGGTGATCTCCCGTCTGTCGGCCGTCATGACCAACAGGTCGTGACCTGCACCGATCTGTTCACGAGCGTGTTCTGATCGGGCGGTCGAAGCGTCGTTCGGTCCGGATGATTCGCTTGCCGGTGGTCTCCTGGGCTGCGGTGTGAGGGGTGTGACGGCGTCAGGGGTGGATCGTCGGCTCCGTGTGGCCGGCTTCGGCGTCGCTGGGTGTCAGGTCGGCGATGCGGGCCACGGCGAGCTCGAAGCCGCCGATGATGAGAGCGAGCAGCAGGATGCCGAGCCATGACAGGTCGACCACGAGGAGCATGACGATGCCAAGGACGATCCCGCTGAGCTGGAGCAACTCGCGGTGGGCGACGACCCATGCCACGGTGGCTTCGTCGGGTCGCTGGGTGACCGCGGATCTCACGGCCGCCGCCAGCGCGTGGACGAGCGAAACGGTGCGACGTCGCAGCGCTCGGGCCCAGCTGTAGGGACCGGTGAGCAGCGCGACGACCGCGACGAGAGCTGCGGAGGCGAGGATCCAGGCGGTGGCGTCCAGCAGGCTGTCGACGAACGCGCCCACGACGACCCCGACGGCTTGCTGGTTGTCGGGTTTCGCCAGGTCGACCACCTCGTCTTCGAGGCGAAGTCCGATCCTCCGGAGGAGCACGACACCGAGCGCGATGCCGACGGCGAGCTGAAGCAGCGTGCGCCGCCGGTAGGGCGACACCCCCAGGGTGAGCGCCACCAGCACGACCGCGAGAATCGCGGCGGTGACGACGAAGCGGTCGAACAGAGCCACGGCGTCCTGGGCTGCCTCCAGCCGCTGAGCGTCGAAGACCGTGAACTGCCCGAAGTCGTCGGGCAGGTCCCGCCCGAGCGCGCTCTCGACCTTGGCCACGGCGTCCTCGGGGATGTCGTCGGCGGTGACCGTGGGGAGGTCGACGGTCCGCCCGAAGATCTCGGGTGACGCCTCACCGATCTGTGCCAGCACTCCGTTGAGGACGGGAACGAGGTTGAGCACGACCTCGCCGTTCTCGACCTGCAAGTTGCCGGTATCGCCCTCGAGCACGTCCAGGACCCGCGCGTGCGCCCGCCGGTTGACCTCCACCCAGAGCCGCTGGAACGTGTCGGATGCGACGAAGTCGTTCACCTGATCGTGCACGAACCCCTCCACGGCACCGGTGAGCGGGGCCGCGAGGGCCTGCCCACGCTCGGGCAGGACGCGTTCGAAGAACGACTCGGGGTCGACCGCCTCCATGAGCTCGGTGGTCATCCAGTCGCCGAGCCTCTGCTGCACCGCGGGATCTTCGACGATCGGCCCGACGTTCTCGACCCACTTGTCGGTGTTGAACACGTTGCGGTGTGCCCACGTGCCCACAACTGCGACGGTGAACACGATCGAGCTCAGCACCACCAGCAGCGCGGTCACGAGGCGTCGTGGCCGCCCAGCCGGCTGCGGCGACGCTGTTGGGACCTGGGTGCGTAGGTCGCCCACTCCGGCCAGGAGGCGATCCCGCTCGGCAGCCAAGCGAGCGACCTCGCTTGCGATCGGTTCGGGGGCCCCTGTCGCCGAGTCCTCGTTCTCGGCCATGTCTTCACGTTGATCACCGCCAGGCGAAGACACCTCATCCTGCCGGTATGAAGCAGACGCGGGATCGGAGCTCAGCCGGGGATGGGTCCAGCTCCGTCGTCGTCAGCTCGTGGCCCAGTCGTCGCGGCGCGCCGCCACGGCACGACGCCCTCGAGCTCGATCTCCAGCGAGAAGCTGAGGAACGTTCGAACCAGCACGATGGTCGCGAGGACCAGGGCGCTCTCGGTGGTGGGCTCGATCGTGATGGTCTCCACGATGTCAGCGATGATCAGGACCTCGAGACCGAGCAAGACGGCTCGCCCGACGCTCTGTCGAGCACGCTCGTAGGCGAAGCGCCTGTGTCGCAGGAGCGGGAGGGACGCGTTCACGAGCGCCACCGCTGAGCCGATTGCGAGGATGGCGACGCCGACGGCTTCGAAGCCGTGCACGACGAGCTCCATCCAGTCTTCGAAGTGCATCTGGGGTCACGCCGAGAGGCCGTGCGCGGCTTGCCCGTGGTGCTCGGCGGCATGGAGCTCCAGCTCGTCCTGGTCCGAGAGGTACGGCTTGACGTCGAACACCACCTTCTTGACCGTGCCGGTGAACGCGAAGGGCTTCTTGCTCTCGTAGTTCCGATCGACCACGCCACCGTTGTCCCGCCCGATGTCCATCCCGGCATAGCCGGAGAATCGGACGGGCACCGTGTGGTCCATGCGGCCCTTGCCGACCGGTTGGCCGTCGATGAACAAGGTCACGTCGCCGCCGGTCGCCGGCTTGGCGTCGTCGGCCGCGAACTCGAGGCGGACGGTCACGTCGCCGGCCGGGAGGTCCTCGTCTGCGACCTGCGTGAAGACGAACACGCCCATCATCGAGTAGGCGTGGGTGAGCTTTCCGTCTCTGACGTAGAGCGTGAACCCTCCGAGGTGATCCGCGTTCGCGACGATGACGCCTTCGGCGCCGTCTTCGGGCACGACCAGGTCGGCGGTGATCGTGTACGAGCGGTTGTAGATCCTGGGGATCATGCCGGGCATCACGTTCTGGACGTCGCCGCGGTACTCGAAGGTGGTCTCGTCCGGGAGCGGCGGCAGGATGCCGAAGAACGTCGAGAGCATCCCGAGCAGCGGCAGCACCTTGTAGCGCTCAGCTTCCTCCCAGAACAGGTCCTTGAGCTCCTGGACCTTGTCGGGGTGCTCGGCCGCCAGATCCTTGGCCTGCGAGAAGTCGTCTGGCAGGTAGTACAGCTCGGCGGGGCCCGCGTCCGGGTCCCAGAAGCCTGGTGCGTAGGGCGCCAGCGCCTCCGGTGTGAGCAACCAGGGGATGCGCTCGGTCTTCATCGCGAGCCACCAGCCGTCCTTGTACATGGCTCGGTTGCCGATCGTCTCGAAGTACTGCTGGGTGCGGTGCTCTGGTGCTGCACCATCGGTCAGCGACGCGACGAACGAGGTTCCGTGCATGGGCTCTTGCTCGATCCCATCGACGGTCTCCGGCACGGGGATGCCCGCGGCGTCGAGGATCGACGGTGCCACGTCGATCACATGGGCGAACGGCGTGCGCAGGCCCCCTGCGTCAGCGATGCGATCGGGCCAGTGCACGACCACGGGATTGCGTGTCCCGCCGAGGTGTGAGCCCACCTGCTTGCCCCACTGGAACGGCGTGTTCCCGGCCCAAGCCCACGCCGCCCCGTAGTGAGGTGCCATGAGCGCCGAGCTCCACGCGTCGAGCCCGCCGTAGCGCTCCGTGAGATCGAGCTGCATCTCGTCGGTGAGCGGGATGCCGTTCTGCATCGTCAACTCGTTGAACGAGCCGGTGATGGTGCCCTCCATGCTGGCGCCGTTGTCACCCCAGATCCAGATGATCAGCGTGTTGTCGAGCTCGCCCAGCTCCTCGATCGCGTCGATCACGCGCCCGACGTTGTGGTCCGCGTTCTCCGAGTACCCGGCATAGACCTCCATCTGGCGGGCGTAGAACGGCTTCAGCTTGTCGGGTACGTCGTCCCAGGCCGGGAACGCTTCGTCGCGAGGGGTCAGCTCGGCGTTGGCGGGGATGACCCCAAGCTCCTTCTGACGGGCGAAGGTCTCCTCGCGCAGCGCGTCCCAGCCGTGGTCGAACCGGCCCTTGTACCTGTCCGCCCACTCCTTGGCGACGTGGTGCGGGGCGTGACTGCAGCCCGTGGAGTAGTACGCGAAGAAGGGCTTGTGCGCGTCCTGGGCACGCACCCCGTGGAGCCACTCGATGGTTCGGTCCGCCATCGCGTCAGGGAAGTAGTACGGATCCTCCTCGTCGTAGAACCCTTCAGGCGTGCCGATGATCTTCTGGTTCTCCGCGAGGCACGGGTCGTACTGACTCGACCCGCCGCCGAGGATCCCGTAGAAGTAGTCGAATCCCCAGCCGTTCGGCCAACGGTCCAACGGCCCTGCGGGCCCCTGCTGACCGTCGGGTGTCAGGTGCCACTTGCCGAAGGCCGCCGTGCTGTAGCCATTGTCCCTCAGGATCCGCGGCAGCGGAGCGCAGTCCCGTGGCAGCGTCGCGGAGTAGCCGGGGAACCCACCCGCGAACTCGCCGACCGCACCGAACCCCACCGCGTGGTTGTTCCGTCCGGTCAGCAGCGACGCCCGAGTCGGCGAACACAAGGCAGTGACGTGGAACCGGCTGTAACGCAGCCCGCCCTCGGCCAGGCGCGTGTAGTTGGGCGTCTGGATCGGCCCGCCGAAGGTGGCCGGGTTGCCAAACCCCGCATCATCGATCAGGACCAACAAAACGTTCGGGGCCCCATCCGGCGGCGTCGGATGCCCGATCAGACCCCAGTCAGGCTCGGAGCCATCAAGGGTCTTGTTGACTACCCCCGCAAACGCGGGCCGGCGGATCGGAAGCCCACTGCGATCAGGTTCACTCATCGTCCTGGTCTCCCTCACGGCGGGATCGTCGGGTGCGCCCCGAATCAGTGCGTCACGCAACGTCCTCCCTCCCGCAGCGTGGGGCCGGCAACCCGCCCACGCCTCATCCCCGCAGGATGATCGCCCTTCAGCATGTTCATGGGAGACGTAGAGCCCCGAGGGGACCAAAGACCAAAGCAGACCCGCGATATCGCGGCCAGGAGAAGCGTCGCCAGGTGCTGGGGAATGGGTGACACGGGGCAGATCGGAGAGGCGACGTCAGCGGCCCACTAAAGCCGCGTCATACATGTCGACCAGTGTGGTCGTCAGGCTGTGGTCGGCTTGGTGGAGGGCCTCCACGTCGAGGGCGAACGGCGACGCCGGCTCGCCTCAGCACTTTGAGCAGCCTGACGGAGACGGACGTTCGCTCGGCGAAGCTGTGCGGAGACGGTCACCCGGTTGATGTCGAACTCGGCGGCAAGCTCCTTCATGGTCTTGCCGTGTTTGTATCCGGCCACGAGCGCGTCGACCTGGGCCGGCTTCAGCGGTCGCGAGGTCCGAGAAGTTGCCCGTGGAATCCGACCTGGCGGATAGGCCTCCTCTGGTGAGGCGCCATTCGGCGTCCTGATGATCAGGTCGGCCAGGGCCTCAAGGGCTGGTTGAGGGTTCGAAAGCTGTCCCGTTAGGTCCACTGGTATGTAATCCCGTACCGCCTGATGACCAGGTACGGAATCCCGTACCGAACAGGCGGGGTTTCGACCCTCGGGACCATCGGAGGGCACGCCTACCGGGGTGTCGGACATCGTGGCGTTGGCCGCCGAGATCATCTTCAACTCGGCGACCGACGATGTCGACGAGGTCAGCCGGCTCGCCGAGATCGTCTTCTGATCCTGGGCAAGCGAGGCGTTACTCGCCGGGGAGAATTGCCAGCGCGTTCTCGATGCCCCGCTCGAGCACCTCGTCGGCGAGCTGTGGGTCGCCGAGCGCGCGAGAGAGCTGCAGCGTACCGATCAGCAGCGCGAAGAGGCTGAGCGTCTGTCCGCGCGCCGACTGGGGATCGCCGGGCGCCAGGATCGAGGCGATCTGGTCGACCAGTCCCAGGATCCCGTCGGTGTAGGCGTGTTTGGTGGCATCGCTGCAGCGGTCGATCTCGTCGAGCAGCGCTGCGGAAGGGCAGCCGTGCTCTGGGTCGTCGCGGTGCTCGGTCGAGAGGTACTCGCGCACCAACTGCTCGACTCCCTCGCGGTCGGTCGCCTGGGCGCGGTAGCGCTCGAGCTGTTGGCGTAGCTGGTCGGCGACCGCGGTGGCGACGAGGTCCTCCTTCGATGCGAAGTGGGCGTAGAAGGCGCCGTTGGTCAGTCCCGCGTCCGCCATGAGCGCTGAGACGCCGGAGCCGTCGATGCCGTCACGCTTCAGGCGTTGACCGGCGGCCTCGATGATCCGCCGCTTGGTCGCTTCCTTGTGTTCCTTGCCGTACCGGGCCACATGTCGCTCCTCGTGTCCAACGTCACAGTGCCGTCTGTCTCCGAACCCAATTATAGTACGATCATAA
>Ga0075421_100010401_pt1 | contig 11499 bp, 6 predicted proteins | sample SoiMetdeltSBSDD5_FD_75292 | JGI IMG/M metagenome (GOLD analysis project Ga0075421, IMG submission 75292) | Bulk soil microbial communities from a Populus tree surrounding site in Tennessee, USA - Soil MetaG P. deltoides SBSDD5 | ecosystem: Environmental > Terrestrial > Soil > Tree plantation...
CTCTCTACGACCCGGCGTTCGAACATGACTCCTGCGGTGTCGCCTTTGTGGCCGATGTCGCCGGGCGGCGTAGCCATGACGTGGTGGAGAAAGGCTTGGCGGCGCTGCGCCGGCTCGACCATCGCGGTGCTCGCGGGGCGGAGACCACCACCGGCGACGGAGCCGGGATCCTGCTGGGGATCCCGCACGAGTTCCTGCGCGAGGCCGTCGACTTCGCGCTGCCCCGGCCGGGGTTCTACGCGACCGGGCTGGTGTTCCTGCCCGGCGGCGGCGAAGCCGCCTCGCCGCACTTGAGAACCGACGCCGAGGCACGCGCGATGACCGTGCTGGAGAAGTACGCACTCGTAGAGGGCGCCGACATCCTGGGCTGGCGCGATGTGCCGGTGGAGCCCGAAGGGCTGGGCGCCACGGCCGATCGGGCACGCCCGCGCATCCGGCAGGTCTTTCTGGCCGCACACCGGCTGGACACGCAGGAGCCGTTGAGCGGGCTGGAGCTTGAGCGGGTCGCCTTCTGCGTGCGCAAGCAGGCGGAGCGGGAGACCAGCGAGCGTGGCGTGCCGATCTACTTCCCGTCGCTGAGCGGCCGGACCATCGTCTACAAGGGGATGCTGACTCCCGACCAGCTGGGCACGTTCTACCCCGAGCTGCACGACGAGCGCGTCATGAGCGCCATCGCGCTGGTGCACTCGCGCTTCTCGACCAACACCTTCCCGAGCTGGCCGCTGGCCCACCCGTACCGGTACATCGCCCACAACGGCGAGATAAACACGGTCCGCGGCAACGTCAACTGGATGCGGGCGCGCGAGGCGCTGCTCGACAGCCCGCTGATCCCCGGCAACCTGCGCCGCCTGTTCCCGATCTGCACGCCCGGCGCCTCCGACTCGGCCAACTTCGATGAGGTGCTGGAGCTGCTGCACCTGGCCGGGCGCAGCCTGCCGCACGCGCTGATGATGATGATCCCGGAGGCGTGGGAGAACGATCCCATGATGGATCCGGCGAAGCGGGCGTTCTACCAGTTCCACGCGAGCCTGATGGAGCCGTGGGACGGCCCCGCCAGCGTGGCCTTCACCGACGGCACGCTCGTCGGCGCAGTGCTCGATCGCAACGGCCTGCGCCCGGGGCGATGGTGGCGCACCAGCGACGGCCTGGTGGTGCTGGGCAGCGAGGCGGGCATGCTCGACCTCGACCCGGAGACGATCGTCGCGAAGGGGCGGCTGGAGCCGGGCAAGATGTTCCTCGTCGACACGGCCCGCGGCAAGGTGGTCGAGGACGAGGAGATCAAGGCGGAGCTGGCGGCCGAAAAGCCTTACTCCGACTGGCTTCACGGCGGGCTGATGCACCTGGAGGGGTTGCCGGAGCGGGAGCACATCGTCTACGCGCACGACTCGGTGCAACGCCGGCAGCAGACTTTCGGCTATACCGAGGAGGAGCTGAAGCTGATGCTGGCGCCGATGGCGCGCAGCGGTGCGGAACCGTTGGGCTCCATGGGTACCGATACCCCGATCTCGCCGCTGTCGACCCGGCCGCGCCTGCTCTACGACTACTTCCACCAGATCTTCGCGCAGGTGACCAACCCGCCGCTGGACGCGATCCGCGAGGAGCTGGTCACGAGCCTTTCCAGCACCATCGGGCCGGAGGGCAACCTGCTCAGCGTCGGGCCGGCAAGCTGCAGGCAGATCGTCCTCCCGTACCCAATAATCGACAACGACGAATTGGCGAAGATCCTGTCGATCAATGAGGACGGGGACATGCCCGGCTTGAAAGCCGTTCGCGTGTCGGGGTTGTATCCGTTGCGGGACGGGGCCAAGGGGCTCAAGGGGCGGCTGGTGGAGATCTGCCGCCACGTGTCGGAGGCGATCGAGGACGGGGTGCGCATCCTGGTGCTGTCGGACCGGGACAGCACGGCCGACCTGGTGCCGATCCCGTCGCTGCTGCTGACCGCCGCCGTGCACCAGCACCTGGTGCGGGAGCAGACGCGCACGCAGGTGGCGTTGATCGTCGAGTCGGGGGACTGCCGCGAGGTACACCACGCTTCTGTCCTAATTGGATATGGCGCCGCCGCGGTCAACCCCTACCTGGCGTTCGAGAGCGTGGAAGATCTGATCTCCACGGGCGCGCTCAACCTGAGCCCGGAGAAGGCGATCCGCAACGTGGTCAAGGCTCTGGGCAAGGGGATACAGAAGGTGATGTCCAAGATGGGCATCTCCACGGTCTCTTCCTATTGCGGGGCACAGGTTTTCGAGGCGGTGGGGTTGAGCTCCAAGCTCGTCGAGCGCTATTTCACCGGCACACCGACCAAGATCGAAGGCATCGGGCTCAACGAGATCCATGCCGAGGTGGCGGCGCGGCACGCCGTGGCGTACCCGGTGAACCAGGCCGAGCAGGCGCACCGCCGCCTGGAGGTGGGCGGCGAGTGGCAGTGGCGCCGCGAGGGCGAGCTGCACCTGTTCAACCCGGAGACGGTCTTCCTGCTGCAGCACTCCACGCGCGCCAAGCGGTTCGAGGTGTTCCGCGAGTACACCTCCAAGGTGGACGAGCTGGCCGAGCGGGCCGGCTCGCTGCGCGGGCTGTTGCGGTTCAAGCAGACCGAGCCCATCCCGCTGTCGGAGGTGGAGCCGGCCAGCGAGATCGTCAAGCGCTTCGCTACCGGCGCCATGTCGTACGGCTCGATCTCTGCCGAGGCGCACGAGTCGCTCGCGATCGCGATGAACCGGCTGGGCGGCAAGTCCAACACCGGCGAGGGCGGCGAGGACCCGCAGCGGCTGCGCGATCCCTTGCGGCGCAGCGCGGTCAAGCAGGTCGCCAGCGGCCGGTTCGGCGTGACGACGGAGTATCTGGTGCACGCCGACGACATCCAGATCAAGATGGCGCAGGGCGCCAAGCCGGGCGAGGGCGGCCAGCTGCCGGGCAACAAGGTGTGGCCGTGGATCGCCAAGACCCGCCACGCCACCCCCGGCGTCGGGCTGATCTCCCCGCCGCCGCACCACGACATCTACTCCATCGAGGACCTCGCGCAGCTGGTTTACGACCTCAAGTCGGTCAACCCGGCGGCGCGGGTGCACGTCAAGCTGGTCTCCGAGGTGGGTGTGGGGACGGTGGCCGCCGGGGTGGCCAAGCTCAAGGCAGACGTCATTTTGATTTCAGGACACGATGGTGGGACCGGTGCCTCGCCCCTGAATTCCCTCAAACACGCCGGCACGCCGTGGGAGCTGGGGCTGGCCGAGACGCAGCAGACGTTGCAGCTCAACGGGTTGCGCGATCGGGTCACGTTGCAGGTGGACGGCCAGCTCAAGACGGGCCGCGACGTCGTGATCGCGGCGCTGTTGGGCGCCGAGGAGTACGGGTTCGCCACGGCGCCGCTGATCGTCGCGGGCTGCGTGATGATGCGAGTGTGCCACCTCGACACCTGCCCGGTCGGCATCGCCACGCAGAACCCGGTGCTGCGGGAGCGGTTCAACGGCAAGCCCGAGTTCGTTGAGACGTTCTTCCTGTTTCTCGCCGAGCAGGTGCGCGAATACCTTGCATCGCTTGGCCTGCGCGGCCTCGACGAGGCGATCGGCCGGGCCGACCTGCTGTCGTTCGCGCCCGCCGAGCAGCACTGGAAGGCTTCTGGGCTCGACCTGTCGCCGGTGCTCGCCACGGTCGACGGACCGCGGCGGCGGGTGCGCGACCAGGACCACCGGCTGGGCGAGGCTTTCGACCAGCAGCTGCTGTCACTGCTCACGGGCGAGCCGGTCCGCAAGACGGTCGAGGTGCGCAACGTGCACCGCAGCGTGGGCGCGATGCTCGGTGGCGAGCTCGCGCGGCGCTTCGGTGGCCTGCCCGAGGGCACCATCGACGTGACCCTAAACGGCACCGCCGGGCAGTCGTTCGGAGCCTTCGTGCCGCAAGGCATCACGCTGCGGCTCTTCGGTGACGCCAACGACTACCTGGGCAAGGGCCTGTCGGGTGGGCGGCTGGTGGTCCGCCCGCCGGTGACCGCGAACTTCGCGGCGGAGGACAACATCATCGCCGGCAACACCCTGCTCTATGGCGCGACCGGCGGCTCGGCATTCCTGCGCGGGCGGGTGGGGCAGCGCTTCGCGGTGCGCAACTCGGGTGCGGTGGCGGTCGTCGAGGGCGTCGGCGACCACGGCTGCGAGTACATGACCGGCGGGGCGGTGGTCGTGCTGGGGCCGGTCGGGCGCAATTTCGCCGCGGGCATGTCCGGTGGGACCGCGTACGTGCTGGACCTCGACCCCACCTTTGTCAACCGGGAGCTTGTCGACCTGCGCCCGGTCACCGACGACGCCACCCTGCGGGCGCTGGTCGAGCAGCACTACAAGGAGACGGATTCGGCGGTGGCGACGGGGCTGCTGTCCAATTGGGACGCTGGGCGCTTCACGGCGGTGGTGCCCCGCGACTACCAGCGGGTGATCGAGGTCATGCGTGCCGCTTCCGCCGAAGGCCGGGACGTGGACGCCGCCGTGATGGAGGTGGCTCGTGCCTGACCCCAACGCATTCCTGCGCTACGACCGCAGGCTGCCCGCACGCCGCCCAGTGCCGGTGCGCATCCGCGACTGGAAAGAGGTCTACCCGCCGGCAAGCGACGAGCTCATCACCGAGCAGGCCAGCCGGTGCATGGACTGTGGCATCCCGTTTTGCCACGACGGCTGCCCCTTGGGTAACCGCATCCCAGACTGGAACGACCTCGTCCGCACGGGCGCCTGGGATCTCGCGCTGGAGTCGTTGCACGCCACCAACAATTTCCCGGAGTTCACCGGGCGGCTTTGCCCTGCGCCGTGCGAGGCCGCCTGCGTGCTCGGCATAGGCGACTCCCAGCCCGTGACGATCAAGCAGGTCGAGGTCGCCATCGCCGACCGGTTCGCGTTCCAACCGCGCCCGGTGACTTCCTACTCCGGACGGAAGGTGGCGATCGTGGGCTCCGGCCCGGCGGGGCTCGCGGCGGCGCAGCAGCTGGCGCGCGCCGGACACGAGGTGACGGTGTTCGAGCGCGATGACCGCGTCGGGGGGCTGCTGCGCTACGGCATCCCGGACTTCAAGCTGGACAAGCACCACATCGACCGGCGCGTCGCGCAGCTTTCGGCCGAAGGGGTGACGTTCCGCACCGGCGTCAACGTGGGCGTGACCGTCTCGCTTGAGGCGCTGCGCCGCAGGTTCGACGCGGTGCTGCTGGCGGTGGGCGCGCTGAAGGGCCGGCCGCTGGAGGCACGTGGGTCCGATTTGGACGGCGTCCACATGGCGATGGAGCACTTGACCCAGGCCAATCGGTTCGTCGCCTTCGGCGAGACTCCCACCATCACGGCGGCCGGCAAGCACGTGGTCATCATCGGCGGTGGCGACACCGCCGCCGACTGCCTGGGCGTGGCTCACCGGCAGGGCGCTGCGTCCGTCACCCAGCTGGACCGGTACCCGTTGCCGCCCAACGATCGCGAGGAGGACCGTGACCCGTGGCCCACCTGGCCGTGGATCCTGCGCAACTACCCCGCGCACGAGGAGGGCGGCGACCGGGTCTTCGGCGTGGCGGTGCAGGAGTTCCTCGGGGTGCACGGGCGGGTGAGCGCCATCCGGATCGCCGAGGTGGTGGTGGAAAACCGTGTCGCTACGCCGATTCCGGGCACGTCCCGCGAGCTGCCGGCGGATCTGGTGTTGCTGGCGATCGGCTTCGACGGCACCGACGCCCGGTTGGACATCCCGCTGTCGCCGGGCGGCATAGTCCAATGTGGACCAGACTGGCAGACCTCCAGGCCGGGCGTGTTCGTGGCGGGCGACGCACACCGGGGTGCCTCGCTGATCGTGTGGGCGATCGCCGAGGGGCGGGCCGCCGCCGCCTCGATCCACGCCTACCTCGGCGGGGCCGGGTCGCTTCCGGCGCCGGTGATCCCGTCCGCGGTGCCGCTGGCGGTCGGTAGAGTCTGACGCAGGCGCCACGAAAGCCACGATTGTCATGGCCGGATGGGCGGCAAAGCCAGACTCCGGCTCAGCCCTCTTTCGGTCCAGTTCACACGGGGAGACTAGGCTTCAGCACGTGACACGCCGAGCAAAAATTGTCTGCACGCTGGGCCCCGCCACATGGTCCCCGGAACGGCTCCGCGGCCTGATCGAGGCCGGCATGGACGTAGCCCGCATGAACTTCAGCCACGGTTCGCACGCCCATCACGAGCAGGCTTACCAGCGAGTTCGCGAGGCGGCCGCCGCGGCGGGCAAGGCGGTGGCGACCCTTGCCGATCTTCAAGGCCCCAAGATCCGGCTGGGTAAGTTCGCCGATGGGCCGCACGAGTGGCGCACCGGTGACACCGTTGTCATCACGAGCGACGAGATCCTGGGCACCGCAAACCGGGTCTCGTGCACCTACAGGAGGCTTCCAGAAGAGGTCAAGATCGGCGATCGCATGCTGATCGACGACGGCAAGGTCGACGTCGAGGTGGTCGGCGTCCACGGCCCCGACATCCGCTGCCTGGTGATCGAGGGCGGCATGGTCTCCAACAACAAGGGTGTCTCCCTGCCCCACGTGGCGGTGAGCGTGCCCGCACTGTCCGAAAAGGACGCCGAGGACCTGCGGTTCGCGCTCAACCTCGGCGTCGACCTGATCGCCCTGTCGTTCGTGCGCTCGCCCGAGGACATCAAGCTGGTGCACCAGATCATGCAAGAGGAGGGCGTCGTCCGCCCGGTGATCGCGAAGATCGAGAAGCCGGAGGCGGTGGAGCGCCTCGAGGCGATCGTCGACTCCTTCGACGCGCTCATGGTCGCCCGTGGCGATCTGGGTGTGGAGCTGCCGCTCGACCAGGTGCCGCTGGTGCAGAAGCGGGCGGTCCAGCTCTGCCGGGAGTACGCCAAGCCGGTGATCGTGGCGACCCAGATGCTCGACTCGATGATCGAAAATTCGCGCCCGACGCGCGCGGAGGCGAGCGACGTCGCCAACGCGGTGCTCGACGGCGCCGACGCGGTGATGCTCTCCGGTGAGACCAGTGTGGGCAAGTATCCGGTGCTCACGGTCAGCACGATGGCGAAGATCGTCGCGACGACCGAGGCGGGCCAGATGGGCGTGCCGCGCCTGCAGCACGACCCGAGGACCCGCGGCGGGGCGCTCACCGTGGCCGCCTCGCAGATCGCGCGTTCCGTCGGGGCGAAGGCGTTGGTGGCGTTCACCGTCACCGGCGACACCGTCCGGCGGCTCTCCCGGCTGCACTGCGAGCTGCCGCTGCTGGCCTTCACCCCGGAACCGGCGGTCCGGCACCAGCTCACGCTCTCGTGGGGGGTCGAGACCTTCCTCATGCCGTTTGTGCATCACACTGATGACATGTTCCGTCAGGTCGATGAGCAGCTGTTGAGCCTGGGCCGTGCGCAGGTCGGCGATTATGTTGTCGTTGTCGCGGGATCCCCACCCGGTACCCCCGGATCAACAAACACGCTGAGGGTGCATCAACTCGGCTCACTGGCGATGCCTTCGTGAGCACGCCGCGTTTCCGCATGGGCGATTCAGAGGAAGCGGTCTCCGGTCAGGCGTCGGTCGACGCCCTGGTGAAGCTGCTGGATCTGGCGCAGGTCGAAGAGCTGCATTTCCAGGGACAGAACCCGATGGTGGGCCCGATGCGGGTCTACGGCGGGCAGGTGGCGGCGCAGGCCCTGGTCGCGGCGGGCCGCACGGTCGATCCGGCGCGCCTGGTGCACTCGCTGCACGGCTACTTCGTGCGCCCGGGTGATCCCACCGAGCCGATCGATTACAGGGTCGAGCGCGTGCGCGACGGGCGCTCGTTCTCGGTGCGCCGCTCGGTCGCGATACAGGCGGGCAAGCCCATCTTCTTCATGGCGGCCTCGTTTCACCTCCAGGAGAAGGGGCTCGATCACCACGATCCGCCGCCGGAGGATCTGCCCGGGCCGGAGGAGACGCCGACGCTCGACGAGCTGATCTCGCACTATCCCGAGCGCATCGGCATCTGGAAGACCATGCCCCGCCCGATCGACGTGCGCTACCTGGGCAACCCGGGGTGGATGCGCCCCGGCGACCGCAAGGCCGACCCGCACAACCGAGTATGGATGCGCGTCGATGGCAAGCTGCCTGACGATCCGCTGCTGCACGCTTGCATGCTCGCGTACGCGTCGGATCTGACGCTGCTCGACTCGGTGCTGTCGGTGCACGGCGAGGTGTGGGGGCCGGGCGGCGTCATCGGCGCCTCGCTCGACCACGCGCTGTGGTTCCACCGTCCGTTCCGGGCCGACGAGTGGATTCTCTACGACTGCTGGAGCCCATCGGCGGCGGGCGGGCGGGGCCTTGCGACCGGGCGGATGTTCACGCGCCAGGGCCGCCACATCGCCACCGCCGTTCAAGAAGGACTGTTGCGCCGGGTAGGAGCGTGACCCCATGGAGTTGGTGACCCTCGACGAGATCCGCGCCGCCGCGGCGCGCGTGCCCTCGACCAAGCTGGTCGCCTTCGGCGAACAGCTCTGGCTCAAGCCGGAGAACACCCAGCCGACGAGATCGTTCAAGATCCGTGGGGCGACCAACGCCATCGCGGAGCTGGCACCCAAGCTGGTGATCACCCACTCCTCCGGCAATCACGGTGCGGCCCTTGCCTTTGCGGCCAATGCTGCGGGGGTACCCGCGATAGTGGTCGTGCCCGAGACGGCGCCCGAGGTCAAGGTCGGCGCGATCCGCGAGCTAGGCGCCGAGGTCGTGGTGGTCAAGCCGGCGGAGAGGGTTTCGGCGGCCGAGCGGCTGGCGCAGGAGCGCGGCGCCACGCTGATCCCGCCGTTCGACAACCGCCACATCATCGCCGGGCAGGGCACCATCGGCCTGGAGATCCTTGAGGAGATGCCCGAGGTTGAGGTGGTCGTCGCTCCGGTGGGCGGGGCGGGCCTCATCTCTGGGATCGCGACGGCGGTGAAGTCCGTGCGCCCGGACGTGCGCGTGATCGGCGTCGAGCCGGAGTTGGCCGCCGAGGCGCAGGAGAGCCTGCAGAGCGGCAGGCTGATCTCGTGGCCGGTGGAGAAGACCTATCGCACGGTGGCGGACGGCGTGCGGATGGGGCCGTCGGCATTGACGTTTGCGCATGTGAGGGAGTACGTCGACGACATCATCACGGTGAGCGAGGAGGAGATCCTCAAGGCGGTGGGGGTGCTGGCGAGGCAGGTGTTGCTCACCGCGGAGCCCAGCGGGGCGCTGACGACGGCGGCCTACCTCTATCGGCGGGAGTTGCTGCCCGCGGGCCGGACCGTGGCGGTGGTCTCCGGGGGAAACGTGGACCCGCAGCTACTGCGAAGCTGCCTCACCTAAGCTAGATCGTATGCGCCTGTCCGCCCGCGTCGACTACGCCCTGCGAGCCGTCATCGAACTAGCCCGCGGTGGGGAATCACCCATCACCGCCGACCGGATCGCCCGTGCACAGGAGATCCCGCCCAAGTTCTGCGAGAGCATCCTGCTCCAGTTGCGGCGCGGCGGCGTGGTTTACGCGCAGCGCGGCCCGGAAGGTGGCTACTGGCTGGCCAAACCGGCGTCCGCGCTCACCCTACTGGAGATCATCGAGGTGATCGACGGGCCGCTGGGCTCGCCCCGAACCCAGGCGGAGGGGTCGCTGCAGAAGGTGTGGGCGGCGCTTGAACAGGCCGAGCGGCGGATCCTGACCGAGGTCACCATCGAGCACGTGATCAGCGGCGGGCTACCCGACTCCGTCACCGAGCTGACTGTAATGCCCGTCTAGCTCCTTGACCGTGGCGGCGATCCGGTCGCGCAGCTCGATCGGCTCCACGACGTGGACGTCGACGCCGAGGCGCAGGAGGTCGCCGAGGGCGTGGCCCATCTCCTCGATCGGGATCGTGGTGGTGACCCAGCCATCAGCGTCCACATCGGACACATTGGCCCGTGCCGCCCGCGCGGCGAGGTGACCGAACAGGTCGGTGATCCGCTCCAAACCCCTGGGGGACAGGCGGATTGTGGCCTCGCCCCGGTGACGGCGCCGGTCGAACTCGTCCAGATAGGACTGCCAGTAGGCGGCGAGCTGGAAGCCGGACGGGCGCTCGAACGGCTCGTCAAGCGGATGCAACTCCAGTATCTCCGAGACCCGGTAGGTGCGTGGCGTGTTCTTGGAGGCGGCCACGAGGTACCAGCGGCCGCCCTTGAGCACCAGGCCGTACGGGTCGAGCGTCCGGACCACCTCGCGCGGGGCCTCCCACCGCCGGTACCTGATCGTGATCCGGTGCTGGCTCCAGACCGCCTCGGCGACCGCGAGCAGATGGGGCACCAGGTCGCTTTGGCGGTACCAGCCCGGCGCATCAAGGTGAAAGCGCTCCCTGATCCGGCCGGCGCGATCGCGCAGTTCCGCCGGGAGCGCGGCCATCAGCTTGAGCTGCGCCGCGGTCACCACCGCACCCAGGCCCAGCTCCGCCGCCGGGCCGGGAAGGCCGGACAGGAACAGGGACTCGGCCTCATCGGTCGTCAAGCCGGTGAGCTGCGTCCGGTACCCGTCCAATAATTGATATCCGCCGGACCAGCCCGCGTCGCCGTAGAGCGGCACGCCGGCGCCGTGCAAGGACTCGACATCGCGGTAGATGGTGCGCACCGACACCTCCATCTCGGCGGCGAGCTGCTGCGCGGTCATGCGCCCCCGCGTCTGCAGCAGGAGCAGGATCGACAGGAGGCGGGCCGCGCGCACACGTTCATCATGCCCGCCGCGCCTGTCGGGTTGGCGGTCAGTAGACGAGACGACACAAGTGAGATTTCCAGCCGTCGATTTGCGGCCGGTGAGGACGCTATCGACGTGCCCTCACCGGCTGATCGTGTTTCCAATGTGGTCAGTCTGCCCTGGCCGCAGCGCCCACGAGGCCGGTGTCGTCGTCCGGACGGCCGGCATCGATGGTGTGGGTGAAGACAAGGCGCGCGTGATCGGGGTCGTATGGGTCGCCCTCGCAGTCAAGCATCACGACCTGGCCGGGGCGCAGCTCGTTGAGCAGGATGCGCTCGGAGAGAGGGTCCTCGATCTCGCGCCGGATGGTGCGGCGCAGCGGGCGGGCACCCATCGCCGGGTTCGCGTCCTTGCGGACGAGGAACCTCCTGGCAGCGTCGGTGAGCCTGAGATCCATGTCCCGGTGGCGCAGCTGGGCTGAGATACGTGCGGTCATGATGGTGCTGATACCGAGGAGCTGCTCCTCGTTCAGCCGGTGAAACACGATGGTGTCGTCGATGCGGTTGAGGAACTCCGGCCGCAGATGCTGCTTGAGCTCATCGTTGACCGTCTGCTTCATCCGGTCGTAGTCCGCCTGGAAGGTCTCGGCCGCCTGGAACCCCATCACCACCGCCTTCGCCGCGTCCCTGGTCCCGAGGTTGGTGGTCAAGATGATCACTGTGTTCTTGAAGTCAACGACCCGGCCCTGGCCGTCGGTGAGCCGGCCGTCCTCCAGGATCTGGAGCAGGGTGTTGAACACATCGGGATGCGCCTTTTCGATCTCGTCGAAGAGCACCACCGAGAACGGCCGCCGCCGCACCTCCTCCGACAGCTGACCGCC
>Ga0075421_100010403_pt1 | contig 11498 bp, 12 predicted proteins | sample SoiMetdeltSBSDD5_FD_75292 | JGI IMG/M metagenome (GOLD analysis project Ga0075421, IMG submission 75292) | Bulk soil microbial communities from a Populus tree surrounding site in Tennessee, USA - Soil MetaG P. deltoides SBSDD5 | ecosystem: Environmental > Terrestrial > Soil > Tree plantation...
AGCGCTGGTGAGGCGGGGGATCACCCGGCGCCCGCGCGACCTGGAGCGGAGGACGATGCGGTCGGCCGCCACCGAGACCAGCAGGTCGCCGAGCGGGATCTGCTGCTCCGGCGGCCCGCCCGCCGCGCCCAGGTAGGGGATCTCCGCGGAGCGCAGCACCGGGCGGCAGATCACGTTGCCCAGCCGTCCCTCGGGGAGGTGGACGACCTCGGCGAAGATCGCGTCCGGGTCCTGCGCCTCCTCCGCCGCGGCGTGCTCCCGGACCAGCGCCTCCAGCGCGGGATCGCCGTGGCAGAAGCGCCCTACCAGCACCCCGCCCGGCGGGCCGTAGAGGTACTTGAAGTGCAGGTCGAAGTCCCCGCGGTCGACCGCCGCGCCGGACTCCGCGGCGAGCGCGGCGCGCACGAAGAACGCCCCGGGGAACGGGAGGCGGTCCTTCACCTCCAGCGACTTCAGGTCCTCCGCCCCCAGCGCCAGCTCCGTGGCTCCGGTCCGGACGGCGCGATCCAGCAGCCGCAGCAGCACGTCCGCCCGATCGTCCCAGCGGGGGCCGGGCCCCTCCTGGTACGGGGCGAAGATCAGCCCTTCGAGGAGCGGCGCGTTCGCTCCCGCCGGATCGCCGGAGCGCTCGAAGCCGATGCCGGCCTCCTCGTCCAGCGCCTCCAGCAGCGGCACCTCGCGGTCGCCGTAGCGCTGGACGAAGGCGCGGCGGAATTCGACCAGGCCGGACATCTCCGCGGCCGGGGTGATGCGCTGGAGCAGCGCCAGCGCGCGGTCGAGCTCCGCCATCACCGCGCGCCCGAGCGAGGCGCTCTCCGCCGGCCGGTGGAGGTCCACCTGGAACAGCCGCTCCACCTTCGCGGGCGCGGGGAGGCGCTCCAGCGAGCGCGCCAGGTCCAGGTAGCGGGCGGGCGGGAGGCCCAGCGGAACCGAGTCCAGCTCCGACAGCGCCCGGTCCACCTGATCCAGCGCGGCGCCCATCCACGCGTGCGACGGCCGCGCGGACAGCTCGCGCGCGATCCGCGGCGCCGGCGCGGCCCCGGTGAGCCAGGGCGTGAAGTCGCTGACCAGGATCTGGCTGTCGATCAGCTCCAGCACGTACTCCTCGGCGTCGCCCCGGCCCACCTCGGGATCCGCGGCGGTGACGGCGGTCACCAGCGCCTCGATGGTCGCCCCGGAGGCCGCGCGCTCCAGGGCCGCGCGCAGGTGCGGCGTCTCGCCGACCTCCACCAGGTGGTAGGTGCGGCCCTGCTTCTCGCTGCTCCGCGCCTCCACGTAGCGCACCGTCCCCGCCACCTCGCTCAGGCTGGAGGTGGGGCGGAAGGTCAGCGTCCGCTGGAAGTCGCGGTCGCGCCCGACGCGCTCGGTGAGCTCCCAGAGGTACTCGGTGTCCAGGCGGGCGTATCGACGGCAGGCGGTGGCGGGCGGCAGCTCCAGGTTCGTCGCCCCGCCGCAGCGGCCGGTGGTGACGCCGGCGAAGAGCCCGAACGGCGACGGCCGCGCGCACATGCGGGCGAAGTACTTGGCCACCGAGAGCTCGACCTTGCGGCGGCGCTCCGCGGCGGCGTCCGGGGCGCCGAGCTGTTCCAGGCTCTCCTCCAGGGCGGGCGAGGCGACGAAGAGGGCCTCGCGGATGACCGGGTCGGCCGCGGCGGCGGCCAGGCGTTCGCCGAGGAGCGCGTGGTCGTGCGCCAGCGCCGCCTCCAGGTCTCCGCCCGCCTCGTAGGCGGCGCGCGCGCGCAGCCCCTCACCCAGGGCGCGGGCCCGCTCCACCGGCAACAGGGGTGAGCGGAGGACGAAGAATCCGGTGGCCTTGGGCATCGGGGGGCGGACGACGATATCCCGGGTGCGGCGCAGAGGAGCTCACCGTGCGATGTGGCCCCCGCCGTCGCTCCGCGGGGTCCTTGGGCCCGCGGGGCGGGAGATGGCGCGCCGGGGGCCTGGCGGCCCTGGACGTCTCATGTCCCTCGCGCGGCGTGAGAGAATCCACCAGCGATGCCCCCGTCCCCGCCATCGCTCCGCGAGGTCCTTGGGCCCGCGGGGGGCAGATGGTGCGCCGGGGGTCTGGCGGCCCTGGACGTCTCACGTCCCGCGCGCGGCGTGAGAGAATCCACCGCGCGATGCCCCCGTCCCCACCATCGCTCCGCCAGGACCTTCAGCTCCACGAGCACGGGGAGCTGGTGCGGGTGATCTCGCCCGCCACCGGCCGCGAGCACTTCCTCCGCGCCGTGGAGTGGCGGGTGGCCCGCGAGATGGACGGCCGCCGCCCGCTCCCGGAGCTGGAGCGCCGCGCGCAGCGCCTGGGCGTCCCCGCCACCGCCGCCAACCTGGAGACGTTCGTCCGTGAGCTGGAGGCCCGCGGGCTCCTCGCTCCCCAGCCGGCGCCGGCGCAGCTCCTGCCGGATCGTCCGCGCTTCTCGCTCCGCGGCTGGCCCGAGGAGAAGCAGCGCCGCGTCGAGGCCGCGCTGCTGGCCCTCAAGGAGGAGCGCTACGCCGAGGCGCACCAACTGCTGGAGCAGGATCTGCGGCAAGCCCCGGATTGCGAGGAGCTGCGCGCCTTCGCGGAGGGCGTCCGGCGGGCGGAGGTGGACGCCACCAGCGAGCAGGACGAGCAGTGGGCCCTGGCGGAGATGGTCCGCGTCGAGGGCGACGGGCTGGTGCTCGCCACGCCGTTGCCGCTCCCGCGGGATGCGGACGCCGGGCCCCCGGCCCGGTCACCGCGCTGGCACGTCCCGGTCCTGCTGGCGGCGGCGGCGGTCCTCGCGCTCGGCCTCCCCTTCCCCTACCGCCTCTCCGGCGACTGCGTGCTGGCCGCGGCGGACCGCGCCACCGTGCGCGCCACCGTCGCCGGGCGGCTGGAGCGGATCGCGGCGAAGGACGGCGATCCCGTCCGGAAGGGCGATCTGCTGGTGCAGCTCGGCGACCCGGACCTGGGCGCCCGGTACGAGGAGGCCAAGGCGAGGCGGGCCCAGGCGGAGCTGGCGCTGCAGCAGCTCCAGTCCGGGCCTACGTCCCAGCAGCTGGACCGCGCGCGCGCGGCGGTGGCGAGGGCGGCCGCCCAGACGCAGGCGCTGCAGGTCGACGCCCAGCGCCTGGAGCACGCCGCGGCCGACGGGCACGGGAGCGCCGCGGAGCTGGCGAAGGCCCGGCGCCTGCTCGACGGCGCGCGGTGGGAGGAGCGATCCACACAGGCGGCGCTGGGCCTGCTGGAGGCGGGCGCCACGGCCGAGGCGCTGGCGCAGCGCCGGGCGGAGCTGGAGGAGGCCCGGGCGCTGGAGGCGGCGCTGGCGCAGCGGCTGGAGGCCGGGGCCATCCGCGCCCCGCGCGACGGCGTGCTCCAGGCCACGGACCTGCACCTGCGCGCCGGCGCCTGGGTGAAGCCGGGGGAGCCCCTCGCCGAGATCCAGGGACGGCGCTCCTTCCGGGTGGAGGGCCGCCTCTCGGAGCTGGACGCGGAGGGGCTGGCGCCGGGGCTCCCGTTCCGGGTCCGGCTCGGCGACGGAAAGGGAGCGGTGCTCTCCGGGAGCGTGGAGGCGCTGGGGGAGCGCTTCGAGCCGCGCGCCGGGGAGACCGCGGCGGTGCGCGTCCGGGGCACGGTGGAGGACACGTCCGGGAGCGCGCGCGACGGCATGAGCGGCCGCCTGGAGGTGGAGCAAGGCAGGGCGCCGCTGGCGCGGATCCTCCTGCGCAAGGTCCGCCATTTCCTCGCCGCGCACTGGCCCTAGGGACCGGTTCTCCCCCCGGTCATACCCGCGGGCGTGCCGGCCGTAATACCCTGCGATCCTGGATGAGCCTCCCCCGCGCCAGTCCGCCCTCCGACTCCGAGCCGCGCGACGACTCCGAAGAGAAGGAGACCGAGGAGGAATCTCCCGCGGACAAGCTGGCGGACCCGGAGCCGGACGAGGTCTTCACCACCCACACGCCCTGGCGCCGGCGCGCGCTGCTGATCGCGGTGGCGGCGGTGGTCGCGGCCGCCGCCTCCTCCATCCCCCTGCCCTACCGGATCACCGACGACTGCCGGATCGAGGCGACCCATCGCGCCCACCTCCGCTTCGCGGTCGCCGGGCGCGTGCAGGAGGTGCTGGCGCGCGAGGGAGACCGGGTGGAGCGCGGCCAGGTGGTGGCGCGCCTGTTCCCGGGCGAGCTGCAGAACGAGCTGGAGCGGGCCCGCGCGCGCTCGAAGAAGGTGGAGGCGGAGCTGGCGGCGCTCCAGCGCGGCGCGCGCCAGGAGGAGCTGGAGCAGGCCCGGCTGGCCGCCTCCCGGAAGGCGGCGGAGATGGAGTTCGCCGCGCGGGAGGTGGAGCGCTGGAAGAACGCCGCCGACACCGGGGCCGGCTCCCGGGAGGAGGCGGACCGCGCCCGGAGCGAGCTGGAGATCAAGCAGCGCGAGCACGAGGAGGCGCTGGCGCTGTGGCGGCTGCTGCGCGCCGGCAATCGCCCGGAGACGGTGGCCGCCAAGCGCGCCGAGCTGGAGCAGGTGCAGGGCGAGGTCCGGCTGCTGGAGCAGAAGCTGGCGGACACCGAGCTGCGCTCTCCGCTGAGCGGCGTGATCGCCACCCCCAACCTCGACCAGCGCGTCGGCGAGCAGATGCAGATCGGCCAGGACTTCGCCGAGGTGCTGGACCGCTCCCAGCTGGAGGTGGAGGTGCTGGTGGACGAGTCGCAGATCGACCTGGTGGCGCCCGGCCAGCCGGTCAGGGTGCGGCTGCGGAGCCTGCCGGACCGGGAGAGCGCCGGCGCGGTGGAGCGCATCGCGCCGCGGGTGGAGGAGAAGCACGTGGAGGGCCTCACCCGCGGCAAGCGCTTCGTCCGGGTGCGCGGCGCGCTCGCGAACCCGGGCGACCTCCTCCGCCCCGGGATGCAGGGCTCGGCGCAGATCGAGATCGGCCGGATGACCCTGTTCGGCCAGGCGAAGCGCAAGCTGGAGCGCGTGCTCCGGGTCTCGCTGTTCTTCTAGAAACCCGAACGCCCATGGCCCCGCCGAAGCTGTACCAGCGGAACTTCGACCTGGTCGCCTCCACCCGGGGCGACGCCGTCACCTTCGCCGGCCGCGGCCGGAAGCCGTTCACGCTGGAGCAAGTGGACGCCGCGCAGTTCTCCCGCGTGCTGCAGCTGCTGGCCAGGCCGGTGGCGCGCCGGGAGCTGCTGGCGGAGGTGGACGGCGACACGCTGGATGGGCTGGTGGAGGCGGGCGTGATCGTGGAGGGGACGGAGGCGGAGCTGCTGGAGCGCCGCCGGCCGCCGCCCGCCACCCGGCCGTGCCGCCACCTGGTGGTCGGCGTCACCGGCGCGGTCAACGCGGTGCACGTGGTGTCGATGCTGCCGCTGCTCTACCACCACTTCTGCGACCGCCTGGACGTCGTCTTCACCGAGTCCGCGCTCCGCTTCGTCAACCCGCAGGCGATGAGCTACTTCGGCATCGGCTGCTGGACGGACGCGTTCGCCCCGCGCGGCGAGGTGAACGTCCCCCACATCCACCTGGCGCGCTCCGCGGAGCTGGTGGTGGTGATGCCGGCCTCGGCGGCCAGCCTGCAGCGCTTCGCCTCCGGGGCGTGCAGCGACCTGCTCTCGCTGGTGGTGGCGGCCACCAGGGCCCCGGTGGCCGTGGCGCCGTCCATGAACCAGGCGATGTGGGCCAGCCCGGCGGTGCAGCGCAACGTCCAGCAGCTCCGCGCGGACGGCTTCCACATCATCGAGCCCGGCCTCGCGCTGGAGGTCTCCGACCGGCACGAGGCGCAGCCGGAGCACGGCGGGATGGGCCTCTCCGCGTTCACGGTGGTGGAGGCGCTCTCGGCGCTGCTGCCTGAGGTCAGGGCTCGACCCCGGCCAGCCGCAGCGAGAGGTCGCCGGTCACGGCGCTGAGGGAGAACCGCGCCAGCAGCAGGTCGGCCTGCACCTGCGCGTGGCGGCGCTCGGCGTCCGAGACCGCGTTCTCGGCGGTGAGCACGTCGAACAGCGTCCCCCGCCCCTGCCCGTACCGGTTCTGCTCCGCCGCCAGCGCCTCCTTCGCCAGCGCCACCGAGCGGGCGGCCAGCTCCAGCCGCGCCGCCGCGTTCTCCGCCGCCTCGGCCGCCGCCACCGCCGCGCGGGAGGCCTCCTGCTCGGTGCGGCGCAGCGCCGCCTCCGCCCGCTGCAGCTCCGCGGTGGCCTGCTGCATGTCCGCCTGCGCCGTCGCGTTGTCCAGCGGGACGCTCAAGGTGAGCCCCACCCCGTAGACCGCGTGCTGCACCCGCGCCATCTCCAGCAGCGCGCCGGCCGGCGAGCCGAGGTCGAAGCCGGTGGTCCCGGCGAACGCGCTCAGGTCCAGGGCCGGGCGGGCGGCGTCCTGGAGGTGCTTCAGCCGCTCGCGGCGGCGCTCCACCTCCTGCCGCGCCGCCAGCACGCCCGGGTTGTGGGCCGCCGCCGCGGAGGCCGCACGGGCCGGGCCGGCCGCCGGCGCCTTCGCCACCTCGCTCACCACCGTGGCGATGGGCGGCTCCCCCGCGGCGGGCCACCCCAGCTCGGCGCGGAGCGCGCGCTCGGCGTCCGCCGCCGCCAGCTTGCCGGCCAGCGCCCGCTCCGCGCGGACCACCTGCGCCTGCTGCAGGCGCACCAGGTCCGAGGAGGGGACGATGCCCAGGTCGATCCGCTTCCGGGTGAGCGCCAGCTCCTGCGCGTCGCGCTCCGCGGCCCGCGCGGCCACCTGCACCTCCTGCTCCTTCACGTAGAGCGCGTAGTACGCCGCGGCGGCGCGCACCGCGGCGCGCGCCAGCTCCTCCAGGCGGCGCAGGCGGGCGGCGTCCAGGCCACGGAGCGCCGCGCGGGAGGCGGCCAGCGCCGCGTCCGGCCCGCCGCCGCGCAGCAGCGGCTGGGTCACGGTGAGGGTGAGCGTGGACACGTCGTAGCTGTAGCGATCCGGGGTGGAGAGGCCCAGGAGCTCCTCCAGCGGGCGGATGGCGTTGGGCTGGTTCCCGTGGAGGAACCGCTGCGACAGCGACGCCCGGGTGCCGGTGGAGAAGCCCTTCTCCAGCAGGAGGGACTCCCGCACCTCCGCCGCCTGCAGCACCTGGCCCAGGTCCGGCGCGTTGTAGACGCTCTGGGACGCCAGGGCCTCGCCGCTCAGGCGCCAGTCGAACGGCGCCCGCGCGCGCCGCTCCTCCGCATGCGCGGCGCGCACGGCGAGCACCGCCTCGGTCAGCGCCGGGCTCAGCTCCACCATGCGGTCCAGCAGCGCGTTCAGCTCCACCGACCGGGGAGCCGGGCTCACCTGCGCAACCAGGACCAGCGCCGCGGCGGCCGCCAGCGTCACACGCGCATGCTGCCACGGGCGAGCGCTCCGGCTAGTTTCCAGCCCCACCCATGGCATGGCACCCACTCCTCCGGGGAGCGCAGGCGGCCCGCGCGCGCGCGGCGGTGACGCGGCTGATGGCGCCCGGCCCGCGCCCGTACCGCCGGAGCAAGGTGCCGGGCCCCGGCCTCCACCTGGGGGAGTGCGGCCTGGCGGTGGCGCGCGCGTACCTCGCCCGGGCGAGCGGAGATCCCGCGGAGCGGCGACGCGCCCGCCGGCACCTCGAGCGCGCCCTGGGGGCGCTGGAGCGCGTCGAGCTGAGCGGCGCCTTCGCCACCGGCCTCCCCGGCATCGCCTGGACGCTCGCCCATCTCCAGCGCGAGGGATTCCTGGAGCCCGACGAGGACCTGGCCGCCGCCCTGGACGAGGCGATGCTGGACGCGGTCGCCTCCAGGACCTGGAAGGGCGACCACGAGCAGCACATGGGGCTGGCCGGCCTCGGGACCGCCGCGCTGGAGCGCCTCCCGCGGAGGGCGGCCCGGCGCACGCTGGAGCACGTGGTCCGACACCTGGACCAGGGGGCGCGGCGCGCCGGCGCCGGCCTGACGTGGCCCGGAGAGGACGACGCGGGGGCGCCCAGGTACCTGCTGGGCGTCCCGCACGGGGTCGCCGGCCCGATCGCGTTCCTCGCGCGCGCCCGGGCGCTGGGCGTGGCGCCGGGAAGGTCGCGGCGGCTGCTCGAGGGCGCGGTGGCGTTCCTCCTCGGCGCGGAGCTCCCGGCGTCGGCTCGCTCGCGCTTCCCGTACCAGTGGATCCCCGGAGCCGCGGGCGCGCCGTGCCGGTCCGCGTGGTGCCACGGCGACGCCGGGATCGCCGCGGCGCTGCTCTCCGCCGCGCGAGCCGCGCGCGAGCCGGCCTGGGCGAAGGCGGCGATCCGGGTGGCCCGCAGCGCCGCCGCGCGCCCGTTCAAGGACGCCGGAATCGTGGACGCCACGGTGTGCCACGGTGCGTTCGGCACCGCGCATCTGCTCAACAGGATGTTTCATGCGACAAGAGATCCCGTCCTGGGGCGCGGCGCCCGCCGCTTCCTCGGCCGCGGACTCCAGCTCCTGCGCGCCGCGGAGTCCGGGCGCGCGCGCTGGCCGGAGCTGGGACAGAGAGGCCTGCTGATCGGCGATGCCGGGATGGCCCTGGTGCTGCTCGCGGCGACCACCCACATCGAGCCACGCTGGGACCGAGCGCTGTCGGTGAACATCTCACCATGAGATGTAACAACCGCAATGCGCCTGTTATTTCACGGTAGCACTGGAACTTTTGTATCAAAAGTGCTTTATTACGCATCAGCCGAGCGACCCGGCTGCGCCCGTCCAGGCCCCCCAGCACCTACACCAGGAGCGCGACGTGAAGAAGAAGCTCAAGCTGAGCAAGAAGACGCTCAGGAACCTGAAGCTCAAGCTGAAGAAGTCCAGCGACCGCAAAGCGGCACCCCTCCTCGCCGAGCCCATCATCATCGACGACGGGGACTTCGAGGCACGTACCACCAACGGCAGCAGTTGCTAAGCGGAGGACCACGCCATGAAGAAGAAGCTGAAGCTGAACAAGAAGACGCTCAGGAACCTGAAGCTCAAGCTCAAGAAGTCCAGCGACAAGAAGGTGGCGCCGCTCTACCTCGAGCCCATCCTCATCGACGACGACGGCGAATACAACCCCACCAACGGGTCGAGCTGCTGACCTGAAGGAGCCCGCGTCTTGAAGAAGAAGCTGAAGCTGAACAAGAGGACGCTGAAGAACCTCAAGCTCACGATCAAGAAGGCGAGCGACCGCAAGGCGGCGCCTTACATCATCGTCCCCGACGATCCGCTGTACGTCCGAAGCAACGGCAGCAGCTGCTGACGGAGGAGCGCGATGAAGAAGAGGCCCAAGCTGAACAAGAAGACGCTGCGGAACCTGAAGCTGAAGCTCCGGAAGGTCAGCGACAAGAAGGTGGCGCCGATCAGCGGCGGCATCATCTACCCCGACAACCCCAGCAACGGCAGCAGCTGCACCTAGCGGTCGCAGCTCGCCGAGGAACGCGCCATGAAGAAGAAGCCCACGCTGAACAAGAAGACCCTCAGGAACCTCAAGCTGAAGCTGAAGCAGGTCAACCCGCGCAAGGCAGTGCCCCTGGTCTACCTCAACCCGAGCAACGGCTCGAGCTGCCCCACCACTCCCTACTAGAGGAGACGCCGTGAAGAAAAAGCCCAGGCTGAGCAAGAAGACCCTGAGGAACCTCAAGCTGAAGCTCAGGCAGCTCAACCCCCGCAAGGTGGCGCCCCTGATCCTCAACCCGAGCAACGGCTCGAGCTGCCCCACCGGCACACCCATCTAACCGGCATACCCGCTCCCCACAGGAGAACCCGTGAAGAAGCTCAAGCTGAGCAAGAAGACGCTGAAGAACCTCAGGCTCACGTTGCAGCAGGTGGTCCCGTCGCCCAACCCGGCGCTCGACCCGAGCAACGGTTCGAGCTGCTAGCAGCAAGGCCGCACCCTCACGCAGTACGCTTCGGCCCGCTCCGATCTTTCGTCGGGGCGGGCTGATTTCTTCCGGGCGCCGGATGCACCTCTACGAGCTTCGCCGCGACCTCCAGCTCACCCCCGTCGTCCGGGACGGGGTGGAGCTGGTCGTGGCGCACGACCCGGTGGGCGACCTCTACATCGACCTGGATCCGGCGCAGGCGGAGCTGCTGGCGCTGGCGGACGGCAAGACGACCCCGGAGGAGATCCACGCGGCCCTGGAGGAGGCCGGCTCCTCGTTCACCGTGGGGGAGGTCTGGGACTTCCTCTCCGAGGCCACCGCGCGCGGCCTGATGACGCTCTCTTCGTTCGAGGACGAGATCCCCCTCGACTGGAGCGAGGCGCGGCGGGTGCGGCGCTACGCCACGGCGTGCGAGCGGAAGCTCCAGCAGCGCCCGGCCGGCGCGCCCTGGCGCACCGCGGCCGGGTCCGCCCTCCACCACCTGCGCCGCGAGCGGATGGTGCTGGCGGCCCGCTCCCTGGAGGAGGCGCTGGCGCTGGGCGCCCCGCCGGAGTGCCGGGAGCTGCTGGACCGGATCGGCGCGCTGCACTTCCAGACCCTGGGCGACGGGAGGATGTTCAAGCTGGGCAAGCTCCTCGACGGCGATCCGATCGCCGCCGCGCTGGCGCGGGCCCTGCGCTGGCTGCTCACCCCGTACTGGCTGGTGGCCTTCGCCGCCTCGGCGGTGGTCGCCACCGCGCTGGTGATGACCCAGCTGGACCGCGCGGAGCTGCAGCGGACCCTGGATCCGCTGCTCACCACCGTGGTGCTCCTGATCTCGCTCAGCCTGCACGAGCTGGGGCACGCGGTGGCCTGCCGCCGGGTGGGCGGCAAGGTGGGGAAGATCGGCGTCGGCCTGCTCTATTACTTCCTGCCCATCGCCTACGCGGACGTGAGCGGCACCTACCTGGTCCCGGACCGCTGGCGGCGGATGCTGGTGGGCGCGGCCGGCATCCTGGTGAACCAGACGCTGGTCGCCCTCGCCTACCCGTTCATGGTCCTCACCGAGCCGGGGACGGCGGTGCACTCGGTGGCCACGGCGGTGGTGGTGATGAACGTCGGCACCTACGTGATCAACGCCATCCCCTTCATCCGGCTGGACGGCTACTACATGCTGGCCGACCTGCTGAGCACGCCCAACCTGGCGCACGACGCGGAGCTGGCGCTCGCCTCGCTGGCGATGCCGGCGGTCCGGCCCGTGCAGGGCTTCAAGCTCTGGGTGCTGCGGGCGTTCGGCGCGGGCGCGCTGGCCTTCAAGCTGTTCTTCTTCCTGGTGGGCCTGCGGTACTTCTACGACTTCCTGGGCGGCAAGCTGGGCCGCACCATCGCCTTCGTGCTGGCCGCGATCATCGCCAAGCGGCTGCTGACCGGCTTCATCCTCCCGCCGCTGAGGTACCTCAAGGCCCACCCGGAGGCGCTGCGGACGTGGCGCGTCCAGGCCGCGCTGGCGCTGGTGGTGGGCGGGCTGTTCGCGGTCCCCTTCCCCTGGAGCGTGACCGCGGACGGGACGGTGCAGCGGCCCCACCTCCCCGCGCGGACCGCGGTGCCGGGGCGCCTCGCCCGCCTGGCGGTGCGCGACGGCGACCGGGTGGAGAAGGGCCAGTGGCTGGGCGCGCTGGAGAACCGCGACCTGGAGGCGCGCGCGCTGGCGGCGGCCGCCCGCCTCTCCACCGCGCG
>Ga0075421_100010406_pt1 | contig 11496 bp, 10 predicted proteins | sample SoiMetdeltSBSDD5_FD_75292 | JGI IMG/M metagenome (GOLD analysis project Ga0075421, IMG submission 75292) | Bulk soil microbial communities from a Populus tree surrounding site in Tennessee, USA - Soil MetaG P. deltoides SBSDD5 | ecosystem: Environmental > Terrestrial > Soil > Tree plantation...
GCGCCGAACTCGACGATCTTCTTCACCTTGCCGAGGTAGATCCGGTCCAGCTCCACCTCGCGACAGATGTCCTGCACGATCGACAGCGCCTTCTGCACCGACTCGGCGTCGGGCGAGAAGATCGTCACCCGGCCGTCGTCCTCGACGTCGATCTTGGTGCCGGTCTGCTCCTGGATGCCGCGGATGACCTTGCCGCCGGGGCCGATGATCTCGCGAATCTTCTCCGTGCGGATCTTGATGGTCACGAAGCGCGGCGCGTACGGCGACAGCTCGGCGCGCGGCTTGTCGATGGTGTCTCGCATCTTGCCGAGCACCACCATGCGCGCCTCGCGGGCTCGCGCCAGCGCCTCGCGCATGATCTCGATCGACACGCCCTTGATCTTGATGTCCATCTGCAGCGCGCAGACGCCCTTCTCGGTCCCCGCCACCTTGAAGTCCATGTCACCGTAGTGATCCTCGGTGCCCATGATGTCGGTGAGGATCCCGAACTTCTCGCCTTCCTTCACGAGGCCCATGGCGATGCCGGCCACGTGGGACTTGAGCGGCACGCCGGCGTCCATCAGCGACAGCGAGGCGCCGCACACCGTGGCCATCGACGACGAGCCGTTCGACTCCAGGATGTCGGAGACGACGCGGATCGTGTACGGGAACTCTTCCTTCGGGGGCAGCACGGCCTCGACGGCGCGCTCCGCGAGGGCGCCGTGGCCGATGTCGCGCCGCGACGGTGAGCCGAAGCGGCGCACCTCGCCGACCGAGAACGACGGGAAGTTGTAGTGCAGCATGAAGTGCCGGTACGACTCGCCCTCGAGCGCCTCGATCTTCTGCTCGTCCGACTTGGTGCCGAGGGTGGCCGCCACCAGCGCCTGGGTCTCGCCCCGTGTGAAGAGGGCCGAGCCGTGCGCACGCGGCAGGTAGGCGGTCTCGATGGAGATGGGCCGGATCTCGTTGACCTTGCGGCCGTCCACGCGGATCCCCTGCTCGACGATCAGGCGTCTGATCTCGACGGAGGCGACTGCCTCGAAGGCCTCCCGGATGGCCGCCTTCTTGGTCTCGTCGTTGCCGAAGGCCGCGAAGGCCTCGTCGAAGACGTGGTTGATCGCGTCCGCGCGGGCGTGCTTGTCGTGCGTCCCCAGGGCGGCGGCCAGCTTCGGCTGCGCCAGCTCGCGCACGCGCGCCTGCAGTGCCGGGTCCTTGCCCGCGTTCGGATCGAACGTCCAGCGCGGCTTGGCTCCCCGCGCGACCAGATCCTTCTGCATCCGCGCCAGCTTCTTGCACTCGGCGTGGCCGAAGGAGATGGCCTCGAGCATGGTCTCCTCGGGCACTTCCTTGGCGCCCGCCTCCACCATGAGCACGGCGTCCTCGGTCCCCGCGATCACGAGCTCGAGCGTGGAGACGCTCTGCTGCTCCGTGGTCGGATTCACGATGAAGCGGCCGTCCACCTGCCCCACGCGCACCGCGCCCACGGGACCGTCGAACGGCATGCCCGACAGGCAGAGGGCCGCCGAGGCGCCGTTCATGGCCAGAATATCGGGATCGTTCTCCTGGTCGCCCGAGATCACGAGGCAGATGACCTGGACCTCGTTCTTGAAGCCCTCGGGGAACAGCGGGCGGATCGGCCGATCGATCAGCCGTGAGGTCAAGATCTCCTTCTTGACCGGCGCGCCCTCGCGCTTGAAGTAGCCGCCGGGAATGCGGCCGCCGGCGTACGCGCGCTCGCGATACTCGACGGTGAGCGGGAAGAAGTCCTGGCCCTCCTTGGCGCTCTTCGCGGCCACGCAGGTGGCGAGCACCATGGTGCCGCCGTAGCGGACGACGACCGCGCCGTCCGCCTGCTTGGCAACCTTGCCAGTCTCGAGGGAGAGAGGGTGACCATTGATGTCGAGCTGTACGGTGTGACTCATCTGGATGCTTGTCCTCGCGGTTCGGCGGTGTCCCGGCGAACGCCTGATAGGGCAGGCGGCACGCTCGCGCGCCTGCGGAGGGCCCCCGGGTTCTCTTCCGTCCGAGGACCAGCCTGTTTCACTGCATGACGACCCGTTAGCGACGGATCCCGAGCTTGTCGATGATGACGCGGTACCGCTCGGTCTCCTTGTTCTTCAGATACTCCAGCAAACCTCGCCGCTTGCCGATGAGCATCAGGAGCCCGCGCCGGGAGTGATGATCCTTCGCGTGGCTCTTGAAATGCTCGGTCAGGCCGTTGATGCGCTCGGTGAGGAGCGCGATCTGGACCTCGGGCGAACCGGTATCGCCCTCGTGCGTCTTGAACTGCTCGATCAAGCTCTTCTTGCGGTCCACGGCCAGCGGCATCGGGGAGGCCTCCAATCGCCACGTCCCAGAGATGACTCCCCGGGGCGGGTTCAAAAAACCTTTTTTTTAGAGCAGATACGCGAGAAGGGTACCACGGGGCCTGAGCCAAGTAAAGGAACGGGTCAGACCCGGCGGCGGGCCTCGGCCACGTCCGACTCGATCTGGGTGCGAAGGGCCTCGACCGATGGAAACCGACGCTCCTCCCTGATACGCGACATGAAGGTTAGCGTAATGGTCTGACCATAGATGTCGCCCGAGAAATCCAGGAGATAGGCCTCGACGGCTAACGTCGTCTCGTTGAACGTGGGCCGGACCCCGACGTTCACGACGGCGCGCTCTTTTCGACCGCCGACCTCCGCTGTGCACGCATAGACGCCGGCCGCCACGAGGACGGGCCGGGTCGGCGCCACGTTGGCGGTCGGAAACCCCAGCGTCCGGCCCCGCCCCGCCCCGTGGGTGACGGTGCCGGACAGCGTGTACGAGCGGCCCAGCAGCCGCGCGGCCGCCTCGAGGTCTCCACGCTGGAGGGCCGCCCGGATCTCGGTCGACGAGACGGCGACACCGGCGACCATCATGGGCTCGGCGATGTGGGTGCGGAAGCCGAGGCGCTCGCCCAGGCTTCGGAGGAGCGCCACGTCGCCACGGGCACCGCGACCGAACCGATGGTTGAACCCGACCACGATCTCACGGGCCCCGAGGCGCGCGAGCAGGACGTCCTTCACGAAGGCCTCGGGCTCGATCGCCGCCAGCTCGCGGGTGAACGGCAGCACGACGGCCGCGTCCATCCCGCACCCCTCGATCAGCGCGAGTCGCTCGTCGAGCGTCGTGATTGGTAGCGGCGCTCGCCCGGGCTGCAGGATCTCGATCGGATGGGGATCGAACGTGCACGCGATGGCGGGCATCCCGGCCTCGCGACCGTGGGCGACGGCGGCGCCGAGGATCGCCCGGTGCCCGAGGTGGACACCGTCGAAGACGCCGAGCGCGACGGCCGAGGGCCGCGCGTCAGGCGGGACGGGCGGCAGTCCCCGGACGATCCGCATGCACCATCCTGACCGGCCGCACGCTGCGCCCGCCCGCGGCCGCCTCCCCCACCCCGAGCAGCCCGCCGATTTCGTCGTAGACACGCACGAGGCGCGCGCCGGCGAGCGGCGGCGCCACGTCGGCCGGCTGGCCGTGACGGAACTGGCGAGCGGCCTCGGCGTCGAGCCGCGCCACCGGCCAGTCGGCCAGCGCCGCGTCCACCGGCAGCACCCGTGCCCATAGAGGCTCGGGCTCCGTGTCGCGGAGCTCCGTCCACGTGACGGCCATCTTCAGCGCAAACGGCCCGACGCGGGTGCGCGTGAGACGCTCCACGGCGCCGCCGCAGCCGAGGGCGGCGCCGAGATCCGCCGCCAGCACCCGGACGTACGTCCCCTTGCCGCACACGATACGCAGGGTAGCGTCCCGTTCGCCGACCTCTTCCACCGCGATGGAGGCCACCACCACCTCGCGCGGCGTCCGCTCGACCTCCACGCCCTCGCGGGCGAGCTCGTAAAGCCGCCGGCCCTCGTGATGGACGGCGGAGAACATCGGCGGCACCTGCACGATGCGACCCACGAACGGCCGGCAGGCCGCCTCCAGCCGCTCGCGCGACAGCTCGCTGACCGGCGCCTCCGCGAGGACCTTGCCGCTCATGTCGTGCGTGTCGGTGGTGACCCCGAACCGCACGGTCGCCACGTACTCCTTGTCCTGCTCCATGAGGTAGGGCGTCAGCTTGGTCGCCTCGCCGACGAGCAGCGGAAGCACGCCGGTGGCGGGCGGATCGAGGGTCCCGGCATGGCCGATGCGGCGCACGCCCAGGCGGCGGCGGGCGAGCGCCACCGCGTCGAAGGACGTGACCCCCGCCGCCTTGTCCACGACGAGGATGCCCGACGCGCGATCGGTCATCGGGCCGCCGCGATGGCGGCGCGAACGGCCTCGAGCACCTGCTGGGTCACGACGTCGAGGGAGCCGCGTACGGTGGCGCCGGCCGCGTTGGCGTGACCGCCGCCGCCGAATTTCGCGGCCACGCGATTGACGTCCACCTCGCCCTTGGCGCGGAGACTCACCTTCACGCGGTCGCCGCCGAGCTCGCGCAGCAGGCACCCCACCTTCACGCTGGCGATGGAGCGCGGGTAGTTCACGAGCTCCTCGGCTTCCACGAAGCGCTCGGGCACGAGGCCTGCCGGCAGCGCCAGCCACGCGACGCGGCCGTCGTCCGAGACGCGAACGCGGGAGAGCGACTCGCCCAGGAAGCGCAGCGAGTCCGGCGCGCGACGCTCGTAGAGGGCGGAGGAGACCGCGGCCGGGTCGGCTCCCGCCTCGGTCAGGGCGGAGGCGATGCGAAACGTCTCCGGGGTCACGTTCGAGTAGCGGAACGATCCCGTATCGGTGTGCACCGCCGTGAAGAGATTGGCCGCGATCGAGGGCGTCAGCGTCACGCCGAGCGCCATCAGAAGCCGATAGACCATCTCGCCGGTGGCGGCGGCGCCGACGTCGATCCAGTTCACGCTCCCGTAGCGGCGGTTGTCGGGGTGGTGGTCGATGTTGACCACCGCCGTCGAGGCCGCGCGGGCGGCGTCGATCAGGCCCTCGGTGCGATCGGGGTTCGGGCAGTCGGTCAGCACGGCGACGTCGAAGTGGCCCTCGAGGGATTTCAGAACTCCGTAGGACGCCACGCCGGGAAGGAAATCCAGCGAGCCGGGGGCGGGGTGAGGACCGCCCGCCACCACGCGCCAGCCGCGGCTGCCGAGCGCCTCCCCGAGGGCCAGGAGGGTACCGAGCACGTCGGCGTCGGGATGCACGTGGCCGAGCATCAGCGCCCGCCCGGGCGCGCGATCGAGCGCGGCGAGGACGTCGCCGGGGACGCGCAGGTCGCCGCTCACGAGCCCGGCTGGACCTTCTTCAGCAGCGACTGAATCCGCGCCGCGTGCTCCAGCGAGTGATCGGCGCGGAAGTCGAGCTCGGGAGTCACGCGCAGGTCGAGGTTCTGGCGCAGCCAGTTGCGGACGAAGCCCTTGGCGCTCTCGAGGGCGGCCATCGACGACTTCCACTTGGCCTCGTCACCCAGCACGGAGACGAAGATCTTCGCCTGCCGCAGATCCTTGGACGTCTCGACCTCGGTCACGGTCACGAAGCCGAGCCGCGGGTCCTTCAGCTCTCGCTGCAGCAGCGTCGAGATCTCCTCCTTGATGAGCTGGTTCACGCGATCGAGCCGCTTGCCCTGCATCACAGAATCTCCACGGACGTCTCGAGCACGCGGCCCTCGACGTGGTCCTCGATGAAATCCATCGCCTTGGATACGACCTCGTTGGCGTGGCGGGCGTCGCCGGACACGTAGGCGAGCGCCAGGGTGGCGCGCTGCCACATGTCCTGGTGGTCGACCTCCGCCACCGAGACCTCGAACCGTGCGCGCACCTTTTCCTTGAGCCCCTTGAGGACGTGCCGCTTGCCCTTGAGGGAATCGACGTCCGGCAGGTGCAGCTCCACCATCCCCAGCGCGACGCGCGCGGCCGACACGTCTCCGACCTCGCGCGCTACAGCGTGCGCGCGACCTCTTCGGTGCTGAAGACCTCGATCAGGTCGCCGGGCTGGATGCCGGACACGGCGTCGACGCCGATGCCGCACTCCTGCCCGTTCGGCACCTCGCGCACCTCGTCCTTGAACCGCTTCAGGGAGGTGACGGTGCCTTCGCCCAGCAGCGAGTCGCCACGCTTCACGCGGGCCTTGGCGCCACGCACGATCTTGCCCTCGGCCACGTACGAGCCGGCGATCGGCCCGAGCTTCGAGATGACGAAGATCTGACGGACTTGCGCCCGACCGATGATCGTCTCGCGGATCTCCGGCGCCAGCAGACCGGCCAGGGCGGCCTTGAGGTCGTTGATCGCCTCGTAGATGACGTTGTAGGAGCGCAGGTCGACGCCGTTGGCCTGCGCCTGCGTGGTCGCCTTCGGCTCCGCCTTCACGTTGAAGCCCAGCACGATGGCGCCAGAGGCCGACGCCAGCATCACGTCGCTCTCGTTGATGGCGCCGACGGAAGAGTGGATGACCTTCAGCTTCACCTCGTCGGTGGAGAGCTGCTCCAGCGACTGGGCCAGAGCCTCCACCGAGCCCTGGACGTCGGCCTTGAGGATGAGCCGCAGCTCCTTGATCTCGCCCGTCTGGATCTGCTTCTGCAGCCCTTCGAGCGTGATCCGCGTCGATGCCTTGCCAGCGCCCTTCGCGCGATCGGCGCGCATGTTGGCGATCTGCCGCGCCTTGCGCTCGTCGGAGACCGCCACCAGCACGTCGCCGGCGGACGGCACGCCGGACAGACCCAGGATCTCGACGGGGTCGGACGGACCGGCGGTCTTGACCTTCTTGCCGGTGGGATCGATGAGCGCCCGGATGCGGCCCGAGTGCGAGCCCACCACGATCGCGTCGCCTTCCTTCAGGGTGCCCGTCTGGATGAGAGCGGTGGCCACGGGACCGCGCCCGCGGTCCAGGCGGCTCTCGATGATCACGCCCTTGGCGGCGCGATTGGGATTCGCCTTCAGCTCCAGGATCTCGGACTGCAGCGCGGTCATCTCGAGGAGCTGATCGATGCCGGTGCCGCGCTTGGCCGACGTCGGCACGAAGATCGTCTGACCGCCCCAGTCCTCGGGGACCAGCTCGAGGTTCGCCAGCTCGCGCTTGACGCGATCGGGGTCCGCCTCGGGCTTGTCGATCTTGTTGACGGCCACGATGATCGGCACGTTGGCCGCGCGCGCGTGGTTGATGGCTTCCTGCGTCTGCGGCATCACACCGTCGTCGGCAGCCACCACGAGGATGACGATGTCGGTCGCCTGGGCGCCGCGCGCGCGCATGGCCGTGAACGCCTCGTGGCCCGGGGTGTCGAGGAACGTGACCTTGCCGTGCGAGGTCATGACCTGATACGCGCCGATGTGCTGCGTGATCCCGCCGAACTCCTTCTCGGCCACCTTCGACTTGCGGATGGCGTCGAGCAGCGACGTCTTGCCGTGGTCGACGTGGCCCATGACCGTCACCACCGGCGGCCGCAGCGTCTGCGCGCCCGGCGTTTCGGCGTCTTCTTCCTCCAATACCTCTCCCTCGACGGAGCGGATCTCGACGTCGAAGCCGAACTTGTCGGCCACGAGCTTGGCCTCCGTCGGATCGAGGAGGTCGTTGACCATGCGCATGACGCCGAGCTCGATGAGCGCCTTGATGACCTCACCCGATTTACGGCGCATCTTCTCGGCAAGCTCCGCCACCGTGACCGACTCCGGGACGCGCACGAGCTCGCGGCGAACCTCGACGGGGGGCGCCGGTGGCGCTTCCTGGACGACGGCCGCGGGTGCCACCGGCCGATGGATCTCGGGTGGTGTCGCGGGCGGCCTCGTGGTCGAGGTCGACGGCGCGCTGGCGGCGGGAGCCGCCGGCACCGGACGCGGCGGTGCCGCGGGACGCGGCGGTGGCGCCGGCGCCGCCGGACGCGGTGGTGACACGGTCACGCGCGGCTGGCTGAACGGTCCCGCCGGATGGCGCGGCGAGGGCCGCGACGGCGGCGGTGCCGCCGGCCGCTCGAGCGGCCGGAACGGAACGATCTTCGGCTCGGGCTTCGCCGTGGACGGCGCCGCCGGCGGCGCGGCCACGGCGGCGGCGGGACGCATGGGCTCGACCGGCGGAGCCTGCGGAGGCTGCACGCGCGGCGGCTCCGGCGCGATCTCCGGCGGTCGCGGCGCGATCGCCGGCGGCTCGGCCGTGATTTCGGCCGGCTTCGGCTTGACGATGGTCGCGGCAGGCGCCACCACGGGCGCGTCCTCCGTCTCGTCGACCGTCGTCTTCTTCGTGCGCGGCTTCTTCGGCGCGGCCTCGGCGCCCTCGACCTTCGGCTTGGCGACGCGCTTGGGCTTCACCGGCTCTTCCGGAAGCTCGCGGCCCTTGCCGAGCTTGGTGCGCAGATCGTTGGCCAGCTTGGCGTCCAGCGGCGTCATGGCCCGCACGCCCTTGTGTCCCATCTCCTCGGCCGCGAGCATCAGATCCTTGCTCGTCACGCCGAGCTCCTTCGCCAGTTCGATGACCTTTACTTTCGTCGCTGCCACCGTCTCATCACCTCCTGGAAACCACAGTGTCGATCAAGTCCGTCCGCGCCGCGCTCGGCTTTCTGAATGCGTGAGCGAGCCGCCCCGGCTTCAGCGCCCGCTCGAGGCACTCGGCATCCGCGCACACGTAGGCGCCGCGACCGTCCGCGGCCGCATCGGCCTCGACGCGGCCGTCAGCGCGGCGCACCAGCCGCTGCATCTCGGCCTTGGGCCGGCGACGACGGCATCCAATACAGGTCCGGGTCGGCGTGGTGAGGGCGGTCATGCCGTGGCGGGCGGGTGCTCCGGCTCCGCCGTGGCCGGCTGCTCTTCGACCTTGGGGGCGCGCGCAGCCACCCACTCCTCCGCCGCCTCGTGCAGGGGGGCGGCCGCGTCACCGACGCCGGGAATCTCCGCCAGCCGCTCGCGTCCTGCCGCCGCGATCGCGCGCGGGCTCGACAGGCCCGCCGCCGCCAGCGCCTCCAGCACCGCCGGCGTCGCGCCGCGGAAGGTGGTCAGCGCGATCCGGCCCGCCTCGGCGTCCTCGGCCTCGGCACGCTCGACCTCGACCTCGCCCTCGCTCTTGATGTCGATGCGCATGCCGGTCAGCTTTGCGGCCAACCGCGCGTTCTGCCCCTTCTTGCCGATGGCCAGGGACAGCTGGTTGTCGGGCACCACCACCAGCGCCGACAGCTGGCCATCCTCGTCCGGCTCGTCGGCGATCGTCACCGCCGACACCTTGGCCGGCGAGAGCGCCCGCGCCACGAACGTGGCGGGGTCGTGCGACCACTCGATGATGTCGATCTTCTCGCCGCGCAGCTCGCGGCTGATCACCTGGATCCGGGTGCCGCGCAGCCCGACGCAGGCGCCGATCGGGTCGACGTCGCGCTTCGTCGACGCCACCGCCACCTTCGCGCGCTCGCCAGCCTCGCGCGCGGTGGCCTTCACGATCACGATGCCTTCCTGGATCTCGGGAATCTCGGTCTCGAAGAGTCGCGCGAGATAGCCGGGATGCGTGCGCGAGAGCGAGATCTGCGGGCCCTTGGCCGTGCGCCGCACCTCGAGCACGAAGGCGCGCACGCGATCGCCGGGATTGTAGCGCTCGCCCGGGATCTGCTCGCGCTCGGGCAGGATGGCCTCGGCCTTGCCGATCTCGAGGATCACGTTGCGCTTCTCGATCCGGTGCACGAGCCCGCGCAGGATCTGGCCCTCCTTGCCGACGAACTCCGAGTAGATGCCCTCGCGCTCGGCGTCGCGGACCTTCTGGAGGATGACCTGCTTGGCCGTCTGAGCGGCGATGCGGCCGAGGTCCTGGAGCGGCTTCTCCTGGAGGAGCTCGAGCTCGTCGTCCAGCTCCGCTTCCGGGTTCAACGCCTTGGCCTCGGCGAGGGAGATCTCCGCGTCGGGATCCGCGACCTCCTGCACGACCTTCTTGCGGTGGTAGACGCGGAACGCGCCCGTCTTGCGGTCGATGTGAACGCGGATGTTTTCAGCGGGCCCGAGACTCTTGCGGGACGCCGAGAGCAAGGCAGACTCCAGCGCTTCGAAGAGGACCTCCTTGTCGATCCCCTTCTCGCGTCCCAGCTGGTCGATGACCATGATCAATTCGCGATTCATGTCTGCGCTGACCGCTTCTCCCACGGCACGTCCGCGTCCAACTTTGCCTTCGTGATGCTCGCCCGATCCAGCTTCGTCTCGGCGCCGTCCTGCTCGAGGATGAGGAATCCCCCATCGATGCCGACGAGGCGGCCTCGCACTTCCTCTCCGCCGGCGAGCCAGCACTGTAGTCGCTTGCCGACCGCCCAGCGGAACTCGCGATCCTTGCGAAGCTGGCGATCCAGCCCCGGCGACGAAACCTCGAGATCGTACGCCTCCTCGATCAACGCCGACGCGTCGAGCACGTCGCCAACCTCGCGACTGACGCGCTGGCAGTCGTCGATCCCAACTCCCCCCGGCTTGTCGACGAACAGGCGCAGCACGCCCCGGGGTCGGCGCGGCCTGAACTCCAGATCGACGAGCGTCAACCCGTGATCCAGGAGCACCGGCTGCACAACCTCCTCGATCTGGAGCTGCCGCTCGTCTTCTTCCATCCCTGCACACCAAAAGTAAAAAAGTGGGCAAGGCCCACTTTTTCAGGACTTTAGCACGGGGATACACCGCTGGCAAGGCTTCCTTAGGCCGATGAACGGAAGACCTCCAGTCCGCGGAGCGTCTCGACGACCGCCGCGGGCGCTATCCGGTGCTCGCGGCGCGGGGCACGGCGTTCCTTCAGCTCGACCACGCCCTCCTTGGCCAGCGCGTTGCCGACCGTGATGCGGACCGGCATCCCGAGCAGATCCGCATCCTTGAACTTCACCCCGGGCCGCTCCTCGCGGTCGTCGAGCAGCGGGTCGAAGCCGGCGGCCGCGCAGGCCTCGTAGATCGAGCGGGCGGCGGCCATCTGGGCGGCGTCCTTGAGGCTCACCACCACGATGTGGACCTTGAAGGGCGCGATGGACGCCGGCCACACGATGCCGTCCGCGTCGGCGTTCTGCTCGATGGCGGTGGCCGCGATGCGGGCGGGCCCGATGCCGTAGGAGCCCATGACGATCGGACGCTCCTGACCCGATTCGTCGAGGTACATCGCCTTGAGCCCTTCCGCGTACTTGGTGCCGAGCTTGAAGATGTTGCCGATCTCGATCACGCGCTCGACGGCGAGCGGCTTGCCGCAGTTCACGCAGCGCTCGCCCTCCTGCACGGTGTGAAGGTCCGCCCAGCGCGCCTCGAAGTCCTGCCCGGGCACGACGTTCTTCAGATGGACGCCCTCCCGATTGGCGCCGACCACGTAGGCGCCCTCGCGCAGCGTCTCGTCGGCCACCACGGCGACGCGCGCGCCAACGGGCCCGACCGAACCGACAGCCACACCGAGGTGCTGGCGGACCTCCTCCGGATGCGCGGGTCGCGCGTCCTCGCCAAGCGCCCGCGCGAGCTTTCGCTCGTGCAGATTGTGGTCGCCGCGCACCAGCACCAGCACCGGCCCCGCCTTCGGCGCCACGAACAGCAGTGACTTGATGGTGAGCCGCGGGTCGATCTTCAGGAAGGCGGCGACCTCGGCGATGGTGCGCGCGTTCGG
>Ga0075421_100010408_pt1 | contig 11496 bp, 10 predicted proteins | sample SoiMetdeltSBSDD5_FD_75292 | JGI IMG/M metagenome (GOLD analysis project Ga0075421, IMG submission 75292) | Bulk soil microbial communities from a Populus tree surrounding site in Tennessee, USA - Soil MetaG P. deltoides SBSDD5 | ecosystem: Environmental > Terrestrial > Soil > Tree plantation...
ATCGGAACCATGCTGCTGGGCGGCGCCGGCACCGATGCGCTGCGTGTCGTCGCCGAAGCGGTTCTGTAGAAACGCTTGATGCGCGCGCAGTCCAGCCACAATAGACCACGGCCTCTTTATTTGGCGGGCAATGCGGGCGTGCTCTTGCTGCGCGCTTCTGCAATGAGCTTTGCAACCACCGACGTCGAACCGACGAGTTCGACCATGACGACCTTGTCGTAGGGAATCGACATTTTCTCGGGGCCGTGCCAATCAGTGTCGCTGCGCCGGACGAGCTTGTTCACGCGCTGGTTCGATTTCGCATCCGACGAAATTTGGACGTAGTAGACGTCGCTCAACACGAGAGCATCCGGCGTGGTGCGATCGAGGAAGCCATAGAACACCGGCCCGCCGACGATCGTAACGGCGTAAAGTGAGCCCGGGGATCCGAGGCCGAGATCTCGTGCTTCTTTAGAACACGCTGCCAGCAAAACGAACAGGGCCGCGGCCAAGTATGAAGCCGCGCGACCTGTCACTTGCCCGACCGCCGTACGACAGCGCACGCGAGACGCAATACGTTCAACCGTGCACCCACGAGCAAGAGGAGTGAGAGGGCGAACAGGTGAAGCATGCCTGGTTCAGGAACCGTCCCGCCGCCCCCGCCGTTAGGCGGTGGCAGGATGAGTGCGCCGTTCGCACCGAGCAGATAATCGAAGCCAAATCCCTGGCCCGGGCGGCTGCCGTTAAAAAAGAAATCGAATTCCAGGTCCACGATTGTGTTGAGCGCATATGCGCCGAGATCGAGAAGCGTGTCGTCAAAGAAACTCTCGGCAGCGGCAAGGCTGGTGAACACCTGATTGAGGATCACGCTGCCGTCCCGCGTAATCACGAACTGCAGACTGTCGAACGCGGTGCCGAGCCCGTCGGTGAACGCGAGATCGTCCAGGAATCCGGCGAAGAGGTTACCTGGGGAGGCGAACTTGGAGGTGTCGATGTCGACATCGAACTCGCTGTGATACGTGCGTGCGCCGGTTCCGTCCGCTGGATAAGCCGCACCCATGGCGGTCTTACTGAGGACGCTGAACCCGGGGGCGCCGAACACGGCCGCGACGTTCGGATTCGCAGCGAGCTCCACACTCACGTTGCCGGGTAATCCCGTCGCGAAAGCATAAGACTGCAGCGTGCCCGTCGTATCGATGCCGGCCTTTACGCCGCCGATGTTCACTGCGCTCGAGGTAAACGCCGTGCTCGCGACCGGCGCAGTCGCCTTCGCTTGGAAAGTACTGAATGCAGCCCCTGAGGTGCTTGCATCCGTGGCCGATGTACCGCTGCTGCCGCGCGCCAGCGACACGGCGGTGGCTTGCGCACCATTCGCGGAGGAAGCAATCGCGCCGGCGTTCGCAGCGCCGAGCACGCCATTGTTCGCTGCGCCGGCCAAAGCGATCGCGATCGCCCCGGCGCTCGCGCCATTCGTGGCACCGGCACCCGCAAACGCAAGCGCGTTACCGCCTGCGCCAACACCACCCGCGCCGCCGGCGCCGCCGTTACCGCCTTGCGCAGTGGCCGAGGTAACGACCGCATTGCCTGCGCCGCCCGAAGTAACGGCGGCCGTGGAGGCGAGCGCGTGACCACCCGCGCCGCTGTTCGTGCCGATTCCGCCTGCGCCGCCCAAGGCGACTGCATTGATGTTCATTGAGCCTGCACCGGTCAGAGGACTCGTACTGCCGGCCGTCGCATCGCCCCCTTTGCCGCCAATGTTAGTTCCAGCGCCGCCTGCGCCACCGACCGCGTTGAAGGTGACATTCACGGTCTTGCTCGTCGCATCTGAAAACGCTGCATTGCGCGTCGACGTCGCAGCGCCTCCACCACCACCCGTCCCATTCGGTGCATTGCCGCCGGCACCACCGAGTGCGGTCTGCACCAGAACGAGCGTGCCGCCTTGCGTCGAGCCGCTCACCGCGTTCACCAGCGTGCTCGCAGCCCCGGCACCTCCAACGTCCCCTCCCGCGGCCCCGGCCCCACCCGTCTGCGTCACGCTTGCGGTAGCGGTTCCGGCACTACCGGTGATTGCCTGCGCCGTCGAACCCGAAGCAACGCCACCCGCGCCGCTGACACTGAGGCCAAACCCCCCCGCACCACCGGTCGCGGTCACGGTCGCAATCGCATCACCGGAACTGGTCGTCGCTAGTGCTGCCGTGCCTGACACAGCGCCCCCGGCACCACCATTACTTGGCGATGATCCCCCTTGGCCGCCAAGAGCCGTCGCGGTCGCCTCTGCGTTGCCGATGTTCGTACTCGCGCTCGCCGTCACGCCACCCACGCTACCGCCGGGCCCCGAGTCGTTAGCGCCTCCGGTCCCCTGCGCCCTGGCCGTTGCATTGCCTACACCGCCGATCGCGATGGCTTGCGATAGCACTACCGCCCCAGCCGCCGCGCTACCTAGCGAAGCGTTTTGGTTACCGCCAACAGCCGTGCTCTGCGCGAGCGCTGCTCCCAGGCTGCTCGCGCGCGCCCGCGCCGATGCGTCGCCGCCGGCGCCGGGGCCGGCAAGTCCGCCACCGCTCCCGCCACCGACAGCAGTGGACACCACCGATACCAATGCGTTACCGCCAGTGATATCCGCATTCGCCGTGGCCTGACCGCCAGAGCCTTGCGCGCCGCTGGGGCCTCCTCCCCCACCCTGACCGCCCGTAGCTGTCACTGTCACATTCAGCTGGGCGCTCGTCGTCTCACTCAGCGTCAGAATCGAAGACGCCGCCCCCCCATTGCCCCCGGTACCACCGCTCGAATTTCCACCCGCACCGCCGATCGCCGTCTGCACCAGAACGAGCGTGCCGCCTTGTGTTGAACCACTCACGGCATTGACCAGCGTATTAGCTACAACAGGCCCGCCCAAGGACGCGCCCGTTCCGCCCTTTCCGCTCGTCTGTATTACCTCCGCCCTGGCAATGCCCGCGCTTCCCGTAACGGCCTGCGCTGTTGACCCAGACGTGAACCCGCCGATGCCCCCCGTCACCCCTCCGTTGCCGCCGTTTCCGCCCGTCGCCGTCACCGTGGCAACTGCGTTGCCCGACGTCGTCGTCGCAACCGCAGTCGTATTCGTTACATTCCCGCCGGTACCGCCGACGATTGTTCCATCACCTCCGGTACCGCCGACGACGGTGACATCCGCCGTTGCATCGCCCGGCGCCTTGTTGTCCGTTACCGTGATGTTCGCAAACGATTGACCCTGTCCTCCAACAGGCCCGCCTGAGGCACCCGGCGCGCCGATGAATGTAGCGGCCCCGGTGCTCAAGGGGAAACCGGGGGATACAAATGCAAGGGCGAGTACCAGAGCCCGAAGAGCACATCGCGAATACGACTTTGGAAACTGGCGGCGCGCGGTTCTGACTGTTTTTGCCGACGGCATTCCCGACTCCCTCGAAGCGACGGTGGCTCAAGCGATGACGCCCCAGCACGACGCGTACCAATTTACTATCGCGCTGAATGCCCGACGATTTTTAGCCGCGGCCGGAGTGAGGTGTCAACCATGCCGACAATTCTCGATTGGTTTGTATCTTGTCTTGTAACCGGCCCGCCCACGGGCGTTTGGCGCAACGCTCTATGGCCGAAGTTCAGCCCCTGGTCGTCTCGCGCACGCTGCCTTGCTTTTGCAGGCGACGCCAAGCTGTTCGTCGCCCCCGCGGTCGATCCGCAATGCTCAGAATATGGACCGCTCATTTCCGCTCGATGCCTAAAAGGACTCGATGCGAATCGCGATACTCGATGGATTACCTTCGGCAGTCGCAGCGCGCCGCCGATTGGTCCACGCTAGCGACGACATGCGAGATCGTTGTGTTCGACCGCCCGATCGCGGGTGCCGAAGCGGCGGAAGTGCTGCGCCTGTTCGACGTGATCTGCCTTCTGCGCGAGCGCATGCCGTTTCCGCGCGAGCTCATCGAGGCGCTCCCGAATCTCAGGATGCTCGCGGTGACGGGACTCTACAACCGCACGCTCGATGTCGCTGCCGCCGCCGAGCGCGGCATTGTGGTTTCCTACACCGAACTGCGAGGCCCGTATCGCAACGCGACCGCCGAGCTCACGTGGGCGCTGATATTCGCGGTCGCGCGGCATATTCCCGAGGAATCGCAGCGCATGCGTTCGGGGGGCTGGCAGACCACGGTCGGCATCACGCTGATGGGACGCACGCTGGGGCTGCTGGGGCTGGGCCGGCAGGCGAGGCGGGTGCTACCGATTGCGAAAGCGCTCAACATGAACGTGATCGCGTGGAGTCAGAACCTCAAGGCAGAAACCGCCGTCGAAGCCGGCGTGAATCGCGTGGAGAAAGATGAGCTCTTTGCTACGAGCGATGTGCTGAGCGTTCACCTCGTGCTTGGAGAACGCACGCGCGGCATCGTGGGCGCGCGCGAACTCGCGCTCATGAAACGGTCCGCGATCCTCGTCAACACTTCACGAGGTCCGCTCATCGATGAACGCGCGCTCGTGGAGACACTGCATGCGCGGCGCATCGCAGGCGCGGGGCTCGACGTCTACGCGCACGAGCCGCTGCCCGACGATCACCCGCTGAGGAGCTTGCCGAACGTCGTGCTGATGCCCCACCAGGGCCACCACGTCGAAGAGTTCTACGAGGTTGCGTACCGCGACACTGTCGAGAACATCACGGCCTTTTTCGCTGGCCGGCCGATACGCATACTCAGTCCCGAGCGGATGCCGGTCATTTTCTGCAGAAGCTCTCCCGAGAGGTGACCCGCCGCCCCGGTGCCCTGGCTCCCGTAGTTGATGTCTCCCGGCTTCGCTTTGGCGAGGGCGCTGAGCTCCGACACGGAGCTCGCGCCGAATTCCCGCCGCGCCACTTCACGCACGTGCCGTACAAGGGCGGCAACGACATCATGGCGCCGCTGCTGGGCGGCGAGCTCCAGTTGTCCTTCGCGAGCTCGACGGTAGTCAAAGGGATGCGCAGCCGCACGAAGGTCCTCGCCGTTACCTGCCCGCAGAGGGATCCGGCGTTGCCCGACATGCCGACGATGAGCGAAGCCGGCGTGAAAGGCTACGACGCTTCGTTCTGGTTCGGCCTCCTCGCTCCGGCGCGCACGTCCCAGGCGATCGCGCAGCGGCTGAACGCGGTGCTGCGTGAGACGCTGGGCGACGCCGAGCTCATGCGCCCGCTCCAGGAGCTCGGACTCATCCCCGCACCCTCGACACCCGTGGGGTTTGCCGCACGCATCCGGGCAGACTTCGTCAAATGGAAGGACGTCCTCACCACGCGGTGAGTGCACCGACAGGATCGACTTGCGCTAATCTGCATCTTCCAAGGCACGAGACAGCATAAACCCGTCCGGAGGAGCCATGACCACCCTCGCGACCCGCCTCACCATCAAACGCTTGCATCCGCTCTTTGTTGCCGAGGTGACCGGCATCGATCTGTCGCGACCGATACCGCGCGAGGACTTCCGCACAATCTGGGAGGCTTTCAACGAGCACCAGATCCTCGTCTTTCGCGATCAGGCGTTCGATGACGCGTCTCAGATCGCGTTCAGCCGCAACTTCGGCAGCCTCGAGACGATGATCGCCCATCCGGGCAACGACTGGAACCCCGGGCACATCTCGGTCATGACGAACCTCGGGAAAGACGGCAACTTCCTGCCGCTCGATCATCCGGCGATGGTCCACCGGGAGCGCAATGAGGCCTGGCACAGCGACAGCTCGTTCAAGCCCGTCGCCGCGCTCGCATCGCTTCTGTCCGCGCGCATCGTGCCGCCGGTCGGCGGCAATACCGACTTCGCGAGCGCGCGCGCGGCTTACGATGCGCTATCCGAGCAGCGCAAAGCCGAGCTCGAAGGAGTGATCGTCGTTCACCGCATGACGCATCCGGACATGGAGAACGACAAAGGCTATCGTGACGAAGACAAGAAGCGCCACGTCGTTACGCATCCGCTGATCCGGACGAATCCCGTCAACGGCCGCAAAGCGCTCTACGTCGGCGCCCACGCGCAGGAAATCATCGGGATGCCGCCGCAGGAAGGTTCCAGGATTCTCGACGAGCTGACCGCGTTCTGCACGCAGCCGCAGTTCGTGTACAGCCATCACTGGCGCGACGGCGACGCGGTGATGTGGGACAACCGCTGCACGCTGCACCGCGCGACGCCGTTCGACAAGACCAAGTACAAGCGCAAGCTGCACCGCACGACAATCGCGGGAAAGGCGCCGGATAGCGCGTTTGCGACAATGCCGGAACCGCGTGTCGCTTAGATCCTCCCTTACCAAAATCTTCCTTGGTCTGGGCTTCTGCCTCGCCCTGGCGAGCCATGACGTTTCCGGTGCGACTGAGTCGTCCCTGACCGTAACACCAATCGGCTCAGCGCTGGAAATTCCGGCCACGCTGATCAGACCCGACGGCGCGGGACCGTTTCCGGCCATCGTCATCATGCATGACTGCAGTGGCCTCGGTCCGCGCTCGAGCGGCGCACCGGCGCGGTGGTCGAAAGCGCTCGTTCAGCAAGGCTACGTCGTTCTGATTCCCGACAGCTTTACGCCACGCGGATTTCCTGACGGCGTGTGTACCATCCCCGGCAGCGAAACGACGTCTGCCAGTGGCTATGCGCGCGCCGCGGACGCCTACGGCGCGCTCGGTGCGTTGCGCGCACTGCCGTTCGTCGATGGCAAGCGCGTCGGTGTAATGGGCAATTCCCATGGCGGCTGGACCGTCCTCGCCGCGATGGTGGCTGCGCAGCCTGGAGGCGACAACGCGCTGGCGGAGGCGAAGCGCAATGGTTTTGCGGCGGCGCTCGCTCTCTATCCAAGTTGCACGCCGCGCTATGGCGGCTGGTCGACAGCACGCGAGAAAGGGAGCCGCTTCGGCCCCGCCGTTACGTTCAGCGGGACCTACCAGCCGCTCGCGCCCCTGCTGATCCTGACCGGGGAAAAAGACGACTGGACGCCGGCGGAACCATGCCGCCGCCTGGTCGAAGCGAGTCGCGCGGCAGGTTATCCCGTCGAGATCAAAGTCTATCCGGGCGCGCATCATGGTTTCGACAACGACAGGCCGGTGCGCTACGACGCGCGGCGTAACAATCCCAACTCGCCTTCCGGTCGGGGCGCGACCACGGGCGGCGATTCCGCCGCATCAGCGGACGCGCGGAAGCAGGTCGCTTCGTTCTTCTCCCTGCATCTGAAGCAGAGCGCAGAAAATCCGACCGGCAACGCGGCGCGCTAGAAATAACCTTCGATGAAGCGCCCGACCCACGGCGGCATCGAGACATCGTCCACACGGTCGAACGGCGGCATGTAAGGCTTGATATCCAGCACCGGTGTCCCGTCGAGCGCGTCGAGGCCGCGTACTCTGACGATGTTGTCTTCAATCCCCAGCAGCTTCACGGCGGTTACGCCGATCGGGTTTGGACGGAACTTCGTACGCTGCGCGAACACGCCGAGCTCCTGCAGGTCCTCCATCCCACGCGGACGTCTCAGTAGCTGCTTCTTCAAATCGAAGCCTTGCGCTCGGTCGAGAAAGAACACCACCAATACATGCGAGAAGCCTTCCAGTCCCTGCAGGCCCGGAGCGTATTCAGCGTTCAGATGGATCTCGGAATCGACGGTCGCCCAGTTGCCCTGCGACATCTCGTTGACGGGGCATTTGACGGCGCCTATGGGATGAACCTGAAACATGGTGCTTTCCTGTTGAAGCAGTGCGAGGAGCCAGAACGGCAGCACGCGTATTCGTGCGTCCCTCGACATGTTCGCCGATAATAGGCTTCTTGCGGTAGCCTTCAAATAAGGAACAAATCATGAGGAGAGAAGTAATCGTCGCAATACTGCTCGCCGCTATAGGCATCGCCGCACCGCACGCGCACGCGCAGGGCGGCTCCGTATCCAAGTTCCCCGAGCGCCCCATTCGACTCGTGGTCGGATTTCCGCCGGGCGGCGCGACTGACATCCTCGCGCGCATCCTGTCGCAACACATGCCGGAGTCGATCGGCCAGCCGGTGGTGGTCGATAATCGCGGCGGCGCGAGCGGCACGATTGCGGCGGCGATGGTCGCGAAGGCGCCACCGGACGGCTACACCATCATGATGGTGCCGAGCGGCCCGTACACCATCAGCGCGAGCACGTACAGCAATCTCCCCTACGATGCCGTGCGGGATTTCACCGGCGTTTCGCTGCTCGCATGGGTGACGAATGTGATCGTCGTGCCGCAAGCTTCACCGGTGAAGACGTTGCAGGACATCATCCGCATGGCCAAGGAAAAACCCGGCCAGGTCACTTTTTCGTCGTCCGGCTCAGGATCCCTGCATCATCTCGCGGGCGAAGTAATGAAGCGCCTGACGGGCACGGAAATGATCCACGTTCCGTTCAAGGGCGGCGGCCCGGCGCTCACGGCGCTGGCAGGCGGTGAAGTCACGTTCGGCTTCACTTCGATGCCATCCGCGATGCCCCTCATCAACGCGAAGCGCGTGCGACCGATCGCCGTGACCAGCGAAAAGCGTATGTCGGCGCTGCCCGCCACGCCGACGATGACCGAAGCCGGCGTGCCGCCGCCCCCCGGCCTCGACATCCGCGAATGGTATGGCGTGATCGTGCCCGCTGCGACCCCGGCGCCGATCGTCAACAAGCTCAACGCCGAGATGGTGAAGGCGTTCAAGCGGCCGGACGTGCAGACGCGGCTCACCGAGATGGGTGCGGAGTACGTGGGCAGCTCTCCGCCGGCGCTCAGTCAGCAGCTCGCGAATGACGTACGAACGTGGGCGAAGTGGGTGAAGGAAGCAGGAGTGCGCGCGGACTGACGCACGTTATCCCCGATTCGAACTCGCATCAGGGATTTCGACTGTTCTCCCAGGGAGGGAATACGATGGCAAAAATCTTCGGTTTGCTGTGTGCCCTATTGGGTACTGTCGCACTGGTCTGGGCTCAATCGAGGTTCGACGCGGTGCAAATCAGAGCGACGCAAGTCGCTGCCAACGTCTGGATGCTCGAAGGGGAAGGCGGCAACATCGGCGTCTCCGTCGGCGATGATGGCGTGCTCCTCATCGATGACCAGTACGCTCCGCTCACTGAGAAGATCGTGGCGGCGGTGCGCAAGATCACCGACAAGCCGATCCGCTTTCTTGTCAACACGCACTGGCATGGCGACCACACCGGGGGTAACGAGAACCTGGGCAAAGCCGGCGTGCTGATCGTCGCGCACGACAACGTGCGAACGCGCCTGATGACCGACCAGGCCACGCTGCTAGGCAAAACGCCCGCGAGCCCCAAGGTGGCGCTGCCCCTGATCACGTTCAACGACAGTGTGACCTACCACATCAATGGCGACACCGTCGTTGTGTACAAGGTGCCAGCCTCGCACACCGACAGCGACGCATTCATCCGCTTCAAGAACGCCAACGTGGTGCACACGGGCGACGTCTTCGCCGCATACCGCTATCCGTACGTGGACACGATCAATGGCGGCTCGATGGCAGGCATCGTCAAGGCGCTGGACGACCTGATTCCGACGCTCGACGACAACACCAAAGTAATTCCCGGACACGGCGGCGTGTCCGGCAAGAAGGACGTGATCGCCTATCGCGACATGATCGCGACCGTGAGCGCGCGTGTTCAGGCGCTGGTGAAGCAGGGGAAGACGCTCGAAGAGATCAAGGCGGCAAGGCCGACCGCGGACTTCGACGAGCGCTGGGGCAAGCTGAGGCGTGGCGACCTGTTCGTCGAATTCGTCTACTACGGCTACGCCTCACACAAGAAATAGCAGCGCCGCAGTCGAAGCGCACAACTGCGCGGCTTACGGACAGGTCACCTTGAGGCCGGCCTCTCCGTCCGCGGGCGCTGAATTCTGAAGAACCCCGCTTTTTGCCGATTCGAAAACACAGGACGCGGAAGTGTCGACGAGCTTCGGCCCGGCCATGCCGGGGCTCGACGTGTAGCCCCACGAATTCACGGAGATGATGTCCCCAAAGCCGCTGGGGCTTATCGGCTGAATCCACGGCCCGCCGGAAGATCCTCCGGACAACGCGCAAGCGGGTAGCCACCAATTGACCGCGCCTTCCGTTGTCATGTCTTGAGCGCAGTACATGAGCTTCGGATCTTCGCTGTACGAATAGCCCAGCGCGTGGGTGTAATCCGCTGCAGTCGGGTCGTTGTAGAACACCGGCGCAAAGCTGAGCGGCAGCGAGCCCGCGGCTTCATCGAGGATATACGAGGCGGAGGTCGTGCCCGACTGGTGAGCGGCAGCATCATCAGCTACGACGTAGAACGCATAGTCCCACGCCACATTATCGGGAAATATGCGGTTCGCCCAATTGACATCCACAACGCCAAAGGTAGCAACCCAGCAGCCAATCGGATCGTTGCTGCAGTTGCGGTCGGTTCCCGTGCCCGTCGTGCCGTCCCGGTCTGGAATGAACATGACGTTGCGCGCAAATGCCTTGTTGGCATCGTCATAAACACAGTGCGCCGCCGTGAAGATGAGCGAGCGTCCGGTGACGCTGTCCGTCGCCACGGTCCCCGAGCACACATAGCCCGACCACGTCCTGCGCTTCGCGTTGCCGGGCATCTCGAAATAGAGGCGCCCAGATGCGAACTTGACGTAACCGCCGTTGGTCCAGTGCGCGCTCGTGACCGTAGCCGGGTCGTTGCTTCCAGTGCCACCAGTGCCGACCTTGAATGCGACTTGCGCCGACGTGCTGCTGTTTCCTCCTCTTGGTGCGGCATCCTTGGCTTCGACCCACCATGCCCAGTCCCCATCCGTGAATCCCTGGAGGCTCACGCGCCAGGTACCGTCGCCTGCTGAGACGGCGGAAAAAGACTGGGCCGCCAGACCGGTTTTCTGGATTTTGAAGGTCACTGACCTCACGCCGCTCGCGTCACTTACCGCAGCGCTGAAGGTGTACGAGGCGCCGATCGTGGCGCCCGCACCCGGATTCATGTTGCCGATCGCCGGCCCGGTCGTATCCGCAACGCCGCCGCCAGGAGCTGCCGTAGGCGATGCTGCCCGGCCGGATGCCTGCGCCAGGGCGGGGACATCGTGCCCATGAGGCTCGAGCGATCCATCGGGTCGCTTCAGATAACCGAGGCCGCGTGGATCGACCCTCAAATCGCGTGGTATGGCGGTGGCGCGGCGCTCGCTGCTCCAGTAATCGAACACGCTGGCCTTTCCGGGCGGCACTCTCGCGTTCTGCGCTGCGGCGGCTCCCGGAAGCAACGCCGCAACTAGCGAGACGGTCAACGACAACCCGCTGACGGTACCCTTCATTGTTCTCCCCCGTTTCCGATCGCGATCACACCATAGAGGAATCGAACGCCCCTCGCAAGACGAGGCGTACGACCAGAAGTCGAGTTACAGGAGATTTTGCCGGAACCGCAGCCGGGATCGTGACGTTCGAGATGTGAACGGTGCCGCCGCTCGTTACGCCAGGCCCACGACTTCAGCGAGCGCGTCGACTTGCTCACGATAGCGCCCCGTCGGATTGACGAGCAAATGCGTCGCGCCGGCCGCGACCAGCGCTTCCAGCTTTTCGCGAACCTCTT
>Ga0075421_100010411_pt1 | contig 11494 bp, 6 predicted proteins | sample SoiMetdeltSBSDD5_FD_75292 | JGI IMG/M metagenome (GOLD analysis project Ga0075421, IMG submission 75292) | Bulk soil microbial communities from a Populus tree surrounding site in Tennessee, USA - Soil MetaG P. deltoides SBSDD5 | ecosystem: Environmental > Terrestrial > Soil > Tree plantation...
TGGGTTGCGCCAACCAGGCCGGCGAAGACAGCCGGTGTGTCGCACGGCACGCGACTCTCGTGGCCGGACTGCCGATCGAAACGCCCGGCACCGTGCTACAGCGCAATTGCGCGAGCGGGCTCGACGCGCTGGTGTACGCCTCTCGCGCGGTTACGTGTGGCGAAGGCGATGTCTTCCTCGTTGGCGGTGTCGAGAGCATGAGCCGTGCGCCGTACGTCATGGGCAAGTCGGAATCGCCGTTCGGCCGCGACGTGAAGCTGTTCGACAGCACGGTGGGCCCGCGCTTCTCCAACCCGAAACTCAACAAACGCTTCGGTGACGATCAGATGCCGCAAACAGCAGACAATCTCGCGCGTGAATACAGCATTAGCCGCGAAGAGGCCGACAAGTTCGCGGCGCGATCGCAGCAGCGATACGCGATCGCAAAAGGCGAGGGCTTTTTTGCAGGCGAGATCGCACCTGTCGAGCTTCCGCCGTCCCGCAAAGGGCCCGTGCCGGCAGTGGCGGAAGACGAGCACCCGCGTCCCGGCACGGACGTCGCGGCGCTCGCGAAAATGCGCCCACTGTACGAAGGTGGTGTCACGACCGCCGGCAACGCCTCCGGCGTGAACGACGGTGCCGTTGCACTCTTTGTCGGGACGAAAAAAGCCGGCGAAAAAGCGGGCCTGAAGCCGCTCGCACGCGTCATTGCCAGCGGTGCGGCCGGCGTGCCTCCGCACATCATGGGCATCGGACCGGTCGCGGCTTCCCAGAAAGCGCTCGGCCGAGCGGGGCTGACGATCAAGGATATGGACGTCATCGAGATCAACGAAGCCTTCGCGGCACAAGTGTTGTCCTGCCTTAAAGGGCTCGGCGTCGCATCGGACGACACCCGCGTGAATCCCAACGGGGGCGCGATCGCGCTCGGACATCCCTTAGGGGCGTCCGGCGCACGTCTTGCGCTCACCGCGTCAAGGCAGCTGCAGCGGACTGGAGGCCGGTACGCCCTGGTCAGCTTGTGTATCGGCGGTGGCCAAGGTCTCGCGGCGATCCTCGAGCGCGTCTAAGAACACTCCCACTGTCTTGTGATCGCGGGGGCAGGCCGGCTGCGGGGGCGGCATCGGCCTGCCCCTTTCTGCATTCCAACGACTTTACATAATATGGATTATGCGAAGTATCGCAGGGCGTGTCAGCAGACCGTCAACAGCAGGTCGCCTCGAGCACGTCAGACGTATTCCAGTCCGCTCTGCTGCAATCCGACGAGGTTGATGTTCTGCTGAACCTGCGGGGTTTCCGCCGCCAGTACAGCGAGAGTTGCCTGCGTGTGCACACCGCTATCCAGCAATCCAACGTAGAAATTCAGGTCGGAGCTCGACGGCGGCACACCGACGACGTTCCTGTAAACGTGATTGACGAAATCGATGTTCGAATGCGATCCGGCGAGCTGCGCGAAGAAACCGTTGGCCGCCGCGACGCCGGCCACCTGGTCGTACGTCAGGCCCGTGTCGAAGAGACTGATGCCGATACCCACGAATTGTTTGTTCGAGACGAACTGCGCGCCGAACAGTGCGCCAATCAATTTTGCCGTCATGCCGGCGGCACCCTGCAGATCGAACGCGACCGAGCTGTCCGCGAACTTCAGGCGCTCGATGCCTGAGACACGATCAGTGCCATCCCTGCCGGCGCCAAAACCGTCAGCCACGTCGTACAGGAGCTCGGCCCCGGCGCCCGCGCGGCTGATCGCGTACTGACCCCGTACGCCTTGATACAGCGCCGTATCCATGCCGCCCGAGCCGACGACGAAATCGTCGCCCCCGCGCGCGAAAAATACGTCGTTCCCGCCAGTCCCGTTCATCACTTCGGCTGCCGCCGTTCCGAACCGCGCGCTCGCCGAGAGCTGCAGGCCGCGGAAGACGTCCGAAAAGCTGATCGCGTTGTCCGGAAAGACGAGCGTTTCGATACTCGGGGCAACGAAGTTGGTCGAATTGCTTTGCTCGATAATCAGCCACGCCTTGTCGGCCGTAAGCCCGAGCGTCGAAGCCGCGAACGGCTGCGTGAGCGACAGCACGTCGTTACCGCCCATGCCGATCCACGCAAAGCGTCCCGTGCCTGACGTGAACGTCTCGTCGAAAGACGTGCCCTGGTAGAACGCGCCCGACGTGCCGGCGCCCCAGTCGCCGCCCACGCCATCGTACCCATACAGATAGGCGAGCGCGGCGAGGTCCACCTCGTTGAATTGCGAATACGGGCCGCCGACGTGGGTGTACGACATTACGGTTTGCGACGTGTTGTCGCGGCTGCTCGGCAACGTCGGGGGCTCCTCGAATGGATGCTTGAGCCCGAGCGCATGCCCGATCTCGTGGAGCAGCACCTCGTATCCTGGATTGCCGGCGAAAGGCGTGTTGTTGACCCCCTGGTGCTCGCGATTATCGAGGAAGACAAACTGCTGAAGCGTGGTGCTCGTGACAGAGCCGCTCGCCTCGAACGTATAGCTCAGTCGCCAGGCGGCCTCGCCAGCGAGAGCGGGATTCGTGATGTCACAGACCGCGAACTGGATGTCCGCGTCTCTCCCGCTGCTCGTTTCGGCGAACTGGATTCCGGTCACCGAGGTCACATACGCGAGGATCTGGCGCGCGGCGGCCTGCTGTGCGGGGTTGAAGATGCCGGCCGCGGAATCCGATACCCCCATCGACAGCGAGATGTCGGAGGCGACATTGAAGGTGTACCGGACGGTGTTGCGAATCGGCACCAGCCAATTCCAGTTTGCGACGCTGGGGTCCCCGTTGGGCGCGCCCGAGCTGGAGATGAGCGCGTCTATCCAGGGGGCGTTCGCCACTAGCGGTGTCGAAAGATCGGTGACGGTCAGTTGGGCCATTTAGCCCGCTCCGCCCATACGCCCTGCCTTGCTTCCGTTACCATCCGTTCCTCACTATGCGCGTCAGCGGACGCGCGCCGACCCACCCGCGGATCCTCTTTGTCAATCCGAGGGTTCCGGCTCGTACTTGACGCGCCGGCGTGCTAGACTAGCCTGTTTATATGCAGCTTTTGGGCGAAGGCCCTACGGGCGGCCTGCGAATGGGGCGCGCGGCCACGAGGATCCAACCATGAGGCACCGGCAGCTATTGTATGGCAAATAAGTTCTCCGCCCGTTCGGAATTGGCAGCGGCGCTGTGGGCGCTGCGGCGGGTTTTCCTGACCGTCGGCGGCTTCAGCCTCGTCATCAACCTGCTCATGCTGGTGCCTTCGCTTTACATGCTGCAGGTCTACGATCGGGTGCTGACCAGCCGCAGCGAATCGACGCTGCTGATGCTGACGCTCCTGACGCTGGGTCTGCTCGGGCTCATGGCGGGTCTGGAATGGGTGCGATCACGGCTCCTTGTGCGAGCCGGCTCGATGCTCGATGCTGAGCTGAACTCCCGCATCTATAACGCTGCTTTTGAAGCGAATTTGCGCGGCGCGGGAACGAATGCCGGTCAGGCGATCACCGATCTCACGGCCGTGCGCCAGTTCGTCACGGGGAACGGCGTTTTCGCGTTCTTCGACGCCCCCTGGTTCCCCGTCTATCTCGCTGTGGTTTTCCTGATCCATCCGTGGCTCGGGATCTTTGCCGTGTGCGGGGCTGTGGTGCTCATCTTCCTTGCCCTGGCGAACCAGTGGGCAACCCGGGGGCTGCTCGCCCAGGCCAACACCGCATCCGTTCAGTCGAACAACGATGCGACGAATAACCTCCGCAACGCCGAGGTAATCCACGCGATGGGCATGCTGTCGAACCTGCGCACGCGTTGGTACGACAAGTACGGCAAGGTCATCGCGCTGCAGGGGCTTGCGAGCGACCGCGCGGGCACGATCACGTCCATAACGAAGTTTGTGCGTATCTCTCAGCAATCGCTCATTCTCGGCCTCGGTGCGCTTCTCGCCATCGAAGGCAAGATCACGCCGGGCGGCATGATCGTGTCGTCGATCCTGATGGGTCGGGCGCTTGCGCCTGTCGAGATGCTGATCGGAGTCTGGAATCAGTTTCTGACGGCGCGATCTGCCTACGACCGGCTCGAGCGGCTGTTGAAGGAATTCCCCGCCCGGCCCGAAAGCATGCCGCTCCCACCCCCTCAGGGGCATGTGGCATTCGAAAACGTCCTTGCCGGCGCCCCTGGAACCCAGGTACCGATTCTCAAAGGCGTGTCTTTCGCGCTCGAACCCGGGACGATTCTCGGGGTGATCGGACCGACCGCCTCGGGCAAATCGACGCTCGCGCGGCTGCTCGTTGGTGTATGGCCCACGGTGGCGGGCAAGGTGCGGCTCGACGGCGCCGATGTGTACGCGTGGGACAAGGAGCAGCTCGGCAACTACATCGGGTACCTGCCGCAGGACATAGAGCTTTTCGGAGGAACAATCGCCGAGAACATCGCCCGTTTCGGCGAAATCGACGCCGACAAGGTGATCGAAGCGGCGCGCCAGGCGGGTGTGCACGAGCTGATCCTGCGCTTCCCCAACGGTTACGACACTCCAATCGGCAACGCCGGCAGCTTCCTGTCGGGTGGTCAGCGCCAGCGTATCGCACTCGCTCGCGCGCTCTACGGCGGACCTGCGTTCGTTGTGCTGGACGAGCCCAATTCAAACCTCGACGAAGCCGGCGAAGCAGCGCTCGTACAGGCGGTTCAAGCCCAGAAAGCCGCGGGCCACACAATGATCATCATCACGCACCGCACGAGCATCCTGAGCGCCGTCGACAAGCTGCTGCTGCTGAGGGACGGGACCGTGCAGGCATTCGGCCCACGCCAGCAGGTCCTCGAAGCGCTGACGCGTGCGGCGCAGGCCGCCGTGAGCGCTGCGCAGCGGCCACCCGTGGTTGCAGCCCAGCCGCAACGAGGATAACGGACCCGATCCATGGCATTGCTGAAAAAGGTTTTCGATCGCGCTGCGGCGCCCGCAAACGACCCGGACGCAGGAGCCGCGTACGAGGCCGAGCTGCGGTCTATCGGTGAGGACATGCGCAATCCGCAGCGGCCGATGCGCTGGGGCGTGTGGCTTCTCGTGCTCGGGTTCGCGGGGTTCATCGTGTGGGCCGTGACCGCGCCGATCGACGAAGGCGTGCCCGCCCCTGCGACCGTCGCCGTCGAAATGAAGCGACAGACCGTGCAGCACCTGACCGGCGGCATAGTCCGGGAGATCCTCGTTCGCGAAGCGCAGCTCGTGAACACCGGCGACGTGGTCATGCGGCTCGACGATACGTTCGTCAAGGCGAACCATCAGAGCGCGCGGCAGCAGTATTTTTCGCTGCGCGCGCAGGAAAGCCGTCTCGAGGCGGAGCGTGCGGGCGCCTCGCAGATCGTTTTTCACCCCGATCTCATCGGAGCCGCCAGCGATCCGCTCGCAGCCGAGTACATGCGCGTGCAGAGCCAGCTTTTCCTGTCGCGACGGGCCGCTCTGCAAGGTCAACAGGCGATCCTCGAGCAGACGCAGCGCGCCACGAAAGACGCGTTGACTGGCCTCACGTCGCAACTGGAAGGAAAGCAGGCGCAGCTGAAGATCGTACGCGAGCAGTTGACCGGCACGAGGGAGCTCGCCAAGGAAGGCTACCTGCCGCGCAATCGATGGTTCGACGAGGAGCGCCTCGCGGCCGATTTGAACGCGGCGGTGGGCGAGCTCACGGCGAACATCGCGCGCATTCGCAACAATCTCGCGGAAGTCGAGATGCGCATCGCTCAGCTCAAGCGTGAGTTCCTGAGGGATGTGGAGACAGCGCTTGCCGATACACGCCGCGATGCACAGCTCGCGGCGGAGAAATGGCGGACTGCAAGAGAAGATCTCGCGCGCACCGAAATCCGCTCACCCGCCGAGGGGTACGTGGTAGGCCTCGCAGCGCACACCGTCGGCGGCGTCGTACAGCCAGGCGCGCGAATCATGGACGTGATTCCTAAGGGCGTACCGCTCACGCTGGAAGCTCGTGTCGAGCCTCACCTGATCGACCGGGTGCGTACGGATCTGCCCGCTGACATTCGTTTCAGCGCGTTCATCAACGATCCGAACCTCGTGATCGAAGGCCGCGTCCTTTCGGTGTCCGCGGATCTTGTCGCAGAGCCCAATACACCGCCCTACTACCTCGCACGCGTGTCCGTCACCCCCGAGGGCATGACGGCCCTGGGTCCGAGGCAACTCCAGCCCGGCATGCCGGCCGAAGTGATCATCAAGACCGGCGAACGTACGTTCATGGACTATCTGCTCGCGCCGATCATCCGGCGTGTCTTCAACTCTTTCCGCGAAGCTTGATGCGGGCCGGACTTCGGCACTCCCTTGCGGGGTTGGCGCTGGTATGCCTGAGCGGCTCCGCCTGGGGTCTCGACCTGCTGACCGCGTACCGGCAGGCGCTGACCAGCGATGCCACGTTTCTCGCTTCCCGCAGCAATCTCGAGGCGATCCGTGAGAACGTGCCTCAGGCACGCGCGGGTCTTCTGCCGCAAATATCGGCGAACGGGCAGTTCACACGCAACTTTCTGGACCAGCGGCAGACAGTACCTGGCCCTGCAGGCGGCACGCTTAACCGCGAGTTCTACTACGGCGCGGAATCGGCAAGCCTGTCGTTGAGACAGCCGCTTTACCGCAAGGCCAACTGGGCCTCTCTCTCGTTTGCCGAGGCGCAAGTGGCAGCGGCCGAGGCGAACTTCGAAAAGGACCGGCAGGATGCCGGACTGCGAGTCGGTACCGCCTACTTCGAAGTGCTTCTCGCGCAGACTCGTGTTCGGGTCGTGCGGGCACAGCTGCAGGCTTACGAGGGTCAGCTCAAGCTGGCGCAGCGAGCGTTCGAGGCGGGCGAAGGCACTCGCACGGACATCGATGACGCGCGCTCGCGCGCACTGCAGGCCCGGGCTGCACTGACCGAAGCCGATTTTGCGCTGAACAACGCGCGGCGGGTGCTCGGTGCGCTGGTGGGAAGGTCCGCGGACCCCCTTGCCGATGTGGTTCCCGCGCGCCTTCCGCTCAAGCCGCCGGTGCCCGCCACGGTGGAAGCGTGGCTGCAGGAGGCCGAGGGCGCGAACCCGGAGCTCGCATCGCTTCGCCATCAAGTCGAGATGGCGCGCCAGGAAGTGGAGAGACAGCGTGCCGGACATCATCCGACGATAGACATCATAGCCGGGCGGGCTTACGGCTCGAACGAGAGCGCTTCGCAGATCAATCAGCGGAACACCACTGACTATCTCGGCTTCCAGGTGGCCGTGCCGATCTACAGCGGCGGTGCGGTATCTGCTGCCGTCCGCCAGGCGGCGGCGAACCTGAATCGGGCGCAATTCCTCCTGGACGCGGCTCGGGAACGTATTACGGTCGATACGCAACGCAATTACTACGGGGTCACGCAGGGCATCGACAAAGTTCGCGCATTCGAAGCCGCTCTCGAAGCGGCAAATCAGTCCGTGGTTTCTACGCGTATAGGCGTCGGTGCGGGTACGCGCACGATCGTGGACGTCCTGAACTCAGTCCAGCGCGCCGCAGAAGCAGAACAGGGCCTGGCGCAGGCGCGATATGAATTCCTTGTTAACCGCTTGCGACTCGCCGCCACGGCCGGGCAGCTCGACGACAATTTCTTCGCGGAGGTAAACAGCACGTTGGGAGCGCCCTGAGGCCCGAGCGCTTCAGGCGATCTCCAGCGCTTTCAATATCGGCACGCGCTTCTCGGCGAACGTCTGCGCCTGCCGCATGAGCTCGGTGAGATTCTCTTCCGCCGTCTCCAGTCTCCTGCCCTCTTTCCTGATGCGTTGCCCCTGGGCCTGCAGCAGCTGCCATGCTGCCTGTGCCCACTCGGCAGGCTGCTTGCGCCCTTGCGCGCGGGTAAGAAGAAACAGCTGCTCCAGTCGGTTCACGCCGACACCCCCGCCGGTCACCGGGCTCGCGAGCTGGCCGACCTCCGCGCTCGCCCTCGCCAGTTCCATCAGGTAACTATTGAGCCGGTCGCTACAAGGCTTCGCTTTGCGCGACACCTCCGCATCCTGCACAGGCTGCATCGCGGTGCTTCCGCTGAGAACGATCACGGCCTCAGCGAGCAGACCCAAAGTGATGTTGTTCCGCACCAGCATCTGCTCGAGCTCGGCAATAGTCTTCGGCTGATAGTCGGCAAGCGCATCGAGGATAGGGGCATAGACCCCCTCATGCAGGTGCGCTTCCGCTAACGCTCCAGTGACTTTCAGCGACACATCCGGGCGGGGTTGCGTCAGCATCACCCGATGCGCCCGCAGCGCCTCCACCTGCTCAAGCATCGAGAGTCGTCTCGGACCCTTGACCCAATAGTCGCGGCGAAACTGCGTGTTGACCATGAAGTCGCGCGTCGTTTCGCGAAAGATCGGATCCGGAATATCCGCCAGCAATGCCTGCTGTTCAGCCGTCAGGTTCAACGCGTCGACGTGGTCGGGGAAGTGTGCGGAACAGGCGAAGCTTACCTTCGCAGGCTCCAGCGAGCGCGCCATGTCCGCAACCGGCGACGGACGCCATTCTTCGCAGAGATACTCGTGTGTGGCGTACATCGGGTCCGCTTCCCCGATTTTCTTCAGGCGCTCGGCGACACGGGGATTTGCCTGCCCATAGCGGGAATTCGCCGCGAGCATCCGCTCCGCGAATTCGAGCGCCGCGTCGAAGCGGGATACGACTCCCCTGCCCCGCGCCGCCATGGTTTTCGCATGCTCGAGCAGCAGATGCTGCATGGGCGCGAACGCAGCCCATCCCGGCATCGTGTTGTAGCTGACATAGAGCACACCGCCGACCTTGAGCTTCCGGCGAATGAAATCAACGATCACGGCGCGATTGTCGAGCGTGATCCAGCTCCAGATGCCGTGAAGGGCAATGTAATCGAAATCCGGGAGGTCGCGGCGGGTGCAAAACTCGGAGAACGCTTCGTCGTACAGATGAACGTCCGTCCGCGCTGCGGCCGCACAGTCCTGCGCGAACCTGGTTTGTGCCGGGTTGAAATCGGTACCCCACCATTCCGTCCGCGATGCAGCAGCGTGAAAGTTGATGGCCAGACCCTGCCCGAACGCAAGCTCACACGCGGTACGGACTTGCGGCGTCACGAGCCCTGCCTTGAGCAGGGCGAGGCGCGCCCGCAACGGATTCAACTCGGGATAGTACCCGTACGTATACTCGATATCGGTTACGTATCCGGAAGCCCAGTCGCTCATCCTTTGCGCCGCTCCGGCCGGGTACCGGACTCTGGAGGCTCGCTGGGCGGCGGAGACATCCGCACGTCACGCAATCTCGAGGGCTCGCAGTATCGGCAACCGCTTTTCGGCAAACTCCTTTGCCTGCTCCGTCAGCTCCGCGACGTTCTCCTCCGGCGTTTGCAGTGTTTTTCCTTCCTTTATCAGACGCTGCCCCTGACCCGAGACGATCTGCCAGCAGAAGCTCGCCCATTCCTGGGGTTGTTTGCGGCCCTGCGCACGCGCCAGCAGGTACAACTGATGAAAGCGCGGCACGGCCACGGCTCCGCCAGTAACAGGGCTCGCGAGGAACCCGATGTCGCCGCTGCCGCGGGCTTTGTCGAGCAGGTGCGCGTTGAGACGCTCCGTCTGTTTCTTCGCTTTCATGACGACGCTTTCCTCCTGCGCAGGCGCGAGGTGCGCGCCCCCTGTCAGCACCATCGCGGCCTGCAGTACCTGCACGAAATTGATGCCTTTCGATTGCACCGCCTGCTCGATCTGCGCGAGCTTCTTGGATCGGTGATCGGCGAATGCATCGAGGATTGGGCCGTAAATCGATTCCTGCATCGTGGCCTCTCCGAGGCTCGCGCTGACTTTCAGCGACACGTCGGCCCGAGGCGTAAGCATCACGAACGACTCGCGCCGCAGCGCTTCGAGCTGGGTCAGCCCCGGCAGTCGCCTCGCGCCCCGCACCCAGTAGTCCCGGCGGAATTGCTGGTTCACCAGAAAATCGCGCGTCGTCTGGCGGAACATCGGGTCCGGGATTTCCCTGAGGAAGTTCTGCTGATCGGCCGAGAGGTTGATCGCGTCGATATGATCTAGATAGTGCGCCGAGCACGCATACGTGATCTTTGCCGGTTCGAGCCAGCGCGCCATTTCGGCGAAGGGAATGGGGTGCCAGTCCCGGTTGAAATACTCGTGCGCGAGATAATGTCGGTTCTGCTCCTTGAGCTTCTTCAGCCGGTCCGCGACCGTCGGATTCGCGCGCGCGAAAATGGGATTGGTCGCGAGCAGCTTGTCCGCAAATTCGATGGCAGCATCAATGCGCGACACGATGCCGCGGCCCGGTGCCGCCATGACTTCCGCATGCTCGGTTAATAAGTGCCGCATCGGCGCGAATGCTGCCCAGCCGGGCATGGTGTTGTAGCTGATGTAAAGCGCCCCGCCGACCTTCAGCTTGCGCTTGACGAAGTCGACGATCGTGGAGCGGTTCTGGTCCGAAATCCAGCTCCAGATCCCGTGCAGCGCGATGAAGTCGAAGTCGGGCAGGTCGCTGCGCGTGCAGAAGTCGGCGAAGGCTTCGTCGTAAAGCCGCGCGTCGGTTTTCGCAACCGCAGCCAGCTCCTGCGCAAAGCTTGCCTGGGAAGGATTGAAGTCGGTGCCCCACCATTGTGCCGGCGCGCCCGCCGCATGGATGTTCACGCTCAGGCCCTGGCCGTAACCCAGCTCGCACGCGGTTTCTACCTGCGGCATCGCAAGTCCCGCGTGCAGGAACGCGAGCCTCGCCCGCAAAGGGTTCAGCTCCGGATAGTAGCCGAAGGTATATGCAATGTCGGCCACATAGCCGGAGGTCCAGTCGTCCATTACTTTGCCGGGAAGAGAAATCAGGAAGGCGCAATGGTAACGCAAAAAAAACCGCCTCACGGTTGCCCGTGAGGCGGTGGGGGTGTTGCGTGAAACTAAGCGGTTTTGCCGCTTTATTGCATCCGCTTAGAGCGCGCCGATGTTGCTGGGATCGAACGCACCAACCGCCACGCCGTCGAAGCGACCGACCAGCACGATCTCGCCAGCAGCCAAGACACCGGCATCAGCTCCGGCATCGTCAAGAGCACGATACAGGTATGCCTTGCCTTCCTGGTAGGCAATGATGTACCCGGCATTCGTCTCCGCCGCCACAGCAACCGTCTGGGCCAGAGAAGCCAGCAGACCGGTGCCATCGGTGTGGCTATCGAGGTCGTTCGCCCCACCATTGCCGGTCAGGTCGAACGCGAGCTCCAGCACGTTGTTCGCTGCTGTATTGAACGCCACCGCGCCCCCCGGTGCTGTCGTAAGGGTCTGGAACACTGCACTTGCACCGAAATTGGTGGTCGCATCAGCAGCCGTCACATCCACACGGTCCGCGCCGTTGCCAGCCGTGAACGCGCCAGCGGTGAAGCCTGTTACGACGTCGCGGTTCGCTGCCGCCAGGATACCCTCGAGGCTGACGATATCGTCCCCGCCTTGCGAGATATTGATGGTGTCAATGCCGTTGCCCGCTTTGATCGTGTCATTGGCGGAACCACCCGTCAACGAATCTGCCTTGCCTGTAGCCGTGAGCGTATTCGCCTTGGTGGAGC
>Ga0075421_100010414_pt1 | contig 11494 bp, 8 predicted proteins | sample SoiMetdeltSBSDD5_FD_75292 | JGI IMG/M metagenome (GOLD analysis project Ga0075421, IMG submission 75292) | Bulk soil microbial communities from a Populus tree surrounding site in Tennessee, USA - Soil MetaG P. deltoides SBSDD5 | ecosystem: Environmental > Terrestrial > Soil > Tree plantation...
TTGGTGTGGAACCAGTGCGCGGTGCCGTGGAATTCGTTAGTCCCGGACTTGATCTGCACGTTGACCGCCGCCCCGCCCGCCATGCCCTGCTCGGCGTTGAAGCTGCTGGTCACGACGTTGACCGCCTCGACCGCATCGGCCGGCGGCACGTAGGCGACGATGTGCGGCAGCCAGGGGTAGCTCACCGTCGCGCCGTCGAGCCGCGTGTTGTTGTTCGAGTAGGAGACGCCGTTGAAATTGGTCCCGAGCGCGCGCTGCGGGTTGCCCGCGTCGGAGTGGAGCTCGACCGGCGGACTGGCGCCCGGGATGATTTTGTAGAGCTGCTGAAAGTTGCGCCCGCTGGTGAGCGGCAGGTTCGTCACCTGTGCCTCGTCGAGCTGCGTGCTCACGTCGGCGCGGTCGGTCTGCAAGGCCGGGGCTGCCGCCGAGACCGTGACCGACTCGGCTGTCGCCCCGACCTCCATCCGCACGTCCTCGCGCGAGACGTTGTTGAGGGCGACGCTGACCCCGGCGCTGATGTAGGACTTGAACCCGGGCTGGACGATCCTCAGCTCGTAGATGCCCGCCTGTAGGTCGCGGAAGGCGAAGGCGCCGTCCGTGTCCGCGGTCGTCTCGCGCTGGAGCCCCGTCTCCTTGTTGACGACCGTGACCTTGGCCCCGGGGAGGACCGCCCCGGATTGGTCTTCGACCCTCCCGACCAAGGTCCCGTAAAGCACCTGCGCCTCGGAGGCGGCGGCGGTGACGAGCAGGGCAATCAGGCCGATCAGGACCGCCCGGGTGAGCCCGTGGGTCGAGGCGGCGTCGCTCTTCTTCATAATGTCCCTCCTGGGTAAATTCGCCGGCGTGGCCGGCGGCGTTCGTGATGGGATGTGTCGGCGAGGAGACGGCCGCCTCGCAACGCGCGTTGTTCCGCTGTGGCAGCGGTTTCAACTGTTGAGGTGTAGGGGCAGGGCTGGTTCCCTGCCCAGGGTTCGTGACCGCGGACGCGGGCAGGGACAAGCCCTGCCCCTACACCTCATCCGAACCGACTCAAATCAGGAAAGCGGCCGGGCGACTATACCCGCAGGCGCGGGCCGCGGGCGTAGTAGTCCTGGATCCCGGCGAGGAATTCGCGGAGCAGTTCGTCGGCCGGGAGGCCCTCGGGAGAATCCACTTTGGCGACCGCGACGCCGCCGAGTTCGGCGTTCGGGCGCAGGTCAACGGCGCCGCGCGGCGTTCGGACCTCGACCAGCGCCCCGAAGCCGAGGTGCGAGAAGACGATCAGGTGGCCGTTGCCGCCGAGCGTGAAGATCATCTCGTCGCCGGCGAAGACGGGCGAGGTGTAATGCTCGTCCCAGAGCTTGAGGAAGAGCACGTAGAGCTCTTCGAGCAGGTCGGCGTGGTCGCCTCTGATGGCCGGCTTGCTGAGGTTGACCGCGGTTCGGGCTTCGACTCCCATGAGAGCGCTTTGCTCCTTCCAGGTCAGGTGAAGATCTACAGCGGCTGCCGCCCGGCGAAGCCGCCCTCGAGCTCATGCCACCACTCGACGCGGTCCTCGCCCTTCTCCCAGCAGAGGAAGACGACGCGGCCGTCGCGCAGGTGCGGGAAGTCACACAGGCCGCGGTCAAAATCCTTGACCTCGATGCCGAGCCCGAGGACCTCCTGGGCGCGCTCGAGGAAGTTGCTCACGGCCGCGGCGTAAGCGAGGCCAGAGGGCGTGCCGCCGCCCTCGCTCGCGCGCTCGGCGGCGCGCCGGGCTTCGGGCGCGAGGCTGGCGAGCAGGCTGCGCTCGCGGTCGACCCCCTGGAGCAGGCGCCGGAGCTCGGGCAGGAGCGCATTGGCTTCTTCGACGGTAAAGAGTCTCATCATTGAGGGCATGATTAAAGCAAGGGCGCGCCCGAAAATCAAATGGCTCTGTGCTACACTCGGGCGCGTATGATCGCGAGCGCCGTCATCGAGCTCTGCCGCGCGGTCGGCGCGGCCGGCGGCCGCGCGTTCCTGGTCGGCGGCTGGGTGCGCGACCGCGCGCGCGGCGTCCCGAGCGCCGACTATGACCTCGAGGTCTACGGCCTGGAGCCGGGGCGCCTGCGCGCCCTGCTCGCCGCGCACGGCGCCGTTAACGCCGTCGGCGAGGCCTTCACGGTCTACAAGGTCAGGCCCGGCGGCGACCCGCGCCTCGTGGTCGACGTCAGCCTGCCCCGCCGCGAGTCGAAGACGGGCCGCGGCCACCGCGGCTTCGTCGTCACCGGCGACCCGCGGATGAGCCCCGAGGAGGCGGCGCGGCGGCGCGACTTCACGATCAACGCGATCATGTACGACCCGCTCGCCGGGGAGTACCTCGACCCTTACGGCGGGCGCGCGGACCTGGCGCGGGGGCTGATCCGCGTGGTCGACCCGCGGACGTTTGTCGAGGACAGCCTGCGTGTGCTCCGCGCCATGCAGTTCGCCGCGCGCTTCGAGTTCGAGATCGACGAGGCGACGGTCGCCCTCTGCCGCCAAATCGACGTCTCGGATCTGCCGGCCGAGCGCGTCTGGGCCGAGGTCGAGAAGTGGCTGCTCAGCTCGCGCCGCCCCTCGCTCGGGCTGCGCGCGGCGCGGCGGCTCGGGATCACCGCCCGGCTCTGGCCCGAGATCGAGGCACTCGAAAGCAATGCCTTCGAGCACACCGGTGGGGCCCTGGACGCGGCGCGCGGGCTGATCGACGACTTGCCCTACCCGAAGCGGGTCGCGGTCATGCTCGCCGCGCTCGCCCACGGCTTCGGCGACCCTGCGCCGTTCCTCGACCGTCTCGGGCTCCGGACGCTCGATGGCTACGACGCGCGCGCGCAGGTCCTCGCGCTCGTCGCCGGCCGGGACGAGCCGCGCCGGCTCTACGCGGCCGGGGCGGCCACGGACGGGGACTTCCGCCGGCTGGCGCGGGTCGTCGAGTTGGGCCTGCTCGGACGCGTGGCGCGCGCGGTCGGCGCGCCGCCCGAGGCCGCGGAGTGGTTCATCGCGCGGGCGCGCGCGCTCGGCGTCACGGAGCGTCCGCCCCCGCCGCTGCTCCTCGGCCGCCACGTGCTCGCGCTCGGCCTCGCGCCGGGGCCGCCCGTCGGCCGGGTGATGCGCGCCGTCTACGAACTGCAGCTCGACGGCGCGGTGAGGACGCTCGACGACGCGGTCGCCGCCGCGCAGCGCGTGATTGAAGAGCAGGGCGAGGTGTCATGGAGCGGGGAGAGGCGATCGAGCTGACGGTCGGCGGTGAGGCGGTGCGCGGCGTCTACCATGCGGCGGCCGACGCCTCGGCGCCCGCGGTCGTTTTCGCGCACGGCTTCGGCTCGACCCGCGTGGGCGAGAAGGCCGAGGCGCTCGCTGCGGAGTGCGCCGCGCGGGGCTGGGGGTTCGCGGCCGGCGACTTCCGCGGCCACGGCGCGTCGGGCGGGACCATACTCGGGCTGCGCGGCTCGCGCCTCCTCGAAGACTTGGACGCTTTGGCGGTATGGGTCGCCGCACGCCACGCAGGGCCGCTCTGCCTCTGCGGCTCGAGCATGGGGGGCTGGGCAGCAGCCTGGTTCGCGGCGCGGGGGCGGGTGCCGGTCGCGGCCTGCGCCTTCGTCGCCCCGGCTTTTCACTTCCCGGAGCAGCGCCGGCTGACCCCCGAGGAGCGCGAGGCGTGGCGGCGCACGGGGCGCCACCGGGTGCGCAACGAGTGGGTCGACGTCGAGATCGGGTGGGGGCTCGCGGCCGAAGCCGGACAGTTCCCGGCCGACGCGCTCGCGGCGCAACTCCAAACGCCGTTCATCCTCTTCCACGGCATGCGCGATGAGGTGGTGCCTTACGCCGAGAGCCTGGAGTTCGCCGCGAGCGCGGCCGCGCCCGAAGTGGAGGTCGTTTTGATCGGCGACGGCGACCACCGGTTGAGCCGCGAGAAAGGGCGGATCGCGCGCGCGGCGTGCGACTTTTTCGCGGGCCGGGCGGGGCTTAAGCCGAATTAACAGCCGTAAAAGAAAAACATCACGCGGAAGACGCGGAATAAACGAAAGAGGCGGAAAAACTTCAAGTTCTTTCCGCCTCTTTCGTTTATTCCGCGTCTTCCGCGTGATCCCTTCACCTCTTCGCGGCGGACGGCGTCATGGCGAACGCGGAGCCGCACGATTACGACGCCAACTCCTTAAGAAGCAACCTCGCGTCTCGCAGGTCGGGCGTCTCGAACCCTTCGGTGAACCAGTCGTGGACCTCTGCCAGCAACCGGCGCGCCTGGGTCCGTTTGCCTGTGTCGCGCCACAGTCGACCGAGACTCACCGCCGCCCGTAGCTCGAGCGACTTTGCCCGGTGACCGCGGGCGACCTTGATCGCCGTGAGGTAACACGCCTCCGCCTCAGCGCCCCGATTCATCGCTCCCGACCGAAGCAGCTCCCCCCGGAGCCGGTGGAGCTCGGCCTCCCACCAACGTTCCTCTGTCTTCCCGACTTCGGCAAATGCGTCGGCGAGCGCCAGCAGCGCCTCGTCGATCCGGCCGGCCCATCCGCAGGCCTCGGCCAGCAGGGCGCGGTAGTAGGGCAACCGTGCGCCGGCTGTCCGATGCAACACCTCGATGCCGCGAAGAATCTCAGCGATGCCCTCCTCGCGGGCGCCTTGCGCGGCGCGGCTCCAGCCCCGCAACACTTCGGTCCACGCGAGATAGTACCGGAATCCGTGCTCGGTCGCGTGGGCGATCGTCGCTTCGGCCAGCCGGTTGACCGCCTCAACATCCCGCCGGAACTGACTCAACATGGCCGCGTACGCCAGCGTGATGGTTTGAGTGAACGGGTGGGCGAGATCACCGGCCAGGTTAATCATCTCCTCGGCCCTTGCGAGAGCCCGATCCGGGTAGCCCATTTGCCATTGGACATGGGTTGCCCAGCTCGCCGAAAACAGGCCCAGGTCGGCGCCGAAGGCGGCGACCTGGGCCCGGTGCTGACTCGGGTGGTAGAGGAGCTCGGCTTCTCGGAAATGTTTGGCGGCGGAGGCCAGCTCCCCGAGTGCGGAAGCGGTCCCGCCCAGTTCCATGTGGCCCAAGATGCGGTAGCTCAGATCGCGCCGCCTCTCGGCGAGCCCGAGCACCTCCCGGGCGAGCAATTGCGTATTCCGGAGCTCGGCTCGCACGAAGCTCACCCCGATCAATCCCCACAGGGCTTCAAGAAGTCGGGCTGTATCTCCGAGCTCTTTTGACAACTCGCGTGCCCGGACGTAGAGACGCTCGACGTCCTCGACGCCCCAGCCCTTCGTCGTCTTCAGTACGTGGCCGAGGAGGAGCGACAAATCGAGCTCTAAACGGCGGCGCCTGCGGCCTTCGGGGAGCGCCTCGAGAATCTCCTGCCCGCGGGTGAGATGTTGACCTGCCTCGAGATATGCCGAGCGCTGAAGGGCGTTCCGGGCAGCCTGCTCGAGGTAGGACACCGCTCTCCGGGGATCGCGCCCCTGGTCGAAGTGCATGGCGAGCTCGGCGGCGATCGTGGAGACTCGCTTCCCGTAGGCGCTTTCCATGCGGCTGCCAATTCGCTGGTGAAGCCGCGCGCGCCGCTCCGGAGAGATCCGCGCATAGACCACCTCCTGGAAGAGGTCGTGGCGAAAGCCGTAGCGCGCCGCGAGCGTCCCGTCCGGCCACATCACCGTGCCGTCGGCGGTGAGAAACTGACCCTCGCGCGCCCAGGCCGCGCACTGCGCCTCGATCCGCTCTTCCGGCACGGACGTGGCGGCGGCTACGGCGGCGACGGAGAACGCATCTCCCGCGACGCTCGCCGCCTCGAGAATCGCCTGCTCCTCGCCTGACAACTGTTCGCAGCGGTGTTCGATAAACTGGCGCACACTCGTCGGCGTCACGTTGGCGATCGCGTCAGGGTCGGCGCCCACGAACCCGGGCGCACCGGCTGCCTCCGGGCCCTGCTGGCGCATGATCTCTTCCACGATGGTGGCGAGAAACAATGGGTGGCCTCCCGTGCGGCGGTGGAGCACTTCAGCGAGCTCCCGCGGCCGGGGGATGTGGCCACACCGCCGGCGCACGTAGGCTTGGACCGACTCGCTGGAAAGATAGTCGAGCACCAGCTCGGGGCACTGGGGGTGAGGCCGGAGCTCGGCGATGAGGCTTCGCAGCGGGTGCTTGTGTTGCAGGACCTCGAACGGCCGGTAGGTGCCCACAACCAGCACCCGCGCCGGCTCACGGCGACGGGCCATGTAGGCGAGCCATTCCAGGGTCGCGGCATCGCTCCAGTGGAGGTCTTCCAGAACGAGGATCAAGGCATCTCGTTCCGTGAGAATCTCGAGGGCGTCGGCGAGCTCTCGAAGCATCTTCTCCGCAGTCGCGGGAGCCGGCGCCTCGAAATCTTCGCCGGGCACCAGCCCCGAGAGGTGTATCAACCAGCTTGGCGCGCACTCGCGGAGAAGGTCGATGATCGGCCGGCCGCCATCACGCGCAAGCCGCCCGAGAGCCTCGAGGATTGGCAGATACGCCTCTCCGGCGCCGTATTGCTGGATGCATTGTCCGGAGGCGACCCGCGCCTTCCCCCGCGCGGCCACCTCGGCAACGAAGGCCTCCACCAGCGCGGTCTTCCCGATGCCAGCCTCGCCCGCGACGAATCCGATCCGACGTGCGCCCCGCTCGGCCGTCGCGAACCAGTCGCGCAGTCGCGCGCGCTCCGCCTCACGCCCGACCAGGTAGCATGAGGAGGCTATGCCTGGGAGACGGAGGGTTGGGAGAGCGGCGGCTTCGGTCTCCGGCGTCGTCGAGATTGTCGGGAGCGCAGGAACGCTCGTTTCAGTGACGGGCACGATGAAGCGATACCCGCGGCCGTGGACGGTCTCGATGAAGCGGGGGACCCGAGCCTGATCGCCGAGTGCCCGGCGGATCTCCCGCATCGCCGTCGTCAGGACCGCTTCGCAGACCGCCGTCTCCGGCCACGCCGCCGCCAGCAGCTCGTCCTTGGTGACCAGGCGGCCGGGCTGCCTCACCAGGCACTCGAGCAGTGCCAGTGCCTTGTGACCCAGCCGGACACTCTTTGCCCGCTCCCAGAGCCGCTCGTCAAGTACGTCGAGACGGAACGGCTCGAAGACGAAGTAACGTGTCTTGCGCATGCCTCGTCGTCCTCGCCGCTGCAGCCGGCCCAGGAACTTTTCAGAACTTCTTCAGAACTTCCTCAGGACTTCGCCGCCTGCATCTGTTAGATGATGCGTTCGAGAGTATCGCACGAGGGGGCGGTGAGGCCAAGCTAGCCGGGCGCGGCGCTTCTTTGGCCTGTCGCCCGTAAGCCGTCTGGCTCGATTCGAAGGAGGTCTTCCATGAGGTTACGCAAGATCACTGCGCCGATATCTCGCCAAGTCGTTGTCCTGACTATGGCCGCCTTATTGGCAGCCGCCACTGCGGCGCAAGAGATAGCCCCGACGGGCTCCGACGAGCGCTTCTCGGACCAAGAGGGTCAGCGGCACGAGGACGCGGCGTTCGCTCGGTGGCAACAGTTCTTCTTTGTGGATCCGGGGCTGGTCGTGGCGTGGAACCGGGTGATCTACGAGATCGCGTTTGCCGAGGATCAATTTTTCACCTTTAAGGGCCATCGCGCTCACGCCATGATGCACATCGCGATCCATGACGCGCTGAACTCCGTCATCCCGCTGTACCGGCAGTTCGCGTACCGCGGCCACGACCTCTTCGCTCACCCGATCGCGGCCGCCGCGCAGGCGGCCCACGACGTGGTTGTCTCGCAGTACCCGGGCGAGCAGGCGAGGCTCAGCGCGGAGCTGGCGAACTGGCTCTCGCGGATCCCGGACGGGCCCCACAGAACGCGCGGAGTAGAGCTCGGCCGGCAGAGCGCGGCCGCCATCCTCGCCTTGCGCGCGGGTGACGGCTGGGATTTTCAGGGCACCTACACTTTTTCAGACGAGCTCGGGGCCTATCAGACGACGCCGCCGTGGAACGGCTTTGTCGTTCAACCGGGATTCCGGTTTGCCAAGCCTTTCGGCCTCCGCGCCCCCGACCAGTTCCGCCCGGCGCCCCCGCCGGCGCTCGACGGCCCACAATATGCGGCGGCCTACAACGAGGTGAAGGACTTCGGGCGCGCCGACAGTCAGGTTCGCACGCTTGACCAGACCCGCTACGCCGTCTGGTGGATGGAATTCGCTGAAGGGTCAGTGAACCGCTTGGCGAGGCAACTAGTCACCCAGCGCGAGACTCACCTTTGGCGGGCGGCCCGAATGTTCGCACTGCTCAACATGAGCCTCTTCGACGGCTACCTCGCCGACTGGGATTCCAAGTACGAGTACAACCACTGGCGCCCGTACACGGCTATCCGGGAGGCGGCCCGCGACGGCAACCGGGCCACGGAGGCAGACTCGAACTGGGAGCCGCTCCGGACCACGCCGCCACATCCGGATTATGTGTCCGCCCACTCCGTGGCATGCGGCGCGACATTTGACGTGTTGAAGCGGACGTTCGGAGACCATGTGTCCTTTACCATGGAAACGACGACCGCCCCGCCGGAGATGCCGACGCGTTCATTCCGGAGCTTCAGCGCGGCCGCGGCGGAGTGCGCCGACTCGCGCGTGCGGCTCGGCTGGCACTTCCGTTACGCGACGAACCGCGGCCTGACCCTCGGCCGTGCAATTGCCGGTTGGCTGGCGGAAAATCATCTTGAATTACGCTAGCCGAGGGGGATGGCCCGCTGATGACACGGATCGGACGGATCATCACGGATCAGAAATCCGCGAAAATCCGTCGCATCCGTGTCATCCGTGGCCTGTCCCCGTGGATAATGGGTCGGGGCTGTAGAAGGAGGATCGCACGATGAGAATCGCCACCACCTCTGGTAGCCCGGTCGTGATCGACGAAGCGGAGCTTGATGAGCTGCGTCTGAGCATGCGCGGGCCGTTACTCCGCGCCGGTGATCCCGGCTACGACGAGGCCCGCGTCGTTTTCAACGGGATGTTCAATCGCCGCCCCGCGCTGATCGCGCGCAGTCGCGGCGCCGCAGACGTCATGGACGCGGTGCAGTTTGCCAGCCGCCGCCAACTCCTCACGGCGGTCCGCGGGGGCGGCCACAGTATCGCCGGCAACTCGGTGTGCGACGCGGGCCTGGTGATCGACCTTTCGCAGATGAGCGGCGTCGTCGTGGATCGCCGGCGCCGGGTCGCCCGCGTCGAGGGCGGCGCGACGTGGGCTGACGTCGATCGGGAAACGCAGGCCTTTGGCCTCGCGACGCCTGGGGGCGTCGTCTCGCACACGGGCGTCGCGGGCCTGACGCTGGGCGGCGGGATCGGCTGGTTGCGGAACAAGTACGGCCTGAGCTGCGACAATCTTGTTGCGGTAGAAGTGGTCACGGCGGACGGCGCGGCCCTTACGGCGAGCGCCGACGAGAACGCGGATTTGTTCTGGGCCCTCCGCGGAGGAGGGGGCAACTTCGGCGTCGTGACTTCCTTCGAATTCAGCTTGCATCCCGTCGGGCCGACAGTTGCCGCGGTCTTCTCGTTTTACCCGATGGCGACGACGCGGGGGGTGCTCAAGCAGTGGCGCGAGTGGGTCGCGTCCGCCCCGGAGGAGGCGACCTCTGAGGTCGCGACGTGGACGGCGCCCGCGGCGCCGGGCTTGCCGCCTTCCGTCCACGACCGGGACGTGGTCATCGCTGCCGGAGTGTACGCCGGCGATCCGCAAGAAGGCATGCGGGTTTTACAGCCTCTTCGCGAATTCGGCGAGCCTCTCGGCGAGATCGCCGGCGCGACCTCCTACCGGGGCGTGCAGCGCGCCTTCGACCCCTTCTTCCCCAACACGGGGGAGGTCATGAGCCACTGGAAGTCGCTCTATCTCGACGACCTCACCGACGCCGCGGTCGAGATCCTGGCGGACTCCGCGGAAAGTCGCAGCTCGCGCTCGACCATGATCTTCGTCCAACACCTCGGGGGGGGCGTGCGGCGCGTGCGGCCGGACGAGACAGCTTTTGCCACCCGCAACGCTGCTTTTGTCATGAACTTCATGGGAAACTGGGGGGACGCGCGTGAGACACCCCGGCACGTCGCCTGGGTCCGGGAGGCGTGGGACCGCCTCGCGCCGCACTCGACCGGGGCCGTTTACCTCAACTTCCTCGGCCCCGAGGAGCGGGACGCTGAGCCTCTGTTGCACTCGACCTTCGGCGCGAACTATGACCGGCTGGCCGAGGTCAAGGCCAGGTACGATCCTACGAACCTCTTCCGCCTCAACCACAACATCAGGCCCGGATCGCGGGTGTTGCTGCCCAATCATTAGGCGTCACGATGTCGTGCCGCGCGCGATGTTCTGGTAAACAATGCCGCCTTTCATGACAAAGGCGACGCGTCGCACGGCTGTCATGTCCCGCAACGGGTCGCCATCGAGCGCGATGATGTCCGCCTGCAAGCCGGGTGCGATTGAGCCGATTTGATCAGCCATGCCGAGCGCTTCCGCCGCCAGCGCGTTGGCCGAAACCAGCGCCGCCATGGGGTCGACGCCACAATCGCGCACGCGGTGAATAAACTCTTCCGCATTGCGCCCTTGCATGCCCGCCAGCGCGTCAGAGCCAAACACGATCTTCAATCCCTTGACGCGCGCCGCACGTCGCAGGAATTCGTGATTCAGAGGCAAAAGTGGCTGGTACGTCGCCGCCACTTCCTCTTCGGTCTTGGCAAAGTAGGGCGTCCCGGCATAGCGGGCTTTGTTGAGGATATAGTTGGCAAATAAGGCCCCCCCTTGCGGATCAAGATAGGTACCCTTTTCAGCCATCAATTTCAGATCTTCGTCCGTCGCACCGACCCCGTGCTCGATTTGCGTGCAACCAGCCAGCGTGGCGGCGGGCACGGCGTCTCTGTACGCATGCACGTGCGTGCGCAGCCCCTGCTTCTTCGCTTCGTCACAGGCCGCGTTCAGTTGTTCTTGAGAAAGTGTCTTTGTGCCGCTGCGCATGCCTCCCGAGGCGTAGATTTTGATGAGGTCTGCGCCGGCTTCTTTTTGTTTCCGCACGTAGGCGCGGATTTCGTCCGGCGTCCCGGTCTGCTCGCCTCGCCCCGGCAGGTCTTGGATGATTGTCAGGACGCGCGGTCCGGGCAACAATCCCTTCGCAATGGCATCGCGCAAGGCAACCGCCGGACTCATGGTTTGCACCGTCGTGAAGCCGCCCAGCAGCGTGACCCAGGCATTCGAGGCTGATTGATAACTGCTCTCTTCGGCCGTCAATTCACCGCCATATTTCCCGTCACGGCCGAAGCTCGAAGTCAGATGCACGTGCATGTCAATCCAGCCCGGCATGACAGTCAGGCCGCGCAGGTCGTAATCCACCGGCCCGGCTTTTGGGTCAATGGCGACGATTTTTGCGCCTTCGATGACGATGCGAGTGTTGCGCAGCACGCGGCCCTTGCCGTCAAGCACCGTGCTCGCGGCGATCACGACGCGTTTGCCGCGCGGAGGCGTCCGTGGGGAAATCCGTTGCGCCATAGCGCAGACGCCCAGCAAGCTAAGGGTGCCTAAAATCATCCTGGCGGATCGCATGATCGCTCCTCCCTCTGT
>Ga0075421_100010415_pt1 | contig 11493 bp, 11 predicted proteins | sample SoiMetdeltSBSDD5_FD_75292 | JGI IMG/M metagenome (GOLD analysis project Ga0075421, IMG submission 75292) | Bulk soil microbial communities from a Populus tree surrounding site in Tennessee, USA - Soil MetaG P. deltoides SBSDD5 | ecosystem: Environmental > Terrestrial > Soil > Tree plantation...
GCGTGACGGATTTCCTCAAGCGCTATCCCAAGGCAGTCGTGCGCGACTTCGACGGCAATCCCAGGAGCATCACCGAGATGGACGCACTCGTCGCCTACCTGCAGATGCTCGGCACACTGGTCGACTTCAAGCTCTACGACGCCAAAGCCAACATACGCTGACGGGTCGCCACCATGAAAGCAATCATGACCATGCACAACTGGGCGTCCGACCTCGTCACCACGTGGTGGACTCCGGTGTTCGTTCTCGTCTTCCTGGCCATCGTCGCCTACGCGCTGTGGCCAGCCAACAAGTCGACATTCGACGCGGCTGCCAAGATGCCGCTGCGTGAGGACTGAGCCATGGCCGAGCACAGGGACGTCGACGCGGTCTCGGGCACGGTGACCACCGGGCACGAGTGGGACGGCATCAAGGAGCTGAACACGCCGCTGCCGCGCTGGTGGGTGTGGCTGTTCTACGCCACGATCGTATGGGGGATCGGCTACTGGATCGTCTATCCGGCATGGCCCACGTTCACCGGCTACACGACCGGCCTGTTCGGATACTCGACCCGAGGCCAGGTGGAGGCTGATCTTGCCGACCTGAAGAAGGTGCGTGGCGACAAGGCGGGGACGCTCGCGGCGGTGCCGCTGGCCGACATCGCCAAGGACCCCGCCCTGCGTACCTTCGCGATCGCCCAGGGCAAGGCGGCGTTCGGCGACAACTGTGCGCCCTGCCACGGCAGCGGCGCCGCCGGCGCCAAGGGCTATCCCAACCTGAACGACGACGACTGGCTGTGGGGCGGCACGCTCGCCGAGATCCACCAGACCATCGAGTTCGGCGCGCGGTCCGGTCACAAGCAGGCGCGCGACAGCCTGATGCCGGCGTTCGGCCGCGACGGCATCCTGAAGCGCGACGAGGTCGTCGCGGTCGCCAACCACGTGCGCGCGCTCGCCGGCCTGCCGACGCGGCGGGGCGTCGACGTCGATGCCGGCCGCAAGGTCTACGCCGAAAACTGCGCGCTGTGCCACGGCGACAGCGGCAAGGGCAACAAGGAGCTCGGAGCGCCCAATCTGACCGATGCCATCTGGCTCTACGGGTCCGACGAGGCAACCATCATCGACGTGATCGCGAACTCGCGCGCCAGCGTCATGCCGGCGTGGTCCGGCCGCCTCGACCCGGTCACCATCAAGTCGCTCGCGATTTATGTCCACACCCTGGGCGGTGGCAACTAGTGATGGTGCGGTGCCGATGACCAAGCCCATCAAGCCCGCCGATCTGGCACCCGTGGACGGCCCCCTCTACGCGCCTCACAAGAAGGTCTATCCGCAGAGCGTCGCGGGCACGTTCCGCAATATCAAGTGGGCGCTGATGGCCGGGTGCCTCGGCATCTACTACCTGCTGCCCTTCGTGCGTTGGGATCGCGGGCCGGATGCGCCGAACCAGGCCGTGCTGGTCGATTTTCCCAACAGCCGGTTCTACTTCTTCTTCATCGAGATCTGGCCGCAGGAGGTCTATTACTTCACCGGCCTCCTGATCATTGCCGCCATGGTGCTGTTCCTCATGAACGCCATCGGCGGGCGCATCTGGTGCGGCTATCTCTGCCCGCAGACCGTGTGGACCGACCTTTTCTATGCGGTGGAGCGGTTGATCGAGGGGGACCGCCGCGAACGCATGAAGAAGGATGCGGGCGAGTTCCGCCTCCCGCGCGCGTTGGAGCTGGTCGCCAAGCACACGATCTGGCTGATGATCGCGTGGTGGACCGGCGGCGCCTGGGTGCTCTACTTCGCCGATGCACCGACGCTGGTGAAGCAGCTCGCCACGGGTGAGGCTCCGTTCGTCGCCTACGTCTGGATCGCGATCCTCACGTTCACGACCTACACGCTTGCCGGCTTCATGCGTGAGCAGGTGTGCGTCTACATGTGCCCGTGGCCTCGCATCCAGGCCGCGCTGACCGACGAATGGGCGCTCAACGTCACCTATCGCCATGACCGCGGCGAGCCGCGCACGTCGGTGAAGAAGGCCGAGGAACTGCGCCTCAAGGGATTGCCGGCCGGCGACTGCATCGATTGCGCGCAGTGTGTCGCCGTGTGCCCGACCGGCATCGACATCCGCAATGGCGCGCAGCTCGAATGCATCATGTGCGGCCTGTGCATCGATGCCTGCGACAACGTGATGGCCAAGGTCGGCCGACCGACCCGCCTCATCGCCTACGACAACGAGATCAACATCCATCGCCGCCAGGAGGGCAAGGACAACGTCTACCGCCTGGTGCGGCCGCGCACGGTCATCTACGCGGCGATCATCGCGGTGGTCGGCGGCGTCATGCTCTATGCGCTCGCGACGCGCAGCTTCCTCGACATCAGCGTGTTGCACGACCGCAATCCGCTCGCTGTGACCCTGTCCGACGGGTCGGTGCGCAACGGCTACACGGTGCGTCTCCTCAACAAGCGCAACACGCAGCGGTCCGTCACGCTCGATGTCGCGGGTGTGTCGAACGCCATGCTGCACGTCGTCGGCACCGACACCGTCGTCGAGGGGCAGCCGCTGATCGCCGTCGGCCCCGACCAGACGGCGGAGCTGCGCGTGCTCGTCACCGTACCACCGGGGAGCAAGCTTGCGAAATCGACCTCGCTGACCTTCCGCATCGCCGACGCTGCGGAATCGGCAAGAGCGCAAGATCATTTCATCCTGCCGTAACGAGCGCACGCCATGAACGCAAACGCTTCAACCAAGCCACTGAGCGGTCGCACGGTCCTCGTGTGCCTGCTCGCGTTCTTCGGAATTGTCATCGGCGTCAACGGCCTCGCTTTGAAGCTTGCGATCGACACGCTGCCGGGCACCGATGTCGACAGCGCCTACCGTGCGAGCCTCGCCTACAATGCCGAGATCGAGGCCGCGGCCGTCCAGGCCGCGCGCGGCTGGTCGGTCGTCGGGCGCGTGGAGCGCGACGCGGATGGGCATGCGGCCGTGAAGGTCGAGGCACGCGATGCCGCGAACGCCCCGATTACCGGCCTCATTTTTTCCGCACTCCTGTCCCGTCCGGCCGACAAGCGTGCCGATCGCTCCACATTCCTGCTCGAACGTGAATCCGGCGTGTATCTCGGCACGCTCAGCGATCTCGCGCCCGGGCAGTGGGACCTCGTGATTACTGCGGATGGTGGCGCCGAACGTCTGTTCCTGTCGCGCAACCGCCTCGTCCTGCGGTGAGACCATGACCGAGATGCGCGATCTCACCCATTTCATCGAGCCGCTCGATGGCGGGCTCGCCCGCATGGATCTCGCGGTCGACGGCATCACGTGCCCGGCCTGCATGGCCAAGATCGAGGCCGATCTCGCCCGGGTGCCGAACGTCACGCGGGCGCGCCTCAACCTGACCAACCGGCGCCTCGCGCTCGAGTGGAAGGCCGGCGCGCTCGATCCCGCGTGCGTGATCGACCGGCTCGCCGAGTTGGGTTTCAAGGCCTACCCGTTCAGCGCCAACCGCGCCGAAGCGGACGAGGATGCCGAGGCGCGGTTCCTGCTGCGCTGCCTTGCGGTCGCGGCGTTCGCCGCCATGAACATCATGCTGCTGTCGGTCTCGGTATGGTCCGGCAACGTGAGCGACATCACGCCGGAGCAGCGAGACTTCTTCCATTGGCTCTCGGCTCTGATTGCGCTGCCCGCCGTCGCCTATGCGGGCCAGCCGTTCTTCCGCTCGGCCGTGCGGGCGCTTCTGGCGCGGAGCGTCAACATGGACGTGCCGATCACGCTCGGCGTCGTGCTGGCGCTCGGCATGTCGGTGGTGGAGACGCTCGGTCACGCCGAGCATGCGTATTTCGATTCCGCCGTCATGCTGCTCACCTTCCTGCTGGCCGGGCGCTTCCTCGATCAGAACATGCGCCGACGCACGCGGGCGGTCGCCAGCAACCCGGCGGCCCTCAAGGCGGAGACGGCGGTCAAGTTCGTCACGCCCGATGAGATCCGCGAAGTGCCGGTGTCGGCTGTCCACGCGGGCGACCTCGTGCTGGTTCGACCGGGTGAGCGCGTCACGGTCGACGGCGTCGTGACCGAGGGGCGCTCCGAGATCGACCAGAGCCTGGTCACCGGGGAAACCGCGCCCATTGGGGCGGCGTCGGGAACCCGGGTCTACGCTGGGACCGTGAACCTCTCCGGTACGCTGCGCGTGCGTGTTGCCGCAGCTGCGACGGGCACGCTGCTCGATGAGGTCACGCGCCTCCTCGACAATGCCGTGAAGGCGCGCTCGCGCTACGTGCGGCTCGCCGAGCGCGCGGCACGGCTCTACGCCCCGCTCGTCCACACCACCGCGCTCGCCACCATGCTGGGCTGGGTGGCGTTCGGCGCGACCTGGCACGACGCCATCATCACGGCGATCGCGGTGCTCATCATCACCTGTCCGTGCGCGCTCGGTCTCGCGATTCCCGCCGTGCAGGTCGTTGCGTCGGGCGCGCTGTTCCGCGCCGGCGTGCTCCTCAACACCGGCGATGCGATCGAGCGGCTGGCGGATGTCGACACGGTGGTGTTCGACAAGACCGGCACCCTGACCTTGCCGCAGCCGGAGGTCGTCAACGCCGCCGACGTGCCGCCAGATGTCCTCGCCTTGGCCGGACGGCTGGCGCTTGCCAGCAGCCATCCGCTCGCGGCCGCAATCGCCCGGGCGGCAGGCGCAAAGCTGCCGCTCGATGGCGTCGTCGAGGAGCCCGGGCAGGGGGTGCGCGTGGTGCTCGACCGACAGGAGCTGCGGCTTGGCCGTCCGTCCTGGTGCGGCGCGGAGCGCGAGGCCGGAGCCTTGGCGCTCGCCAGCGAGGCCTCCGCCATTGCGTTCCGGCGCGACGACGAGCGCTACGCGTTCGCAGTGTGCCAGCAGCCGCGGCCCGACGTAGTGGCCGTGATCGATGCACTGCGGATGCGCGGCTTGCGTGTCGAGATACTGTCCGGCGATCGCGCCGAAGCCGTCAAGGCCGTGGCGCGCGCGGTCTGCGTGGAGACCTGGTGCGCGGGTGTGACGCCGGCCGAGAAGATCTCCCATATCGAGGCGCGCAAGCGCCAGGGTCGTACGGTGCTGATGGTCGGCGACGGTCTCAACGATGCGCCGGCGCTCGCCGCCGCCCACGTGTCGCTCTCGCCCATCACGGCCGTGCACCTGTCGCAGGCCGCTGCTGACGCCGTGTTTCTCGGCGATCGGCTGGCGCCCGTTGCCGATACGCTCGTGCTCGCCGCGAAGGCGAAGCGGCTGATGCGCCAGAATCTGTGGCTCGCCGTGCTCTACAACGCCATCGCGGTGCCAATCGCGATCGCCGGGCTGGCGACGCCGCTGGTCGCCGCGGTCGCGATGTCGGGCTCCTCGGTCCTGGTCACGGCGAATGCGCTGCGCGCAAGACATCGGGGGATGCCATGGAAGTTCTGATCTACCTCGTACCGTTGGCCTTGGCGCTCGGGTTTCTCGGGCTCGCGGCGTTCCTGTGGTCGCTCAAGTCCGGACAGTACGACGACCTCGACGGCGCCGCCTGGCGCGCCATCATGGATGAAGACGAGGCATAGAATTTAGCTACCCGAACGAGGCACGACGCGGAACTCGAAACCGAGCGGACGGCGGTAGAAGCCGATCTGGCCTCTGCCACGCCCCCGATAGACCTCCGCTCAAAGTGGCAGAACGCTACCGCCGCAAGGTTGCAGACCTAAGGGCTGCGCTCCTGGCTGCGGACGAGGCCAACAGGGCCGAGCGTCCGGGTGATCCGAGAATTGGTCGACCGCATAGTCATCCAGCCCAGAGGCCCCCTACAGGCCCGTGGATATCGAGATTCACGGGAAACTGGCTGGCCTTCTCCAGGCCTCAGGCGGGGCCGTCGCCGGCGAGGACGGCCGTCTTCTCGGAATCATCAGCGAGGGCGACCTGATTTATCGTTCCGAAATAGGGACGCAGCGGCCGCATCCGTATTGGTTCGTTCAACATGCCGGGGCAGAGATACTGGCTGCCGAATACGTGAAGGCTCGCGCACGCACTGTCGCAGATGTCATGACCCGCAAGGTGATTACTGCCACGCCGGAGACAGAGCTTAATGAAATCGCCACGATGCTGGAAGACAATCGAATCAAGCGGATCCCAATCGTGGAAGCCGGACAGATCGTGGGAATTGTGAGCCGGGCAAACCTGATTCAGGCTGTCGCAAGCGCCCCAAGGGAGGCGGAGTCTGCCCAATCCGACACGGCGATCCGGACCAAATTGTTGTCGCATCTTAGTGAACAGCACTGGGCCCACACGTCGTGTTTGAACATCATTGTGCACGATGCCGTGGCTGAACTCTGGGGAACGGTGAGCTCCGATGCAGAACGACGGGCGATCCGCGTGGCTGCCGAATCCATGCCGGGCGTCCGCGCGGTCAACGACCACTTACTTACGCAACCGGGTGACACAGCTCCCAAGGTAGTTGAGCGCGATATCACTGTTCGCTGATCCGAGGATGACGATGCCGGAAAATGATAGATGGCATCGGCTCAGCGCTTCGTCGAACTACCTGCCGGATATCCTCATCCGGATGTTCAGCTCCGTACGTCGCCTACCAACGTAAGCAGCCATCTATATTTTCACTAGATTGAGATCGGCCTGCACCCGTGAGGGCCGAACGCACCTCCGGGGTACCCCTTAGGGACATTTTCTGAATTTTCAGCCCGCGACATGCTCGGCATCCTTAGCGTCGTCACAACGAGAGGAAGCCGGCCATGTCCACGCAAAATGCCGTCCCAAGCGGATTTTTCACCAGTCCGCGAACCGAGCGCAATCACGCTCACCGGTTTCCCATACGCTGAGGATCACCTGATGCTGCTCGTCAAGACCGCGCGGGAGCGGGTCGCCGGCTTTCTGCTGGAAATGTCAGAGCGTATCGCGGCCGGTAACGAAATCGAGCTGCCAATGTCGCGGCAGGATATTGCCGACTATCCTGGCCTCACGATCGAAACCGTGTCGCGCACCCTGACACAACTGACGACGACGGCGATGATCGAAGTGCCGACCTCTCGTCGCATCGTGCTGCGCAACCGGGCGGCCTTGAGCAGGATGAATGCGTAGCTCGTTCACCGGAAGGCCGGCGGCGGATTGCCTGCATCGATTGCTCAAAGACCCGATGGCGCGGTAACGTCGTATGCGTCAGCGAAGAGCAGAGCCCACGCGGCATCGTGCGCGAGCCTCACCCGACAGCGCGGGTTACGACTTTGCTCAATTCGCGAAGCCACAGCACGGAGCTTGCGACTGCTGTGCAGATCAGCCAGTCCCCCGCGCTGAGGCTTACGGTCGAGAACGCTTCCTGGAGGAAGGGTATGTAGAGGACCGCGACGTGGAGGAGGAGCGACAGTCCGACCGCGGCCCAAATCCACCGGTTCCGGAATAACCCGTCAAACGCGCTACGCTCGTCAGAACGCGCGTTGAACACATTAAAGAGCTGGAACATCGTGAGCGTTGTGAACGCCATCGTTTGGGCATAGCGTATTGTCCCTGCACCTTCGATCAACCCACCAGGGAGCGAGGTGTCGAGCACAAGCAACGTTCCTGCTGCCATTACGACGCCGACAAAGAAAATGCCGATCCACATCCGTCTGGTGAGCACTCCTTCCCCGCCGGGCCGAGGCGGCCTGTTCATCATGGCCGGGCTCGCGGGATCAACGCCGAGGGCGAGCGCAGGCGCGCCGTCAGTGACCAGGTTGATCCAGAGGATCTGAGTTGCCAACAGCGGAAGGACAACCCCGCCGCTGCCCGCTTGCGCTAACCCAATCACATCGACCAACAGCACCCCAAAGAACATCGTCATCACTTCGCCGATGTTCGAGGATAACAGATAGCGCAGGAACTTGCGGATATTCGAGAAGATCGCCCGCCCTTCCTCGACGGCCGCGACGATCGAGGCGAAATTGTCATCGGCAAGCACCATGTCGGCGGCTTCCTTGGACACGTCGGTGCCGGTAATACCCATGGCGATGCCGATGTCGGCGGTTTTCAGGGCGGGCGCGTCATTAACGCCGTCTCCGGTCATCGCGACCGTCATGCCCTGGCGCTGGAGCGCTTGTACAATCCGCAGCTTGTGCTCCGGATTGACACGCGCGTAGACTGACACGTCCAGCACCGCCTGATCGAGAGCCGGCTCCGACATTTTCTCCAGTTCGGGCCCGCTGACGGCGCGCTGGTCAACCGCGATGCCGAGTTCGGCGGCAATGATTGCAGCGGTCTTGGGGTGATCGCCCGTGATCATAATGGGCCGGATTCCGGCACCTTTCGCCCGCGCGACCGCTTCCCTCGCTTCGTCGCGCGGCGGATCGATCATGCCGATGAGACCCAGGAAGACGAGGTCGTGCTCGACGCGCTCATCGAAGTCATTGTTCCCAGACTGCTTACGTAGGGAGCGAAAGGCAACGCCGAGCGTACGTAGCGCCTCGCCCGCCAATGCTTCGTTTTTGGCCAGGATTTCGGCGCGGCGTGTGTCGGTCAATTGGCGGGCGGCCTCCGCCACGAGTTCGTGCGAACAGCGCGCCAGCAGAATGTCCGGCGCACCTTTCGTGAACGCGAGCAGTAGATACGGGCGCTCCGCGTCGCTGTGTACGGTGCTCATCAGCTTACGCTCCGACGAGAACGGCACCTCCGCGAGCCGGGCGAACCGGCCATCAAGCATCTCGTTCCCCAGCCCTGCCTTGCGGGCCGCAACAATCAAGGCTCCCTCGGTCGGATCGCCCTGCACGATCCAGCGCCCATCCCGTTCCTGGAGGGCTGCATTGTTGGCGAGATCGGCGGCCGAGAGTGCCCGCACGAGCTCCGACCGGAGGGCCCCGCCGACTGGGCCACCACCGTCCTGACTGAGTTCGCCCTTGGGGTCGTAGCCAGTACCTTTGAAGGTCACACGGCCACTCGCGGTGACGACAACACGTACCGTCATTTCGTTCTTGGTGAGCGTGCCGGTCTTGTCGGTGGCAATGACGTTCGCGGAACCGAGCGTCTCGACCGCGGCGAGGCGGCGAACGATCGCGCTTTTTCTGGCCATGCGCTGCACACCGAGGGAGAGCACCGTCGTCACGACCGCGGGCAGGCCTTCGGGCACCGCCGCGACCGCAAGAGCCACCCCAAGAACCAGCACGTCAAAGAAGGCGGAAAAGCTCCTCACATGCTGGACGAGGATGATCGTCACGATCATTATTAGGGCGATTGCGACGACGGTCAGTCCGAGAATCTTACCGACCCGATCCAGTTCGTCCTGAAGCGGCGTGCGCTCTTCCCTCGCCTTTTTCAGCATATCCGCTATGCGGCCGATCTCGGTCTGCATGCCGGTAGCCGTCACCACGGCGAGCCCCCGCCCGTATGTGGCCGCCGTGCCGCTGAACACCATGTTGTGCCGATCGCCAAGCGCCGCTTCCGAGGCCGTCGGTGCCGTGTCCTTCGACACCGGCAGGCTCTCACCGGTCAGCGCCGCTTCTGCAATGTGAAGTGCGGCGGATCGGATGAGGCGAGCATCGGCCGGCACGGTGTCGCCCTCCTCGATGAGGACAACGTCGCCCGGAACCAGCTCTGTTGCGAGGATGCTCTGACGTGACCCGTCGCGAATGACAGTCGCATGCGCCGCGGACATCTGCCGCAGGGCCGCAACCGCCTGCTCCGCCCGGGCCTGCTGAACGTAGCCGAGGACTGCATTGAGGAGCACGATGGCCAAGATCGCGACGGCCTCGTACGGCGCAGCGGAGTCCCGTTCGTAAAGCCAAAGTCCAGCGGAAATCGTCGCCGCTGCAATCAGGAGAAGGACCAGAACATCCGTGAATTGGGCAAGAAACTTCCGCCATGCCGGCACCGGCTTTTCTGCTGGCAGCTCATTCTTACCGTAAACTGCGAGTCGCGAGCGCGCTTCCTCTTGGGCAAGCCCGAAGCCTGCGTCCGTGCCGAACGTCACGACGACGTGCTCGACGGTCTGCCGATAGGGTTCGACGTCGCGCGGCGCAAGGCTTTCGTTGTGCATGTCCGCCGAACTGGCTTCTGCCACGTGCTTACCCAGAGACAAGATGGTCGCGCCGCGTCAGACCGAAATCGAAAGCGATGCGGCAGAGTTCGGTTACCGGCAACGCTTCCCGTGCGGTGGTCTGATCGGGAGAGCTGAGTCGCACCCGCTTGATGCCCACTCCGCCGCAATTGCGCCATCGAGCTTCATGACGGCATCACATCACCGCAGCGCCAACACCTGATCCTAGCCGGCTTTCGATCCCAATTTCATCCTCGCGTCTTTGATCTTGGTCAACGGAACAGACGGGCGATTGATGTGATATGATTTTCGCGTATTCGCGTGAACGATACTGCAGGGAGCTCCGCCAAGCCCTGGCGTGGATGCTCAGCCAGGGCGACGTGCTCAACACCAAATGGTTGTCCGAACTACGAAGCAGTTTAGACGAGCAGAATTGACCCAAATCAAAGCGACCAGAGCGCCTGAAGTTCATGAAGTGCGACTGACGTCCAGGCGCTGACATGTATAGACATATTCTCATTCCCACCGATGGCTCGGACCTGTCTCAGAATGCCGTCGGGTACGGTGTGGCGCTAGCAAAGGCAGTGGGCGCCAAGGTTACCGGAGTTACCGTTTCCACGCCGTTCCACATCTTTGCAGTTGACACCGAAATGCTCACGGACACCCCAGAATCGTACAAACACCGTGTGAAGAAGCGTGCGGAAAAATACCTGGCGAGGGTGAAAGACGCTGCAGCGGAAGCCGGGATCGGGTACGCGGGCATTCATGTAGAGCACGAACACCCCTATCAAGCAATCATCGACACAGCAAAAGAGAGAGGTTGTGACTTGATTGCCATGGCCTCACACGGGCGACGAGGCCTCTCCGCGGTTGTGCTGGGCAGTGAGACAGTCAAAGTATTGACCCACAGCAGCATTCCTGTTCTCGTCTATCGTGCAGAGGGCTCGACCTTCTTGCCTCGATATTTGGCAGCATCGTGACAAGGTTGCTTCGGACGGTGGCCTCACAAATGTTGAGCCACAGTTGATTGCTGCCGCCGGTCCATTGTTACGCCGGCTGATGGTGGAGCGTGGTCGCGGTCGTTGCGGCATTGTCATGGCATGCCGTTACGCTGCTGCCGTCGCCGCTCAGCATAGACCTTGCTGATCCGGTGTTGCCGAGCGGTGCTGGCCTTGTGGACGAGCCGGTGCCGCTCCATCCCAACCTCTCTGCTATCTACGGACGAAAGGTCGCAGCCCTCCCCAGCCTGCTGGAAAACGAGGCCACGCGCACCGAGGCAGTCGAGATCGTCCGCTCATTTATCGATCAGGTAATCTTCCGGCCTGCCGCCGATGCCGGACTTGAGATCCAGCTCGTCGGCGACATCGCCAACATGGTTCACCTGGCCCAATCCAACGAAAACAGCCCCGTTTTTGGGGCTGTTCACGATGAGTTCACTCGTTCGGTAAAGGTGGTTGCGGGGGTAGGATTTGAACCTACGACCTTCAGGTTATGAGCCTGACGAGCTACCGGGCTGCTCCACCCCGCG
>Ga0075421_100010418_pt1 | contig 11492 bp, 18 predicted proteins | sample SoiMetdeltSBSDD5_FD_75292 | JGI IMG/M metagenome (GOLD analysis project Ga0075421, IMG submission 75292) | Bulk soil microbial communities from a Populus tree surrounding site in Tennessee, USA - Soil MetaG P. deltoides SBSDD5 | ecosystem: Environmental > Terrestrial > Soil > Tree plantation...
GGTCTCTACTTCGATTCAACAATTCCGGCGGGCCCGCCGGGAGATGGTTGGCTTTGGAGCCTCGCCATCAGCCTATGGTTCATGGCGCCCGCATACTATTTCAATTTCAAGGTTGCCCGCTATGGGTTGCCGTATCAGGCACGCTAACCCGGCACGGCCGGGGCAAGCGCCTTTCTCACACCTAACGTCGGCCGCAGGGCCCATGCGCGCCAGCGAGTGTATAATTGTGGCAGGTGGGACGGCGCCGTCCGCCGATCCAGCTCGGGCTCGCCCTTGCCCCTGCGCTCACCTGCTGCCTATCTGCTGCGCGCTTTTACGCCAGCGCTCATCGCGATAGCCGGCGTTCAACGGGCACCGGAGCTCTCGCGAAATACCGCGAGGGCTCCTTCCTCAACCGCGCCCTCTCCCCCGCCGAAATCCTGCAACTCTACCACCTCGGTACCGTCCGCATCACGCAATAACCAAAGCTGTTAGCGCCATCTATTCTCACCAATTCGTTTAAAAGTAGGAGCTCTCGGTGAGGGGTGACGCTCGATCATCTTCACACGCGGGGTTCAGACCGGACTGGCGTATCGCGATCTTCGTCACGTTGGACCGCAAACTCAATTATGCAGCTTACTCCGTTCTCCCTGTACTCCAACTCCACCGTGCCGCCAAGTTCGTAGGGAATGAGTTCGCGGATCACGCTGGTGCCATAGCCTTTTCGGCCCGGCGCTGCGACCAGGGGGCCGCCCTCCTCACGCCATTGGAGCTTTAGCTGCGCAGGCGAATGCCCGTTTGATCGCAGGTCCCAGCGCACCGACACCGACCCCAATGGCTTAGAAAGTGCGCCGTACTTCGCGGCATTCGTAGCTAGCTCATGCAGTACCATGGCCATCGTCTGCGTCGCCGTGGCCGTCAACTCGACGTAAGGGCCCTCGGCCACCGTGTTCTCCGCGGTGACGTATGGTGCCAACTCTTGGCGGACCAGATCGTTCAGGCTGACGCCCTTCCAGTGGCTCTTGCTCAACAGCGCCTGAGTGTCTGCCATAGATCGGATGCGGTGATCGAATGCGTCAATGAAATCGGCCATCGAGTTGCTATGCTGGCTTGTATCGCTTGCGACCGCGGTAACCGTGGCAAGTACGTTCTTGACCCGATGGTCGAGTTCCGCGACTAGCAGTTTCTGGTGCTCCTCGGCCCGCTTGCGGTCGGTGATATCGATATTGACCCCAATCATTCGCTGGGGGTGTCCGTCGCCATCGTAGGTAACGACGGCGCGCCCTTCGATCCACCGAAGTTCGCCTTCCGGACGGAAGATGCGATACTCTGATCTGTGCTCGCTCAGACGCTCCGCGAAAGTCTTGTTGCGGAGTTCATCAAGTTGTGCGCGATCATCAGGGTGCACACGAGCCATCCATTCATCGCGCCAGCCTTCTTCAGCATCACTTGGTAGGCCGTGTATGGCCGCGTAACCAGCCGAAAACTGCGCCCTTCCTGTATTGACGTTGAGGACGTAGGTGCCCACGAGGGCCGACTTGCCAGCGAGCGCGAGTTGCGCGTCACGTTCGGCTATGGCCGCTTCCTGCTTGCGCCGCTCGGCAAATAGTGCTGCAAGTGCGAGCGCAGCCAAAGTTGTGCTCAACATAACGAGCTGCGCGGCAAGGACCCGAATGGCCATTGGTTGTGTCGGATCGCCGTAGCGGCCGATGTCATGTGTTGTCGTCCACACGATGGCGCCAGCGATAGTGAACACGGCTGCGGCGGCAAATACCGGATGACAACGGGACACGAGCCAGAGCAGTAGTGGGAAATAAAAAGCAGACGGCGCGATCAGCGACCAGGGGCCCGAAAGTACGGTCAACAAATAGCTGATCACGGCAGTCAGAACCACCACCGCGAGAGTGCCCTCAAGCAACTCGCGCCACGATGGCGCATCGCGCACAGCGGCAGCGATCCCGATCAGCAGTGGGGCAATGGTTACAATGCCGAGTGCGTCGGACGCGAACCAAACCTTCCACACAGCGAGAAGCTCCGCCGTCGAAGGGCCGAAGAGCTTCATCGCGACCGAGGCGCCGGCAGCTGCCGTGGCCGTCGCCACAATAGCAGCGGCGAAAAACCCCACGACACGTCGCAGGCTGTCGAGATTAAAGGTCGGACCGAACCAGCGCTCGATCAGCCACATCACCAGGAGAGCTTCGCTCGCATTGCACAGGGCGAACGCAAGGGCGCTCCAGACATTCCTGTCACTCATGAGACTGGCTGCGACGGATGCTGCGAACACTCCGGCTGCAACCGGCATCCGCGCCCGGCACCCGAGCGCGATCAAAGTTCCGGCAGCAATGCCCGACGCGGGCCAAAACACGGCAACGCGCTCTTCGGTGAGGAGGGCAAGTCCCAGTTGTGCAGCCAGGAAATAGGCAGCGCCGACCGCTAAGGCGACACCTATGTTGCCAACCAACCATTGTAGTCTGTCGCCGCCCTGGGCCTCCTGGCCGAAGGCGCCAATCAGCAGGCGATCCTGCCAGGCGGGCATAGTCCCACTCACCTGTCGCGAATAATGGGCCAACTGAGCCTCTGCCCCCATTGCTTGCACTAGTCAAGCGGTTCATATGCCGGGGGCCGGGGATACCTCGGTCCGCGCTCCGCTCTACCACCTCGGCACCGTGCGCATCACGCAATAGTTCGCGCGCTCCCGGCCCCCCTCGCGCGTTCGGCCTGCGACGTTGATCGTCGTCGCCTATTCAGGTTAAGTTCGATGATGCGTGGCATTCGTGCCGGGGGGCAGCAATGACGGAGGCCAACACCATGCTCCCCTTCTGGCAGCGCCTTCTTGGCACGATCATTACGGTGGCTGCCGTGAGCTTTCTTGCGGGCCTCGCTTGGCAAGCAGTGTTCAACTTCCCGCTTCCCAGCTACCTCGCCGGTCTCATCGGCGGACTAGCCGCACTACCGGTTTGGGATTTCCTCAAGAGGATACGCCCGTTAAAGCCATAGCTACCAACCAACTCTCGCAACACCCCTCAACCGAAACCCGCAACTCCCCTCAACAGAGCCCCCCGATCAACCCTGCAACTTCCAAAATCCGTGATGCACGCAACATCCAAAATCCGGGCACTTTTCTTCCGAAATTCGTGCACTCGCGCCATCAAAATCCGTGCGTCCCGCGACGCCTTGCTCAGCAACCGCGTGTGATACACTGACCTGCATGACCGAGACCGACAACAAAAAGCTCGACCACATCTCATCAACATCCTCCAGTCCTGGCAATTCACCGACTAGCAATGACATCCGCGCGGAAGCCTATACTGGCCTTGATTTTGCGTGTGATACCCTCCAAACTATGTCGGAGTGTTATTTGTTTCCAGACAAATCTGCTCTGCGCCAGAAGCTCCGCTGCCCTAGTGGGCGATTCCATGGAAAGAGCCTGCAAAATTGAGCTATGATCTTGGTAGGTTGGAAGTGCTTGAATTACCTTCATGAGGTGAAATCTCAATGTAAATAAATCTTCCAATGTTCGCTGTGAAGAGTCAAGCTCTAGCTTAGCTTTGTAAAAAGCAGATCGAGTACGAGGCTCGTCCGGGATGAGATCGTCGCAATCCGCAAGCTCATGAATATTTATGCCGGAAAGACTGCACACCGCGCTGGCGTCGGTGCGTAAGCTATATCTCTTGAACGCATCCATAATTGCTTTGGTGTCATGGATCTCTGCCACTTGTACTTGTCCCATGCCAAGCGGGATGTTTCCTTTGGGAATAAGCTTACCCGTTTCATGCGCGCGATCCGCTTCGTCTCGTACCCATTTCGACTTCATTGCATTTGGAGACCAGATAGCAACGACTACTCTAGACACATGCAGCGCCTCGAGAATTGTATCGTGGTAATTCTGACTAGCGTAGAGACTGTCGTCCCACCAAACAGCAAGTCCCATCGCCCGAAAGTCATCAGCCAGTTGGCGGGCGTATTCTGCGTCAGCTTTTGCATAGGAGATGAACACATCAGGCATGGCTTGCGCATAGGCCTTTTTATCTAGTGAGACATGATCCGCGAAGCAGTGCTCTGCTCTAAGCGATCTTAGCGTGAAGCCAACTACATGTCGCGCGCAATATCGATGTGTTGCTGCCCGTCGCGCCTGCGCCGCTACCCCGTGCTATACTTCACGCCTATGGCGCAAACCGATCTTGAGCGCTTCACTCGGCTGATGCTTGACGAGTTCGGCCGCGTACATGAGCGTCTCGATCGGCACGACGACCGCTTTGATGCTATCGATCAGCGCTTCAACGTCATCGAAACCGAACTCCGCAACATACGTACGGAACTCAAGAGCATCCGCACCGACCTCGACGACCTGGGCGACAAATTCGCAAACATCCTGGGGTATCGCAAAGAGATAGACCACGCGCTCGAGCGCATTGGAGCGATCGAGAAGCACCTCGGCATAGACAAGAAGATTGCCACCTGAATGTCATCGACCATCGGCACGCAATAGAAAGAGAAAGCCGCGCTCATCCCTCCGCAATACCCATTCCAATCATTCAGCCGCCAGCACTCCTGCCGACCAGAACCTATCCGCTCCTACTGCAGTGGAGGCGGCAAATGTTCAATCCCGCGCTTCAGTGCCTTGTAGTCGCTCTCGCACACAACCACCTTGACGTGGCCGGTGTTCTCATCGATCAGCGCTTGCCGGAGTAGCCCGATGTAAGCTGCCGGAGAGTCCTTGGTTTCCCCTCTTTTTGGCGGCAGTAGGACCAACGCTTTTCCGGGAGTAAGCCCTCCGCCTTTTCCTTGTTGCCAGACGCGCGCGGTCTTGCCGGCGGCGCACTGTAGAAAAAATCCTTTCGGCATGGTCACCTCCAGAGCGAAGAGCGCGAGACGAAGCTCGAAGATCTGAGCCACGGAGAGTGGCGTTTTCGGGACGTCGCACCAAATGCGTGTAAGCGATCATCCGCTTGTGGGGCGTGCTACATCCCGTTGGAACAGCACCCCTGTCCCGCTCGCTGATCCAGCGCAATCGGCATCCAACTCACTCTGCTAATATTGCATCCGCTCACGTCTTGTGAACTGCCAGCCCGTCGCTTTCGGTGATTCCCCCGATTGCCATTTTGGCTCTGACCTATCATCGTCGAAATTGAAGACCACGTACCATCGACCATTCACAATGAATGAAGAGGACAGCAGCGAGAGCGCGAGCGAGTGGGAACGCCTGGAAAAAACACTTCCGTCAGCATGCGTCTATCGTCACGTACTTCAAGAATGCCAGTGCGGAGGCAGTGCTCAATATGTTGAAGACCGGCGTCAATGGCGCCGGCGCCTGCCTCTCGCAATTCGAGCGTGACGCTCTAATCGAACGCCACTGCGAACTGTTTGGAAGGTGGCCGGAGTAGCAGTTTACACGAGAACTCGGGTCGGACCGACCACCTGCAAACTCACGCGACCTTCTTGAACGACCGTGACCGCTGGTCCGAGCCGGACTCGGTAGGCATCCATTGGCGCTGCCACTGCTCAGCGGCCTGCATCCAAAGCTTGAAAGGCGGAAACATTTCCCAGAATCGCATCATGTCCGCCATCGGATCATTTGACGCTGATGCCGATAGCGCCGGCATCGGGAGCATTGCTGCCCCTTGCAACCTAGTCGGCGACTTGAGCTGTTGTTCCCACGCGTCCATGATTTGGTCGATCATCTGGGTCTGCATCTTGGATGCTTTGAGCAGATGCTCTCGCGTTCCTGCATTCCAATGCCAATTACGGACTGACGCGGGACTACAGGGTGAACTTGCGCAGGTACATCGAGGGAAACCCCTGCAATTCCTTTGGGTGAACCCAGCGCTCCCGCTCTGGCCGCTGCACTCGCGTTAGGAATTCCCGATGGTCAGGCCAGCCCATCGCGTGCTGGACGGCAGTCATCTGATCGAGAAGCTTCGGCAGACAGCGTTCGTTGGCAGCAGATGTCTCGTCTCTCCAAGCCGCCATGGCATCAAACGCAGCTGTCAGTGCCTGGCGTGCCTCATTGTTCAACGACGTCAGCGTCCGCAGGTCGCGCGTGCTCGTCATGACCTTCCTCCCTTGCCTTTGGCAACTAGCGACGCGGATCAGCGTCGCCGCTCCACGGAGCGAGACCGCGTGCCAACACATATTCAGGCCACTATCTAGAGAACTGCTGGTCAACGAGGCCGACCGGCTGGTCGCTCGTGCGGAACGCAAGGTCAGGCGCCGGCGCAATCGAAACAACAAGCAGGCCTTCCGGGTAGAGCTGGAAATGAAGCGCCTACACCTCTATCGCGCAATCCTAAGAAGCAATAATTCTGCGCAAGCGCTCATGCACGAGCTCCCCCAAACTGGGGATGCCGAAAATGGCGTGCTCACGACGTCCCGAGCTGCTCGCTCGTGAGCAACTCCTTCAAAGCGAGAAAACGCTCACGCCGCGCGACGATGCGTTCCGGTATCTCGCATTCATCGCCCTCCGTGAGCTCACGAGACGCGGCCTCCGCTTTGCGCTCCCTTTGTTCAATTCGTGCAAGTTGCCGTTGAATGTCATCCCCGCTGAAAAGCCGCCGCACCTCGGCGACAAAGCGCGGCAACTCCCGGGCAAACTCCGGTCGCGTGACGGCGGCTTCCGCGAACGTCATCAACTTCTCGCCGACGAGATAGTCGAATGCACTCCGCAATCCATATGCTTCCCGTATCCGCTGAGCGGCCGCGCATTGCTCTACCCAGACATCCTGAAACCGCCGCCCGCTCATCGTCACCTCCACCCGCGAACCGTTTTATCGACGACTCCAGAACGAGCGCGAGGACTGGATGCGTTCTCCGTCTCCGAGTTGGCTACCTACGACGACAACCGAGCTACTCTTCCCTTTTGCCATCAGCGCAGCGCGCCGCCTCTTCACTTCTGCGAGTGCTTGCTGCTGCGTTTGGAACAGCTCCAGGCGCTCACCATCCAGCTGCACCCGACCTCCTTATGGCGGGCGTAAGCCTTCATCTAATTGTGTGCGCACGCCGTCTCGGCGCAGATGACCGGCTGGCGTTCCGCATGGTTGTGAACCTCTTGGTCGACACCTTGGTTGGTGCAATTCCCATCATTGGATCGTTGTTCGATATTATCTTTCGCGCGAATCTTCGAAACTTCCAGCTCCTGCTCGACCACATCGACCAACACCGTCGGCCCGGCATCCCGCTCTCTATCCAAAATCCATGACGTCGCGCGGGCCGCGTTACAATTCCACGAGCGCTCCGTCCCGCACTGCGGTGCTCGGCTGTTCGAGCATCGCTAGCAAGACGGAGATGTTCGATGACGAAGCCGTCGCGCGCAAAGCGCATCGCCGACCTCAACGACAAATTCCGCAAGAACCTGGTGACCGGCGGCCGTACCTACATGACGGCCGGCGTCAACACCAAAGATCCGGAGTTCGTTTCAAAGGCGCTAGCGAAAGTGATCGCCTTCGACGACTTCAACGCGGACAACGATCCGCACGGCGAGCATGACTTCGGCTCGTTCGAGCTCGAGGGCGAAAAGCTCTTCTGGAAAATCGATTACTTCGATTTGTCGGCCGAGTTCGGGTCAGAAGATCCGACCGACCCCAAGAAGACGCTGCGCGTCCTCACCGTCATGCTCGCCGAGGAGTACTGATCTCCTCTTGCCTGCCCCGCGCTCACCCCGCGGGGCTTCTTCGCAACCGACCTCAACGGGCAACGCAACTCCCGCGCACTACCGCGAGGCCTCCTCTCTACTACTATCCCTCCAACGCCGGTACCAACCGGCACGAGCATCGACCAACTCCGAATCTCAAGGCCGGTCTGCTAATCCACTATCCGTACACGTTTTTGTGCGGCTTGAAAGATCCCGACCAATCGCAGGAAATGCAGTTCGCTCGGGTCTTCCAGCCAGCGGGATAGGTTATCGCCAATACTGCGACCGGTGCGCGGACTCTTGTTGTGCGCCGTCAATATCTGGGTCGTAAATTCCGCCATCTGTTCACTTACCTTCTCAATGTCTGCTTTCGTTGGGTTGGAAGGCATTGATGGCTTGATGAGTAGCGGAACTGCAACGACGCCCACGAGCTCGAACGTCCCACCAATTTTCTGGGTAAGGTAGTCCACTGCAACCGATACGAACAGTCCCCCAACGAATGCATCATCGTGATCGTAGGTTTGCGGCTTCGTCCCAACCTTATCCATGACCGCCCGAGCGATGCCAACTGCAGCCGAGATGCAAAATTGGTCGTCGTCGGCCTCCGTATCTGATTCCACTCCAACAGTATTAAGCGCTGCCAAGACGCGTTCTCGCATCGCGCGGCCTTGCGGTCCCTCTCCGCAGTTGCGGTTGTTATCTTTCCATGCGCCTTCAAGGCAGGATGGATTCAGCATCCAGGCCATCCGCATCCAGGTTCGGTTTTCATCTCCTTCAAACGCGCGGAGATCGTTCAGGAGTTGAACAAGGAGCTCGTTCGCGCGGTTCTTCGCCGCGGCATCGCTAGTTGTCCCGAACCCACTGATAAGTTGCTCGGCTGGACAATTCGCCTCGACGGCATGAGCTCCATACGCTCGGCGCAGCGCAGCGATCGTGCTTCCAAGTCCAAATGCCACAGTTGTCAGCTCTTCCAGCGAATTGCCCCGGGCGGCCCTGATCTGGCCTGCCACCTTTAGAAGAATGCGCTTTTCGTCGGCTGGGTAGTTCTCGGCGGGCGCCAATGCACTGCTCTTGCTTGAACTCCGGCTCTTCCTCAACCAATCCAACAATCCCATGCGTTCCCCCTTTCCTCCGGACATTCGAAGGATGCAACGCGTGCCGGTCCGGCTGGGAGAGAAATACTGTCGCACGACTAAAGGTCTCCCCCAAACTGGGGATGCCAACGACACCGCCGGCTAGCTTATTAGGTCAGGATCGCTGCGCGTTCCTCTGACTTTCATGCTCAGCTATTTCTTGCCTTGCGGCTTCCTCTTTAAGTTGATGATCTGACCGCCGCACGTACACCGGACGGTCTCACGCTCTCCGCGCTCGGGGCTCACATAGAACGGCCCATTGCACTTGTCGCAAAACAGAAGCGACATCATGCGCTTGTACGAGGCGACGACAGGAGCGAAATCCTCTTTCTGGAAATTGGCCCACTCGTTGTAGTGGACGGCCGGGTTTGTTTGCCACTGCTCAACGGTCGATTGCTGCGCGGCAGCTGCAATCCTTCTCACGAGCATCTAGTGCGTCGAAGACTTCAGATTGTGCCCACGATTGCGCTGCGCTCTTGCCCTCTTTGAGCAGGGAGCGGTAGGAGGCGATCGCAGGCGGCAACAGATCACCGAGCTGGAATTGTGCATCGCCACGGAATTCAACGCGCGCCCGCAGCCGATGTTTGTACACGTCTTCAAGCGCGGCCGTGCAGACTTCACCGTAGACGTTCATTGCTGTTGCGGCCGCCAACGAGATCCGTGGCGGCGCCGCCCTCCTGCGCCACTACCTTGAGTACTTTTCAGCCGAGCTTTGTCAGACGAGGACACCTTCGAGGCGCGCCTGACGCCATCGATGGGCAAGCTCGGCTTCGATGTCGACTTCTATGGACGCGGTCATTTTCCTCCGGGCGCATATCACAGTGAAGGGCATCAGGACGGGATGGGATTGTGCTTGTATCTCGCGTTGATGCGGCATCTGCTCGGGGACGGATTCAGTTTGGCGGTGCTCGACGACGTGTTGGATGAGTGTCGACGCGGGGCACCGACGGAAGGTCTGCAGCCTCCTTAAGAAGGAATTCCCCAAGACGCAGTTCGTGTTGACGACACACGATGATGTGTGGCTCCGTCACATGAAAACTGAGGGGCTGATCGCGGCTGGTGGGTCTGCCCGTTTCCGTAAATGGACCGTAGAACAAGGTCCAACAGAATGGGACGATCGCGACGTATGGGAGGAAATCGAAAACTTTGTTGGGCGCAACATCCCTCTCCCGCTTCAGTGGCTCGACAGCTCTCTGGCTGGCGTTCGCGATTTTCTGGAGCGTGCCGCGGAGAATCTCCACCCGCTCAAGGCGCAGGAGAGATTGGATTTCCTTCGCGCGGTCTCCTGGGGTCGCAAGCACATATTGTATGAGCTCGCGCCGTGAGAGAACGAACTCTGGGTGCGCGGCCACGCTATCGAGCACTTGCAAGATCTGGGGTGAACTTGGCGTAATCGTGGGCGCGTTTGCGTTCTTGACAGAGCGCTCGATGGTCACGTCCTGACCGAGGCTCGCGATGTGCACCTTGACCGTAACGTGCGCCACGTCCGGCCGATTGCGGTGATCGACGTGCGGCCCGTGATCCTTAACCGAGATGCCGGCCGTGCCCTTACCGGAGAGGCGTGACACGCTGCCCGTCAACCCGAACTCGATCGCGTCCACCACGCCGCTCTTCCCCGTACCATTCGGGCCGCACACGGCGAAATTGTCGCCGTGGAGCGCAAGCTTTAGCTCGCGTATCCCACGGAACTCGGTGATCGTTACTTCCTTGATCGTGATCATACGTCTTGGTCGTCGGGCAGGAGCGCAGCTCTGATGGCGCTCTCCTTGAGGTTTCCCTCTTCCAGCAATGCTTTGTTCAGCGCCGCCACGCTTTCGGCAGGGATGTCAGTGTCCCCGAACCTCTCGATAAAGAGCTCGAAGATGGCAGTCGGAATGTCGTGGATGGGTGAGCGTTCGCTTTGTTCAGCCAGATCAGCTTTCTTATAAATCTCCTCGAATTTATCGAAGTCGCCCTTCTCTATTCGGCCGACTATGTATACGCGGCCATTGAAAATCTCAATATCGGCTGCCCAACTCATGACTGACGGGACCATAAGCAACAGTGCACTGACCCCGAGCACCTTCAGATTCTTCATGTTCCCCCCGTCATCAGAGCCCCACACTACATGGCAAACATATCAAAGGAGATCTTCTCCGGTACGCACCCGAGGAAATTCTAGCCCCATAGTGAGCTGCGTAAGAATCCAACTCAACCACCCTACCCATCTCATTCATAGCCGTCCCACACTCCTTACAGGAGCAGTACACCTTGCGGACATTTCCATCGCGCGCCTCGCTCGAAAATATCACTCAAGGTCTTGAGCCGCTTCCTTAACCCGCAGCTCAACAGCGCGGCGGCCAGTCAAGGGCGTGGGGCAAGGGCCCCACGGCCGCGCAGCGGCGAACCCTTGACGGGCCGCACCAAGCGCCGGTTACCCTCACGGACCAAAGCGACAAGCCACCAGGGACGGCGCAAGCCCGCCCCCAAATGTCCGCCATTCACCCAAAATTCGTGACCCACATTGCTTCCAATTTGCGTGTGCAATTTTTTCGATTTCCGTGATGCGTGCCTCGCTCGCCGCGGCACGCGCAAAAAGAAGCTGGAGATCCCGTCATTCGTCGGGCTTGCGCCTAGCCCCTACAAGAGCGGTGATGTTGACCGCGATCGAGGGATCAGTAAGGCCGGAACGAAGCTTGCTAGACAGACGCTTGTCGAGCTGGCCTGGTTCTGGCTGCGCTACCAACCTCAAAGCAAGCTTTCACTGTGGTGGC
>Ga0075421_100010419_pt1 | contig 11491 bp, 9 predicted proteins | sample SoiMetdeltSBSDD5_FD_75292 | JGI IMG/M metagenome (GOLD analysis project Ga0075421, IMG submission 75292) | Bulk soil microbial communities from a Populus tree surrounding site in Tennessee, USA - Soil MetaG P. deltoides SBSDD5 | ecosystem: Environmental > Terrestrial > Soil > Tree plantation...
CTGGTCCTCTACGTCGAGGACGAGGACGACAACTACGTCATCGCGGACCTGCGCCTGCGCGGGCGGTTCCGCGTCATCCGGGCGGCCACGGACCGGGAAGCGTGTGACATGGTGCGTCGTCACGCCGGGGAGCTGCGCGCGGTGCTGATGGACCTGCAGCTCAAGGGCGCGGAGCTGGACGGCTTCGAACTGATGCGCCTGTTCATGGGTCAGAAAGTGGACAGACCGCTGCCTGACTTCGCCCAGGGGCTCCCGGAGCTGAAGGCCCCGGTGTTCGTGGTGACCGCCTACGGCACCACCCTCCCCGCGGAGGGGGACATCTCCCTGGCGGCGTCGCTGTTCTCCAAGCCGGTGGACTACCGCCAGCTGATCAAGGTCCTGCAGTCCATCACCAAGGTCAGGGTCCCGGCGGCCTCAGCGGGTTTCTGAGCCTGGGCCGGGCATCGCGGAGCCCGGGTCCGGCGGCGGCCGGTTGTCGGTGCGGATCTGCGCCTCGATCCGGCGGAGCGCCTCGTACAGCGGGAGCCGGCGCTGGTCCCGGTAGAAGTAGAAGTCCTCCAGCCGCGCCTTGTAGAGCTCCGGCACGAAGACGAAGCGCAGCTGCCCCTGCTGCCGCAGCGCTTCCAGCGCCTCCGGGCTGACCGCCTTGCCGCGCCCCTTCTCCGCCCAGGCGGCGCCGATGAGGAAGCCGCGCAGCAGCGCCAGCTTCTCCTGCTCGCCCAGGGCGGCCCAGTCGTGGCCGTTCATGGCCAGCAAGGGCGGCGGCGGGGTCGTCCCGGTGGCCAGGGACGCCAGCGCCGCCAGGGGCCGCGGAGCCGACGGCGCCTCCGCCTTCCTTTTCTCCTTCCCCTTCACCGTCACCTGGGCGGCCCTGGCCGACCTGGAGATGACCAGGTTGGTCCACATCCCGTTCTGCCCGTGGGACGGCACCCCGCACCAGAAGAGGAAGCGCCCCGCCTTGTCGGCGGTGAACTCGAAGTTGTCGGTCTCGCCGGGCACCAGCCCCTGCACCAGCTTGATGGTGGTGGCGGCGGGGAAGGCGGGGTCGCCCCCTTGCAGCTTGGGCCGCTTCCTGGGGTCGATGATCGCCAGCGAGTGCGGGAGCGCGCCGAACCCGCCGTTGGAGAAGTCCACCTTGACCAGCCAGCCGAACGGGACGGTGACGGTCATCTCGCCGTTCCCGTAGCCGTTGAAGTTCATCGTCCCGTTGGCGTGATCCATCGAGCCGACGATCTTCAGCGTCACCACCTTCTGCTCGGCGTCCTGCGTCATCCAGTCCGGCTGGATGGCCGCGTCCGCCGCCGCCAGGGCGGCAGCGGCGACGGTGGCGGCGGCGGCGGCGAGCGCGGCGCTCACTTCTTCGCCGCCGCCCCCTTCGGCAGGCCGAACACGAACACCGCGTCGCCCAGGGGGAAGCGGAGCTGGAAGTTCCCGCCCGCGGCCACGGCGATGAACTGCTCGCCGTCCAGCTCGTAGGAGATGGGCGCGGCGTTCACCCCCGCGCCGCACTGGAAGCTCCACAGCTGCTTCCCGGTCCTGGCGTCGTACGCGTAGAAGTTGCCCGTCCCGTCGCCGCCGGCGAACACCAGCCCGCCCGCGGTGGCCAGGGCGCCGCCGATCAGCGGGTCCGGCAGCTTGTTCTGCCAGCGGATCTTCCCGGTGTTGACGTCGATGGCGGAGAACGTGCCCCACTGCGGCTCGCCCGGGATGGCCACGAAGGCCGAGCCCAGCCAGAGCTTCCCCTTCTGCAGGGGCCTGGAGTGGGTGATGTAGTTCATCGGCTGGTGCAGGCCGGAGACGTAGACCATCTGCGTGTCCGGGCTGTAGGCCAGGGGCGACCACTCGGTGCCGCCGTTGGCGCCCGGGAGCATGCGGGTGCCCTTCTCGGTGGGCTGCGCGAACATGTTCTCCTGCGGCACGAACGCCTCGGACTTGCGGATCAGCTTCCCGGTGGCGCGGTCGTGCACGTAGAACCAGCCCGTCTTCCCGGCGTGGCCCACCGCCTTCACCCTAGTGGTCCCGTCAGGCCCCAGCGCGTCGAACAGCACCGCCGGGCTCACCGCGTCCAGGTCCCACACGTCGTGCGGGATGTACTGGTAGTGCCACCGGTACTTCCCGGTCTGCACGTCCAGGGCGACCATGGAGTTGGTGTAGAGGTTGTCCCCGGGGCGGACGCTGCCATCCAGGTCCGGCGAGGCGTTGCCCACCAGCACGAACAGCGTCTCCGTCTCCGGGTCCACGGCGGGCGTCATCCACATCGACCCGCCGCCGCGCTTCCAGGCGTCCTTGTACTTCGCCATCGACGCCTTCTCCCTGGCGACGTCCCGGTGGAGCTCGTTCCCCTCCGGGGTGGTGGGGGCGAAGTCGCCTTCCCAGCCCTTGTCCGGGATGGTGTAGAAGCGCCACTTCTGCTTGCCGGTGGCCGCGTCGTACGCGTCCACGAAGCCCCGGATGCCGTACTCGGCCCCGGACGTCCCCACGATCACCATCCCCTTGTAGAAGAGCGGGGCCATGGTGAAGCCGTAGCCGGCGGACGGGTCGGCGGCCTGCGTGTTCCACGCCAGCTTGCCCGTCTTCTGGTCCAGCGCCACCAGCCGCGCGTCCAGCGTGGCCATGAACACCTTGCCGTCCGCCACCGCCACCCCGCGGTTGTTGGGGCCGCAGCAGAAGACCTGCGTCCCGCCCAGCTTGTGCTCGTACCGCCAGAGCTGCTTGCCGGTGCGCGCGTCCACCGCCATGGCGTGGTTGAACGGCGTGGTCACGTACATCACCCCGTCCACCACCAGCGGCGTGGCCTGGAAGGAGCCGATGGGCCCACCCGTCTGGTACACCCACCGCGGGACGAGCGCCCCCACGTTCGCGGCGCTGATCTGCGTCGAGCTGACCCAGCGCCGGTTGCTGTAATCCTTGCCGTAGGTCAGCCAGTTCTTCGCGTCGCCCGCCGCCTTGAGCAGCTGATCGGATGTCACCGCCGGTGCGGGTGCCTCCGGCGCCGCGGTGGGCGCGGGCCTGGGCGACTCCTGGGCATTTCCAGGCAGCGGCCAGGCGAAACACACTCCAAGGCCAAGCGCGCAGACGGCGACTTGAATCGTTCGGTGGTGCATAGACGGGGTCCCCCTCCAAAGGGGATGGGAGCATGCGGCGGGTCCGCTGCGACTCGCAAGTCCTTGAATGGTGGGTCAAAACTGACGCGGGGATCCGTTTCCGGGGGGTCGTCAACGCGGGCCGCAGGGAACTACAATGTCACTTCTTGAACTCCCCGCATGCGCCCGCAGACCATACTGGTAGTGGATGACAGCTCCAGTATCAGAAGTATTTTGAAGGTATACTTGATGGGCCTCAAGGCGGAGGTCCTGGATGCGGAGAGCGGGGAGCGCGCCCTCCAGCTCGCGCGGCTGCTCCCGCTTTCCTTGATGATCGTTGATATCAACATGCCCGGGATGGACGGGCTTACCTTGGTAGACAAGGTGCGCCACGATTCCAGGGCTGCCGTGGCGAAGCTGCCGGTGATCCTGCTGACCTCTGACCGTTCGGAGGCGTCGCGGGCCAGAATGCGCGAGGTGGGCGCCAACGATCTGCTCTACAAGCCGGTCACCGCCGAGACGCTGCTGGCGGCGGCCGGCCGGCTGCTCCGGCTGGAGAAGGCGGCGGGGACGTGAGCCTCCCGCACCTGCTGCTGGTGGACGACAGCGAGGCCATCCTCGCCTTCGAGCGGGCGGCGCTGTCGTCCCACTACGCCATCTCCACCGCCCTCACCGGGGCGGAGGCGCTGGAGAAGGTGCGGCAGGTGCGGCCGGCGGCGGTGCTCCTGGACCTGTCGATGCCGGAGATGGACGGCGACGAGGTGCTCCGGAAGATGAAGGCGGACCCGGAGCTGTCGCCCATCCCCATCATCGTCGTCTCCTCGGAGCGGCACCGCGAGCGCGAGAGCATGCGCGCCGGCGCCGCCGCCTTCCTCGCCAAGCCCATCCGCGCCCTGGAGCTGTCCGCGCTGGTGGGCGAGGTGCTGGAGCGCTCCCGCGAGCTGGCGCGCGAGGGCAGCCTGCGCGTCCTCTTCGTCAAGGTGGGCGGCTTCGCCTTCGGGCTGCCGCTGGAGTCGGTGGACAGCGCGGTGCAGCTCCCGCTCACCCGGCCGCTCCCCGCCGGGCCCTCCTACCTCTCCGAATACGTGGAGATCTACGGCGAGCCGCTGTGCGTGATGGACCTGGCGGCGCGGCTGGGGGTGGAGCCGGGCGTCCCGGTGCTGGAGCAGAAGCTGGTGGTGATCCGCAACGAGGAGCAGAAGCTGGCGCTCAAGGTGGACCGGGTGGAGGATCCGGAGGAGCTGCCCAGGACCGCGGTGGTGCTCCGGAACAAGCTGGGCGGCGCGCTCGACGGGCCGCTCAAGGACCTGCTGATCGCCATGGTGCACGGCTCGCGCGGCGCGCTGCCGGTGCTGGACCCGCGGGCGCTGCTCCAGCGCTCGCTCTGGCGGCAGCTCCCGGAGCTGGTCGCCCTCCAGCGAGCGCCATGATCGACCCGGGCCTGGAGGACCAGCTGGTGGAGCGGCTGGCGGCCTTCGCCGCCGCGCAGATCGGCTTCTCCGCGCAGGCGGTCCGTTCGGAGGGCATCCGCAAGGTGCTGCGCGAGGAGCTGCGCAAGGGGAACGGCTCGCTGGACGACCTGGTCCACAAGCTCCAGGCCCAGGACGACCAGCTGCTCGCCGCGCTGCGCGGGGCCATCGTGGTGGGCGAGACGTACTTCTTCCGCCAGTCCGAGCACTTCGACCTGCTGGTCTCCACCGCGCTCCCCGCGCTGGCCCGCGAGGTGGAGGGCCCGGTGCGGGCGTGGAGCGCCGGGTGCTCCACCGGGGAGGAGGCCTATTCGCTGGCCGCCTGCTTCCTGGCGGCGCGCCCGAAGGTGGAGGTGGAGGTGTGGGGCACGGACGTCTCGGCCGCCAGCCTCCAGGTGGCGCGCGGCGGGTTCTACACCTCCTGGTCCTCCCGGCAGTCCTCGCCGCCGCTGTACCCGGTGGTCCGGCCCCTGGGCCACGACCGGCTCCAGGTCCTGGACGACGTGGCCGCGCTCGCCCGCTTCGTGGAGCACAACCTGCTGGAGGCGGCGCGCCCCACCCTGGGCGAGTTCCACGTCATCTTCTGCCGCAACGTGCTCGCCTACTTCTCCCCGCCGGCGGCCCGCATCGCCACCGGGCACCTGGTGGACGCGCTGGCGCCGGGCGGCTACGCCTTCTTCGGCACCATGGACGTGAGCGGGGCCCCGCCCGGCCTGGAGGAGATGGCCACCCGCGGCCTCCAGGTCTTCCGCCGGCCCCGCCCCCAGGCGCCGCGCGCCAGGCCGCCGCCGGAGTCGCCGGAGCCCGTGGTGCCGACGCCGGGCCCCCGCGCGCCCTTCCACAAGGCCCTCTCCGACCGGTCCACCGTGGAGCTGCACGTCCGCGCGCTCCAGCAGATCGAGCGCGGCCACCGCGCCCAGGCGGAGCAGGACCTCTGGGAGCTGCGCCGGCGCGCGCCGTCGTACCTGCCCGGCCTGCTGGAGCTGTCGCTGCTTCACCTCCGCAACGGCCGCCGCGGCCCCGCCGAGGAGCTGATGCGGGAGATCCTCCACCGCGCCGGGGGCCTGAAGGATGACGAGCCCTGCCTGGGGCCGGAGCTGTTGCCGGTGAGCTACTACCGGACCGCGGCGCGCGCGCTGCTGGCCGGCCCGGGCCCGGGCCCGGGGCCGGCCTCGCCGGGAGGGGAGCCGTGACCTCCCGGAAGATCAGGCCGCAGTCGGAGCTGACCGACGACGAGCGGGAGATCCTGGAGGTCCGGCGGAACCGCCTGCGCCGGAAGCCGGAGGCGGCGGTGGAGGAGGAGGCCGCGTTCTGGGTGGCGGAGTTCCCGGTGGGCGACGAGCGCTACGCCGTCCCGCTCCAGCGGCTGCGCGGGTCGGTGCCGCTCAGGCTGGTGACCCCGGTGCCGCTCTCGCCGCCCCACGTGGTGGGCATCCTGCGCTTCCAGGGCCAGGTGATCGCCGCGCTCAGCATGGCGGCGCTCCTGGGCGGGCAGGGCTGGCGGCAGGACCCCGCGGTGCTGCTGGTGGTGGAGGGGCCGGCGGGCGACCTGCTGGCCCTGGACTGCGAACAGGTGCCCCAGCCCCTGTCCGTCCCGCAGCGGGTGGTGGAGGAGGCGCGAGCCCACGCCGCCGCCGGGCCGGTGACGGCGGTGGCGCTGCCCGGGGCGCGCCAGCTCAACCTGATCGACCTGGACCAGCTGCTGGCCAGGGTCTCCGGGGTGCGCGGTGGCTGACCAGGTCATCCTGGAGATCATCCAGGGCTTCGTCACCGAGGCCCAGGCGCTGACGGAGCGGATCACCCGCGCCGTGCTGGCGCTGGAGAAGCCGGGAGACGGCGCCGCCATCGCCGCCAACTACGACGTCCTCTGCCGCGCGCTGCACACGCTCAAGGGGAGCGCGGGGACGCTGGGCTTCAGCGACCTCTCGGACGCCGCCCACCAGCTGGAGGACGCGGTGATCCCGTTCCGCGCCCAGCTGGCGCCGCTCTCGGGGGACGTGGCGGACGCCGTCTTCCAGGCGATGGACGCCTTCAACCTCCGCGCCGAGGCCTACGCCGCGGAGAAGACGGACGACCTGCCGGACCTGCAGGGCCCCCTGGAGCGGCTGCGCCTGGCGCTGGAGGGGACCCCGCTGCCGCACCCCGACGCGCCGGTGGGGCCGGCGGACGCCAAGGAGGGCGGCGCCGCCGCCGAGGGCGAGTGGCGGGTGGGGACGCGCTCGGTGCGGCAGGTGATCCGCGAGGTGGAGCGGCTGCGCGAGCTGCAGCTCCGCCTGAGCGAGCGCCACCGGGACCTGGAGAAGGGCCTCCACATCCTCGCCCGGCTGGGCATCCTGGCGGAGACCGCGGAGGCGCGCGCGGTGCTGATGACGGTCAGCCGGGCGCTGGCGGACGACACCGACGAGGCGGGCTCCATCGTGGAGGCGCTGGAGGACGGCGTCCGGGAGATCACCACCATGCCGGTGCGCACGGTGCTGGAGCCCATGCACCGCGCGGTGCGGGACCTCTCCCGCCAGTTCGGCAAGGAGGTGCACCTGTCGGTGGTGGGGGCGGAGCTGTCCCTGGACCGGCGGATGCTGGAGGCCCTGCGCGGCCCGCTGGTCCACCTGGTGCGCAACGCGGTCGACCACGGCGTGGAGTCGCCCGAGGAGCGCGAGGCGGCGGGCAAGCACCGCGAGGGCGCGGTGGTGATCCGGCTGGAGCAGCTGGGCAACCTGGCCTTCCTCGACGTCTCCGACGACGGGCGCGGGATGGACGAGCAGCGCATCGTCCAGGTGGCGGAGGAGCACGGGCTGATCGGCCACGGCGAGGCCCAGGGCCTCACCTCGCACCAGGTCCACCAGCTGGTGTTCCGGCCCCACTTCTCCACCCGCAAGGAGGTGACCGAGGTCTCCGGCCGCGGCGTGGGCCTGGACGTGGTGCAGAGCGAGGTGCACGCCCTGGGCGGGCGGGTGGAGGTGCACAGCCAGGCCGGGCAGGGCACCCGCTTCACGCTCACCCTGCCCATGGACCTGGGCTCCTCGCCGGTGCTGATCGTCCGCTGCGGCGAGCACCAGCTGGGCCTGCCCACCATGGCGGTGGAGCAGGTGCGCCCGGCCAGGCCGGACGAGATGCGCATCTCCCGCGGCGGGATGACCATGGTGGTCAACGAGCAGCTGGTGCCCTTGCTGGACCTGGGCTCGCTGCTGGGCGTCCGCCAGCCCACCGCGCCGCACGTGGGGACGCCCATCGCGGTGGTGGCGTCCCAGGGCCGGCGGGTGGGGGTGGCGGTGGACGAGGTGCTGGGCGACCGCGACCTGGTCATCCGCCCGCTCCCGCGCGAGCTGCGGTCGCTGGACGCCTACCAGGGCGAGGCGATCTACGTCCACGGCGAGCTGATCCTGGTGCTGCGGCCGGACTGGCTCACCCAGGGCGGCGCCGAGCGCCGGGGGGGCTCGGTGCAGACCCGGCGCGCGCTGGTGGTGGACGACTCGCTCACCGCCCGCGCCATGCACCGCAGCATGCTGGAGGCGCACGGCTTCACCGTCCACACCGCGGGCAACGGGGGCCAGGCGCTGGAGCAGCTCCGCCACTCCGCCTACGACGTGATGATCGTCGACATCGGCATGGAGGGGATGGACGGGTACCAGCTCACCCGCGCGGTGCGCGGCCGGGCGGACACCCGCGGGATGCCGGTGGTGCTGGTGTCGGCGCTGGACGGGGACCTGGACCGCCAGACGGGCCTGGAGGCGGGGGCGGACGGCTTCCTCTCCAAGAAGGAGTGCGCCTCCGGGCGGCTGCTGCAGGAGGTGCAGGCGGTGATCGGCCGGCGGCGGGGGCTCGCGTGAGCCGGCGGGTGCGCGTGCTGGTGGCGGACGACTCGCGGGCCATCCAGCAGGTCTTCCTCACCCTGCTCTCCGGCGACCTGCGCCTGGAGGTGGTGGGCACGGCGGCGGACGGCGTGGAGGCGGTGGAGCTGGCCCGGACCCTGCGCCCGGACGTGATCACCATGGACGTGCGGATGCCGCGGCTGGACGGGCTGGCGGCCACCGCGGCGATCATGGCGGAGGCGCCCTCGCGTATCCTGGTGGTGGCCTCGGTGGCCGAGGACCAGCAGGCGCTGGTGTTCCGCGCCATGCACGCCGGCGCGCTGGAGGTGATCCAGAAGCCGGACGTGGGGTCGGCCGCGGCGCTCCAGTCCTGGGGCGAGCGGCTGGCGGACTCCATCTGCCTGATGTCGGAGGTGCCGGTGGTGACGCGGCGGCGCTCCTCGGCGCTGCGCGCCATCCCCCGGCGGACGCAGGGCCGGGTGGACGCGCTGGGGCTGGTGGCCTCCACCGGCGGGCCGCCGGCGCTGGCGGAGATCCTGGGCGCGCTGCCCGGGGACCTCCCGGTGCCGATCCTGATCGCCCAGCACATCGCCAGCGGCTTCTCCCAGGGCCTGCGCCGCTGGCTGTCGGAGATCACGCCGCTCAGGGTGGAGCTGGTGAAGGGCCCGGTGCCGGTGCGGCCGGGCACGGTCTACCTGCCGCAGGACGGGCTGGACCTGGCGGTGGACCCGGACGGGCTGGGCCTGGTGGCCGGCCACCCGCCGTCGGGGACGCACCGGCCCAGCGGCAACCGGCTGCTCTCGTCCATCGCCCGGGCGTACCGGTCCCGCGCGGGTGGGGTGGTCCTGACCGGGATGGGTGACGACGGAGCCCAGGGCCTGCTGGAGATCCGCCGCGCCGGGGGCGCCGCCTTCGCCCAGGACGAGGCCACCTGCGTGGTGTTCGGCATGCCGCAGGCCGCGCACCAGCTGGGCGCCGCGGAGGCGATGCTGCCGCTGCCGGCCATCCCGGCGGTGATCGTGGAGCTGTGCGCCCCGGGCGCCGACCTTGCAAGGCGGCCATCCGGGCTTCACCAGAAGAAGGAGAGCGTATGACACAGGGGGGGATCCGCCGGACGGCGGCATGGCTTGGCGCGTGGCTGGGAGCGCTGGCCTTCGCAGAGACGGGGGTGACGGAGACGGCGGTGAGGGTGGGGGAGCGCTCCGCCTTCTCCGGGCCCTCCGCGGGCCTGGGCATCGAGCTGTGGCGCGGCGCGCAGGCGGCCTTCCTCGCCGCCAACGACCAGGGCGGCGTGCACGGGCGGCGGATCGAGCACCTGGTGGCGGACGACGGCTACGACGCCGAGCAGGCCGCGCCCGCGGCGGTGAAGCTGGTGACGCGGGAGAAGGTGTTCATCCTCTTCGGCGGGGTGGGGACGCCCACCATCCTCAAGGTGCTGCCGGTGGTGCTCCGGCTCAACGCGTCCGAAGGGCTGCTCCAGTTCGCCAGCTTCACCGGCGCCCAGCCGCAGCGCGAGCCGCCCTACGACCGGGTGGTGTTCAACATCCGCGCCTCCTACCGGCAGGAGACGCGCGCCATGGTGGACGCCTTCGTCGCCATGGGGCGGAGGAAGATCGGGATCTTCGTCCAGGACGACGCCTACGGCGCCGCCGGGCGGGACGGGGTGAAGCGCGCGCTCAAGGAGCACGGGCTGCAGATCGCCGCCGACACCAGCTACCCGCGCGGGCAGACCTACGAGACGCCCACCTCGGCGCAGCTGAGGCTGCTGCGCGAGGCGGGGGTGGACGCGGTGGTGGCGGTGGGCTCCTACCAGCCGTGCGCGGCGCTGGTGCGGGACGCGCGCAACGCCGGCTGGGCGGCGCCCATCCACAACGTCTCCTTCGTGGGCGCGGACCAGATGCTGGACCAGCTGAAGCGGGAGCCGAACGCCGGGAAGCTGGTGAAGAACCTGATCGTCACCCAGGTGGTGCCGCCGTACTCGGACACCTCGCTCCCGCTGGTGCGCGACTACCGGGCGGCGATGGACCGGTACGACCCGGCGGCGCCGCGGGGCGTGGGCGACCAGTCGTACCGGCCGGCGCAGCGCTACAGCTTCGGGTCGCTGGAGGGGTTCCTCAACGCGCGCGCCTTCCTGGCGATCCTGCAGAAGACCGGCAAGGACCTCTCCCGCAAGAGCTTCTTCGCGGCGGCGGAGTCGATGGGCAAGTTCGACCTGGGGGTGGGCGCGCCGGCGGAGCTGAGCCCGGGCCGCCACCAGGCGCTGGACAAGGTGTGGTTCACCTACGCCACCCTGGGCGGCTGGACGGGGGTGGAGAACCCGGCCGGGGCCATCCAATGAACGGGCGCCGCTTCATCGGACTGCTGCCCAAGCTGCTGGCGCTGATGGCCCTGGCCATCGTGCTGGTGGCGACGGTGATGACCTCGCAGGCTGCGGCGGTGCTGGACGAGCAGATGACCGCGGCCTTTGCCTCCAAGGGCGAGGCCATCGCGCTCTCGCTGGCGGCGGCGGCGGAGGGCCAGGCGGCCTCCAGCGTCACCTTGACCCAGAGCCTGGTGGACTCCAACAAGGTCATCGAGGGGGTGCAGTACATCTACCTGGAGGACCTGGAGGGCCACGTGGAGGTGCACACCTTCTCGCCGGCCTTCCCGCTCCAGCTGCGCGGGAAGAACAAGGTGGAGATGGGCGAGCTGACCCGGGAGCGGCGGGTGAAGATCTCACCGCTGGCGCTGGTGCTGGACCGGGCGGACGGGAGCAAGCGGGAGGTCTCGGTGCTGGAGGTGGCCGCGCCGATCTCCGGGGGGGCGCTGGGGGTGGTGCACGTGGGGATGGACCGCGGGCTGATCGGGACGCAGGTGGCGAGGCTGCGGGCGAGCATGCTCTGGCTGGGGTCGGGGGCGGCGGCGGTGGGCGGCGTGGCGGCGCTCTTTCTGGTGCTGGTGGTGGTGGTGCGGCCGATCCGGGAGCTGACGCGGGTGACGTCGGACATCGTCTCCAAGGGAGATCTCACCCAGACCATCAAGGTCGCCTCCGGCGACGAGATCGGCCAGCTGGCGGAGACGTTCACCCGGATGGTGGAGAAGCTGCGGCAGATCCCCACCGGGCTGCAGGAGTCGATCTCCATCCTGGCCA
>Ga0075421_100010421_pt1 | contig 11490 bp, 11 predicted proteins | sample SoiMetdeltSBSDD5_FD_75292 | JGI IMG/M metagenome (GOLD analysis project Ga0075421, IMG submission 75292) | Bulk soil microbial communities from a Populus tree surrounding site in Tennessee, USA - Soil MetaG P. deltoides SBSDD5 | ecosystem: Environmental > Terrestrial > Soil > Tree plantation...
GAAAGCCGAACGATTCGTAGAGGGTGCGCGCTTCGTCGTTGGTGGGGCGGACCTCGAGGGTCACCGACCGCAGCCGGCGGGTTCGGCCGTCCTCCAGGATCGCGCGAAGGAGCTGGCGCGCGAGACCCCGGCGCCTCAGGCTCGGGTGGACGGCGATGTTGGTCACGTGGAGCTCGTCACCGATCTCCCACAGGCACAGATAGGCGACCACGGGATCCCCGTCGCGCAGTACCCAGCAGCGGGCGACGCGGTTCTGCTCGATCTCGTAGAGGAAGGCGCCGCGCGACCACGGCATCCCGAACGAGGCGCGCTCGATCGCGACGACCTCGTCGAGGTCTTCCGGCCGCATCGGGCTAATGGACGGCAACGGCACGGCGCTTGAGCTCTGCCTCAGAAGGTCTGAGGTAAAGTGGGACCAATTCGGAGGGATTGACCGTTTCGCCGCGGCGGAGACGCTCGCGTCCGAGCCACCCCACGACGGCCGCCGAGGGGCCGCGACGGACGGGGTACGCGAGGACCATGAGGGGGGAGCTCACGAGCGCGGCTCCGTCGCCGACGCCGATGACCGGCTCGGCAAGACGGGCGCCGAGAGCCTCCACCGACAGTGACAGGTAGTCCCACTCACGGTGCATCGCCTCCCCGTCCCATCGGTAGAGCGACGCGAACACCTCGCCCTTCCGGGCCACCAGCACCGGACACACCGGCCGCGAGGTCCAGCTGAGTCCGGCCGCCATCGCGTCCAGCGTCGGTACGGCGGCAATGGGACACCCCAGCGCGAGCGCGAGGCCCTTGACCGCCGCGAGACCGATCCGCAGCCCGGTGAAGGAGCCGGGGCCGATCGCTACGGCGAGGCCGTCGAGGCTGTTCGCGGCCCAGCCGGCGTCGCCGAGCGCGCGCTCGACGGCGAGCATCAGGCGTTCGGAGTGGGTCGTGCGCACGTCGAGCAGCGATTCGCCGACCACACGCTCGTCGTCGAGGAGAGCCACGCCGCCGGCCATCGTCGAGGTGTCGACGGCGAGGACGCGCATGCGGGCCAGTCTAGCATCCCGGGCGAGGTGCGATAATGGGCGCAAGGAGAACCCGATGACCGTCGCCCCTCGCAAAGACGCCTCCGCCATGGAGTCCGAGGTTCGCGAGAAGATCCATCTCGAGATCCTCAAGCGCACTGGCGCCTATCACGCGAACGATCACGTGCTGCTTCCCTCTGGCCAGCACACCACCGAGTACATCGAGAAGACCCTGGTCACCACCGAGCCGTCGTTCACCGAAGGGCTGGGCGCGGTCATCGCCAAGCACTTCGCCCCGTGGCCGGTCGACGTGGTGCTCTCCACGGGTCCCGCCGCACTGATCCTCTCCCATTGCGTCGCCCGCGCCCATCCGTCGCGTCCGGTGGTCGTGTACGGAATGAAAGGGATGGCGAGCGGCAAGCGGCGCGTCACGCTGCCGGTCGAGTTTCAGCGCTTGATCCGGGAGGGCACGAAGGTCTTGGTGGTGGAGGACCTCGTCAGCACCGGGGCCACGCTGGAGCTGCTGATCGACCTCGTGGAGCAGATGGGCGCCCACGTCGTGGGGGTGGGCTGCCTCTGGCGCCGGACGTCGGTCGAGCTCAACGGCAAGCCGGTGTTCAGCCTCGTGAGCAGAGACTTTCCCACTTACAGTCCCGAGGATTGCCCTCTCTGCCGTCGTGGGGTTCCTCTCAACGAGGAGTTCGTCAGGCGCCGCAATCAGCGCCGACCGCCATCGGTTCAGGAAAAACGCGGCTCCTAGCGCCCTTCTAGAGCGCGGCACGCCTCTTGCTCTAAGTAGAGGCATGATAAAAGCGCTCTTGCCGGTCCTCAGCGTAGCGGCCCTGCTCGTCACCGCCACTGTGGGCCAAGCGGAGCCCGTCGTCGTGCGGTACTCCGAAGGTGTCACCCGCGGATTTCCGGTGCTCCGGGCGCAGACCGGTGAGGTGCTCGCCCAGGGCGACCTCATCCAGGTCGCGCACACCGATCGCGTCGAGAGTCGCATGGTGTTTCGCTTCCGCGATGGCTCCGTATATGACGAAACGGTGGCCTTCGATCAGCGCGGCGTGTTCAAGCTCCTCAGCTATCGCATCGTCCAGCGCGGCCCGTCGTTTCCCGAGAGCCTCGACGCGAGCATCGATCGCTCGACCGGTGAGTACCGCGTCCGCTACCGCGCCGACGAGGCAAGTCCGGAAGAGACCTTCACCGGGCGCTTCGACGTCCCCGAGGACGCGTACAACGGATTGCTCAGCACACTTTTGAAGAATCTGGACACCGGAAAGTCGCAAACGGTACAGATCATCGCGTTCACGCCGAAGCCGCGCGCGATCAAGATGCTGCTCACGCCGCTCGCCCAGGAGCCGGTGTCGATGGGCACGATGCCCGTGCCCGCGACGCGCTACCACATCAAGCCGCAGCTCGGCATGCTCGCCTCGCTGCTCGTGATGGCGCTTCCCGACGTGAAGACGTGGATCGCCAACGGCGAGGCGCCGGCGTTCCTGCGCTTCGAAGGCCCCCTCTTCTTCATGGGCCCGATCTGGCGGATCGACTGGAACTAAGCCCGGAGGGGGACTTCGTCCCCCTTCCGGCGGTCGTCGCGCGCCTTCCGGGCGCACTCCTCCCTGCCTCCCCCTGAGGATTCGGACTGCGCGGGCAAAGCCCGCGCTCGGCCCCGCCGACCACCGCGCATCTGCTGATCACGTCCCGAGGGCAGTGACCAGCGGTCGTCCCGAGGGCAGTGACCAGTGGTAACGAACGTCCGGTCAAAAACTAACGGCCAGCTGATTTCCAGCTGGCCGTTTTTTCTTCGCCGCTCCGAGCGCCGGCTTTGCCGGCGCGGCCTCCTGGGGGGAGGCAGGAAGGAGTGCGCGTCAGCGCGCGACGACCGCCGGAAGGGGGGCGAAGCCCCCCTCCGGGCTCATGCCGGGTCCCACAGACCTTCCGCCGCGCCGGCGTTGTTGTACGCCTCGCGGATGCGGTCCAGGTTGCGCGTGAAGAGGAGGCCGATCTTCGCGAAGGGCTCGAAGACCGGGCCCTGGCCGTCGATCACCGGGAAGCTCACGCGCGGGAGCTTGTCGAGCTGGGCCTGGAGCGCCGTGCTCACGGTGGTGAGCCGGGTGTAGAACTCCTCGCGCTCCTGCGCCGCGCGCTTCACCATCGGGGTGATGAGGCAGTCCACCGTCTGACGGGCGGCGGACGCCGCCCCCTCCACCGCGGCCGCGAGCGGGACGACGGTCACCCCGAGCTCGCCGAGGAAGCGCTGGAGCAGGCGGCCGACGGACTCCTGCAGGAGCTCTTCCGGCAAACCCACCGCACGCAGCTGCTTGCCCTTCGTCTCGTCGGTCTCGCTGTAGAGCTGCGCCTTGAGCCAGTCCACATGCTGGCGATTCTCCGTGTCCTTCCACCACTCGCGGAGCATCTTCTTGCCGAAGTAGCGAAGCATCGCCGAGTACTTGTCGCCCTTGAGGAGCTTCTTCGCGATGCCGCGCCAGGAGTAGAACTTCTCCATGGCGCCGATGGCCGCCACCTGCAGCTCGTAGGGGCTCATCTTGCGCGGCTGATGGACGACGTGGTGGCCGTCGTAGAACTGCCAGTTCTTGCTGAAGACGTAGCGGTCGCCCTTGGCGAAGTTGTGGTCCCAGTCCGGCGAGCCCGGAATCGGCGTCATGATCATGAACTGGATCGAGTCGATGTCGTGCTTGAGCGCGAACTCCGCGGTGGCGTCGATCGTTTCGACGTCGTCCTCGTCGGAGCCGACGACGAACATGCCGTGAATCCGGATGTCGTGGGCGTGGAAGCGCTCGATCGACCGCTCGATCTTGCCGACGTCCTGCTTCTTCTGGAAGAGCTTGAGGGTGCGCGGGTTGATCGACTCGAATCCGACGTAGACGTTGAAGCAGTTGGAGTCCTTCATGAGCTGCAGGAGCTCCGGGTCGTCCACCGTCTCCGTGCGTACCTGCGCGCCCCACTGCGGGGTGAGCCCGCGATCGATCATGCCGCGCAGGATCTCCTTCGCCCGCTTCTTGTTCGCCGTGAAGATGTCGTCGGCGAAGAACGTGTACATGTTCCCCTTGTGGTGCGCCATCTCTTCGAGCACGCGGTCCACCGAATGCGTGCGGAACGCATGGCCGTACATGCCCGGCACCGAGCAGAACGTGCAGGAGAAGGGGCATCCGCGCGAGGTGGCGACCGAGATCACGCCGCCCGGCTTCCACCCTTCGATGAGGTGGTAGTCGGGAATCGGGTTCACGTCGAGGTTGGGAATCTTCGCGCGCTCGGGGTTCGAGACCACGCGGCCGTCGACCTTGTAGGAGAGGTTCTGGATCTTCTCGAACCCGCTCCCGGCCTGGATCGCGTCGACGAGCTCCTGGAAGGCGAACTCGCCCTCACCCCGCACCACGAAGTCGGCGTGCTCGAGCCCCTCCTCGGGGAGGAAGCTCGTGTGGGTCCCGCCGATGACCGCGATGCGCCCGGCGGCCCGCACCTGCTCCGCGAGCCGGTACGACTGCGGCGCCGTCGAGGTGATCGCCGAGATCGCGACGAGATCGGCGGAGAGGACCTCGCTCATGTCGACTGCGTGGATGTCCTCGATGTAGACCCGCACGTCGTAGCCCTTCGCCCGCATGATCGTGGCGAGGAGCACGGAGCCGAGACGAGGAATGCAGATGCGGCTGTAGATGTGCAGGTGCGTGGACTTCGGTTCCACGAACACGAGTTTTTTGAGCGCGCGCTTCATCGGCTGGGCTCCTGTGAGAACGGCGGGTTTGGACGAAGTTGCGCTCACGATACGTCGCAGTGCCGGCGTTGTCAAAAAAGATGGGGGCTCCCACGGGGCGTCCGACGCCCTAGATACGGTAGCGCGGAGCGGAGGACCCCTGTATATGGGGAGTCGCGCTACTTGGTGACCTTGACGGGCGGCCGGAGCTTGCTCGTCGGGGTCAAACTCTTCGGCTTGGCGTCGTCCTTCAAGAGCCCGCGCACTTCGTCCATGAACTGGTTGATGTCCTTGAACTGACGGTACACGGAGGCGAAGCGGACGTACGCGACCTGATCGAGCTTTTGTAGATGTTCCATCACGAGCTCGCCCAGTTCGAGGCTCGAGATCTCCTTCTCCGCCCGCTCGTGGAGACGCGCCTCGATGTCGGCCACGACGTCGTCGACGGCCTGCACGCCCACCGACCGCTTCTCGCAGGACTTCAGGATCGAGCCCCGGAGCTTCTGCCGATCGAACGGCTCGCGCCGGTTGTCGCGCTTCACGACGTGCGGGAGCACGTCCTCGATGTACTCGTAGGTCGTGTAGCGGCGCCGGCACTTCAGACACTCCCGGCGCCGGCGGATGAACTCCCCTTCCCGGCCCACGCGTGAGTCCACGACGCGGTCTTCGGTATGGCCGCAGAACGGGCATTTCATCGGGCCAGTCCTCCTTTGGGAATCAGGACCCTCACACCCCCTGGATGATTCACGCGGTCTTCTCGGGATACAGCGGGAAACGATTCGTCAGCTCCTGCACGTCCCCACGCACCGCCGCTTCGGTGGGCGCCGAGCCGATGTTGGAGAGCACGCGATCGATGAGGCTGGCGATCTGCGCCATCTCGCCTTCCTTCATCCCGCGCGTCGTCACCGCGGGCGTGCCGATGCGGATCCCGCTCGTCACCATCGGGCTGCGCGTCTCGAACGGGATCGTGTTCTTGTTGACCGTGATCCACGCCCGGTCAAGCGCTTCCTGGGCGTCCTTGCCCGTCACACCCTTCACTCCGAGATCCAGGAGGATGAGATGGGTGTCGGTGCCTCCACTGACGAGGCGATAGCCCTTGGCGAGCAGCGCATCGGCGAGCGCTTTCGCGTTCCGCACGATCTGCTGCTGGTACGCCCGCCACTCCGGCTTGAGCGCTTCGTGGAACGCCACCGCCTTGCCGGCGATGACGTGCATCAGCGGCCCGCCCTGCACGCCGGGCATGACGGTCTTGTCGAGCGCCGCCCCGTTCGCCGTCGAGCACAGCACCATGCCGCCACGCGGGCCGCGGAGGGTCTTGTGCGTCGTGCTCGTCACCCAGTCCGCGATCCCGACGGGTGACGGATGGAGCCCCGCCGCCACGAGGCCGGCCGGATGCGCGATGTCGGCCATCAACGGCGCGCCCACCTCGTGCGCGATCTCCGCGAACGGCTTGAAGTCGATGGCGCGCGGGAACGCCGAGCCGCCGGCGATGACCAGCTTCGGCCGATGCTTCTTCGCGAGGTCCCGCACCTCGTCGAGGTCGATGAGCTCGGTGTCGCGGCGGACGCCGTAGGCGACGATCGAGTAGAACTTGCCCGAATAGTTGACGGGGCTGCCCGCGGTGAGATGACCGCCGTGGGAGAGATTCGGGCCGAGGACGACGTCGCCCGGCTTGAGCACCGTGAAGTAGACCGCCATGTTCGCCTGGGCGCCGGAATGCGGCTGGACGTTCGCGTGCTGCGCGCCGAAGAGCTCCTTGGCGCGCGCGATCGCGAGATCCTCGACGACGTCGACCACCTCGCAGCCGCCGTAGTATCGGCGGCCCGGATAGCCTTCAGCGTACTTGTTGGTGAGGACCGAGCCGACCGCCTCGAGGACGGCGTCCGAGACGAAGTTCTCGGACGCGATCAGCTCGAGGTTGCGCTGTTGCCGCTGCGCTTCCTGGCGAAGAGCCTTGGCGATGTCGGGATCGACATCAGCGAGCCGGAGCACCGGCCACCTCTCGTTGGACATGTTGCTGCTTTTCCTCGAGCCGGGCGACCTTGGCCAGCCGACGGTCGTGGCGGCCGCCTTCGAACGGGGTCGCGAGCCACGTGCTGGCGATCGCGATGGCCTGCTCACGCGGGGTGACGCGGCCGGCGAGCGCGAGCACGTTGAGATCGTTGTGCTGGCGCGACAGGCGGGCCGTCTCGACGTCGCCGCACACGGCCGCGCGGATGCCCGGGATCTTGTTCGCGGCGATGGCCATGCCGATCCCGGTGCCGCACACCAGGATGCCGCGCTCCGCCTCACCGCTGGTGACGATCTCCGCGACCGCCGCGGCGAAGTCGGGATAGTCGACGGAATCACCCGAGTGCGTGCCGGCGTCGACGACGGTGTAGCCTTCCGCGACGAGCCACTGCTTGAGATCCTGCTTCAGAGCCAGCCCTGCGTGGTCAGCGCCCAGCGCAACGACAGTCATACGCTGCCCACCATACCGGTGGGGGTTGGAAGTGTCAAGCTAACAACATCTAGTTAGGCGGCCTCGTGATCGTCGCCGACCGGCGCGGCCGACGGGAAGGCAAAGCTCGCGAGCGTGGTGCCCGCAGTTCCGAGAGCGACGAGCTTGGGGATGTCGAGTCCGGCCTCGACGGCCTGGACCGCTTCCTCCGTGAGGCGGGTGGCGGGGTGCTTCGGCGTGAAGAGCGTGCAGCAGTCGGCATCGGGCTCGATCGAGATCTCGAAGGTCCCCAGACGCTGCGCCTCGGCCGTGATCTCGATCTTGTCGGTGCCGATGAGCGGCCGGAAGATCGGCATCGTCGCGACCTCGTCGATGCGCGCGATGTTCTGGAGGGTCTGCGAGGCCACCTGCCCCAGGCTCTCGCCCGTCACCAGCGCCAGCGCGCCCACTTGCTGCGCGAGCGCTTCCGCGATGCGGACCATCATGCGCCGGTAGACCACCACGCGTGCCGGTCCCGGCACCGAGAGGACGATCTCGCGCTGGATCTCGCCGAACGGCACGAGGAAGAGCCGCGACCCGTACTGCCATTCCGTGAGCCGCTCCACGAGCGCCCGCGCCTTTCCCTGCGAGATGTCGGGCAGGTACGGGACGCTGTGAAAGTGCACGAAGACGACGCGGCAGCCGCGCTTGATCATCCGCCACGCGGCCACCGGCGAGTCGATGCCGCCCGACAGCAGCGCCGCCACCGTCCCGCTCGCGCCGACCGGCAGCCCGCCCGGCCCCGCCACGCGATTGACGTAGACGAACGTCTCCGCGGGCAGCACCTCGACGTGAATCTCGAGCTCGGCGTGGTGGAGGTCGACGCGCGCGCCCGTGCGCTCGACGACGAAGGTTCCGAGCTCGCGATTCAGCTCCACCGACGTGAGCGGATAGGTCTTGAAGGCGCGGCGCGCGGTGATGCGGAACGACCCGAAGCGGCGGCCCTCCAGGAGCTGCCCGATGACGTCCTTCATGGCATCGACGGTGGACGGGACGCGGTAGGCGAGCGCGACGCTCGCCACGCCGCACACGCGCGCGAGCCGGTCGCGCACGGCCTCCGGCGTCGGGTTGCGCTCGAGATCCAGCATGATGCGGCCGGACAGCTGGCGCAGACGCACGGGACCGACGTCGGCGGTCGCGCGCTCGAGATTGCGCGCGAGGTGGCGCAGGAAGAGCGGGCGGTTGCCGCGCTTCAAGCTGACCTCGTGGTAGTGCACGATCGCGGCGGGCCTGAGACGGGCTATTGACTCCCCCTTACTCGGGACGAGCGTGGGTGGGCTGAAGTCATCGGCCGAGGCTCCGTTGGTCTAACGAGCGGGCGAGGGCGAGCTCGTCGGGCGTGTTGACGTTCATGAAGACGACCGCCGGGTCGGCGAGGCGCCGCACCTCGTCCTCGGGGATCTCGAGCACGCGGACCTGGTCGAAGAAGCCTACGATCTTGAGGCGCTTTTCGCGCAGGCGATCTTCGATGTGCGGCAGACATGCCTTGGCGTAGAGCGCGTGCATCGTCTCGAGCTGCTCGCCCACGCGCGGGATGACCACGTCCGCCTCGCCCGCGTGCGCGAGCACGATGCGCGCGACGTCGGCCCGCAGGAACGGCATGTCGCACGCCACCGTGAACGCCGCCTCGCCGGTCGCCGCCTTCAGGCCCGAGTAGATGCCGCCGAGCGAGCCATGATCGGGGAACACGTCCCCGACCATCGGCAGTCCCAGGAAGGCGTAGCGGTCCGGTGTGTTCGTCACGACCAGCACATCATCCACTACCGGCGCGATCGCCGCGACCACCCACTCGACGATGCGGCGGCCGCCGAGCTCGATCAGCGCCTTCGGCTCGCCGCCCATCCGCGTCGACAGCCCCCCAGCCTGGACGACGCCGGTAATCCTCATTCGATGCGGACCGCCCCCGCGCGCAGCACGCGCGGCGGATCGACGGTGAGGTCGAGCACGGTGGACGGCAGGCCGCCGGGTGTGCGGCCGCCGTCGAGCACCAGGTCGATGCGCCCGTCGAAGACGCGCAGCACCTCGGCGGCGGTGGTCGGCGGCGCCTCGCCCGTGAGATTCGCGCTCGGCGCCGTCACCGGTCCTCCGAGCGCGGCTGCGAGCGCGCGCGCCACCGCGTGCCCCGGCTGTCGAACCCCGATGGTCGCGGTACCCGCCGTGAGCTCGGTCGGCAGCTCCTGGCGCGCGGGCAGGACGAGCGTGAGGGCGCCTGGCCAGTGCCGGACGATCAGCTCGCGCGCGGGCGTGGTGAGCACGGCGAAGCGCTCGATGCGGGCGGGCTCGTCCACGAGCACGAGGATCGGCCGCGACTCGGGGCGTCCCTTCAGCGCGAACAGGTGACGAACGGCGGCAGGATCGAGCGCGGCCACTCCGAGACCGTAGAACGTTTCGGTCGGAAAGGCGACGACCCCTCCGGCCTCGAGCACCGCCGCCGCGTCCGCGATGGCGGCCGCCGACGGCGCGGCCGCATCCACGGCAACCACTCGGGTCCGCAGAGGCCGAGGCTCAGGGCTGGGCCGCGCGCGCCGCGGCGACGCGCTCGGTGACCCGGCGCTGGCGATCGTCCACCTGCGCGGCGAGGCGTGCGCGGTACTCCGCGAGCCGCTTGGCGAGCACGGGATCGGCGCCGGCGAGGATCTGCGCGGCGAGGATCGCCGCGTTGGTCGCGCCCCACTTGCCGATCGCGACGGTGGCGACGGGAACGCCCGGCGGCATCTGCGCGATCGAGAACAGTGCGTCGGCGCCGCCGAGCGGCGTCGACGCGATCGGAACGCCGATGACCGGCAGCGAGGTCGACGCCGCGAGCACGCCGGGGAGCGCCGCCGCGCCGCCCGCGGCCCCGATCAGCACCCCGATCCCCTTCCCGGCCGCCGAGGACGCGTACTCCTCGGTGCGCTTCGGCGTGCGGTGCGCGGACGCCACGATGACTTCGCAGCCGATCTCGAGCGCGTCGAGCACCTTGACGGCCTCCAGCATCACGTCGATATCCGAGTCGCTGCCGAGCACGATGCCGACCTTCACCGAACGCTCCACGCTCATCTCCCTGTCGCGCTCACCGTGGGGCCGTGGCGCGTGCCGATGTCGCGGCGGAACTGCATGCCGTCGAAGTTGATGTGCCCCACCGCATCGTACGCGCGCGCGATCGCCTCGGGCACGGAGGGCGCCGTCGCCGTCACCGACAACACGCGCCCGCCCGCGGTCACGAGCCGTCCGTCCTTCATCGCGGTGCCGGAATGGAAGACGTGGAGATCGTCACGCTCGACCGCGTGTGGCAGCTCGATCGGCACGCCGGTCGGGTACCGCCCGGGATAGCCGCCCGAGACGAGATTGACGCAGACCGCGGCGTCATCCGACCACCTGAGCCCGGACGGCAGCGGCTCACGGCGCGCGACCGCCAGCATCGCCGGCACCAGATCGTCGTCGAGCCGGGCCATGAGCACCTGGCATTCGGGGTCCCCGAAGCGGCAGTTGAACTCGATGACCTTCGGCCCGTCCGTCGTGAGCATGAGCTGCACGAAGAGCACGCCGTGATAGGGCGCGCCCTCCGCCGCGAGGGCGCCCGCGATCGGGCGAACGATCGTCTCCATCACACGGGCCTCGGTGACCGCGTCGAACGCGGCCACCGGCGAGAACGCGCCCATGCCGCCCGTCATCGGCCCGCGATCGCCGTCGAAGATGGTCTTGTGATCCTGGGCGGCGATGAGCGGCATCACCTCTGTCCCGCTGATGACGACGAAGAACGACACCTCGTCGCCACGCAGGAACTCCTCGATCACGACCGTCCGGCCGGATGCGCCAAACTCCGCGCGCTCCATGCACTGGGCGATGGCGATGTCCGCTTCCTCGAACGTCGGGCAGACGATCGCGCCCTTGCCGGCGGCGAGGCCGTCGGTCTTCACCACGCAGGCGGAGGCCAGCTCGCGGCAATAGCGCCGAGCCGCCGCCGCGTCGCGAAAGGTCTCGAAACGCGCGGTCGGCACGCGATGGCGCGCCATCAGGTCCTTCGAGAACGCCTTCGAGCCCTCGATCCGCGCGGCCGCCGCCGACGGTCCGAACACGACGTGGCCGGCCGCCACGAGGCGGTCGGCGAGCCCGGCCACGAGCGGCACCTCGGGCCCGACCACGGTGAGATCGATCCGCTCGCGGTCGGCGAACCGCACGACGTCGTCGAGCGCGTCGGCGGCGATCGGCACGCACGTCGCGTGCGCGGCGATCCCGGGATTTCCGGGGGCGGCGTACAGCGTGCTGACCAGCGGACTCCGGCTGATCGTCCACGCGAGCGCGTGCTCGCG
>Ga0075421_100010422_pt1 | contig 11490 bp, 7 predicted proteins | sample SoiMetdeltSBSDD5_FD_75292 | JGI IMG/M metagenome (GOLD analysis project Ga0075421, IMG submission 75292) | Bulk soil microbial communities from a Populus tree surrounding site in Tennessee, USA - Soil MetaG P. deltoides SBSDD5 | ecosystem: Environmental > Terrestrial > Soil > Tree plantation...
CACGGGATCGGTTCCGGCCAGGGCTGCGTTCATCATTCCCTTCGCGTCGTAGGGGGTGACGGGATAGACGGCTTTGAGTCCGGGGATGTGGTGGACTAGCGCGGACCAATCCTGGGAGTGTTGGGCGCCGTACTTGGACCCGACGGAGATGCGCAGAACGACGGGCATGATGAGCTGTCCGGCTGACATGGACTGCCACTTGGAAAGCTGATTAAAAATTTCGTCGCCGGCGCGGCCCATGAAGTCGGCGTACATGAGCTCGCAAACGACGCGGCCGCGTTCGAGACCGTAGCCGATGGCCGCCCCCACGATTGCTGCTTCGGAGATCGAGGAGTTGAAGAGGCGGTGGTAGGGGAGCGCTTCGGTCAGTCCGCGATAGACGGCGAAGGCGCCGCCCCAGTCGCGATTCTCCTCGCCGAACGCAATCATGGTGGGGTCGATGGAGAAGCGGTGGAGCATGGCTTCGAAGAGAGCGTCGCGAAGGTTGTACGCTTTCATCTTCGGAACGGGCTTGCCGGCGTAGGTGGGGGTGCGGATCTTGCCGCGAATTTGCTGCACGCGGACGTTGCCGGCGGGAGCGCGCTCGTACTCGGGCAGGAATTCGGGCTGGCGGTCGTCGAATTTTTCGACGCGCTGATTGGAGAACATGACCGAACCGACCAGGTCAGAATCTTCGCCGACGCGCGGGCTCGCCTGAAGATCGATGGCGAGCTGGAACATATCGAAGATGGTGGCTTCGATGATGGCGCGGGCGGAATCGAGGGCATCGGCGGCGACGGCACGGTTCTCGATGAGCTTGTCGCGAAAGGCGGGGATGGAGTCGGCTTGCTGCCAGCGCTCGATCTCTTCTTTGGAGCGGTAACTGGAGGCGTCGGAGGGGGAGTGGCCGCTGATGCGGTAGGTGACGGTGTCGAGCAGGACGGGGCCGCGGCCTTCGAGCAGAAGCTGCTTCTTGCGCTGGAAGGCGTCGATGACGGGGAGAGGATCGTAGCCGTTGACGCGCTCGGCGTGCATCTGGTCGAGATTGACGCCGGCGCCGATGCGGGCGATGGCCTCGACGCCCATGGTTTCACCGAGCGGCTGTCCACCCATGCCGTAGAAATTGTTCATGCAGTTAAAAATGATAGGGAGGCCGCCGCCTAGAGATTCGTCCCAGAGCTTGCGGTACTGGTCCATCGCGGAGAAGGTGATGCCTTCCCACACAGGTCCGCAGCCGAAAGAGGCGTCGCCGATGTTGGCTACTACGATGCCGGGCTTGCGATTGACTCGTTTGTAGAGTGCTGCGCCGGGGGCTAGGGAGCCTGATCCACCTACGATCGCGTTGTTGGGATAGATGCCGAACGGGGCGAAGAAGGCGTGCATGGAGCCGCCGAGTCCGCGGTTGAATCCGGTTTCGCGGGCGAAGATTTCGCTGTAGGCGCCGTAGATGAAGAAGCGGAGGGCGAGAACTTTGGTAGGGCCGCGGAATCCTTTTTCGACGGGGCGGAGGAGAGCGCCGTCGCGGTAGGACTTCATGATGTCCATCAACTGGTTGTCTGTGAGCTGGCGGATGGCGGAGAATCCTTTAGCGAGGATTTCGCCATGGCTGCGATGGGAGCCGAAGATGTGGTCGTGGGGGGCGAGCGAGAAGGCCATGCCGACGGCGGCGGCTTCCTGTCCGATGGAGAGGTGCGCGGGGCCGGCGTGGTTGTAGGCGACACCCTTGTAGGCGCCCTTGGTCTTGATGTCGTTGAGGATTGTTTCGAATTCCCGGATGGCGCACATGTCCTGCCAGATATTCAGGAAATCTTCGGCGGAATAAGTCGCTCGCTCTTCGGCTTCGGTCTTCTGATAGGCGTTGACCGCGATGGGGGAGAAATGGATCGTTTCTCTGGCGAATACTTTTTCCGGTTCTATGATGATCGACTTTGGCATTCTAATGAACTCCGAGAATTGCTTCGTGCAGGGCTTCGGAAACGGCTAGTTTTTCCTTCTCGATTACGGCGACCTTCTTGCCCATGCGTGCGGCGCGTGCGGCGGACTCGTAGCCTCCGGGGCCGGCGCCGATGACGATCAGATCGTACATAGCAGCTCCACGCTTTCGATTTTTTCTTTGACGATCTGGAGGAAACGGGCTCCGGGGGCGCCGTCGATGATCTGGTGGTCGCAGGTTAGCGACAGGCCGATGGCGTCGATGAATTCTAGCTTTCCTTGCTTGCGTACGGGCTTTACTTGGATGGCGCCGACGCCGAGGATTGCGACTTGGGGCGGATTCAACAGTGGTGTGAAGGATTCGATGCCGAGGTTGCCGAGGTTGCTGACGGTGAAAGTCGCGCCGGAGAGATTGTCGGGGGCTATGGTTCCCTGCACCGCTTGCGCGGTCAGCTCTTTCATTTTGAGCGCCAGGTCGGCGATGTTGAGTTTGCTGGCGTCAAGGACAACCGGGACCATTAGGCCGCGCGGGGTGTCGCAGGCGAATCCGATATGGACGGAGGCGTGTTTGTGGATTTTGCCGTCGATGAATTCGGCGTTGAGGTCGGGGAGCTGGAGTAGGGCTTGGATCGTGCAGTAGACTACCAGGTCGTTGATGTTGATGTCGGGTACGTTTTTCGATGCTTTGATTTTTGCGCGGAGGGTTAGGAGGCCTGCTGCATCGGCAGAGGAGTTCAGGGTGTATTGGGCGGTGGCGGCTAGCGACTCGCGCATGCGGCGGGCGATTTTTTCGCGGATGCTGGGGATGCGGGTGGCGGCTGGCGCTTCGGCTCGATCCGGCTGTTTTTTGGCGGGGATTCGGGAGGTGGAATGATACTCGCGGCGGACGTCTTCTTCCAGGACTCGGCCTGCGGGGCCTGAACCTGTGATGGCCGGCGGGTGGAAATCGTGTTCGTCGGCGAATCGGCGGGCGCGGGGGCTGTAGGAGGCGGCGATTGGATTGGGTAGGCTATCAGCCTGCCCCACGGGTGGCTCGGGCGCCGGCGACTCGCTGGGTGGGGGAGCGGAACCGGGACGGAAGCTATCGGTATCCTCGCCTGGGGCGCCTACTACGAAGAGATTCGTGAATACGGGGACCAGGGCGCCTTCGTCGAAAAATGTCGCGAGGATTGCGCCATCGACTGGGGCGGCTACTTCGAAGGTGGCCTTATCGGTTTCGATCTCGGCGACTATATCGCCGGCGGATACGGTGTCTCCGGTATGTTTTACCCAACGGGCTACGATGCACTCTTCAACTGTGTTGCCTAGCTTCGGAACCTCTACCGGCGTTGCCATCTACCGGTAGCTTTCCAGCAGCTTCCAACCGGCTTCGCTGAATTGACTCAAAGTTCGCTGCGTGGGGCCAAATCCGATGAACTGATTTGGAGTCATGCCGTCCAGCTCGTAGGCGCGGACGAATTCGGGCATCTGCAGGAGGCGCTCGATTGTCTCTTCGGGGACGGCGGCGTCGATGCGGGGCTCGCGCGGGAAATCCTTGGAGACGAAGGCTTCCTGATAGCTGGGGTGGATCGACATAAGGAGCTCGGCGCCGGCTAACTCAGTCAGATGATAGTCGCCGCGGAGGGCTGCTACCAGCAGCACGGCGTCGTAGTTGCGTTCTTTGTACGTCGAGTAGGCGCGCTTGGTAACGGCCAGGCCCGCCTGGCGGATGTCCGATTCGGTCGCAGCAGCTTGATTGTCGTGGGCTACTTCACGCAGGTAATCGTCTAGACGGCCGATCATGATCACGGCGAAACATTTGCCTGGGGTGATACCTTTTTCTTTTGCGCGAGCGATTCCGGCGCGATGGCGTTCGGCGATGGCGATGGCTTGCGGGACAGTGAAACTGACAGTGGCTGTTGTTGTGATGCCTTCGGCGGCGCAATCTTCCAGGACGTCGAGTCCGGCAGCGGTGGCGGGGAGCTTCACGGCGATGTTGGGGGCCCAGGCATGGAAGCGCTTGGCCATGGCATACATGCAGTCGCGGTCGCCGGCGCGGACCGGATTCACCTGGGAGCAGACGAAGCCGGACTGTCCCTTGCTTGATTCGAATTCGGGCGTCAATTTTGCGACCGCCTTCATGACGGCGATCTGCATGAGGGCTTCGGCCTTTTGCTCGGGCGGGAGATTGCGCGCGAGGACGGCGTCGATCTCTGACGCCCAGAGGCCGCGATCGGATCGCACGGCTACGTTCGAGAGAAAGGGATTCGTTGTAACGCCGATGGCTCCACGCTCGAGGCCGAGGTCGAGTTCGGCCGCGGCGGCGGAGTCGTGCCACCATTTCGTTGGGGTGTTTTCAATGACCCAATTCAAATATGTATCGTTCACGGTGAGGGTTTAGGCCTTATTTTATCAATTTAGCGCTGGGCGTGGCGTCTGCGGCGAGATCGCCGAGGATGAACTGGATTCCGGCGAGAATGTGCTGGGACGTCGCCGGGGTTGTGAACAGAGCCGGCGTGTGACCGAGGGCGCAGAAGAACACGCGGCCTTTGCCGTAGCTGCGGATCCAGCTCAGTCCGTAATCATTGTCCGGGCGATTGCCGCGGGGGAGCGGGCGGCCGCGGACCAGGTCGCTCTTGTCCATATCGATGCTGAGCAGGACGTGCAGGCGCTCGCGAGAGTAGGGGCCGGTGGCGTAGAAGCGGTAGAACTCGTCCTCCCAGGGGAATCCGGCGCGGTCGAAGGACGCGGTGAGCGGACTGCTAGGGTCGTCAAGTTTCAGGGTGGCTTGCTCGACGCGGTGGGGGCCTTCGCCGGCGCCTAACATCTCGGTGAACTCGGGCCAGTCCAGCGAGGTGTAGCTCGCGCCGTGAACGCCGCCTAGACCGCGGCCTTCGCGGACGAATCGGAGAAGAGATTTGCGGATTTCCGGGTCGACGAAGACTTGGCCGACGGTGCTGTTGAGGAAGATGGCGTCGAATTGGCGGATCTTGGGGTATTTCAGATTCTCCAGATCGTTGCTGAAGACGGGCTCGAAGGCGGCGGTGTTTTTGGCCATCAGCTCCAGCGCGAGGTTGCCGTTGAGGATTGTCGCGTGGCCGGGCCATCCGATGTTGAGATCCAGCACGAGGAGTTTTCGCGGCTTGGCCGGCTTGGCGGGGGCTTGTTTCGGGGCGGCGGCTTCGATCTGCTGCCTTATTTCGGGAGATAGCTTTTCGGGGCTGCGGATCGGCATCGTGCGTGCGATGGCGTAGACGCGATCGGTCATTACGGGGTGGAGGGCTTTTTCGAAACTGTCGAGCGAGGAGGGGGCGACCGTGATGAACAGGGGCTTCAGCTCAAGTTTATACATTTCCCGGAGAAGCTTTGGCAGGGTGAGGATGCTTCGCAAATGGACGGCGAGGAGCCTGCCTTGGAATTGCGCGAGATCCTCCGGATGCTCGGCGCTGAGGCCGATGCGCTTGCTCAGAGGCTGTAGCAGGAGCTGGAGGGCCTTCGGGGCGCGGGTCTGCAAGGCGACGTTGACGGCGAATTCGTTCGCGAGCTTGTCGAGATCTTCGAGAGCTGTGGGTTCGGCATTCGCGATGATGGTCTGAACGCCCAGATCTTTCGCGAATTCGAAGAGCTTGCGACGGGCTTCGCCGGCGGGGATACTTTCGACGTGGTAGACCGGCATGCGCAGGCTCAGAGCCCGCAGGCGGTTCTTGACCGACGTCAGCTCATCCGGCGTTAGGTTGGAATCGAGAGGCTTCGCAATTTCGAAGCTGGTTCTTTGGGCGCTCGATCCTTCGACAAAGGCAAGGCCAAGCTCGTCGACTTTGGCGGCGGCTTCGAAGAATGTCATCCGGCCGAGAGAAATGGCGGGGACGCTGACTTGCCATCCGAGGAGGTCGACGGCGGCGGTGCGGAACTGGCCCCAGGAGGCTTGCAGGCGGACCGAGGCGGAGCCTGGGGCCGGGGGCTGGGCGAAGGCGGCGGTGGCCCCGGTCAGGAGTAGGAGTAAAGCAAAGCGCATGGATTGGTTCCATTCCTTCGACGGGCGTCGAGATGATTCTCGACGCGGCACGCCGGGGGCGTGGGCCACAAAGGCTGGCATGCCTACGAACTCGCTGCGACGGGTCACGAGGTCCGGAATTTGTAGCCGAGCTTCTCCAAGTAGGCTTTGCTGGTTTTGGCGGTCTCGCCGAGGCCGAGATCGTTGAGGGCCATGGCGCAGTCATTGAGTCCGGCGACGATGCTGGCCTTGTGAGCTTTGAAGTCGTAGCCTTCGCGCTTCACTGTCAGCCCAGCGGCCAGGGTTTTCGAGAAGCTTCTACGATTCATATTTAAAGGATACCGCCCCGCTAGAAGGTGAAGCGGAGCGAGAACTGCATGCGCCGCTCCTGCCTAGTTGATGTGACTTTACCGAAGTTGTTGTCTGTTTGACGCCCGGTGGTATCGAATACAGCGGAGTTATCGACGGCGTCGAACTGGGTGTGATTAAACGCGTTGTACATCTCCCACCGGAATTGGAACTCCTTGCCCTCTCTTACGACGAAGCTCTTGAAGAGGGAGAGGTCGTGATTGTTGAAGCCGGGACCGACGAACTTGCCGTTGTTGCAGTTGTTCCCGATATCGCCGCGGCCGCTGGGGCGCTGGAACGCGGACGTGTCGAACCAGCGGTCGACGGTCTCCTGATCACGAGGCAGAATCGCCCGGCCGGTCTGAACGATACCGGTGCCGCAGACTTCGCCGCCACCGGTAAAGTCCTGGTTATTGCTGGTGGTGAATGTGACGTTCTGGACGCCGCCATTCGCAAACGTCGAGATTCCGGAGATCTGCCATTTGTCCAGAATGAACTTGGAAACTTTGCCCGGTATCAGCTTGCTTCCACCGGGGACATCGATCACATAGCTGAAGTTGACGACGTGTTGCTGCAAATCCACATTCCGGCTTCGGTTCAGCTTCGATGAGAGCTGCTGGTAGCGGCCGCCATCGGTCGCGTTGGTGAGCGTGCCAATGTAGTAGCTCTGCGTGCCGCCGGCATAGGTGTACGCTCCAGCCAGCTCCACTCCGCCGATGAACCGGCGCGTGATCTGGGCCTGGAGCGAATCATAGCGGGCCGAAGCGCCCGGTCCCGCAATATTGATGTCATTGAAACCGGTAATAACAGGACGGAGGAACTGGTCAGGGAACGGATTGCCGGTTGTTCGATCGGTGCTCTCGGGCCGGAAGCGGACTCCCTGGGGAAGAATATTGAGGTTGTAATCTCTCGAGCTGCCGCCCGGATAGTTGCTGATGTGATGGGTGTTGTTGCCGACGTAGGCGACGTCGAGGACGGTTTTCCAGCCTAGCTCCCGCTGGATACCGAGAGTGTAGTTGTAAGTTACGGGGCGTTTCTGGCCTTCGCGGAAAGCTCCGGCGACGGTAGTGGTGGGAGTCGCGCTGCTTCCCGTCAGGTACGAATCGAGATCCGTGAAAAAGATCTGGCGTTCAAACTGGAACGCGGGTCCGCCTTTGAAAGTCGGACCGCCGGTTCCGTCGTGGAAGGCTCCCCATGACGCGCGGAGGGCCATCTTGCCATCCCCCATGACGTCCCAAGCCAAGCCGAATCGGGGGTCGAACTGGATGGGAAGAGGCTCGTAGAAGCCCTTGTCGGCGCCTTCGAGATACTTGCCATCGTTCTGCACAACGATGCCGTTGACGGAGCAAGGAGTTTTCGGCGTGATAGGTCCGCAGCTATACCCGGTGCCGGGAACCATCAATCCGATAAAGTTGGCGGGTAAAGTTTCATTGGTGAGCGGATTGAGCGCACGGCGGTTTGCGCCGGTGCAGGGAAAGGTTCCGACGCAAGTTGGCTGGAACAAAACAGGCGGCTTTCCTCCCCATCTGGGATCAAAGCGTTCGAGAGCGAAACCGGAAGCTTCTCCGTTGCCCCAAAGAGGGAATCCCCATCTGTACATGCGCAGGCCGATATCCAGAGTCAGGTTACGGCGGACCTTCCAGGTGTCCTGGACGAACCACGCCCAAGTGCTTTGATAGCGATTGTCGGGAACGCGGCCCATGGATTCGCTGTAGCTGCGGACGTGGCCGATGTAGGCGTTGGCAATCGCGTAGTTGGTGTTCCCGGGGTCGTTGGCATCGGTCTGGAAATTGAATTCACCGCCGAAGGTGCCCGAGCGAGCCTGGCCGAAGCGCTCGTGTTCGCGCATCACGCCCATCTTGAACGTATGGACGCCACGGTTCCAAGTCAGGTTGTTGCTGATCGGAAACGCGGTGTCGGCGCCGGTGATCGGCCAGCGGCCATCGTACAGGATGTGCGTGTTGTTAGCCGCTGAGGTGTCGGTAAAGCTGTGCTGCGGAAGGTTGCCGAACTGAAGCCGCGGAATCAGATTCAGCGGGTTATTCTGTGGGGCAAACTGTCGAAGGCCGGCGAGGCCTCGCTTGTCGCGGGTAACGCTGTCGAGTGCGGCCTGGTTGGTGGGTGGTCCATTTTCGGTGCTATAGAACACGCCGATCATAAACTCATTCACGATGTTGGGGGTGACGATTCTGGTGTAGTGAATGGTACCCTGGTCGGCTGTAAAATCGTAGCGTTGATCGAGAAGGCCCCAGCGCGAGGAGGAGCCCGCTACCTCGATACCGGCGCTCTTCGTGAACCAGTTCTGATACTTAATGCTGAAGGTGTCCTTGTCGGTCGGCCGGACATCGACGCGGAGCAGATGCTGCCGGCGCGGTTTGTCGAGACTGGGCTGCTGAACGACAAAATTGCAACCGCCGAGTCCGCCGCAGGTGGGGTTGTTCGGCAGCGGCAGAATGGCCATAAGAGCCAAGCCGTTCGCGTTCGCCCGGTTCTGCGGAATGATGTTATTTGGAAAATTCGCACCGGTTAGCGGATCGCGAACGGCGATGAGGTTTCCATTGGCGAGGCGAGATTGAGAGAAATCACCTCGTCTTTCGAGCTCGGTCGGCATGGTCCAGCGACGGATCGGCGAGGGCGAGATGGTCTGAGTGTCATCGAGGGAGTAGAAGAAATTCATCCCCTTGGCGCCCGGATTGAGGATAGGGATCGGTACCGGAACGGGGCCTCCGATGTTGCCGCCGAGCGTTGAGACACGATAGATCGGCTTGGTGATGCGGTCACGATTGTTGAAGAAGTTCTGAGCATTGAACATCTCATGCCGCTTATACCAGTATCCGGTGCCATGGAAATTCTGGCCGCCGCGCTTGGTGACGAAATTAATCTGAGAACCGCTCTTCAAGCCATACTCGGCCGGGTAGTTGCCGAGCTGCACGTTGACCTCGGCGATGGCGTCGATGTTGGTCGCTCCGCTGAAGTTGCCGCTGCCGCCACCGTCGCCGCCGTTGACGCCGTCGACGTAGATGGTGTGGCCGCTTCGGCCCTGGAAATTGGGTACTGGCGTAGAAAAATCGCCGCCGAACAACTCCTGGTTTCCGACACCCTGCTGCACGCCGGGCAGGATGCGCAGCATCGTGATCGGATCGCGGCCGCGCAATGAGATCATGGCCATCTGCTTGTTGTCGAGAACGGCTTGGTGGGCGGTGGTGGTGGTCTGAACGGCGGCGCCCTGCGCGGTGACGACAATCGAATCGGAAACGGTACCGATTTCGAGCGCTATATTACCGATCGCCAGACGGCTGTTCGCCTGCAGGATGTTCCCTTTGCGCTCCAGCGCTTTGAACCCGGTCGCCTCGACGCGAAGGGTGTAGGGTCCAGGTTGAAGCGCGGGGAACACGAAATCGCCGACGGCATTTGTCGTGGCGGAACGCTCTTCGCCGTTGAGCTCCGAAGTGAGCTTCACGATCGCTCCGGGGACCACGTTTCCGGTTGGATCGGTGACGGCGCCGGTAATAGCGCCGGTCGTGGTTTGCGCGGACGCGCAGGTGGCGAGCGCGACCAGAATCAAAAAAGTCGAGAATAGCGTCTTGGTCATTTTCGTCCTAACCTCATCCCTAGCTGGAGGTGCGCATTAACGTTAATGCTGTTGTGCGTATAACGCAATGCCCTCTGCACTTACCTGTGACGAGGATGTTATCAGTACGTCCAAGTAAAGTCAACGTTTGAAGATCGTAAAAAATAGCCGGGACAGTGTTACGCAAGTTCGCTATCCTCTATTCAAAGAACCCGTGATGAAGAAAACTGCACTAGAGACGCCGTCGATACAGAGTCTGGATCGAGGTTTGTTCATTTTGGAAGCGGTCGCCAAATCGAGCGATCCGGTGGCGCTGGGGCCCCTTACCGAGCTGCTCGGGATTGACCGAAGCAGCGTGTTCCGATTAGCCAACACTTTGAAGCGGCGCGGGTTCCTGGCCAATCCAAACGGGCGGAAAGACTACATCCTGGGGCCGTCGATTTGGCGGCTGTCGCGGCAGTGCGACTGGAGCAAAATGCTGATTACGCTCTGCCGCGAGCCGCTGAAGGCGCTAGCGAACAAAACTGGCGAAACGGCCCACCTGTCAGTACGGGAAGGCAATCGCACGCTTTTTATCGACCACCAGGCGTCGATGAACCAGCTCATTTCCGTGACGGGACAAACGGGAGAGTTCGCACCGTTGTATTGCACGGCTCACGGCAAGGCGCTGCTGGCGGACATGGATGCGGCGGAACTCAAAGCGGTGCTGGGGCCAACACCGCTGCGGGCGTACACACCGCGCACGATCGTCTCGCTCAGCAAACTGGCCAAGGCGTGCGCCGAGATCAAGACAAAAGGGTATGTCATCGACGATGTGGAGTTTCAGCCGGAAGTTCGCTGCGTAGCGGCTCCGATACGGGACAAGGACCAGACGATCGTCGCCTCGATCGGAATTTCGGCGCCGGTGACGCGCTTCTCGCAAGCGCGCTGCCGGAGCGCCGGGCAGCAGATCGGCGCAACGGCGGCGGAGATCAGCGCGATGCTGAGCGCTGAGGCTGCGAGTTGAGCATCTCAATGTTCATGAGATTTGGCGCCGAAAATCGTGGCTTTGGTTGCGGCGCTCCGCTCCCTGATGGTCGAGCGACAAGTCGCGGCTCTGATGGATACAGGCGATTGCACTATACGCAACAACCGGACACAAGGGCGGAATAAAGACATGAACAAAAGTGTTGTGGTTCTCATGATGGTGACGGGTGGAATTACGGGCTTCGCCCAGCAGCCGCCGCCGCAGCCTGCGGGGCCGCCGGCAGGAGCTTTGTCCGTGCGGCCGTCGGGGTCGAGCTTGGGAACGATTCGTCTGGGCGGCGCGGACGAGAGAATCTGGTTCGGCTGGCGGGTCGGAATTCCCACGGTCGCATTCAAGCAACTGACGTTCGCCGAGGCGGTGGCGAAGGCGGACGCGCTTTACGTCGGGAGTGTCGAAGGCTCGAGCACGCAGAAGGTCAGCTACGAGGTTCCGAAAAATTTGGATTACCGTCTGGCTCCCGGTGAACGGACGGCGGTGACGAATCGGCTGCGTGAGTTGAACATTACGCTGGCGGGCTATCGTGTGGACAGCTTAGGCGCGGACGACGCGGAGCGCCGGAAAGTCTTTGAATTCGCGAAAGCGGTGGGGGTGCAGACGATCTTCACGAACCCGGAGCAGGCGTCGCTGGCGGAGATCGATAAGCTGGCCAACGAATTCGAA
>Ga0075421_100010423_pt1 | contig 11489 bp, 10 predicted proteins | sample SoiMetdeltSBSDD5_FD_75292 | JGI IMG/M metagenome (GOLD analysis project Ga0075421, IMG submission 75292) | Bulk soil microbial communities from a Populus tree surrounding site in Tennessee, USA - Soil MetaG P. deltoides SBSDD5 | ecosystem: Environmental > Terrestrial > Soil > Tree plantation...
CTGAACAACGACACCACCGAGGTGGTCGGCATCGCCAGCAGCGTCTCGGAAGCCTCCGCGACGTTCACGCCGCAAAGCCCCACCGCTTCGATCGACCGAGTCACCGCGATGATGTCACCGAAGAGTGCCGAGGCCTATAAGAACGAATTCGGCAAGGTGGCAACGGATTTGACGAGCAGGAACATCTCGGCGCAGGCCAGCACGGTCTCCGCGGGCGTCGAGGCCATCGGGCCGGACGCCGCCAGCGTTGCGGTGATCTTGCACGCAACGCAGAACGCACCCGGCAAGCCGACCGACACCGCGGTCCTCGCACTACGTATTCAACTGTCCAAGGCCGAAGGCCGCTGGCTAGTCGACGATGTGGCGCCGATCCACTCGCGCTAACCGAGCAAGCGGGCGTAGTCGACCTTCAGACAGCGGTCCATCACCACTTGCAGACCGGCCGCCTTGCCGTCACGGGCCACTTGCTCGTGCCGCAACCCCTGCTGCAGCCATAGCGTCTTCGCGCCGACCTTGATGGTGTCGTCGAGCACCGACGGCAGATACTCGTGACGGCGGAACACGTCGACCAAATCAGGGACGACGGGAACCTCATCAAGCGATGGGAATACCGGCGTCCCGTCGACCTCGCTGATCGTCGGGTTCACCAGATACAGCTCGTAGTGGCTTGCCGACTTCAGGTATTGCCAGACGCCGTAGCTCGGACGCAGTGGGTTATCGGACGCGCCGACGATCGCGACTGTTCGGGTCGTACGCAGGATCTGCGCGATGTCCGCCACATCTTCTTCTAGTGGTGTTGGTTGCGCATCTTCGCGAACCGGTCGGAGAGCCGGCGCATCCGAATCATCAGCGACGCAGGCGGACTCGTCTCGCCGGTGACGTACGCCGCGAAATCCTTGCTAGGCACACCGATGCGGGACGCGAATTCGTCCTGGCCCAGACCCGACCGCTCCAGCAGCGACTGCACGTGGCGGGCCACCTCGGCGCGCTCGTTGGCCTCCATGTGCTCGCGGGTGCGGGTGAGCACCTCCGAGAGCGCCTTGGAAACCCCGTATGGCCGTGCGGTTTCCAGTACTTCCTCGACCTGCCGCGCGGTCCTGCCGTACGGATCACGCTTGATCGCAACGACGATGCGTTGCCAGACGGTCAGGTCGTCCGTCTCCAACGCCGACCGGATCGCGGAGGTCGGCCAAAACTCGACCGGCCTTTCGTCGATCGGCGGCCGGCGCCCCTGCGTTGGCGCTGCGGCTCGCCTCGGGCCGGCGACCGCGTCGCGGCGCCCATCCCGAATGTCGGGGGCCACCGTCACCTCGCCTCCTCAAGCATCGCTACCGCCACCGATAGGCACCGCTCCCTGACCTTGGCCCAATCAGCCTCCGCCTCGGGGCCCGACATCCTGGTGTCGTGCTCGTCCAACGGTTGCGGATCGGCCAGGCGGCGCACCAACTGGGTGGCGACCCATTGTCTGCGTGAGCGGTCTCCACAGTAATACCGGTCCATTGACGACAGCACCACCGCCGCAGTGTGAGTTTCCATCGAGTCGACCAATTCGGCAAATTCAGCGAAATCCCTGGTCGTGTTTCGGCACATCACGAGGTAGCTCTTCATCCGCAGAGTCTCGGCGCCGGTGGGGATCTGCAGCCGATCACCCGTCGGCAGCTGCACGTTGGTGGTCTCCACTGGGCTTTGCCGTTCCACCGGTGCCCGCTCAGAGTCGGCCTCAGTCGCGAGCGCGTCCAGCGCGACTGAGAGTCGGTCCCGCCAGATAGTTACCGGGTGCAGGCCCGGCAGGCTAGGCGGGCAAGCTTTGACTGCTCCGTTCGTCGAGCCGTTCGTCGCGCCGTTGCGGTGCGCCCGGCCGTTGGTGTGGCCGTTCGCGACTGCGGCTACCGGCTCACGGGCAGATGGGCAACCGAGTGCCAACGGGTCAGCAACGGTAATCGTAGACGGCGCAAGGTTTTTCAGCTTCGCCGCGGACTTGACCACCATGCGCATATCGGCGCCGGAAGGCGCCAGCGACGAGATGTCGTCCGGGATGATGACCAGGTCGGGCATGTCGACCTTCGGTATCGGCTTCTCGAAGTCGACCGACGGCAGGATGCGGGCCAGCCAACGCGGCAGCCACCAGTTCCATTCGTCGAACATCGCCATCAGCGCGGGCACCAAGACCAGCCGCACCACGGTGGCGTCGACCGCGATCGCGACCGCGCACGCCACACCCAGCTGGGCCACCAACGGCATGCCCGCGAACGCGAACCCGATGAACACCGCGATCATGATCAGCGCGGCGCTGGTGATCGTGCGGGCGCTGGTGCTCACCCCATAGGCGACGGCGTCGCGGGTGTTCTTGGTCTGCAGGAACCGCTCGCGGATGCGGGTCAGCAGGAAGATCTCGTAATCCATCGACAGGCCGAACGTCATCGCCAGCACCAGCGGCGGAATGGTGCTGTCCAGCGACGAGATCGGCTTGAAGCCCAGCTCTTCGAGCCAGCCCCATTGGAAGACGGCGACGAGGCTGCCGTACGCGGCGGCCACCGACAGGACCGTCATCAGGACGCCCTTGAACGCCAGGAACACCGATCGGATCGAGATCAGCAGCATCACGAAGGCGATCAGCGCGACGAATCCGAAGACCAGGGGCTGGGTCACCGAGACCCGGTCGTCGAAGTCTTTGATCAATGCCGTCGGGCCACCGACATCGATACGCGCGTTGGGCCCAGGTGTGTCCCGCAGCTGCTCGCGCGTCCAGTCAACGGTGTCGCGGGCGCCCATGTCCTCGGGATCAACCGAGAGCACTGCCGACAGCAGTGCCCGCCGGTAGTCGTCGCCGAAGACCGGCGGCGACACCGTCACGACGTTGGGTCCCTGGGCCATCTTCTGGCGCACGGCGTCGAGCGCCGGCTGCTTATTGGCCGCCGAGGCGGCGTTGCCGTCGGGGAACGTGACCAGCACGCGTACCGGCCCGAGCGCCCCCGGGCCAAGGGCTTCGGCCGCTGCGTTGACGCCGCCACGGATCTCGTGGGTCGGGTCGAACTGACGCTGCATGCTGTTGCCCAGGACCATGGAGAATGCCGGGGCGGCCAGCGTCAGCAGGAAGGCGGACGCCGCCAGCGCCGACACCCACGGCCGTCGCATCACCCAACCGGTCCACCGGCTCCAGAACCGTGACTGGGTGGTCTCGGCGCGGCGCGACCAGTGCAGGTATGACGACCGCTTGGCCGCCGCTTTACCGAATGTCGCCAGCACCGCGGGCGTCAACGTCGTCGACGTCAGCACCGCCACGGCGACGGCGAGGATTGCACCGGTTGCCATCGACCTCAGCACCGGGGTGTTGATCAGATAGATGCCCGTGACGGAGGCGATGACCGTCAGACCGGACAGCACCACGGCCAGGCCAGACGTCGCCATCGCCGCATCCGCTGCCTGCCGGGGATCGCGGCCCGCGCGCAGTTCCTCGCGGAACCGCATAAGAATAAATAGTGAATAGTCGATGGCCAATGCGATGCCGAACATCGACACCGTCGACGTGACGAACACCGACATCGTGGTGTACATCGACAGCAGATAGACCAGTCCCATGGTCACCGCGACGGTGCAGATGCCGAGCACCAGCGGCATCGCGGCGGCAGCCAGCGAGCCGAACACCGCGAGCAAAACAATCAGGACGATCGGAAGGTTCCACTGCTCGGCCTGAGCGATGTCGTGCTTGGTGGCCAAGGTCGCGGCCGCACCGAGCGCCCCCTGACCGATGACGTAAAGCTTGACCTTCCCGTTCTCGGTCTCGCCGGGCTGATCGCTGTTGATGCCGATCTTCTGCCGCAACTGCTTGGCGACGTCGACCACGCCGGTGTTGTTGAAGTCAGGCTGCAGGGAGACGACGTAAGGACGGTCCGGCTGGGGCGGCGGCTGCTGCGGGTTCGGCACCAACTTGACGCTCGGCACCTCGGCCGCGATGCGTTCGAGCTCGCTGACCGCAGCGGTCATGTCTGCGAAGGAAGCGTCCGCGCGCGGCGCGGCGACCAGGGCCAACGGCGAGGCGCCCTGGTCGGGGAAGTGCTGCTCGAGCTCACGCTGCACGTGCAGCGACTGGGAACCCTCGACTTCGAAGCCGCCGCCGGTCAGGTTGCCGGACTGGTTCATCGCCAGATAGATCGAGGGGACCAAAAGAAGCAGCCAAACAGCGAACACCGCCCAGCGATATCTGCGCAGGTTGCTGCTCAAGCGCATCATGAACTGCTGGATGGCAAACTCCCCGCTTTCTGCCCGGCGTTGCGAAGCTGAGCGTACAACAGCGTCGGGTAGGGTGACGGGCCCTGAGCAACGCCTTAACCAGCTCTAACTCCACTCTCGTGATTCGCCGGCGAAGTGTTACGCGCAGCTGCGGATTTTCCTGACGTTCACCTGCATGTTCATTCGCTGGATTGGCAGCGGCAGTGGCGCCGATGGCAATATGTGCCGAGGACTCCAGGGTCGGGGAACCCAACCGTCCGATCGCAGGCGTTTGCGGAAGCGTCAAAAGCGTTCGCAAACCGTAAGGAGTTGTGCATGATTTCGAGCGCCCGATCGAGCACTGCGCTTCGCCGCAGCCTCTACGCGGTGTTCGCTGCGTCGGCGGCCGGTGGCGCCGCGGTGGCAGCGCTGGCAGTGCCCTCGGCAACCGCAGCCACGGATCCCTGTGCCGCGAGCGAGGTCGCCAGGACCATCGGCTCGGTGGCCACCTCGACCGGCAACTACCTCGACACACACCCCCAAACCAACCAGGCGTTGACGACGATCTCGCAGCAGCAGGCCGGCCCGCAGTCGCTGGGCGCCATCAAGTCGTACTTCGACGCCAACCCACAAGTCGCCAAGGACATGCAGCAGTTGCAGCAGCCGCTGGTGAACCTGTCCACCCGGTGCAAGCTGCCGGTTAGCCTGCCCCAGCTGATGAATCTGATGCAGGCCGCGCAACAACAGGGCGGCGCGGGTTTGCCGGGAGCGCTGCAGACCGCGCAGAACGTAGGGCTTCCAAGCGCGGGATCGCCGGGTTCGCCGTCGCCTGCGTCGGCCACCACGCAGGGCACCGGACCACTTCCCGGCCCGGCATCGGCCGCCGGCCGCTAATCCAGGACGACGCGCGGAGCGTCGCAGGTGGGGGTGCTGAGCTGCGGTTTCAGACTTTCTTACGATTGGTTAAGCGCAAGGCAAGAAAGTCGGGACCCTTTCTGCTTAGCTCTCTTATTGTCGGAACCGCCGATGGTTGCGGCCTCTCCACTTCATATGAAGGAGCCTGTCCATGTTGCTCTCGGCCCGTACCGCGCGGCGTGCGGTAGCTGGCACGGTCGGCGCCGGCGCTATTGCCGGTGCGATGCTGTTTGGTGCTCTCCCCTCGGCGATGGCCGACGACCCGGCGAACAACCCGCCAAACTGCACCGCTGCAGACCTGGCTGGCGTGTCATCTGGTGTCTCGGCAGCGACGTCGGCGTACCTGTTCACGCACCCGGACGTGAACTGGTTCTTCACCAGCCTCGAGGGCCAGCCGCGCGAGGATATCCGTGACGACGTCCGCACTTACCTGGACGCCAATCCTGTGGTGAAGGCCGATCTCACCGGGATCCGCCAGCCGCTGGTCGACCTGAAAAACCGCTGCGGTACAGCCACTCCTGACGTTCCGTAATTCGCGTGCGGGTTGGTGAACCACCCGCGCAGGAGAGCGCGAGCCGCACTGTGCTGATGGTCGACGACGACCCGGACGTGCGAACCTCCGTTGCCCGCGGATTGCGGCATTCGGGTTTCGACGTTCGGGTCGCGGCGAACGGTAAAGAGGCGCTGCGGCTGTTGTCCAACGAGTCGCATGACGCGTTGGTGCTGGATGTCCAGATGCCGGAACTCGACGGGGTCGCGGTGGTCACCGCCTTGCGGGCGTTGGGTAACGACATCCCGATCTGCGTGCTTTCTGCGCGCGACACGGTCAATGACCGGATCGCGGGGTTGGAGGCGGGCGCCGACGACTACCTGACCAAGCCCTTCGATCTGGGCGAGTTGGTGGCGCGGCTGCACGCCCTGCTGCGGCGGGCGAGCCATTCGGATCAGACGTCGGACACGATGACGGTCGGGCCGTTGACCATCGACACCGCGCGCCGGCTGGTGTTCGTCGACGGCGAGCGTGTCGACCTGACCAAGCGCGAGTTCGACCTGTTGGCGGTGCTGGCCGAGAACACCGGCGTGGTGTTGTCGCGGCAACGACTACTCGAACTGGTGTGGGGCTACGACTTCGACGTCGACACCAATGTTGCCGACGTGTTCATCTCCTACCTGAGGCGAAAGCTCGAACGCGACGGCCTGCCCAGGGTGATCCACACCGTTCGCGGGATCGGGTACGTGCTCCGAGACGAGCCGTAGGCGAGTCGCGCATCAGGCACAGTGACGAGTCCGTTGAAATGACCTTGCCGCGGTTCCTGCGATCCGCCTCATTGCGTACCCGGGTTGCGATCGCGTCGGCCGCCGCCGCGGCTGCGGTGGTCGCCGTGTTCACCATCCTCACCTCGGTGGTGCTCGCGAATAACGATGCGGCGCAATTGGATCGGCGACTCGATTCCATTGTCGACGCCAGCATCAACCCCACCGAACTGCAGGACCCCCGCCGCGGCGTGCTCACCACCGGGCGGTCCAAGTCCACCGGGCAGGTGATGTTCCAGCGCGGCCTGCAGTTGCCGCCGCTGCCGTTGGGCAGCGCGAACGTCGAAGTGAATGGTGTGGAATACCGGGTGCGCACCGTTGCCGTCGACCAGCAGGGCGGCGTGCTGATGTCGGTCGGCATCCGCGCCGACAGTATCTTGTTGAACCGCGCCAGGATTCCGTTGTACACGGCTGTCGGTGTGGTCACTGTGTTGATCGCCGCCGGCCTTGGCTGGCTGCTGGCGGGCCCCGCGATCCGTCCGCTACGCAGGTTGACCGAGCACACCAAACGGCTGGGTGAGGGCGCCGACGCGATGCCCGAAGTGCGTGGCGTCCGCGAGGCGGAGGATCTGTCGGAGGCGATGGGCGAGATGCTGAGCAGGCTGGCCGCCGCTCAGCGGGTGACCACGAACTCGCTGCAGGCCGCACAGGATTTCGCCGCCAACGCCGCGCATGAACTGCGTACCCCACTCACGGCGATGCGAGCCGACCTGGACACCCTGCGAATCCACGATCTGCCCGCCGAGGAGAGAGCTGAAGTGGTGCAGGACCTTTCGCGCGCACAGCGCCGCGTGGAGGCGATCATCACCGCGCTCGGGCAGCTCGCGTCCGGCCAGCTGGCGCAGGCCGAAGACCGCGAACTCATCGATGTCACCGACATGCTCGACCGGGTGGCGCGCGAGATCATGCGCACCGCCGGCGGAGTCGAGATCGTGGTCGAGGCCGCGGACGATCTCGGGTCGATCTGGGGGTGGCCGGGCGGGCTGCGGCTAGCCGTCGACAACCTGGTGCGCAACGCGGTGACGCATGGGCAGGCGACGCGAATCGTGTTGGCAGCGCGCCGTCGGCACGACACGATGACGATCGTCGTCGACGACAACGGCAGGGGTCTTCCGGAGGAGGAGCATCAAACGGTGCTTGGCCGATTCTCCCGCGGCAGCAATGCGGCGCCGGGCGGCTCGGGGCTCGGCCTGGCACTGGTAGCGCAGCAGGCCGCGTTGCACGGCGGGGACATTGAGCTGTCGGACGGGCCATTGGGCGGGTTGCGCGCGAGGTTGACTATCTCGACTTCGCCTGAGCCGCCGACCAATTCAGACTTACCCGCGTCGGAATAGTGCGGCCGCGGCGCGCCAGCCCAGTAGCAGCACCGCGGTGGACAGCGACGCCACCACCACAAAGCTCGTCGAAACCCCCGCTGAAGTCGCCTTGCGCAACAGCATGCCCACCGCGACCGTGCACACCCACACCACCACTCCGGTGGGGATGACCGTGAACGGTTTGCGCCACCCGCCGATCAGCAGCCAGCCCACCGCGGCGCCCGCCAGAAACGGCCATGCGGTGTGCGCGACCCCTGACACAGTCAATCCTTCTGCGTGGCTTCGGCGCCCGATCGTGCAGAACACGATCACGCAGACGATGTCTGCGACCAGAGCGATCAGCGCCCGTCGCACCCGTCGGCGCGTGTCAACGACTGGCATAGCTCATCACATCCAAAACCAATGGGCTGACGGCAGATTCATCACGCGGGGTGAAGCCCGGCTGCATCGGCGCGGGCTGACCAGCCTCGACTGCGTCTTGAGCATCCATTGAGGTGATGCGCCCGTCGAGCCGAAATGACGACAGCACGAACGGCAGGCCGTTGGACCGCAGCGGATCTGGGGTGCTCATGACGTGGAAATGTAGATGCGGTCCGTCGGTATTGCCAGAGTTGCCGAGCAGCGCGATCACCTGCCCGGAACTCAGCCGGTCACCGACCTTGACGCTGATACTGCCGGTCTTGAGGTGGGCGTAGAGCGCGTAGTTGCCGTCGCCGAGGTCCTGCACAATGTGGTTTCCCGCATACTGCTCGAGCGGCAGACCGCTCGGGCTCGCGCCCGGAACCTGTTCGGGTAATCCGTCGAGCACACCGACGACGGGGCCGTCGGCCACCGCGTGGATGTTGGCCCCGAATCCGGGGTAGCTCTCCGGTTTTGTCTTGTCGCCGTTGAACAATCGCCTGTCGGGAAGCAGCTGCACGTAGTCGATGGCGAACCGCTCGGCCGCCCACAGCTGCCCGTTGAGTGGATTCAGGGCCATCCGGTGCGGTGTCATATCGCAACAACTGTTGGCGTCCACCCAGTTCGCTCCCACAAGCGGTGGTGCGATGGTCGCCGGCTTGCGGGTCTGCACGCCGACGGGTGCGACAGTCTCGGTGATCGTGGCGGGAAACAGCGGCGGCTGTGGCTGGGCCATCGAGAGGCCGATCTCGTGCCTAAGGGCGGCTGGCACCGCCGCGCCCTGGTCGAGCACGACGTCCAGCCACACCGCCGCCGATTGGCCAGGTCCGATTTTCGTTGTGGGCGTGGTGTTTCCGAGCACTCGCGTCCAGTACGCGAGCCGATCGCCTGACAGGTTCAGCAGGGACTTGTCCCCGCCGCGCACGTCGACCGACGTCAGGGTCAGCTCCTGGTTGAGCGCGTTGGTCAGCTGCAGTTCGTAGGCGAGGTGGACTTTGCCGTCGGTGGCGGGCACCGGAATCGGTGCAGCAATGACACTGGCCAACACCGGTGTCACCGCCGTGGGCTCGGCGGGTGGCGTCGTCGAAGTCGTTGGTGCTGAAGGGGTTTCGGTAGGTGGCGTGCACGCCGCCGTCAACGCGGCAATCACTATGAGCACCAGGCACGTGCGGCGCATGAGTTCCCTATGGCTCGGGTTCGGGTTCGTGCCGCACCTCAGGATCGGGGCTGAACTGCGGCGGCTGCTCGACGTCATCATCGTCGACGGTGGCGTCGGGGTCGATGTCCTTCTCGGTGCGGAACATGAAGAAGAACACCACCCAGCCGATCGCGGAAATGAAGATCCAGCTGACCAACCGATAGATGAGCATCGCGGAGATCGCCGAGGCCAGGGTCATGCCGGACGACACCAGGCCAGGCACCAGCACCGCCTCCACCACCAGCAGACCGCCCGGCATCAACGGGATCGACCCGACCGCGCGGGCCGCCGCGTACGCCACGGTCACACCCGCCAGAGACGGATGCGCGCCGGTGGCGTAACAAGCCGCCAGCAGGCAGCCCACGTCGGCGATCCAGTTGAACAGCGACCAGCCGAACGCGACGCCGAGTTCGCGGCGGGACAGGCTGACCGACTCCAGTTGCGCCAGCGTCTCGCGCCACTTGTCCAGACCCGTGTCGGCCGGCTTGCCGCGCAGCGAGTTGAACCACGAAAGCAGCCGTACCCCGATGCCGTCGATGAGTTCGGGACGGGTCGCCACCGCTTGCGCCAGCAGGATCAGGGCGATGAACCCGCCGAGCGAAAAGATAAGCGACAGTGGGTTTTTGCTGGCACCCAACATAAACGCGCCGCCCAAGCCGAGCAGCGCCAGCCCGACCACCTGCAGCGCGCCCGACATCACCAGCTGCCACGACGCCACCACAGGTGTCGCGCCCCAGATCCGTTGTTGGCGGTAGATGAACGTGGCCGACAGCACCGGGCCGCCCGGCATCGTGGTGGACAGTGCGTTGCCCGCGTAGAACGCCGCCTCCGAGCGCCACTGCTTGACTGTGACGCCGGCCGACCGCAGCAGCGTGCGCTGAATCTGCGCGAAGCTGTGCATCGACGACATCGCGGCCACGACCGCCGCCAGCACCCACCACCAGTTCGCCGAGTAGACGCTCTTCCACGCCTTGGCCAACTGATCCCAGACCAGCGTCAGTTCGACCGCGAGCACGACGGCTGCGACGCCGAGGATCAGCCAGCGCAGCCACCAGTATTTGCCCTTGGTAGGCCGCTCCTGGCTGCGGGCGTCGCTCGCAGGCGCGTCGTGGGACACGCCAATAGGGTAACGGCGCAGTTCGTCCGGATATTGTCGCTGGCGCAGGCGCGCCGAAGTCGATTCGCGAGATTCCCAGCGGGGCCGCAGCCTGCCGTTACGCTACCGGCATGCCAGCTGGCCCTTCCTTTGATTCCGTCGCCGACGAGTCGGTGACTCCGTTAGTCCGCAAGACAGCGGCGTGGGCATGGCGGCTGTTGGTTATCGGCACGGCCGTCGTGGCCCTGCTGTGGGCGGTGAAGAAGCTCGAACTCATCGTGGTGCCCGTTGCGTTGGCCACGCTGCTGGCCGCACTGCTGCTGCCCATCGTTGACTTCCTGGACCGGCGCGGCGCTCCACGCGGCGGTGCGGTGGCCCTGGTGTTGCTCGGCGGCATCGCCGTCGTGGGCGGCATCCTCGCCTTCGTCGTCACCCAGTTCATCGAGGGCGCACCGGCACTCGTGGAGCAGGTGAGCACCAGCATCAAAGGCGTCAGTGACTGGCTGACGCGGGGGCCACTGCACGTCAACCAGGAGCAGATCGAGAGCGCCCGCAAATCCGCCATCGAAGCGCTGCAAAACAACCAGGAGAAACTGACCAGCGGGGCGCTGTCGACGGCGGGCACCGTGACCGAGATCGTCACCGGCGCCCTGCTGGTGTTGTTCACGCTGATATTCGTGCTGCACGGCGGGCGCCACATCTACGGATTTGTCACGAAGCTCTTTCCGCAGGACGTGCGGGAGCGAGTTCGTGACGCGGGCCGGGCGGGTTTCCACTCGCTGATCGGCTATGTGCGGGCGACGTTCCTGGTCGCGCTCGTCGACGCCGTCGGCATCGGAACGGGTCTGGCGATCATGGGTATCCCGCTGGCGCTGCCGTTGGCGTCGCTGGTGTTCCTCGGCGCGTTCATCCCGCTCGTGGGTGCGGTGGTGGCCGGCTTCTTCGCCGTCATCGTGGCGCTGATCGCCAAGGGGTGGATCTATGCGTTGATCACGCTTGGCTTGATCATCGCCGTGCAACAACTGGAAGGCCATGTGCTACA
>Ga0075421_100010425_pt1 | contig 11488 bp, 11 predicted proteins | sample SoiMetdeltSBSDD5_FD_75292 | JGI IMG/M metagenome (GOLD analysis project Ga0075421, IMG submission 75292) | Bulk soil microbial communities from a Populus tree surrounding site in Tennessee, USA - Soil MetaG P. deltoides SBSDD5 | ecosystem: Environmental > Terrestrial > Soil > Tree plantation...
TGAAACAGGCGATGATGCTCGAGTCGGACCGTCCGATAGTTTTGCGCGAAGCGATCATGGCCTGCCGCAACGGTGGGACGGTCTCAGTCCCTGGCGTCTACGGCGGGCTCAGCGATAAGATCCCTTTCGGCGCCCTCATGAACAAGGCCTTGACGATCAAGACCGGGCAGACGCACGTCCAGCGCTACATGCGCCCGCTGCTCGAAAGGGTCGAGAAGGGGGAGATTGATCCGAGCTTCGTCGTCACGCATCGGATGCGGCTCGAGGATGCGCCCGAAGGTTATGACACCTTTCTGAACAAGCGAGACAACTGCATCAAGGTGGTGCTCAAACCGTAAGGCCTGATGGCCCGCGGATGACACGGAGGTGACGGATGGACACGGATCAGATCCGTGTCCATCCGTCACCTCCGTGTCATCCGCGGGCTATTCTCTTAAGCGGCCAACATGGAAGGCCCCGCCCGGTCCTCGGCCAGAGGTAATCGCGCATCACCACCTGCCCGTCCACACGGAGCTTCAAGAGCGCCCCACGTCACCTGATCGCGCAGCTCAGCCGGATCGGCGGTCGACGGATCCAACACCCGAGGCGCAGACCGCTCAGGTAGCCCACCGTTCTTCTTGTCGCTCGCTTTTGTCACGCGTCTCATGGCCCCAACTGCCTCAGACACTTTGGTCTTCAGGAAGAATAACCACGGGGGACACGGGGAGCACCGGGGAAAGAGTGGGCTTCAGCTTACCCCGTGGCTACTCCGGCGGCCGCACCAGGATGTAACGCGTCCCGTCAGGGCGGCGCACGCGCAGCAGCACGCTCTTCTTCTCGGCCTTCTGGAGGGCGGCATTGAATTCACTGACGTTCGAGACCGGCTGGCGATTGATCTCTTCAATCACATCACCGCGCCGCAACCCGGCGTCGGCCGCGCCGCTGTCAGGGTCGGCCTCGGTGATCACCACGCCGCGCGAGGTCAGTGGCAGATTCAACCCCCGCGCGATCTCCGGCGTCAGGTTCTCGACCCGCACTCCGGCCAGCGCGCTACCCGCCGCCCCTGGACTTCCGCCACCGCCGCTGCCACGGCCCACAGCCTTCGGGTCAAGCTCGGCGAGGGTCGCGGTCAGCTCCTGCTCCGAGCCGTCGCGCCAGACCTTGAATTTGACCGTCGTGCCGGGGGCTGTCTGGGCCACCAGGTTACGCAACTGCGAGTCGTCATCAATCCGCTGACCCTGGAATTCCGTGATGATGTCGCCGGGCTTGACTCCAGCACGATCCGCCGGCTGGCCCGGTTCGACGTCTTGCACCAGCGCCCCCCGCGTGTCCTTATAACCGAATTGCGCGGCCATTTCGGGCGTGAGCTGGCTGATGATGACCCCCAGTTTGCCGCGATGGACTTTGTCACCGCGGATCAGTTGATCCATGACGTTGCGCGCCAAGGCGGTGGGGATGGCAAAGCCGATGCCGATGTTGCCGCCGCTCTGCGAGAGGATCTGCGACGGAATGCCGATTAGCTCGCTGCGCATGTTGACGAGCGCGCCGCCCGAATTGCCGCGGTTGATCGCCGCGTCGGTCTGGAGGAAGTCTTCGAAGCTGCCGCTGCCGGAGCGGGTGCTGCGGCCCTTGGCGCTGATGATACCCATAGTCACGGTCTGGCCCACGCCGAGCGGGTTGCCGACCGCCAGCACCAGATCGCCGACTTCGACTTGATTGGAATCGCCGAGCGGGAGCGTCGGCAACCCACTGGCGTCAATTTTGAGCACGGCGACATCACTCGGCGGGTCGGCGCCAACGATCTTCGCGGTAAAATGGCGGCGGTCAGTTAAGATCACTTCGACCTTCTCTGCCCCATCAACTACGTGATTGTTGGTCAGGATGTAACCGTCAGCGCTGACGAGCACGCCGGAGCCGAGCCCGCTCGGCTGCAGCCGGCCACGGCCTTCCGGCGCCGGCCTTGCCTGTGGCGCGCGACGGCGCGGCATCTGCTCGCCACCCTCGTCCGGCGGCAGACCCCGGCGGAAGAAGTCCCGGAATGGATCCATGAATGGATCCCCGGAGAAAGGGAATGGTTGCGGCCTCGCCCGCGCCGAAATCTCGACCGTGACCACGGCGGGCGTGACGGCTTTGGCCACCGCTGAGAACCCGGGATTGAGCGTCACCTGAGCGTTCGGTCGCTGATCAGCAGCCGGGAAGGTCACGACCTTAGTTCCGCTATTGAAAGGCAGCCAGCCCTTGGCCGCCATGGCCGCGCCGGAGATGAGACCGATCAAGAGCAGCCCAACGCCCAGTAGACCGAAAAGCACTAACTGCCGCCGATGACTATTTCTCTGGATCCTGGTTCCGCTGTGCATGTCTGTCCTCCCTGACTCAAGCTTTGCCCCGTGTCTGGAGCCGGCAATTAATATGCCGGGTGGCCGTGGCGCCGGCGAGCCGTAAACCCGCGAGGTATGGGCGCCTAAGACAGCCTTCCCCAAAGGTTTGAGGATACGGTCCTCACGCCAATGAGATCGCAGAGTGTCACTTTTGCGAGCCGGCTGAGACAAACCAGCCACACTCGTCACGTGTCTCGTGAGGCCAGCCGCGCCCTTCGGTGCGGCCTGATGCTTGCCTCTGTTTGGGAGATGAGCCATAGAGGGCAAGGAGCCGAACCCAGGTCTGGGTTCGGCTCCGGGTTCTCCGTATGCCCCGTGGTTTGATCCCGGAGGCTGTTTGAGTATGGCGTTCAAGCGAATATTCTGCGCGGTCGATTTTTCCCGGGAATCACTGGCGGCATTCCGGCAGGCGGTGGAAATGGCGCGGCTCGGCGGAAGCCGTCTGTACGTCCTGCACGTCATCGAAGCGCAACCATTCGCCTCGGACCTGTTCAGGATTGACCAGATGGGCGAGATCGCAATTGAGCTCGAAGAGAAGGCGACGGCCGCCCTGGAATCGCTCGTCGCGTCTTCGGCCTCGGCCCTCGAAGGCGTCCCGCTGACGACTGAGGTGACCGCCGGACGGGCATTTGTCGAAGTCTTGGATCATGCCCGCAAGTGGTCGGCCGACCTGATCGTGCTCGGGGCCAAGGGTGCGGCGTCGCTCGAACAGGTTGTGGTGGGCAGCACGGCCGAGCGCGTCACCAGGGCCGCGCCCTGCTCGGTGCTGACCGTCAGGCAGCGGCCGGCTCAGTGAGAGAAAAGACCCGGGGTGATTGAAGAGTAGAGGCCGACCGCGGGCCCGGCGGAGGCCAGATCAGAGGAGCTAATTTTGCGGGAAGATCCGTGCAAAGTAGCCACACCTTTCACCCGGGCAGAAGGCAAAGTTCAAATCCTGGGCGGTCTCCCGGCGCGCCATCGATTCGCGCACTCGCGGCACTTCGCTTGCTCTATTGACGGGGAGAATCATCGCGGGTCCGCGTGACGCCGCTTTGATCGTCTCTCACTTGACAACACAGAAAGGGGGATCGAACCGATGGCAGAGGTTGGAATGAAGAATCTCAAAGGAATCAAGGTCGCGATCCTGGTCGAGGACGGCTTCGAGCAGGTCGAATTGGTTGAACCCCGGAAGGCCCTCGACGAGGCCGGCGCCGAGACATTCGTCGTGTCGCCCAAGGACGAACGTGTACGCGGCTGGAACTTCACGGACTGGGGTGACGAGTTGCCGGTCGACGTCGCCCTCGACCAGGCCCGGCCGGGGGATTTCGACGCGCTGCTGCTGCCGGGGGGGGTGATCAATCCGGACAAGCTACGGATGCAGCCGCAGGCGGTCGAGTTCGCGAAGGCCTTCTTTGACGCCGGCAAACCGGTGGCCGCCATCTGCCACGGCCCCTGGACCGTGATCGAGACCGGCGCGGCGCGCGGGCGGCGGATCGCCTCGTGGCCGTCACTCAAGACCGAGCTCCGGAACGCCGGCGCGGAGTGGGTGGATGAGGAAGTCGTGGTTGACGGTAACCTCGTGTCGAGTCGCCAGCCCGACGACATCCCGGCATTCAACCGGGGGATGATCGATCTGTTCGGCCGGGCGCCTCGGCAGGCGCGGCACACTGCCTGAGGGGATCGAGGGCTCGCCCGCGGCCAGCCGTACAGGAGCAGGAGTCGATAACAACCACGGGAGGCACGGGGAGAGACCTGGCCAGAGCTCCCGGCCCCGTGCTCCCCGTGGTTCCATGTATCTGACAGTGAGGTGAAAGAGATGATTGACCCGCATCTGAATGCGATCCGCCAGGTCGTTCCGAGTGCCGAGGGCTGCGAGGATTGCTTGAGAATCGGCTCCGCCTGGGTGCACTTGCGCCTCTGCCTGACGTGTGGTCACGTCGGCTGCTGCGACTCTTCTCCGAATCGGCACGCGAGGAAACATTTTCACCTGAGCGGGCACCCGATCGTCCAGTCCTTCGAACCGGGTGAGTACTGGCGCTGGTGCTACATTGACGAAACAGAGGTCTGAGCTGGAGGTTGAGATATGGATGAACACGAATTGTACGCCGTCGCCTTCCCCATGCTCGACGAGGCCCAGATGGCGGCCCTCGGGCGCTGCGCCGGGGCCTTGCTCAAGCGGTACCGGGACGGGGAAACGCTCATCGAGGTTGGCGAGCGCGACTTCAAGTTCTTCATCGTCAAGTCCGGTGAGATCGAAATCCTCGATGAATCTGGTGAGACGCCGAAGACCATCACGGTCCACCGGCGCGGAGAGTTCACCGGCGACGTGGCTCACTTGACTGGCGGCCCGTCGCTCGTCCGCGCCGTCGCTCGGGGCGATTGCGAAGTTTACGAGGTGTCGGCTGAGGGCGTGCGGCAGATCATCAACCAGTTTCCGGATCTGGGAGACGTCATCCTCAAGGCCTTCATCGCCCGGCGCCAACTCCTGCGCGAATCGGGGGAGTTCACGGGCCTGCGCGTGATCGGCTCACGTTACTCGCGGGACACCTTGCGCATCCGCGACTTCCTGTCCAAGAACCGGGTGCCGTTCACCTGGCTCGACCTGGAGGCTGACCCGCAAGTGAACCAACTGCTCAAGCAGTTCGGGGTGAGCGAGGATGACACGCCGGTGGTCGCCTGGGGCCACAAGCTGCTCCTGCGCAACCCCTCGAACCGTGAATTGGCGGAGGCCCTCGGCTTCCGCCGCCCGCTCGAGCAGACGGTATACGACCTGGTCGTGGTGGGGGCCGGGCCGGCGGGGCTGGCCGCGGCGGTCTACGCCGCCTCCGAAGGGCTCAACACGGTGGTGCTGGAGCGCACGGGGCCCGGGGGCCAGGCCGGCCGCAGCATGCGCATCGAGAACTACCTCGGATTCCCCACCGGCGTGACCGGCAGCGAACTGGCGGAGCGCGCCGTCGTGCAGGCCAGCAAATTCGGGGCGCGCCTGCCTGTCCCTACACCAGTCATCAGCCTGACGTTCGACAACGCGTACCCGGTGCTCCACCTGGACAGTGACGAGACGGTCACGGCCAAGTGCCTGCTGATTGCCACCGGGGCCGACTACCGTCAGCTGGCCGCCGAAGGGTGCGAGCGGTTCGAGGGCACTGGCGTCTACTACGCCGCGACTCTCACCGAGGCGCCGCTCTGCCGGGGGGCGGACGTGGTGGTCGTCGGCGGCGGCAACTCCGCCGGCCAGGCCGCGGTCTTCCTCGCCGGGCAGGTGCACAAGGTCTACCTCGTGGTCCGCGGGGACAGCCTGTACAAGGACATGTCCAGCTACCTGGCCCGGCGGATCGAGCAGACTCCCAACATCGAGGTGCTCCTCAACACGGAGGTCCGACGGATGTCGGGCGACCGCCACCTCAGGGAGGTCGAGATCGCCAACAACAAGACAGGGGAGGCGCGGACGCTCAAAACCCCGGCGCTGTTCAGCTTCATCGGGGCCGCCCCGCGGAGCGATTGGCTCCCCCCGGAGATCGAGAAAGACGCCAAGGACTTCATCCGGACAGGGGCATCCCTGGCGCAGTCACCCCACTGGACTGCCAGGCGGCAGCCGTTCTTGCTCGAGACCAGCCGCCCCGGCGTGTTCGCTGCCGGGGACGTGCGGTCCGGCTCGGTCAAGCGCGTGGCCTCAGCTGTCGGCGAGGGGGCGATGGCGATCATGTTCGTGCACGAGTACTTAAAGGAGATGTGAACGAAAGGAGTAGATCATGGCCAAAGTAGTGTCGGCTCCGGCCCCGCGTACCGCACCAACCCCCTATGAGGGGTTCGACAAGATGCTGTTGAACGGCACATGGCGGCACGGGGGGGACGGCCGGGTTGCCGACGACCTCGACCCCTACACGAACGAGGTCCTGGTGCGGATCCCGCAGGCGGACGAACGAGACCTGGATGAGGCGTTCCGTGCCGCGGCCGCGGCGCAGCCCGAGTGGCAGCGCATGTCACCCTCGCAACGGTCCGCTATTATGAGGCGTGCGGCCGCGATCATGGAGGAGCGACGCGAAGAGATCGTCGAGTGGCTTATCCGTGAATCCGGCAGTACCCGGATCAAGGCCAACGTCGAGTGGCAGTACGCCCACGGCGTGACACTCGAAGCGGCGACCTTTCCGTCCCGGGTCGAAGGGCCGATTATGCCGACCGACATCCCCGACAAAGAGAGCCGAGTCTACCGGCAGCCGGTCGGCGTGGTCGGCATGATTAGCCCGTGGAATTTCCCGTTCCATCTCAGCAGCCGCTCCATCGCTCCCGCGCTGGCGCTGGGAAACGGGGTGGTCATCAAGCCGGCCTCGGACACTCCCGTGACCGGAGGATTGCTCCTCGCCAAGATCTATGAGGAGGCGGAGCTCCCGCCCGGCGTGCTCAACGTGGTCATCTCCCAGGGGAGCGTGATCGGAGATGCGTTCGTGCGCCATCCGGTGCCGCGAGTCATTTCGTTTACCGGATCCACAGAGGTGGGCAGGCGCATTGCCGGGCTGGCGGCGCAGAGCCCGATGCTCAAGAGGGTGGTCCTCGAACTGGGCGGGAACTCTCCGTGCGTCATCCTCGACGACGCGGACCTGGACCTCGCGGTCAAGATCGCTGTCTTCGGCAAGTTTCTGCACCAGGGTCAGATCTGCATGGCTATCAACCGCCTGGTCGTGGACGCGAAGGTGTACGACGAATTCGTCGCCCGCTTCACGGAGCGCGTCCGCCGGTTGAAAGTTGGCAACCCGAGCGAGGAAGACACAGTGATCGGGCCGATCATCAATCAACAACAGTTGCAGAACCTTCTCAAGCACATCGAGAAGGGGCGCGCGGAGGGCGCCCGGGAAGTAGTCGGCGGCGAGCCACAGGGGCTCGTCCTTCCGCCCCACGTGTTTGTCGACGCGAGAAACGACATGTTGATCGCCCAGGACGAGCTGTTTGGCCCCGTGGTCTCCGTCATCAAGGTGCACGGGGAGGATCAAGCGCTGGAGGTGGCGAACGCAACCCCGTACGGGCTCTCGGCCGCGGTGGTGACTCGTGACGTCGAGCGCGGCAACCAGTTCGCGCGGCAACTACAAGCGGGCATGACCCACGTCAACGATTCGCCGGTCAATGACCTCCCGAACTGCCCGTTTGGCGGAGAGAAGAACAGCGGTCTGGGCCGCTACAACGGGCAGTGGTCGATCGAGGAGTTCACGACGGTGCATTGGATCTCTGTCCAACACGTGCCGGTTCAGTATCCGTTCTGAATTTAGTGACCGGCGACGTGCGACTGTGCCGGCGAATTGCGGCGGCAGCGCATGCCTGGAGTAGGCGTTGGCCGTGGCCGGCAGCTTCGCGGGGATGCTGGCCTCCCAGCATCCCCGGCGAGACCAGAGGAGGCATAGCGATGTGTGATTATTCTTTGCAGGGTATTTCCAATCGGCTGGCCGAGGAAGGCGAGGAACTGCAGCTTCACCGGTTTCAGATCGGTACGCTTGGGCTTGCGGCCCCCGCCGAGTTGCGGGCACTCGCGGACAAACCGCGACCTCAAACCGGCACGGGCTTTTGGTCGGCGATTAAGAACTGGTTGAGCTCTGACTGCGAGGAGCCAGCACGTGCCGTCTGCATACCACCAGGCGCTCAATTGCTGCTGCAAGACATTGCCCCGCGGCTGCAGCAGGAGCTCGGCGTCGGAGCGATCGAAGTCGTGGCCTTCAGCCAGCTCGGCGCCGAGGCCTACAGCTACCGCGACGCGGTCCGTTTCCACAACGGTCGGGAAGTCTTGCTTCAGAAGCTGGAGGTGGGCCAACGGGTGGGAGTCATGCGCCTCTCCTTGGCTGACGAGGGGCTTGGGCAGAAATGGCCGGCAGCTGTAGTGCGCTAACGACGATCTGCAGGAAGAGGTAGTGGCCCAACTCGGGGTGATCTGCTAAAGTTCATTGATGGTCACGATCACTCTCCACTGTCAGCATTGCCACAGCGAGCGCTTGGTGCGCAACGGCTTGGCTCCCGATGGCCGGCAACGCTATCTGTGTCACGACTGCGGCCAGCGCAGCCGCGACCACCCCCGCAGCCAAGCCTACGCCGAAGCTGAGCGCGAACAAATCCTCCGCGCTTACGACGAGCGGAGCAGTCTGCGTGGCCTGCAGCGCACCTTCGGCGTCTCGCGCAACACGGTCACCGCCTGGATCAAAAAAAAGTGAGCCAACTGCCAGCGATAGCCTCGGGGCTGGCAGCGGTGGCCGACCCGGTGCTGGAGTTGGACGAACTCTGGTCCTTCGTGCTGAAGAAGGCGCGTCAGCGCTGGATTTGGATCGCGCTGCGGCCGCCAGACGCGGCAGGTGGTGGCCTATAGCATCGGGGATCGTAGCGAGCAGACGTGCCGCCGGTTGTGGGAAGCGATTCCCGAGGCGTACCGTCAGGCGCACTGCTACACGGATTTCTGGGAAGCCTACGCGAACGTGGTGTCCGTAGCGCAGCACACAGCGGTCGGCAAGGAGAGCGGCGAGACGGCGCACGTCGAGCGTTGGAATCTGACCTTACGCCAGAGGCTTGGGCGGTTTGTGCGCCGCAGCTTGTCCTTCTCCAAGTCATCAGAAATGCACGAGGCCTGTTTGCGCCTCTTCATTGATCGTTACAATCGTCACCGGGCGCTCACCCTATTGTGAGCCACTACCAATACTTCAAGTCGAACGGCACCGATCATGGACATTCGCAGGGGCACTTTCAGCGCAAGGCCGATGAGCACGCGCACTGGCACCTGAAGCGAGTCGCGGGGTTGATGGGCCGCTGGGCGAATTTCTACGCCTTCGAGCGGCTGGTGCTGGCCGGGCCGGTGGCGGCGGCGAGCGAACTCTATCACCTGCTCCCGAAGCGGCTGCGCTCGCGCGTGGTCGGCGAGCTCCCGCTGCCGGTCGAAGCGGGCGAGCGGCAAGTCCTCGAGGCTACGCTCCGGTTCGAGCAGGGGGCCGAGCGGGCGGCCGAGATCAAACTGGTCGAAGAGTTGATCGTGGCCGCGGCCAAACAAGCGCGAGCTGCCACCGGCCTGGAATCGACGCTCAATTCCTTACAGCAAGGCCGCGTCTGGCGGCTGATTTACGCCGCCAGGTTCGCGCCGCGTGGCGGCCAGTGTGCCCACTGCGGGATGCTCTTCGGCGATGGCCGCGGATCGTGCGGTTACTGCGGCGCGGCGGTGCGGCCGGTTGAGGACCTGATCGAGCGCACCATTGAGCGCGTCACCGAGGCCGGCGGCAGGACCGAGCAGGTGCGCGGAGCGGCCGCGGTGCGTCTGAGAGCGGCAGGGGGCATCGGGGCGGTCTTGAGGTTTTGACCAGCAGCGCGCGCGAGCCCGATGAATCGGGTTGAATGGACCGTGGCCCAATTCCGAGAGGAGAAAGCAATGATCTCTATCAAGAATATTCTTTGCCCGACCGACTTCAGCGAGCCTTCATACGAGGGGCTCAAATACGCGACCGAGCTGGCCGCGCATTTTGGGGCGGAATTGACCGTGCTCCATGTCATTCCCGTCGTGCCGCCGCTCCCGCCGGACCCGAACTTCGTCTTCGAAGTGCCGGAATACGAGCGAGCGCTGCATCTCGAAGCTGAGCGGAAACTCCGGCTGCTGGTTGAAGAATGGGTCCCCAAAGAAATTAAGGTGCACACCAACATTGGACATGGGGACGCCGGCAGTGAAATTGTGCAGGTCGCCCAGGACCAAGGGGCGGACCTCATCGTCATCGCGACTCACGGCCTGACGGGTTGGCGCCATCTGGCCTTCGGCTCGGTGGCCGAGCGAGTGGTGAGGTCGGCGGCCTGTCCGGTGTTTAGCATCCGGCTGCCGCGTAAGTAGCCCGTGCTGAGTCAACCTGGAGAGCATGGGGAAGACCTGGCCGGGCTTCTCCCCGTGTGCCCCGTGGTTCGATTTAGATCTGGGAGGTGAGTATGACTTTGCCAGAAACATTTGAGGTCATTCGTCCGAGCATTGTAGCGCTGGGTTCCGGACTTGCACAAACCACATCCGGCGAATTGCCCGCGTTTCCGCGAATCGTTGGAACAGGAATTATCGTCGATTCACGTGGCGTCGTGGTCACTAACCGACACGTGGTTGAGGAGCTACGGCAACTACCGCCCAACCCGAAAACCGGTGCCCCATCCGACTTCGCTCTCCTCTTCACTGGGCCTGAAACGACGCTCTCGGTTGAGATTCGCGGGTATGCGGTACCCGAGAGTTTTCATTACGCAGGGGAAGACTTTTACGGAGAGACCATGCCGGATTTGGCTTTTCTTCAGTTAAAGGTTAGCCATGCCCCCTTTCTCAATTTGGCGATCGCTCCAAATACCCTGCGCGTTGGCATGTCTATTGCGACGGCGGGCTTCCCCCCCGGCACCGACTCTTTTATGGCGTCAGGTCAAATACCCCACACCATGCCCTTACTCAGGCAGGGGATTGTCAGTAGTCTTTATCCCTTCCCTTGTCCCCATCCATACGGATTCATGGTCGACACTATGATGCAGGATGGCGGGAACGGTTCTCCAGTATTGTCGACTGATTCACCCACAGTCATCGGGATGCTCTATGCCTACTTACAAGATGCCAACATTACGCTCGCCCTGCCGTCAGGGATGATCAATGCGGCGCTGACCTCTTGTCTGGCCTCCGCACCTCAAGGCTCTTCCGATGATGCCCATGCCCTGCAAGGCTTCGTAAGAGAGAGACCATGAGCGAAACCCTGCAGAGGGGGGGGCCGGGCGCGGGTGGTGCGTTACTCGGCGTACCAGTTGATCGTTCTCTCCGACCTGCAAGGTGTCGTGACTGGGTCAGACGTCGCGCGGCTGCTGGCTAAGACCCGTGAGCAAGCTTTCCGGGATGCGTTGCGGCGCTGCCAGAGACCGTAACCGACCAACGCGACGCGATGTGCATCCGGCGTGCGGTCTTCTTCGGGCAAAAAAGTCCGTCCGTAGCTAGCTCGCACACCGAGCAAGGGAAAGTAATTGGCTGAAACCAATTCGCCACTCACGCGCTCCGGCTCATTGCCGCTGAGCAAGCTGAAGGAGTTTGAAATGCGTGCCGCGATTTGCTCGAAGGCCGCGTTCTGGTCCCGCCAGGAGACGAAATCCGGGTAGGAAGTGCTGCGCACCTCGACCCGTTCGCGCCGCACTGTCGTGGC
>Ga0075421_100010426_pt1 | contig 11488 bp, 10 predicted proteins | sample SoiMetdeltSBSDD5_FD_75292 | JGI IMG/M metagenome (GOLD analysis project Ga0075421, IMG submission 75292) | Bulk soil microbial communities from a Populus tree surrounding site in Tennessee, USA - Soil MetaG P. deltoides SBSDD5 | ecosystem: Environmental > Terrestrial > Soil > Tree plantation...
CATGCAGCTCGTGATCCACTCGCCCTTCGGCAGCCGCATCAACCGCGCCTGGGGCCTGGCGCTGCGCAAGCGCTTCTGCCGCAAGTTCAACTTCGAGCTGCAGGCGGCTGCGACCGAGGACAACATCGTGCTGTCGCTGACCACGGCGCACAGCTTCGAGCTGACCGAGGTGGCGCGCTATCTGCATTCGGCGAGCGTGCGCGAGCTCCTGGTCCAGGCGCTGCTGGATGCGCCGATGTTCATCACGCGCTGGCGCTGGGTGGCCGGCGTGTCGCTGGCGCTGCCGCGCTTCCGCGGCGGCAAGAAGGTGCCGCCGCAGCTCGCGCGCATGGCCGCCGAGGACCTGGTCGGGACCGTGTTTCCCGATCAGCTCGCCTGCTTCGAGAACCTTGCCGGGGAGCGCCAGGTGCCGGACCATCCCCTCGTCAACCAGACCATCTCCGACTGCCTCAACGAGGCCATGGACATCGGAGGGCTCGAGCGCCTGCTCGCCGGGCTCGAGTCCGGTGCCATCGGCGTCGTCGGCCGCGACCTAACAGAGCCGTCGCCGCTGGCGCTGGAGGTGCTCTCCGCGCGGCCCTATGCGTTCCTCGACGATGCGCCATTGGAGGAGCGGCGCACCCAGGCCGTCATGAGCCGGCGCTGGCTCGACCCGGAGACCGCCGCCGACCTCGGACGGCTGGATGCCGAGGCCATCGAGCGCGTGCGCAAGGAGTCCTGGCCCGACCCGGCCAACGCCGACGAGTTGCACGATGCCCTGGTCTGGCTGGGGTTCCTGACCGAGGCGGAGGTGGAGGCCGTGCCCGCCTGGAGCCGGTGGCTCGCGGAGCTGGCGCAGGCGAAGCGGGTGGCGCGGCTGGAGGCACCGGCGGCAACCCTGTGGATCACGGCCGAGCGCTTGCCCCAGGTCCGGGCGCTGTGGCCGCAGGCGCGGCTCACACCCGCGACCGCCGCCCCGGCAGCCTATGCACAGCAGAGCTGGGCGCCCGAGACCGCGCTGGTGGAGCTGGTGCGCGGCCGCCTCGAGGGCCAGGGACCGGCGACCCGGGCGGCCCTTGCCGGCGCACTGGGCCTCGACGCGGCAGAGATTGCCGCTGCGCTGGCTGCGCTGGAGGCCGAGGGCTTCGCAATGCGCGGGCGCTTCACGCCCGGCGCCGCGGACGACGAGTGGTGCGAGCGCCGTCTGCTGGCCCGCGTCCACCGCTACACGGTGAAGCGCCTGCGCGCGGAGATCGAGCCGGTGGCTGCGCGCGACTTCCTGCGCTTCCTGTTCGACTGGCACCGCGTCGCGCCGGAGGCCCGCATGGAGGGGCCCGAGGCGCTGGGCGAGGTGGTGGCACAGCTGCAAGGCTTCGAGGCCCCCGCCGGGGCCTGGGAGACCGAGATTCTCCCCGCGCGCGTCGCCCAATACGATCCGGCCTGGCTCGATGCCCAGTGCCTGGCGGGACGCGTCACCTGGGCGAGGCTCAGGCCGCGCAGCGGCGCCGGCAACGGCGAGCGCAAGGTGGCCCCGGTGCGGTCGACGCCGATCACGCTGCTGGAGCGCCGTCACGCCGCGCTCTGGGCCTCGCTGCAGGCGGCGGCAGACCCCGCGCCGCTGACGGCCCCCGCGCAGGCCGTGGCCGAGTTCCTGCGGGACAATGGCGCCTCGTTCTTCGAGGAGCTCACCGAGGGCGCCCGCCTCCTGCGCACGCAGGCCGAGGATGCACTGGCCGAGCTGGTGGCCTCGGGGCTCGTGACCTCCGACAGCTTCGGCGGTCTGCGCGCGCTGCTGGTGCCGGCCGAGCGCCGCCAGCGCGCCGCGGGGCGCAGCCGGCGCAAGCCGACGCCCTATGGTATGGAAGGCGCGGGACGATGGGCGCTTGCGCGCCGCGCCCCGCCTCAGCCTGCGCCTGCGACAGGCGGCTCGGGCCGCAACGGGCAGCGCCACGGCTCCGAGGCGGTCGAGCACATCGCCCGCACGCTGCTCAGGCGCTACGGCGTGGTGTTCTGGCGCCTGCTGGAGCGCGAGGCCTCCTGGCTGCCGCCCTGGCGCGATCTGCTCTACGTCTATCGTCGGCTCGAGGCGCGCGGCGAGATCCGCGGCGGCCGCTTCGTGGCCGGCTTCCCCGGTGAGCAGTTCGCCCTGCCGGAGGCCATCGCCGCCTTGCGCGAGGCCCGGCGCAAGGGCGACAGCAAGGGTAACATGGGCACCCTCGTCTCGCTCTCCGGCGCCGACCCGCTCAACCTCGCGGGCATCCTGACGCCGGGGCCGAGGCTCGCCGGCCTCACCCGCAACCGCGTGCTCTATCGCGACGGCGTCCCTGTCGCCCTGCTCGAAGGCGGCACGGTGCGCTTCCTGGAGACCCTGGAGCCCGCCGGCGAGTGGGAGGCCCGCACGCTCCTGCTGCGCTCCGCCGTCCCCGCCCCGCTCGTGCACCTGTCGTAGGGATGCGGAGCACACTGGCCACTTTCAGTTGCGGCAGCGAAGCACCATCAGGCTTGTGCGCGTCAGGGGCCGTTACTGCATTCCCGGAAACCGGGACCCCGCCTTCAGGACGGGGCCGAGGTTGTCCGGGATCTTCCCCCGCCCCTTCGCGCGCGCCCACCGAACCACGACCTCGTCGTGGGCTCGGCACTCCAAAGGTTGCGGCGAAGACCCCGGCTCAGCGCGCCCGGACTTGATCTCCGATCAAGCCCGTGCGCTTCGGCCGGGGACGCAAGAGGAGAGGCTTGCCGGCTGAGCAGGCGCCTGCTGCTGCGTCCCCGGAAAGATACCTGGTCCGGCTTCACGTCCACGTCCCCCGCGCTCCGCCGATACGTCGCTCGCGGCCGAACTGGCGGCGCAGCTCGCCCTTCGCGCGCTCCAGGATCTTCTTTTGCGCCGCCGGCAGCTTCGATCCGGCGCGATTGATGTGGAACGTCAGCATCGACAAGGCCGAGCGGTAGGGGCCGGCCTTGCGCCGCGTGCTCGTCTCTGCCGAGCGCTTGAGAGAAGCGGCAATGCGCAGCGGGTCCTTCCAGGTAAATACGCCGGGCTCCAGATCGAGGGCGTTGCTGTGCCGCATCACCTCGGCCGACCAGCGGCTGCTGCCTCTGCTGGCTGCGGCGCCTGCTGACTCCTTCCGTGCCGGCATCGCGAGTCTCGAGCCCGTCGCCTCGTGGATGTCACAACCCAGTCAGGCCGAGGTCCGTTCCATTCGATGTGGGGGGACCCCCACCCCTAACCCCTCCCCGCAAGAGGGAGGGGAATCCGCTCGGCGCAAGTGGGGAGGGACTCCGCGGCATGTGGGTGCACCGGTCCTCGCGGGCTATTGGCGGGCGGTGCGCCTTCTCTCCCGCTCACGCACGACGTCCTCGGGACGCTTGTCGGTGCGCAGGCCGAGGAACACCGGGTGGCGCATCTCGCCGGCGGACGTCCACTCGGTGAACTTGACCTCGGCGACCAGCTTCGGCGCAATCCACGTGGTCGCGGCCTCGTCCTTCACCCGCGTGGCGAAGGGCGAGGCGGCCGTGCGCAGCGGCCGGAGCAGGCCGTGGATCTGCTCGAGCACCGCGCGGCTGAAGCCGGTGCCGACGTGGCCGGCGTAGCGCCAGGCGCTGCCCTCGCGCACTGCGAGCACCAGCGCGCCGAAGTGGGGGCGCGATCCGCGTGGCGCCGTGAAGCCGACGACGACCGCCTCCTGGCGGCGGGCGGTCTTGATCTTGAGCCAGTCGGTGCTGCGCGCGCCGGAGAGGTAGAGGCTGGCGGAACGCTTGGCCATCAGGCCCTCCAGGCCCTGCCGCTGAGCCTCCTGAAAGTAGCGCTTGCCGCGCTCCGGCCGATGTGCGCTGAAGGAGATGAGCGCATCCTCGGGCAAGAGCGCCTGCAGCCGCTCCTTGCGGGCGACGAGCGGCTGGCGGCGCAGGTCCTTACCCCCGAGGAACATCAGGTCGAAGATGCAGTACCTGAGCCGCGCCTGCTCCTTGAGCGCGTTCTGCAGGAGCTGGAAGCGCGAGACGCCGTGCGCATCGAGCGCGACCAGCTCGCCGTCGAGGACGGCATCTCGCCCGATGCGCTCCAGCGCCTGCGCCACCGGGCGGTAGCTGTCGCTGAGCAGCTTGCCGTTGCGCGAGTAGAGGGTGACCTTGCCGCCCGCGATGGTCGTCACCATGCGGAAGCCGTCCCACTTGCTCTCGAACACCCAGTCCGGGTCGTCGAAGGGAGCATCCGCCAGCGTCGCCAGCATGGGCCGCAGATGCTCGGGAAGCGTGGAGGCGCGCGCCATGGCAACAGCATGATACTTTCGGGCGCGGGAGCAAAGCCTTCATGAAGCCGCCGAAGCCGCGCCGCATCCAGCTCAGCCGAGCCAAGGGCTGGCGCACGCCGGCCAGTGCGGTGAAGGTCGATCGCACGACGCCGTTCGGCAACCCGTTCTCGATCGAGGACTGGGGCCATGACCGCGCTGTCGCCCTGCACCGCGCGTGGCTCACGGGAGGGGCCATCGATGCGCCGCTCCCGGCAGCCGGGCTGAAGAGGCTCGGGGCGCAGCGTGCGCAGGTCCTGGAAGCCCTGCCCGGTCTGCGCGGCAAGGACCTCGCCTGCTGGTGCGCCCTGCCGCAGGAGGGCAAGCCGGACACCTGCCACGCCGCCCTGCTCCTGTGAGCTGGCCAACCGCTGAGGCTCGCCCCCGGTTCATTCAGCGCGCGGCCGTGCGCCGCCTACGCGGCGGCGGCCCGGCCGGGCGCAGCATGATCCAGACCGGGGCGTGGTCGCTGGCGCCGGGCTCGCCCCTGACGGCACGGTCGACGCCCGCGGCAAGCAGGCGCGGGGCGAGCGCCGGGCTCAGCAGGAGATGGTCGATGCGCAGGCCGGCGTCGCGCTGCCAGCGGTTCCTGAGGTAGTGCCAGAAGGTGTAGATGCGCTCCTCCCCGTGGAGCGCGCGCAGCGCGTCGGTCCAGCCCTGACCCACGAGACGGGCGTAGGCGGCGCGGGTCTGCGGCTGCACCAGGGCGTCCTTGTCCCAGGAGGTGGTGGGGTAGATGTCGATCCTGGTGGGCGCCACGTTGTAGTCGCCCGTGAGCACTGCCGGCACGCCCTCGCGCAGCAGCGCCTTGGCGTGGACGTCAAGGCGCCGGAACCAGGCGAGCTTGTAGTCGAACTTGGGGCCCGGCTGCGGGTTGCCGTTGGGCAGGTAGAGGCATCCCACCACGATGCCCGCCACCGCGGCCTCGATGTAGCGCGCCTGCGCATCGGCGGGATCGCCGGGGAGTGCGGTGCGGGTGACGATGGGCTCCGCGCCACGCGCCAGGATGGCGACGCCGTTCCAGGTCGGCTCCGCGCGCCACACGGCCGCATAGCCGGCGCGCCGCAGGGCATCGGCGGGAAACGCGCGGTCGGCGCATTTGAGCTCCTGCAGGCACACGATATCGGGCTCGGCGGCGGCGAGCCAGCCGAGCAGGTTGGGCAGGCGGCGCACGACGTTGTTGATGTTGAAGGTGGCGATCTTCATGCGGGCAGGCCCGCTCCGCCCGCGGCCTCGGGCGCGTCACGCCCCGGGGACGAGGCGGCGCGGGATCTCCTCCATGCGGTCGAACATCAGGTCGGGTTGCAGCGCGCGCAGCGTCTCGGGCGCCGCATAGCCCCAGGTGACGGCGCCGCAGGCGATGCCGACGGTGCGGGCGGCCTCGATGTCGCGCACCTCGTCGCCGATGGCGATGGTGCGGGCCGCCTGGGCGCCGGTGCGCTTGAGCACCCGGCGGAACTTGGCCGCCTTGCCGAACAGCGATGCGCCACAGGCGAAGTGGGAGAAGAGCGCCGCGTTGGCCGCGCCGAGCTGGCGCTTGGCATTGTCCAGGCTGTCGGAGCTGACCAGCGCGAGGTTGAGGCCACCCGCCCTGACCTCCCGCAGCATCTCGCCGGCCCCCGGGAACAGGGGGATGTCGTCGAGGTGCGCCGATTTCAACCTGCGGGTGTGTCGCGCAATCATCGGCAGCTTCCAGATCGGGATGTTCAGGCTGGCCAGGATCTCGAGGGTGCCGGCCCGTCGCAAGGGGCCGATGTCCTCCTGCTCGATGCGGCGGAAGCCGAACTCGTCGGCGATGTCGTTCATATGGAGCTGGAACCAGGGCAGGCTGTCGGCCAGCGTTCCGTCCAGGTCGAAGATGGCAAGCGCGTAGGGCATGGCCTGGGGCAGCAGCCTTCCTCCACCTGTGAGCTCGAGCCCGCCTTTTTGACGCCGGAGTTGTGGCCGCATCAAGCCTCAATCCGCCCCCGGTGGCCCCACCGGGCCTGCAGGCAGGGGCCCGCGGGGATGGTGCGCGATTTCGCCGGCGCATTCGATTTGGCGATGCGAAATCTGTGGCTACGCGGCGGGCGCCGGGCCGTGCCGTGGCCCGTTTGCTAGCGCCGCCGGGGCACGCAGGCCCGGGCTCAGCGTGGCTCAGCGTGGCTCAGCGGGCGTGGCGCTTTGCCTCCTCGGCCTTGATCTGCGCGTAGAGGGCGCGGGCGCGCTCGAACTTGCTGGTGAAGAGCCACATGGCGTCGAGGATCTCGCGGAAGGTGGCGGAGGTGCGGGCCCGGTCGGCCTTGCCGAAGGTGAAGATCGAGTTGTTGCGCAGGTAGCCCATGATGCGCGGCTCGGAGATGCGGTAGGCCTCGAAGTTGCCCGACTTGAGCGCGGCGCGGGTCGGCGAGGGGATGATCTGGATGAGCTGGAACAGCTTCATCTGGTCGATCTCGTCGGGGAGCAGGCGCGTTATCTCGGGGATCCGCGCGAACAGGTCGGCGTGGGCGTTCATGAGGCCGTTGCGCACCCCAGTCCAGTGGTTGAAGCGCTGGTCGCCGGGGCCGACGCGTGCCGTCTCGCGGGCGTCGCGGGCGGCGAGCGCCTTATCGAGGGCGGCCACCTTGGGGAGCAGCGCCGCCCAGGCGGCGCGGCCCCTGGCGTCCTCGGCGAGGCCGGTCTGGAAGCTGCCCTTGTACTTCTCGGAGCGGGCGTTGCCGATGTTCTGGTTGCCGTTGGTCTCGGCGAGGAACAGGCCGAGGCTGATGCGCCCCGCGGCGTCCACGGCGGCGGCATCCAGGCCCTTGGCGCGGGCGATGGCACGGCCGAGGTCGGCCACGTCCTTGAAGGGGGTGGGGGAGGCCTGGGCGCGCTCGGGGGGCGCCTGCATGATGCCGAAGAGGCGGGCGTACTCGTCGATCAGCGGCTCGATGGCGGCCTCGAAGTAGGCCGGCGGGACGCCGAACTTGTTGGGGCGCCCGATGCGCTTCGGCTCGAGGTCGGTGAGGTCCTTGTATGTGCTCATGACGGCGAGCCGGGCCAGGTACAGCCCCTGCCCGGGACGCTCGGGCAGCCTCTGCCGGGCCTCGATCTGGGCGCGCCGCTCGGCCAGGATGGCCTTGAAGTCGCGCAGGGCCTTGTCGTAGGCGGCGCGGGCGACGGCCTGCTCCTCCGAGGAGGCGGCAGTCTGGGCGGCGGCGGGGGTCGCGAGGCCGCCCCCCACGGCACCGGCGATTGCGCCCAGGGCGAGCACAACGGCGACAATCCGGCGATCGATCGGTCCCATGCACGGCATATAACACGGCCGCGCCGGCGGGGTCAGACCCTGCGGGTCTGACCCCAGGCGCCGACCCTACTTGCTGGCCTATGAGAGCGCGCCGGATCATAGGCTGCAACAGCACGTCAGCACATGTGCCGTTGCAAGGAGGTCCTGCCATGGGGTCAGACCCGCAGGGTCTGACCCCGCCGGCGCGGCTCCCTCTCGGTGGTCTGGCTTATCGCTGCCATCAACGTGGGTAGAATGCGCCTGACGTTGGCTCGGCACCCGGAGGCGTGCGCCATGCCCCTGATGAAGGACCAGGCTCTGAAGCGGCTGCGCAAGAAGGCCAGGAAGGGGCAGCGCGGCTGGCCTGTCGGCACGGTCGCCTTCTACGGCCCCGATCTCGACCGTGCCACCAAGGTCGCCGTCGGCATCGTGCCGGCCGAGGGTGCACCGGCCTCCGAGATGCGGAGCTGGACGATCGCCGAAGGCGACATCCGCAAGGACGCGGCCATCGCCGACCTGATCCTGGACTTCCTGGCCGAGCACAGCGCCCTGACGGTGGCGATGGCCGACCGCATCATCGGCTGCCCGCACCAGGAGGGCGTCGACTACGAGGGCGAGTGGTGCCCCGACCCGGCCTGCAGCTTCTGGCACGGCCGCGACCGCTGGACTGGGGTGAAGGTGCAATCGTAGGGCGCAATAAGGCGCCAGCCGCATTGCGCCGGTCCCCGCGTTGCGCCTGCCCCCGCACGGCTCGGTGCGATGCGCTCCGCTTATCGCACCCTACGGTCCTGCGGCGCCCTCCCCACCCCGTCATGCCGGCGCCCAGCCCACTGCCAACCTGGCTCGGCGGTTCAGTCTCCAACCAGGCCAGCGCGTCGGCGCAGCTCGTGAGATTTCAGGCTGCCTTCACGTCCTCGAGCGCGATGTGCAGCCTGAAGCCGGCGGCTGCCGCGATGTTGACGAGAGCGTCGAGCGAGAACTTGTCGAGCTTGCCGCGCATCAGGTCGTTGAGGCGGGGCCGCGTCACACCGAGGCGCGCGGCCGCTTCCTCCTGCGTGAGGCCCCCCTGGGCTTGCCATGCCTTCACGCGCTCGCGGATGGCCAGAGCCAAGTCGGCGCGGGCGGTCATGTTGGCCGCTTCCGCCGGGGTATCCGCCAGGGCGTCGAAGACGCTGTCGAAAGTTTTCACGCTCATTGCTGCGCTTTCCATGCTCTGAGCCGCCAGGGAGCCACGTGCCGGCCAGATCGATGTCCCGCTGCGCCGATGGGGTCAGACCCGCAGGGTCTGACCCCGGCGCGGCGCCCCCGATCCGCCAGCGTCGCCAGATAAATGATCCGGAACGCTCCCGCTGCGTCCCTGATCCTGATCTCCCGGACACCCGGGCCGACCGCCTTCATCGGCTTCCAGTCTTCCGGGTCCAACCCGTTCTGCACCGCGCGAAGCTCGACGCCCGCCCGGTATCGGGGACCGTCGGGAAAGTCACGATGGCATCCCGGCTGTCCCCGAGGAACGAGATCGGCTTCATGATGGGTGTGTATCAGAACCGATACATTGGGGCAAGGCTATGGGGACCGCTATTTGCTGTACCTGGAAGCTTGTCACCCGACGGGACTGGGCTCCGGCCTGCGCCGGAGCCGCACGCTGCGGGGACGGGCGGTGCCGGGAAACGCCACCCTACGCCCTGGCTTTCGGCCCGCCTCGATTGCGTAGTGAGCGCCTGATAGAGTGCCGGCATTGCCGCTGTTGCGCCGGGGGATCTTGTGTCTCTGATCTGGTCGATTTCCAGGGACGTGCTGTCATCGATCTGGTCGATGCCCGCCAAGAGGTTGCTGGGCATCTTCTTGAGACTCTCAGTTGTGGTCGGAGTAATCGTGGCTGGCGCGACGTTCGCAAGCATGTACATCCGCCACAGGAACTTCGTTGACAATCAGATCGAGGAGCGCCTCAAACTACACTATGCGCTGCGGTGCGCGCAGCGCTTGTCGGACGACATCTTGCTCCGGCACGAGGAAAAGCCCGCGGGCCGCAACATAGACCTCAGCAAGGTCGGCTGTTCCGACAGCACGTACTGGACCAACCTCTTCGAAATCAGGGCTGCACCGGAGCAACCCCGGATTCCGACTGAGACCTTCGACGTTATCTATCGCCTCAATGTCGACCCGGTAGCGGCGGTTGCTGGCGGGATCTTGTCGATGGTGCTCGTGAATGTCCTGAGTCTGCTACTCGTCTTGCTTCGGGGCATCGCCATGTGGATCATTGGTACTGAGCGGGCTTAGTCGGCCGAGCGCGTCACGCGCCAACGTCGGGGCTGCTTCTTGCGTGACCGCTGCGTACGTAGCGCGGATTATCCGAAGGCGTAATCCGCCGATCCTTGCCGCAACCTTTTTCCCCAATCTGCCACAGGCGATGCAATCGACTTACACTGGGTTTACTCGGTGTTGAAGCTCCCCGGCGGTAGAGATCGCCTGGTCCAGAGAACCCATGGTGCGTTCCAGCAATCGGAGGAGCATGACGGCGGGCATGATAGCTATCCGGTCTGTCTTTGCGCTCTTATCGTCCGAGAATGTCACAGTGCCACTGGAACGATCCAAAGATGCAAACATTCCAAAGTGGCCTCGCGAGTTCGGATGGCATCGCTCCGAAAGCGAGTCGTAGTGCTCACGGGCACCGGGAAAGATTCGCTTATCGAACTTATCGATCAAAGTAAGGATGTTGATTGCTTGACTCTCCGGATGTTGGGCGAGCCACTCAGCGTCTCTCGTAGCGAACGTCTGATTTTCTAACAGCTGGTTGATCCCCCCGAGGTCCTCTGCCTTCAGGAAGGCATCAATCCTGCCGTGGCAATCTTCGACCAGCACAACGCTCTCAAATAGGGCACGAGCGGCCAATATGCTGGTGACGAGATTTCCCGCATTCCAAGTCAACGCTACGCCATGAGCAAGCATGACAGCACGCTGGAGGAACGACTCCTGGAGTATTGCCAGTTTCCACGCAAGCTTCGAGCGTGCGAACAAGCCCTCGACCCTTACTTGGCCTCTCCTTCGAGCGGAAAGCCGCGCAAGGACCTCATTCGCCGTCGTGAGAGCACCCCTCTGTTTAGGCTCTAGGCCCTCTACGCGAAACTGAATATCCGGTGCCATCTCTCACCATAACACGAAACGACAAGAGTGAATTGACGTGACCTGGATTCCCGCCTTCGCGGGAATGACGTCACTCCGCCGCCTCCCGCTCCCGCTTCCCCCGCCCCGCCGCGCGCCGCCCCAGCAGCTCGCGCAGGTACTGACCCGTATACGACTCCCGCACCCGCGCCACGTCCTCCGGCGTGCCCGCCGCCACCACGCGGCCGCCGCCGTCGCCGCCCTCGGGGCCCATGTCCAGGATCCAGTCGGCCGTCTTGATCACCTCCAGGTTGTGCTCGATCACCACCACCGTGTTGCCCGCGTCGGTCAGCTCGTGCAGCACCTCCAGCAGCTTGGCCACGTCGTGGAAGTGCAGGCCCGTGGTCGGCTCGTCCAGGATGTACAGGGTGCGCCCCGTGGCGCGGCGGGAGAGCTCCTTGGCCAGCTTGATGCGCTGGGCCTCGCCGCCCGACAGGGTCGTCGCCTGCTGGCCGATGTGGATGTAGCCGAGGCCGACGCGCGCCAGCGTCTCCATCTTGTCGCGGATCGACGGCACCGCCTTGAAGAACTCGGCGCCCTCCTCCACCGTCATGTCGAGGACGTCGGCCACAGACTTGTCCTTGAACCTGACTTCCAGGGTCTCGCGGTTGTAGCGCTTGCCCTTGCAGACATCGCAGGTGACGTACACGTCCGGCAAAAAGTGCATCTCGATCTTGATGACGCCGTCGCCCTGGCAGGCCTCGCAGCGCCCGCCCTTGACGTTGAACGAGAAGCGCCCCGGCTGGTAGCCGCGCGCCTTGGCCTCGGGCAGGCCGGCGTACCACTCGCGGATCGGCGTGAAGGCGCCGGTGTAGGTGGC
>Ga0075421_100010432_pt1 | contig 11486 bp, 11 predicted proteins | sample SoiMetdeltSBSDD5_FD_75292 | JGI IMG/M metagenome (GOLD analysis project Ga0075421, IMG submission 75292) | Bulk soil microbial communities from a Populus tree surrounding site in Tennessee, USA - Soil MetaG P. deltoides SBSDD5 | ecosystem: Environmental > Terrestrial > Soil > Tree plantation...
CACCCTGAAATCCGAAGGGGTGGCTACGATATGCGACCACCGTGAGCGTGACCGCAAAAATCAAACGCACCAGGACTATATCCAATAGAAAATTCTGTTCTTTACCCTGCGCCTCCGCCGGCGAAACCTTTGGGATCGGAGGTAGGGCCTTACTGTCTTTTCCTCTCATTTTGAGACACCATATCTTTTTTTATTTTTGAGGCGCTCGTGTCTGTAAAGACCACTCTCCCGGGGCGCATTATAAACCACTGAAAAAAAGACAGGGTACGGAAATGTCTGGAAATCGAACAGAACGCCCGAAAATGGAGGGGACGGCCCCTCGGGTCGCCCCAGGGGCCCAATCTAGTTGAAGAACACTTCCTGAGCCTGGCGAAGGTCGCGGACACGTTCGGTTTTCATCTGCGACGGAGACTCTTCGGCAACCGATTGCGCGGGAATAATCCCGCGTTTGAATCCGAGCGACGACGCCTCTTTCAACCGGATCTCGGCAAACATCGCCGACCTTACTTCGCCTCCGAGGCCGACCTCACCGAAGATTACCGTTGACGGCGCGATCGGACGTCCCAACAAACTCGAAAGGATGGCGCCCGCGATTGCCAGATCGGCCGGCGGTTCCTCTACTTGTAAACCACCCACAACGTTCAAATAAATGTCGTGATCCCACAAATTGACACCGAGTCTTTTCTCGAGAACCGCCGCGATCAAGGCCAGGCGCTGGGGATCAACGCCGGTCGCAAGTCTCCGCGGTGTGCCAAAGTGCGTTCTGGAAACCAGTGCCTGGATTTCAACCAGCAACGGGCGCGATCCCTCCATACAACACAGCACAGCCGAACCGGGATTCAGCGACTGTGCCTGCGACAGAAACAGCGCTGACGGCTTCTCCACCGGCTTCAAGCCGGACCCCATCATTTCAAAAATGCCGAGTTCATTGGCCGGGCCAAACCGATTCTTGATCGTCCGGACAATGCGATGAGGATGTTGCCGCGGCCCTTCAAAGTACAGAACCGTGTCGACGATATGTTCAAGCGCCTTGGGTCCGGCAATAGCGCCGTCCTTCGTAATGTGACCGATCAAGAAAACCGGAATATGTTTCTTCTTTGTCCAGAACAACAGTTGCGCGGCAACTTCTCGCACCTGACCGATACTGCCCGGAGCCATTTCGAGCTTCTCACTGAAAGTCGTCTGGATCGAATCGATGATCACCACTTTCGCCTGCAGCTGTTCGGCTGCCGCGAGAATCTTTTCGACCGACATTTCTGCATAAACGTGCAGATGCTTGCTACGGACGTCCAGGCGCTCGCCGCGCATTTTGATCTGCTGGGCAGATTCCTCACCGGAAGCGTAGAGCACGATTTCGTCGCCTGCTGCCAGGCGCGCGGCGACATCCAACATCAGCGTGGATTTTCCGACACCGGGATCCCCGCCCAGCAGCGTCAGTGCACCGGCGACAACGCCGCCGCCGAGCACGCGATCGAATTCGGCAATTCCCGTGGATACGCGCGGAGTTTCGACGCCCGTGATTTCAGTAAATCGAATCGGTGAACTATCCCACGACGGTGCAGCACTCGCCGTACCGCTGGTTCGTTCCTCGACGAACGTGTTCCACTCCTGGCAGGAGGGACAGCGGCCAATCCATTTCGGTGACGTGTGGCCGCACTGCTGGCAAGCATACTGGGTCTTCGGTTTCACCTGACAATACTCTAATTAATATCCAGTAGCGTCTCGAAACGCGTGTACTCACGCAGGAAGGCGAGCTTGACGATTCCCGTTGGCCCATTGCGCTGTTTGGCGATGATCAATTCAGCCAGACCCCTATTTTCCTCGGAGGGCTTGTACACCTCCTCGCGGTAAATGAACATCACCACATCCGCATCCTGCTCGATGGAGCCGGATTCGCGCAGATCCGACAGTTGGGGCTTGTGATCGCCCTGGCGTTGTTCGGGTGCCCGGCTCAGCTGAGAAAGCGCGATTACGGGAACGTTTAATTCTTTAGCGAGCGCCTTCAGTCCCCGGGAAATGCCCGAAATCTCCTGGTTGCGATTCTCGCTCCGTCCGTAGCCGGACATGAGTTGGAGATAATCCACAATGATCAAGCTCAATCCATGCTCGGCTTTCAGACGCCGACACTTCGCGCGCATCTCCATCACGGTCAGCGTGGACGAATCATCAATAAAAATCGGAGCCTGAGTCGTCCGTCCGAGAGAGTCAATCAACTTCCGGAAGTCGTCTTTGGCGAGATATCCCGTGCGGACTTTGTGCGCATCGACCCGCGCTTCAGCGCAGAGCATTCGCATCAACAACTGTTCCTTCGACATTTCGAGACTGAACATGCCGATCGGCTGTTGCTTATGCAATGCGACATACTGCGCAATGTTCAGACACAAGGCCGTCTTTCCCATAGAGGGCCGCGCTGCCAGAATGACAAGGTCCGAAGGTTGCAGGCCAGAGGTCATCCGATCGAGATCGCGAAATCCGGACGCAACACCGGTGATCATTTCGCGGTCGTTGTACAGCTTCTCCAGCAGTTTCGTCGCCGGCAGTTCCATCTCCCTCACGGACACAAAACCACTTCTGACTCGTTTTTCAGAAAGACCGAACAGAGCCTGCTCAGCCCGATCCAGTATCTCTTCCGCCGGGTCCGACTGGTCGAAGCATTCGGCCATGATTTTATTCGCGGAATTCACCATCTGCCGCAGCAGCGATTTTTCGCGAATGATCTCGATATAGTGCTCGATGTTAACCAGATGCGGGATGCCGTCCAGCAAGCTAGCGAGATAGGTGATACCGCCTGCACTTTCGAGCTGAGATGCGCGCACGAGTTCTTCCTGGATAGTGATCAAATCGATCGCGCGTGAGCGTTCGATGAGTTCAATCATCTTTCTGAAAATGACGCGATGACCATCGAGGTAGAAGTCCTCGGGCCTTAGATTTTCGAGGACGCGATAATAGTTCTCGTTGTTAACAAGAATGGCTCCGAGAACAGATTTCTCAGCATCTGTGTTGTGAGGGAGAGTTCGTTCGAGAGATTGACGCGACATAAAGGGCAGCCCAAATCGATGACGTAGTTTTTTCGAGTGGCTACCTTACACCATGTTTTGAGTTTGACTGAGTGGGAGGTGTCACGCTGCGTGTCCAGATTGGTTTTGAAGATGAAACCTTGGCCTTGACACGCAGCCTGTATGTCCAGGAAGCGAATCAGCCCTCGGGTTCGGCCTCGACCTTCACCTTCACATGCGCTGTGACGTCTTTGAAGAGGCGCACCGGGACGGAGAACTCACCGACTGTCTTAATGTGGTCCTCCATATAGATTTTGCGTTTCTCGATTTCAAAGCCCTTCTTTACGAGTTCGTCCGCAATATCCGAGTTCGTGACGGAGCCGTACAGCGCATCGTGCTCGCCCACTTTACGCCGGATCATGATCTCGACTTTATCGAGCATCTGCTGGAGCTTCTCCGCGTCTTCTTTCTGTTTCGTTTCCTTTCTCAACAGCGACTGGCGCTCAAATTCAATCACTTTGAGGTTACCCGGAGTTGCAATGTATGCCAGCTTTTTGGGCAGCAGATAGTTTCGCGCGTAGCCGTCGGCTACTTTGATGACCTGACCGGCGCGGCCAAGATTATCGATTGTTTCCCTGAGGATGATTTCCATAACGACTACTCCGTAGTAAATGGCAAAAGTGCGATGCTTCGCGCTTTCTTGATTGCATCGTTCAATTGGCGCTGATGGGGCGAGCAGACGCCTGAGATGCGGCGCGGCATGATCTTGGCACGTTCCGGCACAAATTGTGACAGCAGTTTCACGTCTTTGTAATTGATCACGTCGATTCTCTCGACGCAGAATTTGCAAACTTTTTTCCGGCGGTAATATTGTTTTTGGCCTGCCGGACGCTTTTCTTTTACTGATTTCATTGCATGGCCTCTTCTATAGATTGCTTGGGAGCGGCGCCGGCACCGGAACCGCGGCGTGCGGCGCGTCTCTGCCGGAAGTTACGAAGTTTCTCCACGCGACGCGCTTCTTCATCGGTGCGCACGGTGATGTATTTCAGGACGGCGTCCATGACGCGCAGGCGGCGTTCGCACTCTTTGATAATGTCGCCGTTAGCAGTGAGGACGAACAGAACGTAGTAACCTTCACGTTGTTTGTCGACTTCGTAGGCCAGGCGCCGTTTGCCCATCTTCTCGAGCTTTTCGACCTTCCCGCCACCATTGGTTACGATCGTTTCAATCTGTCCGTTTATCTTGTCAATCTCTTCGTCCGTAGCGTTTGGATTGACGATGAACATGATTTCGTAGTTTCGCATTTAACTGTCCTTCTTTTCTTGTTGGCCGGGCTCGGTCTGATTCGCGCGCTTTTCAGCCGCCTATTCCCTCAAATCGATGCCGTTGTATTCGGCCATCGCCTTTTCAATACCGCCGTCGATCAGAGTTTCAACGGCCCTGGCCGCAATATCCTCGGTCTGATCCAGTAACGCCCTGTCCCCTTTGGCAACCCGGGATAAAACAAAATCTCGAACGTCGTTCGTTTCCCGGTCCGGTCGAATTCCTACGCGGATCCGCAGGAATTCATCCGACCCCAGGGTCGAAATTATTGATTTTATCCCATTATGGCCGCCAGGCGAGCCTTTTTGCCTCACCCTCAGCTTTCCCAGGGGAAGCGCCAGGTCGTCGTAAATCACAACCATGCTGGCGGCATCTGTTTCAAAACGTTCAAAAAGCGGCGGAAGCGCCGATCCGCTTTTGTTCATGTACGTCTGCGGTGCGACGAGCACAGCAGACTGGCCACCCAGCGTCACTCTGCCTGAAATGAGCGCTGGGCCGCATTGTTGCTTAATGCGAGTATTCTGCTGTGTGGCGATACGATCCAAAACGCGAAAGCCGACGTTGTGATACGTACCCGCGTATTCTTCGCCAGGATTACCCAGCCCAACAATGAGCCACATTCTTTAACTGTACAGACCTACTCCGCCGGAGCTTCCTCTTCCTTCTTGCCCTTCTTCAGAACTTCAGGCTCTGCAGGCGTGGCGGCAGCTTCACCTTCAACGGCCGCGGCTGCCGGGGCAGCAGCTTCTTCCTTGATGGAAACAACGTGGACGACAAGTTGATCCGGCGATTCGAGAATCTTGACCTTCGCAGCAATAGGAAGATCCGAGACGCGCAGAGCTCCATTAAGTCCCAGGTCCGACACATCAGCGTCGATATGTTCAGGAATATCGCCAGGCAAACATTCGACCGCGATTTCGCGCAGGATCAGTTCCAGTACGCCACCGTCGACCTTGACACCACGCGCCTCGCCTCGTACCTGAACCGGAACCGTCACGCGAATGGCAACGTCCATTGCAATTCGATAGAAGTCGGCATGGAGGAAGTTTTCCTTAATCGGATCCACCTGCCAGCTCTTCAAAATCGCATTCGTTGCACCCGATCCGGCGATCTCGAGTTTCAGAATGGCATTGCGCCCCGCCTCGGAACGGAGCACTTTTTGCAGCGCCTTCGGATCCACGGCCACAGCGACATTCTCGCCTTTGCCCCCGTACACGATTCCGGGAACCAGGCCCTCGCGACGCAGGCGTCGAGCGGCATTCTTGCCCCGATCTTGCCGGCCTTTCGCTGTTACTACGATTTCAGCCATAAAATACCTTTCTCGTTGTGCCCTGGCCTGTTCCGGCGCAAAGGCAATCTCAAATAAACAGAACGCTTACCGACGTCTCTTCGTGAATCGACTGAACCGCCTGTGACAACAGCTTTCCAACGCTCAGCACGGAGATCTTTTTGCACTTCCGCGCTTCACTGTGCAGAGGAATGGTATTCGTCACGACGACTTCGACGATATCGGAGGTCAAAATGCGTTCAACGGCCGGCCCGGAAAGCACCGGGTGCGTGCAACAGGCGTAGACCTTCGTCGCGCCGGCTTTCAGCAGCGCTTCCACATTCTTCACCAGAGTACCGGCTGTATCGATAATGTCGTCCACGACCAGGCACGTACGGCCTTTTACATCGCCGATGACGTTCATCACCTGGGCTACGTTCGCTTCAATGCGACGTTTGTTGACCATTGCCAGATCTGCATTCAGCCGCTTCGCAAAGGCGCGCGCACGCTCGACGCCGCCGGCATCCGGTGAAACCACAGTCAGGCTCGGCAGGTTCAACTTCTGGAAGTGATCTACCAGCACCGGCGCCGCAAACAAATGATCCACGGGGATGCTGAAAAACCCCTGGATCTGAGGCGCATGCAGGTCCATCGTCAACAGGCGATCGGTCCCGGAGGCAACCAGCAAATCCGAAACAACCTTCGAGGAGATTGGAACCCTCGGCTTATCCTTCCGATCCTGCCGTGCATAGCCGAAATACGGAAGCACGGTGGTGATCCGTTTCGCCGAGGCGCGCTTAAACGCATCAATCATCAGGAACAGCTCGAAGAAATTCGCATCCACCGGAGGACAGGTCGGCTGAACGATGAAAACGTCCGCGCCGCGGACGTTCTCCAGAATTTGAAAATAGATTTCTCCATCGCTGAACCGGGTAATGGATGACTTCCCAAGTTCGCAGTTGAGAAACTCACAAATTTCGTTCGTGAGTGCTGTATTCGCCGTGCCGCTGAAGATTTTCAGTTCGTTACTCACAAACGTGTCCTCTAAAAATGAACTGGGGCGGAAGGATTCGAACCTTCGAATACAGGTTCCAAAGACCTGTGCCTTACCACTTGGCCACGCCCCAATACCGGAAACTGTGCGGCAGTCTATCTTTCCGGTCTCTCTTCTACGATTTTCTGGAAATACTCCCAGCGCGGCAATGGCTTTGTCAGCTTCACCCGGAAGCGCCCCTCCAGAGCTGAGCCGGCCTGAATCGCTTCTGAGAGCAGTTGAAATTGTCCGAAGACTGTCGAACCACTGCCCGAGAGCGCGGCCCGATAAGCTCCAAGACTGATCAACTCCTCTTTGATTCTGGCTAAATCCGGGTATCGAGCGAACACGGGAGTTTCAAAGTCATTGGTCCAGACATCACCGCTACACTCGAAACCCGTCTCAGCGCAGAAACTCTCAATAGTATTGGATTGATCCGGGACCGTCAACCAGGAATAGGCGTCCACCGTGGGGATGACGATGCCCGGATCGACCAGAAGGACCCAGTAATCCACAGCATCATCGAGTTTGTAGACCTCGTCGCCGCGGCCGACTCCGGCCGCCCGGCCGCCAAGGGCAAAAAATGGAACGTCCGAGCCGAGACTGCGCAGCGTCTCCGGGATCTCATCAAACGGAAGTGCCAGCTTGTACAGTCGCTGCAAACCGATGAACGTTACAGCAGCATCGGCGCTTCCTCCGCCAAGGCCGCGGCCGATGGGGATATTTTTCTTCAGCTGGATTCGCACACGGGCTTCAATTCCGGCAAGCCGCTCATACGCGCGCACCGCCCGCACCACCAGGTTTGTTTCGTCTTCTGGGGTTCCCGGGGCCGAGAATTCGAACCGGTTCCACGGTTCCAGCACGATCTCATCGCACCAGTCAACGGCCTGAAAAATCGTCTTGATTTCGTGGTAGCCGTCAGGACGGCGACCCAGGACCCGTAAATCTAAATTAATTTTCGCGAACGCTCGCAACAGCATAGAGTCGGCTGAAAAACCTCGGCTTCAATAAGCCAAGGTGAAAAAGGACTTTTAGGCCACGAAAAGGCAGGGAGCGGCTTAGGAACCAGAACGGATAAATCGGATCCCCGCGGTCGATCGAAACACTTTTACCATAGCGGAGCAGCAACTCCTCGAGCGATTCCGGATCGAAGAAATGCAAGTGATCGGACGCAAGCATATGCGCGTATGTCACATCATTCTGCTTCAGTTGCTCGATATTCTCAGAGTTCGGTACTGTGATCAGCACGTTCTTTCGAGCTACTCGGAAAGCCTCGCGGAGAACAGCGTTCACGTCGTTCACGTGTTCGAGAACTTCGAATAGCACCACGGTATCGAACGATCGATCGCGAAACGGCAGCAGCGAATCCACATTTGCAACCGGCAATCCCAGCGCCGAAGCCTTGCGGAGATAGTCAGCGTTGATGTCGCATCCGAAACAGGTCAGGCCCGCTTCATTCAGGGCGGCGAGATAAGCGCCGAATCCGCACCCGAGATCGAGCACCCCGGATCCTGCATGTTTGAGCGCAAATCGCACAAACGCACGGTAATGCTGTCCTGGAACGGCCGGAATTCCTGGTTGGTAGAGGTCGTCTCGGCTGTAAATCATCGGCACGATGCAGAAACCATGGGGCGCGTCTCCCGGTCTGGTATTATCAACGGCCTGATGGGCATTCGACATCGATTTCTTGTTGTCGCGTCATTCCTTTACCTGATCGTCGCAAACCTGATTTGGATCGCGCGCGATAATCGGCCGCCGTATTGGGACATGGCTGACAAGCAGATTGGCGCCATCAAAATTCACGATGCCGTCGCGAATTCCGGATTTCGCGCCGTCACGTCGATTCCGTTTCTGACAGGCTCATATCCCCCGTTTTATCACTCCATCCTGGCTGCCTCTTACGGCCTTTTCGGAAAAACGATCGACGCCGCGCAATGGGCGAACCTGCCGGCAATCGCATTATTGTTTTTTGCAACGTATGGGAGCGGGAAAGCGGTGCTTAAGCCGTTCGCTGCTGCAACTGCCGCCGTGATCGTCAATTTTTATCCACTTCTGCTTTGGCTATCGCGTGAAACGCTGATCGACTATTGGCTCACGAGCTTTGTCACGTTAGCGATCTGGCTGCTTATTCGCACGAATGAATTCTCCGATCGAAAAAGCAGCGTGGTCTTCGGACTTGTTTGCGGCCTGGGCCTGCTCACGAAGTGGACCTTCGTTTTTTATGTCGTGCTGCCGGCATTGTGGCTCGCAAGAAAGAACATCAAAAACGCGGCGATAGCCGCATCCGTCTCCGTTGGAATTTCAGCCTACTGGTACGTGTTTGCAGTACCCGCGATGCTCCGGCTTCTGTCCATCAATACGGCGCAGTCCATTGCAGAGGGTGACCCGAATCGCTTCAGCGTTGAAGCCGTTACTTTTTACATCAGAGCTCTTGAAGGCTCGCAGTTGTTCCTTCCGCTGTTCGTCGCTTTCATCGCAGGGCTTGTTCTTCTGCTGTTCAACTTCAACAAGACGTGGATACCTGTCCTGTTATGGCTTGCAGGAGGGTGGCTGGGTCTGATGCTCTTTCAGAACAAAGATCCACGTTACACCGCGCCATTGCTGCCTGCCGTTGCACTAATCACGGCTCAGTTGTTTCAGCGAAAGCAGTCCCTTGTGGCCGTTCTCATGCCCGTGTTACTCGTCCAGCATTACCTGGTCTCGTTCGGAATCCCGCAACTCCCGCAGGCGGTCGTTCTTGCAAAAGGTGGAGAGGGATCGATCTCCTACGACTGGAACCTGTATACACAACGCTATTTCGGCTGGGGGCCACCGGCGAATGAAGACTGGAAGGTCGAACACGTCTTAGATAGCGTCACTTCGACTGGGAATGGCTTCGTCAGGCTCGGGCTTGTGCCGGACATACCAAGGTTTGATGCGCTGGCGTTTGAGTTCTATATCACCCTGAATAAGCTTCCGGTGGGTGTGAACCGGCTGGTCGTTTTCGACGAGCGATCGATTGCGAACAACGACTACATCCTGGTATCGGAAAAAGACACTGGCTTCGAACCCGGCTCCTACTTCACATCCGACCTCCAGCACATTAACCAGTATGTCACTCGACGGGCGGATACATTCCACATGATCGAATCCTTCTCATTGCCGAACGGCGATGTCATCCGGCTGTACAAGGTCGAGGGCGCATGAAGGCGGAGTTGAATCGCAGCGTTCAAGAGATACCCGCGGGGCGTTCCAGCAACCCGAGCGATCAAATGAAGGTTTTCCTGCTTCTCAGCGCTGTTGTGCTTGCCGGCATCATTCCGTTTTCTACCCGAGCCGTCTTTCTGGACGAACACATCTTCCTGCAAATTGCAAAGCAAGCGCAGACCCAGTGGCTGTTCCCACAGGACACTCCGGGAATGTTTTTCGGCACGCCGCTATCGAATTTCTCAGCTCACACGCATCCTCCGGTCGGAGAATACTATCTCGCCCTCATCTACGCTCTGCTCGGCGGGTTCAATGAGGTCTCGTTTCGGATACTCTTTTCGGTGTTCGCAATTGTTGCCGTTCTTGCGTTCTACAAGCTTGCGAGCCGATTTACGGCATCACCTCTGTATGTGAGCCTGCTGTTCGCGTTGACTCCGGCCTTCTTCGTATACATGCCGACATTGATGATGGACATCCCGATGCTGGCGTTCCTGCTCGCAGGTTTGGCGCTGTATTTCGAACATTTGCACGGCTGCCGGCTGGCACTCTTTCTCTCATCCGTCTGCTATGTGCTGGCGGTGGGCACCGGATACACCGCCCTCGTACCACTGGGATGCTTTTTTATCGGCTTGTTGATAGCGCGCCGACCGCTCAAGGAACTCATCAGTGTTGCAGTGGCGCCGGCCGCGCTATCTGTATGGCTGGCCGGCATGACAATCCACTTTGGGTCATTCCCTTTATCTCAAACCGTGGAGTTTTACGCATCGCAGGGATCCGTTCAGATGAACTTTCTTGCCACGCTCACTTTTTTGGGTGGTGTGACGGTGTTCCCCTGGATTGCGGTTGGTAAACGGGTCTCACCCGTGGTGATTTTTCTCACATTGGCAGCGATGTATGCACCTTGGCCGGAACGCGTGTACCCGATATGGGTCGCCGTGCTCGCGTCTTCGGGCCTCGCGATGTTGATCTTATTTGGAATCTCCGCCACGAAGTTCATGCCGGCGGCCTTGAAGAACGGCGGAGCATTCCTGTTGTTATGGGTACCGGCAACGCTGCTGTTTTTCATTGTGGTCGGGGACATGATCAATGCGCGTTACATCCTGTTGGCAGTTCCCGCGCTTTACCTCGTCATGTTTCGCGAAAGCACAGAACGCCGGCTGATCTCGATCATTGTGCCGACGGCCTTCTTGTCGGTTGTTTTAGCCTACGCTGATTTTTCGTTCGTCAACGCAAACCGCGAGTGGGTCGAGCGGATTGTTGTTCCTCTGCAACAGCAGGGGTTCAGGGTCTGGAGCGGTGCGGAATCCGGCCTGAGGTACTATCTCGAACAGAAGGGAGCTGTAAGCCTCACGACCGTAGATACCAGTCCGGCTCCGGCGGACCTCGTTGTCCGCCATGCAGGCTTTCCTTTCCGGTATTCTTTATCCGAGCGCGTCGAAACGCTGCTGTCGATACTGAGAACATTTACGCTCGAACACCGGTTTCCTGTTCGGACCTTCAACGCCGTTTCACGCGCAGGCTTACATGACAGCCGTCTGGGCCTGGCGCCGTTCACTCTATCGCGGGCTCCGTTCGATCGAATCGAAATCGCGCAGTTGTCTCCGTTGCCTGGAGCGGTGTATGGCCCGAAGGGTCCGGTATTTCAACAGACCGAGGCAGAGCACGAATTCCGTATGAAGCT